>VFQT010000015.1_pt1 | contig 311952 bp, 287 predicted proteins | sample 3512381 | NCBI WGS metagenome assembly VFQT01 (sample SAMN10412376, study PRJNA504923) | tailings metagenome | isolation source: Relicate 2 Philex TSF3 active mining site | place: Philippines: Tuba, Benguet | collected 2017-08-29
GAGAAGCTCTATGTCGCGCGGCGGGGCGAAGTTCTTTTCCGCAAAAAGGGCTATTAAGGTCGCCCTGACAAAACCTCTGGCGAGCGAGGTTTACCGCCTGCACTAAGGAAATTTGATTGATGGCTCTCTGATCCATCGGGTCGTTGAAAAATGGTGGACGCACTAGGGCTCGAACCTAGGACCCGCTGATTAAGAGTCAGCTGCTCTACCAACTGAGCTATGCGTCCATTTCGTGGGCAATTTTCCCGTTAAAAAGCAGGAAATCGCTTGCGAGGACGGGCCATTAGCAGCGGGTTTGGGGCAATGCAATGCCCAAAACGCACCTATAGGCGGCTTTCTTAATGACCCTTGCTCAAAGGCCGGAGCGTACGCGGCTATGCCGGTCGATCGACATGAGGACCCCAAGACACAGCATGACGGTGAGCATGGCTGTACCGCCATGCGAAACAAGGGGAAGGGGGATGCCTACCACCGGAGCAAAGCCCATCACCATCAGCAGGTTGATGGTGACATAATAGAAGATCGTCATGGAAAGACCGGCTGCGGTCAATCGCCCAAAGCGCGTGGGCGCGTTTGTTGCGACCGACAGGCCCCAGCGTCCGACTAAAACAAAAGCAACGATGATCGCGAGGCCGCCCAGCAAGCCCCATTCCTCTGCCATGGTGGCAAAGACAAAGTCGGTATGGCCTTCGGGCAGGTAATCAAGGTGGCTCTGGGTGCCGTTGAGAAAGCCCTTGCCCAGGACACCGCCTGAACCAATCGCAATTTTTGACTGGGTGATGTGATACCCAGACCCAAGCGCGTCAGCCTCTGGATCAAGAAAAATCAGGACACGTTTTTTCTGATAGTCATGCAGAACGCTGTAGATGATGGGAAGGGCCGCTGCGATGGCAACCCCGGCCCCGATGAACAGGCGCAGCGGAACACCGGCGAGGAACATGACGGTGATCCCGCCTACGGCGATCATCGTGGCGGTGCCCAAATCAGGCTGGATGAGAACAAGGATAAACGGCAAGCCAAAGAGGATCAGTGACGGCCAAATCGCGGTCCAGGTTCGGATCTCTCCGGCGGGGAGAAGCGCGTAAAAGCGTGCCGTTGCGAGTACGATCATCAATTTCATCAACTCAGACGGCTGCAGGCGAATAAACCCCAAATCGAGCCAACGTTGGCTGCCGCCGCCGATCGCGCCGATCAACTCCACCCCAATCAACAAGATGAGGACGACAACATAGCCAGGAATCGCGGCGCGGGCGTAGAGCGTTTCAGGAATACGCGACATCACGATCGCCATCCCCAGAAAGATCAGAAAGCGCAGGCTGTGGCTTGCCGCCCAAGGCGTGAGGCTACCCCCGGCAGCGGAATAGAGAATGATGGTCCCAAAACCAGCCAACCCCAAAACGAGGAAAAGCAAGCGCCACGGCAATTGCTTGAGCGGAGCGGGAACAAAACCATCCGTCATGGCTGTGGCGCACCCGGCGCTGATGCCAATGGGGCAGGAGAAGATGAACTTGCCGCGGTTTCAGGCTCAGGGGCGGCGGCTGCGTCTCGGTTCACGGGAAGCGGTGCCGGTTGATCGGCTTCGGTTGACTTGCGAACCTCCGCATCTTCAACGCTACCTTGTGCCCCCATCGTCGCCGCTGCTCCGCTTTCTCCCGCGGCTTTCCATGCTGCTGCCTTGCGTGCCATGCGACTATTCACATCGCCTCCCCAGGCGGCCTCCATTGCTTGCAATTCCTCCATCGCGCGCTTGGGGTCGAACATATAGGTCATCATGCTTTTCGCAACGGGTGCCGCCGCCCGGGCGCCGCCCATCCCATGTTCGATCACAACGGCGCCGGCATAAATCGGGTTTTCGACCGGCGCGAAAAAGACAAAAAGGCCGTGGTCGCGATATTTCCAGTCGCCAGATTGGCCGCGCTGAGCCCCGGCGATCTTCCGAACCTGTGCGGTGCCGGTTTTTCCCGCCATGCGAATATCGGGGAAGGGGAGCTTGCTTCCAACGGCGGTGCCTGCGCCGTTAACGACCTGATCCATGCCCTCCCGAACAACCTGTAAATGTTCCTGCGGAATGCCAAGCGGGCGGGGGCGTTTCTGTTGGCCCAAGATGAGCGAGGGTTCTATTCGCTTACCCGAGGCGATGCGCGCGGCAAGAACCGCGAGTTGAAGCGGGCTTGTGAGGACATAGCCTTGGCCGATTGTGGCGTTCAGTGTATCGGATTGGGACCAGATTTGATCAAATTTGCGTTTCTTCCAGGCGCTATCTGGAACAGTGCCATAGCGCTGTGACGGCATCGGCAGGTCAAATTCCTGGCCAAGACCCAAGGTGCGCGCAATGGGCGCGATCCGATCATAGCCTAAACGGCGACCCATAGCGTAGAAATAGGTGTTGCAGCTTTTCATCAGCGCATCGCGCATGGTCATGGGGCCATGTCGTCCAAGACAGCGAAAGGTGCGGTTGCCTAAGCGATAGCCGCCATTGCACACCACGACTTCGTCAGGATCGACGCCATGCTGAAGGAGAGCAAGGGCGGCCGCCGGCTTAACAGTCGAGCCGGGTGGATAGAGCCCTTGCATCGCCTTGTTGAGCATAGGGATGTGATCATCCTCTTGCAGGGATTTCCATTCTAGCCGGCCGATCCCGTCTGAAAAACTATTTGGGTCGAAAGCAGGCATGGATGCCAGAGCTAAAATGCCGCCTGTACGGCAATCAATTACGACAGCTGAGCCCGACTCTAAGCCCAAGCGCCGCCCCGCAAAATCCTGCAGCCCGGCATCGATGGTCAAGCGCACCGTTTTTCCCGGGACATCTGGCCGAGTCGCCAAATCCCGAACAAGCTTGCCTCTTGCCGTGACTTCGGTGCGTTTTGCGCCGGGATGGCCCCGCAGAATTGCCTCTTGCGTTTTTTCAAGCCCGGCTTTGCCGAGTTTGAAGCCGGGCGTGATGAGGAGGGGGTCGCGGTTTGTCTCATAATCCTTGGCGGAAGCCGCCCCGACATAGCCGATGAGATGTGCGACGCTGGCGCCATGGGGGTAGAATCGGGTGAAATACTCAGTTGGTGCCACGCCCGGCAGATCGGGGGTGCGAAGGCTGACCGCGGCGAATTTTTCGGGATCTATATTCTCCACGACGGGCACGGGTTGGAAACCAGCAGCCTTTTTGAGGTCTGCCTGAATGCGGGCGACGTCCTCTGCCGTCAGCCCAAGAAGACCTTGAAGCTGCGAAATGACCTTGTCACCATCGATCAAACGATCAGGAATAAGGTCCACCCGAAAGGCCGTTTTGTTGAGCGCGAGGGGCTGGCCCTTCCGGTCGACGATCCACCCCCGCCGAGGCGGCATGATCTGCAGGTTGACGCGGTTGCTTTCCGCTAACAGCGTATATTTTTCATTCTGAGCGACGGATAACCATGCCATTCGTCCTGCCAGTAGCGCCCCAATGCCGATCTGCGTCGCGCCTAGAAAGAAGGAGCGTCGCGCAAAGGTAAATTGCTGTTGCGCCTCTGTGACATGAGGATTGCCGAGAATGCGCTTCATAACGCCCATCTCAACTGGTCAAGGCGCGCGCACAATCGAACGGCGGCAGGGAAGCATAACGCAGATACAAAAATTTGAGGCAGCAACACCCAAATGCTGGTGTCACCGCCTGCCATATTCGCGATGCCAAGGCCGGCAATCAGCACAACAGCGATGAGCGAGGAGGCGATGATCCAATCTTGTCGATAGTCTCGCCACATCATCCAGCGGTCAAAAATATCGAGAATGAGGAAAACCATTGTCCATAACAGCATCGCAGAACCGAGGGGCTGGCCACTGAACAGATCATCAAAGAAGCCGAGGGGAAGCGCGACCCAAGCCGGCCAAAGATCGCGCACTAGGGTTCGCCAAGCAAGAAGCATGATCAACCCGACCGGAGGGACGAAAGGTGAGAGAGCGATGCCTGGTAACAACGCCGTTAGAGACCCGAGCAGGACGGATGCCGCCGGAATGCCAATCAGGGCCCAGCGGGATGGGGTTCTATTGAGGCGGGGCGTGTAGCCGCGCGGCATTACTCCCCCTCTTGAGATGGTAGTGCCGACGGGACAGGCGGCGGCTTGGCGAGATAAACCGGTTCCACCAGGGCAAAATCAAGTCGAGAGGGATCCGCGAGAGGGCGCGCCAAAGCCCCTTCGCGCCCCTGATCGATCGCCTGTGCGACGGGAATGCCGGGGCGATAAATGCCACCCGCGCCCGACGTGACGAAAATGTCGCCGCGTCGAAAGGGTGTTGCATCCGCTGCATTGCTCCCGGCAGCAGCCCCGGTGAGCGGGCGCAGAACGAGCCGACCATCTCCAGTCCCGATAGCAAGTGCCGGGCTTCCGTCGCGCGCACGCTTGACAGGGGTGACATTGCCAGCGTCGATGATCAGCAATACGCGAGCGCTCGTCTGGCCAACTGCAACGGTGCGGCCCACCAAGCCATCGGGGCCAAGGACGGGCTGTCCATTGGCAACCCCGTTCACTGCGCCGGCCGCCAAAATGGCGTAGCGTCGGCTGCTTGTTCCTGAAGAACTGACAAGAGGCGCAGAGGCAATGTGCTTAACGGACGTCTCGCGGACACCCAAAAGCTGACGCAAGCGAGCGTTTTCCACCTTAAGCACATCAGCTTCGATGAGCTTACGACGCGACCGTGATAATTCTTCGGCCATCGCCTTATTCTTGCTCGCGGCTTGGAAATAGGCGGTGACACTCTCTCCCGCCTCACTCAGGCGCTGAACAGCCGCCCGGCCCAATCCTGAGACAGGGGATGTCAGGTCAGTCGCGACAGATTGAAGCGCACTATGCCCCGCTGGATCAAAGCGCGCGGTGACGACAAGCAGCAGTGCCAGGATGACCCCGGCAATGGCGATGACATAAGAGACAAAAATGCCATATTGGGCCCGGCGCGAAAAACCGGGGCGCCGAGGAGAAGGCGGCGCCATGCGCTCCGATCCTCCGTCAGGCGGTCAACAGAACGCCGCGAAAAGCCGGATCTTCCAGCGCACGGCCTGTCCCCAAAGCAACGCAGGTCAGCGGATCTTCAGCAACCGTGACGGGCAGACCCGTTTCATCGCGCAGCACTTCATCCAGGCCCTGCAGCAAAGCGCCGCCGCCCGTCAGGACAATCCCCTGATCGACGATATCCGCCGCCAATTCAGGAGCCGTGTTTTCAAGCGCGATGCGGACACCCTCAACAATCGTCCCTACCGGCTCGGAAAGGGCTTCAGCGATCTGGCCTTGGTTGATCGTAATTTCCTTAGGTACGCCATTCACAAGGTCGCGGCCTTTGATGTGGATGGTTTTGCCGATACCGTCTGCAGGCGGGCGAGCTACGCCAACTTCCTGCTTGATCCGTTCTGCCGTCGATTCACCGATCAGCAGGTTATGGTTGCGGCGTACATACGAGACGATAGCTTCGTCCATCTTATCGCCACCAACGCGAACCGACGTCGTGTAAGCGAGGCCGCGCAGCGAGAGCACGGCAACCTCCGTCGTTCCGCCGCCAATGTCGACAACCATTGAGCCGACGGGTTCCGTCACCGGCATATCCGCGCCAATCGCCGCGGCCATAGGTTCCAAAATCAGGTGAACCTGACTGGCGCCTGCGTTTGAAGCCGCATCGCGGATGGCGCGGCGCTCGACCGAGGTGGAGCCAGACGGCACGCAGATCACGATTTCCGGGAAGCGCATAAAGTTGCGTTGCCCATGCACCTTGTGGATGAAGTGCTTGATCATCGCTTCAGCGACTTCAATGTCCGCAATCACGCCGTCGCGCAAAGGGCGGATTGCTTCGATATTGCCCGGGGTCTTGCCCATCATCAGCTTGGCGTCGTCGCCGACGGCTTTCACCTTTTTGACGCCATTGATCGTTTCAATGGCGACTACGGACGGTTCATTGAGGACGATCCCCCGGCCGCGGACGTACACAATCGTGTTCGCGGTCCCGAGGTCGATCGCCATATCCTGCGACATCATCTTGAAAAGGCGGGAAAACAACATGGGCGACTGAATCCTGTTAGCTACGCCGGACATGAGGCCGAGCCTCTGGCCATTACCCGACAACCCACAAGAAAGTCGACAGATCTTTCACCGGGTAGGTCGCGGAATAGCGCCCGATGCGGTACAGCGCGGATCATGTCAATACGCCGTCTTCCCGAGCACCTTGTCAATCGGATCGCCGCTGGCGAGGTGGTGGAGCGACCTGCAAGCGCCCTCAAGGAGTTGGTGGAGAACGCCGTCGACGCCGACAGCACCCGAATCGAGGTGCGGCTGGCATCTGGCGGGATCGATCTGATCGAGGTTGTCGACGATGGGTGCGGCATGACAGCGGCCGATATGGCGTTGGCGCTGGAGCGGCACGCGACCTCCAAATTGCCCGACGATGCCATCGATCAGGTTTCAACCATGGGGTTCCGCGGGGAAGCTCTGCCCAGCATCGGCAGCGTCGCGCGGTTGAGCTTGGAAAGCCGCGTTCGCGGAAGTGATGGTTGGCGGCGGGTCGTTGATAATGGCCAGGTGGTGGAGGAAGGGCCTGCCGCCTTGCCGCCCGGCACGCGGGTGCGCGTTGAGGCCCTTTTTGCAAAAGTGCCCGCCCGTCGAAAATTTCTCCGGTCGGCGCGCGCCGAATATGCAGCCGCGCTGGATGTTGTGAAGCGGTTGGCGATGGCGCGGCCCGATATCGGCTTTTCGCTGGAGCATGACGGCCGGCGGAGTCTCTCTGTACCGCCCGGCCAGAGCCGCCCCGAACGCGTCGCTGCGCTGACGGACCGGGAGCTTGCCGAGAACAGCGTGACGGTTGATCTGGCGCGGGAGGGCTACGTCCTTGGTGGGGTGGCCGGTATCCCCACGTTCAACCGGGGTGTGGCAGATCATCAATATCTCTTCGTCAACGGCCGTCCGGTGAAAGACCGGCTTTTGATCGGCGCCGTGCGCGGGGCCTATGCCGATTTTCTGGCGCGGGACCGGCATCCCGTCGTCGCTTTGTTTCTTGATCTTCCGCCCGCTGAGGTCGACGTCAACGTCCATCCTGCCAAAACGGAAGTGCGCTTTCGTGATCCCGCTTTGGTGCGGGGCATGATCGTATCCGGCTTGCGGCGGGCGCTCGAAGAAGCCGGACATCGCAGTGCCCAGCCGGTCGCAACCGATGCCATGGGTCTTTGGCAGCGTGAAGTTCCGGCTGATCAGAGCGTGCAACCTCTGTCGAGTGTCGAGCTTCCTCCTCACCATCTTAACCTCTGGGCACACAGCGGTGTTGCAGATGGACGGGCAGGTTTTTCGGTGCCGCCAATGGCACGGGCTGAACCCGCGTTCGCTTCCCTTCCAGAAAACAGCAGTTTTCCTATGGGGGTTGCGCGCGGTCAGGTTGCTAAAACCTATATCGTCGCTGAAGCTGAAGATGGCCTCGTCATCGTTGATCAGCATGCGGCGCATGAGCGACTGGTGCTGGAGCGGATGCGCCGCGCGCTGGACAGTGGCCGGGTGGCGGCACAAGCGCTTTTGTTGCCAGAGGTGGTTGAACTTGATGAGCCCGGCTGTGACCGGCTTGAGGCGCGGGCAGAAGAGCTTGCCGAGCTCGGCCTTGATCTGGAGCGCTTCGGGCCGAACGCTGTGCTTGTGCGGGCAACCCCAGCCTTATTGGGAGGGGGTGACGTCAAAGGCCTGGTGGCCGATCTCGCCGATGAACTGGCCGCTTTTGATCAGGCGCTGTCGTTGAAGGAAAAGCTCGACGCGGTGGCTGGGACGATGGCGTGCCACGGTTCGGTGCGGGCAGGACGGGTGCTTTCTGTTGCAGAAATGAATGCGCTGCTCCGGGAAATGGAGGTTACGCCCCATTCGGGTCAATGCAATCATGGCCGGCCAACGTGGATCAAACTGGCCCATGGCGATATCGAAAAGCTATTTGGGCGAAAATAGCACCGACAAAAGACGTTACGCGGCCTTTTTCATCTCCAGCCTTTCCCAAATTTCGCAAAGCGCCTTGGTCAGGTCGGTCATCATCGCTTCGCTGTGCGTTGGGCCGGGGGTGAAGCGCAGGCGCTCTGTTCCGCGCGGCACAGTCGGGAAGTTAATGGGCTGCACATAGACGCCATATTCGGCAAGGAGGATGTCGCTGATCCGCTTCGCCTTGACCGGATCCCCAATCATCAGCGGCACGATGTGCGTAACGCTGGGCATGACGGGCAGGCCTGCTTCTGCAAAACTTTTCTTGAGAAATGCCGCCGCGGCCTGTTGCGCGTCACGCTCTTCGGACGAGGCCTTCAAATGGCGCACGCTCGCCAGCACGCCCGCGACCAGAACGGGAGATAGCGAGGTTGTGAAGATAAAGCCCGGAGCATAGGACCGGATCACGTCCACGATCACCTTGTCCGCCGCGATATAGCCGCCCATCACGCCAAAGGCTTTGCCCAGCGTGCCTTCGATGATGGTCACCCGGCTGGCGACCTCATCCCGGTCGGTAATGCCACCGCCGCGCGGGCCATACATGCCAACGGCATGGACTTCGTCGCAATAGGTCAGCGCGTTATACTTATCGGCAAGGTCGCAGACTTCGGCGATGGGGGCGACATCGCCGTCCATCGAATAGACGCTTTCAAACGCGATCAGCTTCGGTGCTGCCGGGTCTTCAGCCTTCAATAGCTCCTCAAGATGGGCAAGGTTGTTATGCTTCCAAACCCGCTTTTCACAGCCGGAATTGCGAATGCCGGCGATCATCGATGCGTGGTTCAATTCATCTGAGAAGATGATGCAGCCTGGTAGGATTTTGCCTAGTGTCGAGAGCGTTGCTTCGTTCGAAATATAGCCAGAGGTGAAAAGCAGCGCCGATTCCTTGCCATGGAGATCGGCCAACTCGGCTTCCAGATCGACATGGTAATGGGTGTTGCCGCCGATATTGCGCGTGCCGCCAGAACCTGCGCCCACATCGTGCAGCGCCTCTTCCATCGCTGCGATGACCTTGGGGTGCTGCCCCATGCCAAGATAGTCGTTGGAGCACCAAACCGTAATGGGCTTCGGGCCGTTATGGCCCGCAAAGCAACGGGCATTGGGAAACGCGCCCTTGTTGCGCAGAATATCGATAAAGACGCGATAGCGGCCTTCTTCGTGAAGGCGATCGATCGCGGCGTTGAAGACCTTGCTGTAATCCAAGGGAACCGTTCCTATTCGGCAATTTCCGCGCCCTTTATCGAGTCACGGCAGAACTTTCCAGCGCGAATGTGTCGCAAGGACATGGGCGTTCGGTTAGGTCTTCGTCTTGGTCTCGACCAATTTAGGTGCCTGGTTCGTGCGCAAGGGAACGGCCGTTGACGTCAGCCGTGCGAGATGTTTGCCTTCTGCATCCCAAAGGTCAGCTTCAAGGAAGCAGGAGGATTTGCCCATTTTTAGGCATCTCCCTTCGGCGTGTAACTTTCCGGGGTAAGCAGGCGCAAAAAAGCTCGTTTTAACTTCCAGAGAGGCGATGAAGCCCGGTTCGCCGAGTGCCACGATTCCGGCATAAGCAGCGCAATCATCGAGCATCGCTGTCACAATCCCGCCCTGAATGGTGCCCCTTGGATTGGTCAGTGCATCACCGGGCGCAAAGCTCATCCGCACGAGTTTCTTTTCAACATCAACCGCGAGCACTTTCATGCCGAGCAGCGGTCCCGTTGGCGGCTGTTTGGCGTTAAATCGTTCAACGAGCTGGTCGGCAGAGAGTGCCATAAAGCTTCCTTGTTAGAGATAGTCGATCTCGGTCAAGCCATAGGCGGCGAGGGCCGGCATGAGTTGATCTACATCAGGATCTTTGCGGGTGAAGACGGCACGTCCTGTTGCTCGGTCGGGCCATGTCTGCCCTTCACTCAAGGCAGTCGCGCGCCGGGCAATGCCGTCACCCGAATCAACCAGAACCACGCCCGGCGGGCTGGCTGCGCGAATTTCATCTGTAAGAAGAGGGAAATGAGTGCATGCAAGGACGACTGCGTCGATCAGAGCGCTGTCAGGTTGGCTATACAACCCTGCCAGTGCCGCACGCATCTCGTCAGACGCAGGGAGGTGCCCCCGCAATTTCGCCTCAGCAAGATCGACAAGATTCGCCGAACCGTGTCGTAAGACGGTGCAATCAGACGCAAATTCGGCCACCAGATTGTCAACATAAGGCTGCCGCACGGTAGCTTCGGTTCCCAAAACGCCAATTACGCGCGTTTTGGAGAGAAGGGCGGCTGGTTTTACCGCGGGAACGGTGCCCACCACTGGCAGGTCAAGCGCGGATCGAACATGCGCCAAGGCGATTGTCGATGCGGTGTTGCAGGCAATCACGACGAGGCGAGGGCGATAGCGTTCAACCAACCGTCCAAGGAGCGCGGGAACGCGGGCGGCAATTTCTCCTTCGCTTTTGGTCCCATAGGGATAGCCGGCGTTATCCGCAGCATAGATAATCGGGGCGTGGGGCAAGGCGCGACGAATATGGGCGAGAACGGAAAGCCCGCCAACGCCGGAGTCAAATACCAAAATGGGGCGCGTTTCTGTCATTATAGCTTGCCCTTGCACAAATCCCCGCTCTATCAAACCTGAAGTTCATGCAGCGAGAGGAGGAAAGCGGCAATGCCCTTGTGGATTTGGCCTCTCGGGGCGCTCGTTCTCGGATATCTTTTGGGGTCAATTCCCTTTGGCGTGATCCTGACCAAAACATTTGGCGCAGGGGATTTGCGACAAATTGGATCGGGCAATATCGGGGCCACAAATGTTCTTCGTACGGGTCGTAAGGGCTTGGCCGTAGCGACGTTGATCCTCGATGCACTAAAGGGTGTTGTCGCCGTGCTGATTGCAGGTCGTTGGGGTCAGGGGCTCGACCTGATCGCTGGGTTTGGCGCATTTTTCGGGCATCTCTATCCCATCTGGCTGAAGTTCAGGGGCGGGAAGGGCGTTGCAACGATGTTGGGCCTCTGTCTTGTCCTCGATTGGCGCGTGGGGCTCGTCTACGCGCTTGTCTGGCTTGGGGGCATGTTGCTGACCCGGATTTCGTCTGTGGGTGGAATGGCTGCCGCTGTCTCGGCACCGATCGCGGCCTTTCTGGTCGATAAATCCTCCCTTGCGCTGATGATGTTGGCGTTGGCGCTGACTGTGCTCTGGAAGCATCAAGATAATATTCGTAGGTTGATCGCGGGTACTGAGCCTCGGATCGGGAGAAAAAACGCGTGACCGCTGCCGGGCAGGATCGGCTGGATAAACTCCGCCTGATCCGCTCGGCTCATATCGGCCCGATCTCTTACAGGCAGCTCGTCAGTCGTTTTGGGAGTGCGGCGGCGGCAATTGAGGCTATCCCCCATCTTGCCCAACGCGCTGGGGGGAGGCCACCCCGGCTCGCTTCGGAAGCAGAGATTTTTAAGGAAATGGAGCAAGCCCAGTTGCTTGGGGCCCGCTATCTTTTTCTAGACGAGCCGGATTACCCGCCGCTTTTGGCAGAAATAGATAGCGCACCTCCCGTCTTGATGATCCGAGGTTATCCGGCGCTGGCGAAGAAGATTGGGTTGGCGATGGTTGGAGCACGGAATGCGTCTGCCGCCGCATGTCGAATGGCTGTCGATCTCGCCGCCGAACTGTCAGCCCAGGGGGTCGTCATTATCTCCGGTTTGGCCCGCGGAATAGACGCGCAAGCCCATCGTGGTGCCCTTTCTGGCGGGACAATCGGCGTTATCGCCAGTGGGATTGATATTGCTTACCCGCCCGAGCACGCAGTGCTTCAAGAAGAAATTGCCCAAAAGGGCCTGTTGATTGCGGAGCAGCCTCCGGGGCGTGAACCCCTTGCGCGGCATTTTCCAGCGCGCAACCGCATCATCGCAGGCTTGGCGCAGGCGACGCTTGTTGTTGAAGCCGCCCCCAAATCAGGTTCGCTTATTACCGCGCGACTGGCGAATGAGGCGGGCCGCGATGTGATGGCTATCCCCGGCTCACCCCGCGATCCAAGGGCGCAAGGGTGTAACCAATTGATCCGCGAAGGAGCGGTGCTCGTTCAGAATGCGGATGATATTTTGGAGATGCTAAGGGGCTTTGGCGGTTCGTCTCCTCATCCTACCTTTGTGGTGCGGGAAACTGAAGAGACCCCGGAGCCTGATGATCAGGCGAGGGTGCAACTACTGAACTTGCTCTCGCCCGTTCCGGTATTGATTGATGATCTGGTGCGCCAATCAGGGCTGTCGACGGCGATGGTGCAAATCCTGATCTTGGAGCTTGAGCTTGCTGGCCGGCTAGAGCGGCACGCGGGCGGCCGAGTGAGCCTTATCTAAGCCGGAAGGGCTGCCAATGGCCGCGAGCGAGACAGCGCCAGATCCATTCGAGCGGGCCAAATCGAAAATAGCGAAGCCAAATAGGGGACCAGATGAGCATGAACGCCCAGATGGCGGGCACAAAGAGGTAAATTTCGGCGCGGCTTAATTGCGCATAAAGACCGCCTCCATACCCATAAAAGAGGCTGGTCATCAAAAGTGATGTGAGGATGTAATTCGAAAAAGCCATGCGACCCGCTGCGGCCACACGCTGCATAAAAGCACCGGGAGTGGCGCCATTTGTCAGGATAATCAGCAGCATGAGATGGCCCGCTAGTACGGCCATGCGAATAGGCGTGTTGATAAGAAAATAGACAGTCGCTGTTTTGAGCGTGTCAAACCCTTGCTGCCAGCAAAACCAAGCCAGTGCGACGGAGAGAGGAAGGCCAAAGGCATAGCCGGCCACCGCCCCGCGAATGAGGCGCGACCGCGACCATCCCCCAGTGAGCCCGCCCGATTTGAGGATCGCCATGCCCAACGCGATCAGACCCAACGTCTCCAGCCCATATGCAAAGAGGTTTTCCAACGGGCGACTTAGATGTTCAGCAAGCCGCTCCCCGACGATGGAAAGATAGCTCTGCTGATAAAGAGAGATATTCGCTGCAATGCTGGCGCCGTTGGAAGCGCCGAGCGCGTCCGCCATTTGCTGATATGCATCTTGTGCCGCGCGCGTTCCGCCCATGGCCTCCATTTGGAGGCTATGGGCAGTTGCCAATATCAGGGCCCAAAACACCATATTTCCAGCGATGAGGAAAATGCCGAGGCGCGCGAGTTTTGCGGCTGAAAAATCCCGCAATCCAAAGGCTACCGCCCCGCATAAAGCGTAAAGCGCAAGAATGTCTCCATCCCAGATGAACCAGAAATGGAGCATGCCGAAACCGAACAAGAAGAGCATGCGTCGGAAATGAAGATGGCTGGATGATTGCCCCGCAGCTTCTGCGCGATCCAATATCAACAGCATCGATGCCCCGAACAGCAGGGAGAATAAACCCCGCATTTTTCCTTCGATAGCCACAAAAGCGATAGCCCATGCAATGATGTCTGTCGCACTTTTATTCCCGGCGGCGAGCGGGTTCAGATAGGCGTTGGTCGGGAGAGCGAAGGCCACGATGTTCGTTAACAAAATACCCATCACGGCAAGCCCTCTTAGAGCATCGAGCGAGAAATGGCGCGCGTTGGGCATCATAGATAAGCAGTGCCAGCCCCGTTGACCCGGCGCAAGCACTCGGCAATAGGATTGGAGCGAGGGCAGGAAAGAGACTGATGGAGACCGTGTGAGCGCGATCGACACCTTATTATCGCCTGTGATTCTTTTTTTCGTGCTGGGGGCTTTTGCTGCTGCTGCGCGATCCGATCTTTCTGTTCCAGAGCCGATTGCAAAGGGGATGTCGCTATATCTAATGGCGGCTATTGGCCTTAAAGGCGGCGTTCAGGTTTCATCGGCGGGGTTTTCCTCAGACATGGCGGGGATGGCGCTTGCTGGGATTGTTCTGAGTTTTTCGCTGCCGCTTCTCGCCTTCGCGCTGTTGCGAAGCTGGGGAGGGCTTGATCGGCTGAACGCCGGCGCGGTCGCCGCCCATTACGGCTCTGTCAGCATCGTCACCTTTGTCACCGCGAGCGAAGCGCTGACAAGAGCGGGGACAGCGCCTGCAGGTTATCTTGTCGCTGTTCTCGCGTTGATGGAAACGCCAGCAATTCTGACCGGGCTTCTCCTTGCACAGCGTGGGATCCGTCAGCAGAGCGACGCGCCGGGTCATTTGTGGCGAGAGGTATTTCTCAATGGCTCTGTGGTGCTTTTGCTTGGCGCGTTTCTGGTCGGGCTGATTATCGGAAAAGAGAAATATGAGGTGATCTCGCCGGTGTTCACCACAGGCTTTTCCGGCATCTTATGCCTATTCTTGCTCGATATGGGGCTTATCGCAGTTCGACGTCTTCGCGAAAGTCGGGCTATGAGCTTCCGTCTCGCCAGCCTCGGCATTGGTTTGCCGTTAATCAATGGGGGGATTGGTATTGGCATTGCCACATTGTTGGGGGTCGATGCGGGGACGGCGGCAGCGTTTGCCATACTGGCAGCGAGTGCGTCTTACATTGCTGTGCCCGCTGCGATGCGCATGGCGCTCCCGAAGGCGGACCCCGGTATCTACCTCTCTATGTCGCTCGCGGTGACCTTCCCGTTCAATATTGTTATCGGCATTCCACTCTTTGCGGCGCTTGCGGCGCGGCTGGCCGGTTAGGAGGCGAAAATGGTCGAACTGGTCAAGCGGAAGCGATTGGAAATTGTTGCAGACGCACCACTTTGTGAATGGCTTGGGGAGCGCGCGGCGAAGTTAGGAATTGCGCATTACAGCGTCGTGAGCCTGACTGCGGGGTCGGGGCAAGGCGGTTATTGGCGCGATGAGGATGTGTCTGGCGCGGTAGCAAAGCGCATGTTTATCGCCGTGGCGAGCGCGGACAAGGCGATCGCTTTTATCGACGCATTGGCGCCTCGACTGGACGAATATGGTCTGCTTGTAACGCTCTCCGACGTAGATGTCGTTCGGGGAGATCGTTTCTAGCTCCGAGTGATTTAACACGTTGGGGGGTGTTGACCTTGTCGGTCAGGCCGCTATCGGCAAATCGAAATAGCTTCAGGGGTTTTGGTCATGGCTGAATTCCGCCTTCCTGCAAACAGCAGGATCAATAAAAACGGCAACGTCCATAAGGCTGACGGTGCGTCCAACGCCAAGGCGTTTAAGATCTACCGCTACGATCCCGATAGCGGTGAGAATCCCCGCTATGACACGTTTGAGGTCGATCTCGATAATTGTGGGCCGATGGTTCTTGACGCGCTGATCAAGATCAAGTCGGAACAGGATTCGTCGCTGACCTTCCGTCGCTCGTGCCGCGAAGGTATTTGCGGCTCTTGCTCGATGAACATCAACGGCACCAACACGCTCGCCTGCACGAAGGCGATTGACGAGTGCGGTGGGGAAGTGCGCATCACGCCTTTGCCCCATATGGAAGTCATCAAAGACCTCGTGCCCGACTTTAAGCATTTCTACGCCCAATACGCGTCGATCGAGCCGTGGTTGAAGACCAAGACGACAACGCCTTCCGGCAAGGAGCGGCTCCAGTCGCCCGAAGATCGCGCCAAGCTGGATGGGCTTTATGAGTGCATCCTGTGCGCCTGCTGCTCCACGAGCTGCCCGAGCTATTGGTGGAATTCTGACAAATTCCTCGGCCCTGCGATCCTGCTTCAGGCCTATCGCTGGCTGGCCGATAGCCGTGACGAGTTTACGGGTGAGCGCCTCGATGAGTTGGAAGATCCGTTCCGTCTCTATCGCTGCCACACGATTATGAACTGCGCCAATGTCTGCCCCAAGGGGTTGAACCCGGCCAAGGCGATTGCCGAAACCAAGAAGATGGTCGCCGAGCGCGCCATCTGATGGCGCACGCAGGCTTTGTCGCGCCGGAAAGCTCGGCTTTTGACAATGCACCAGACCCGGACAATCCGGGCTGGCATTTATGGGAACTGAAGGACGATCGGCGTTTCAATGCGCAGGTGATGGGTAAGCTCATCACCCGCATTGAAGCCAATGGTGCGGTGCGTCTGCGGATGTTTCCCGAACTCAAGCACACCAATTTGCTCGATATCGTCCACGGGGCGGCGACGCTTTCGCTTATTGATATTTCCCTATTTTCCTGCGGGCACATGCTGGGGCTTGAGGGTATGGAAGGATCGGTAACGCTGGATCTTTCAACCCAGTTTATCGGCGGGGGCTATCCTGATCGACCGATGGACGCGGTGGCCGAGATTTTGAAGGAGACCAAGCGGCTCGTCTTTTTGCGCGGCATTGTCGAGCAAGGCGACCATAAGGTGGCGGCCTTTTCTGCAACGATCCGCAAGGGTCGCGGCCGGTGATGCAGGTCCTCGACCGCTATCGGTCGCTGGTTGCCGCAGGAGAGTTGAAGCCCGATCCGGAACAGGAGGCGGCTGCTGAGCGGCTCAACCGGCTGCAGACTGAACTTGAGTCCGAGCCTGCCAAAAAGGGGCTCATGGGTCGCCTGTTCGGCTCACAGGTGCCCGCAACTCCGCGCGGACTTTACCTTTGGGGCAATGTCGGGCGCGGCAAGTCCATGCTGATGGACCTGTTCTTTTCCTGCCTCGCCATTTCTGCCAAGCGACGCGCGCATTTCCATGAATTCATGCTCGAAATTCACGCGCGCCTGCGGGTGGAGCGCGCCAAGGAAACGGGCGATCCCATCCTGCCCGTCGTGGCGGCGATTGCGACCGAAACCAAATGCCTGTGCTTTGACGAAATGGTCGTCAACAATTCCGCCGATGCGATGATCATGTCGCGGCTGTTCACGGGCCTGATCGAGGCAGGTGTGGTGATCGTCACCACCTCCAATCGCCCCCCTAAAGATCTGTATAAAGACGGCCTCAATAGAGAGCATTTCCTGCCTTTCATTGCCTTGATCGAAGCGCGGCTGGATGTGCTGACGCTCAATGGCCCGACGGATTATCGGATGGAGCGGCTGGCGGGGCTTGCGACATGGCACAGCCCGCTTGGTTCAGCGGCGACCGAGGCGTGTCGCGAGGCTTTTTTTCGGCTGACCGATTACCCGCCAGAAGACGCGGAGCATGTTCCGTCAGAAGATCTGGATGTGGGAGGTGGGCGCCTACTCCATGTCCCGAAGAGCTTGAAGGGCGTTGCAGTTTTCTCGTTCAAAAGGCTCTGTGCCGAAGCGCGGGGAGCCCCTGACTATCTCACGATCGCCCGCCATTTTCACAGCGTCATTCTTGTCGGAATCCCGAAACTGGGGCCGGAAAATCGAAACGAAGCCGCGCGCTTCGTGACGCTGATCGATGCGCTGTACGAACATAAGGTCAAACTGATCGCTGCGGCTGATGCCGACCCGATGGCCCTTTACCCGAAGGGGGACGGGCGTTTTGAGTTTGAACGGACAGTCTCTCGCCTGATGGAGATGCAAAGCCTCGATTATCTCGCGCAAGGCCATGGCGAATCCTGAACCCTGCGTTAGACTGAGGGTGATTAAACAAGGATAATGTGATGCGCTCTTTTCTATTCGCAGCTTCCCTCTTGACTCTGAGCGGGGCTGCTGCCGCCGAGGTGCCAACCAACCCGTGGCACGCCAAAGGCCGCGAATTGCTTGAAAATGCGATCAACATTCCGTCGGTCACGACCCGTCCGGAAGAGGTTAAGAAGCTCGTTGCTTATTTAAGGGGCGAATTTGAAAAGGGGGGCTTCAAGGATGTCATCGTCAAGGATTACGCCGGCACTCAAGGCCTGATTGTGCGTTGGAAGGCGCCCGGCCGCCCCTCTAAAAAGCCGATTTTGCTCATCGGGCATATGGATGTTGTCGACGCGAAGCGAGAAGATTGGTCGCGCGACCCGTTCAAAATGGTCGAGGAAGACGGCTATTTTTATGGCCGTGGCACAACCGATATGAAGAATGGGATCGTTGCGATCACCAATGCGTTGCTGTGGTTGAAAGCAGAAGGTTTCCAGCCCAAGCGCGACATCATCGTCTTCTTCTCAGGTGATGAGGAAACAGATGGAGAGGGTGCTCGTCTCGCTTCAACGGAATGGCGCAAGCTCGTCGATGCGGAGTTCGCCTTGAACGCAGATGCCGGCGGTGGAGGCTTTGATAAGACAGGCCATCCGCTTGGTTTTGGCATTCAGACATCTGAAAAAATGTATCAAAGCTATAGTTTCACCGCCCGTAACCCGGGTGGGCATAGCTCTCGTCCGCGTCCCGATAATGCCATTTATGATCTGGCCGGGGCGTTGAAGCGGCTCGAAAGTCATCGCTTCACGCCGATGCTAAATGAAACGACGCGCGCTTATTTCCAGTTCCGCCAAAAGCAAGAAAAGGGGCCGCTCGGCGATGCGATGCGCCGCTGGCTCGCTGACGAAAAAGATGGCGCGGCCGCAGATGTCATCGAAGCTGATCCGCTCGAAGTCGCGATGACGCGGACGCGGTGCGTTGCTACCCGGCTTGAGGGAGGGCATGCAGACAATGCGCTGCCCCAGACCGCAAAGGCATTGGTTAACTGCCGTATTTTCCCGGGCGTTGATGCAAAATCCGTGCAGGCAGAGTTGCAGGGTGCCGCTGGCCCGAACGTTCAAGTCGAACCATATGGCACTTCGACGCCATCCCCGCCGTCACCCCTGCGGGCCGATATCGTCAAGGCCTTTACGACGAGCGTGCACAAGCGGCACCCGGGCGTGGATATCGTCCCGCAAATGGCAACGGGAGCAACCGATGGCCTGTTTTTCCGCGCAGCTGGGATGCCCGTTTATGGCGTATCGGGCGCGTGGATCGTGATTCCAGAAGATGAGCGGGCTCATGGCAAGGATGAGCGCCTTCCGGTGAAGAGCTTCTACGAAGATCTCGACCATTGGCGTGATATGGTGAAAGCGCTGTCGCAATAAGCCTAGCTTAGCTGGCGGCGCTTTCCTTTTCGATCACCCGGTTCAGAATTTGGACAAAAGTCTCAGCATCTTGCGCTCCGGGGATCATATATTTGCCATTGATAATGAAGGCCGGAACTCCCGTGATGTTCTGCATCTGCCAGTGATGCAGTTCTTCATCGACAATTTGGTCATAGCGAGGATCCGCAAGCGCGGCCTGGGCTGCCGCCCGGTCAAGGCCGGCGGCATCGGCTGCGTCGAGCAGGACGTTGTCCTCGCAGATGTTGCGCTGGTCGGTGAAATAAGCGCTGAAAAGGGCAAGTTTTAGCGCAGTTTGACCGCCCGTTTCGCCCGCCCATGCCAAAAGCTTATGGGCGCGGCGCGTGTTGTAAATCCGGCTTTCGCTGGAATAGTTGAAGGCAATGCCCAGCGGCTTGCCGGCGTCTTGAATGCGGGTTCGGTTGGCAGCTGATTGTTCTGGCGTCGCGCCGTAACGTTCGCGGCCGTAATCGGCGATGCTCTGTCCCTCTGGCGGTAAATAGGGCGCGAGTTGGAATGGATGCCAGCGCACCCCAACCTCAACGCGTTCCCCCATGATGCCAATAGCGCGTTCAAGCTGTTTAAACCCGATGATACACCACGGACAGACCACATCGGACACAATATCGATCTGAAGTTGGGCAGGGGCCTTCATCATCTGCTCTCCCGGTCGTTACACAACAGGCTTAGACTAAAGATGCATAGAGCGAAATGCCGGAAATCCTCAGGCTTTTCTCTCTCTTGTCGCTATTGCGAATGAGTTGCACAAAAAGTCTTAACTTTAAAGCATTATGCGGTTGTAAGCCGGATCAAACGGGCCTAAGCGCGGCTCAATTCCGTAATCTGGCCACAGGGAAGGACTCGGCAATGGCTCGTAAGAAGATTGCACTGATCGGTGCTGGCAATATCGGCGGTACGCTCGCCCATCTCGCAGCAATTAAGGAACTGGGCGACATCGTTCTCTTCGACGTTGTTGAGGGTATCCCGCAGGGCAAGGCGCTCGATCTCTCGCAGTGCGGCCCGGTGGAAGGCTTTGATGCCAAGATCATTGGCACCAATGATTATGCCGATATCAAGGATGCCGATGTTATCATCGTGACCGCCGGTGTTGCGCGCAAGCCGGGCATGAGCCGCGACGACCTTCTGGGCATCAACCTCAAGGTGATGAAGGCCGTGGGCGAGGGCATTCGCGAAAATGCGCCCAATGCCTTTGTCATCTGCATTACCAACCCGCTCGACGCGATGGTTTGGGCGCTGCGTGAATTTTCGGGTCTGCCGCACAATAAGGTCGTCGGCATGGCTGGCGTTCTGGACTCCGCGCGCTTCAGCCACTTCCTCGCGGAGGAATTCAAGGTCTCCGTGCGTGACGTCAACTCGTTCGTGCTGGGTGGCCATGGCGACACGATGGTCCCGGTTGTTGAATATTCGACGGTAGCAGGCATCCCGGTGCCGGACCTTATCAAGCAGGGTCGTTCCACCAAGGAGCGCATCGACGCGATCGTTCAACGCACCCGTTCCGGTGGCGGCGAGATTGTTGGCCTGTTGAAGACTGGCTCGGCTTATTACGCCCCGGCGACCAGCGGCATCGCAATGGCGGAAGCCTATCTGCGCGACCAAAAGCGCCTGCTGCCCTGTGCGGCGCACCTGACCGGCCAATATGGCGTTGATGATCTGTATGTCGGCGTGCCTGTGATCATTGGTGCGGGTGGCGTTGAGCAGGTTGTTGAGATTGCCCTTGATGCGGAAGCCAAGGCCAATCTTCAGGTCTCGGTCGATGCGGTCAAGGAACTGCTTGACGCGTGCAAAGCCATTGATCCGGCGCTCGCCTGATCCGACACGACTGACGAAATCAGGAGAGCCTTATGAGCATTTTTGTCAATAAGAACACGAAGGTCATCACCCAGGGGATGACGGGTGATACCGGCACGTTCCACACCCAAGCGGCGCTGGATTATGGTACGCAGATGGTGGGCGGCGTGACGCCAGGTAAAGGTGGGACGACCCATATCGGTCTGCCTGTGTTCGACACCGTTGCCGAAGCCGTCACCAAGACGGGCGCGGATGCCTCGGTCATCTATGTGCCGCCGCCCTTTGCCGCGGACTCGATCTTGGAGGCGATTGACGCCGAAGTGCCGCTCATCGTGTGCATCACCGAAGGCATTCCGGTGCTCGACATGGTGAAGGTAAAGCGCGCGCTTTCCGGTTCCAAGTCGCGCCTGATTGGCCCGAACTGCCCGGGCGTGCTGACGCCGGGTGAGTGCAAGATCGGTATCATGCCGGGCAACATCTTCTCCAAGGGCTCGGTTGGCGTTGTCTCGCGCTCCGGTACACTGACCTACGAAGCCGTTTTCCAGACGACGGCAGAAGGCCTTGGTCAGACAACGGCGGTGGGCATTGGCGGTGATCCGGTGAACGGCACCAACTTCATCGATTGCCTTGAAGCGTTCCTGGCAGACGATGCCACCAAGTCGATCATCATGATCGGCGAAATCGGCGGCTCTGCCGAAGAAGAAGCCGCTCAGTTCCTGATCGACGAAGCCAAGCGCGGTCGCAAAAAGCCGATGGCTGGTTTCATTGCCGGTCGCACGGCGCCTCCGGGCCGTCGCATGGGCCATGCCGGTGCGATCGTGTCGGGTGGCAAGGGCGATGCGGAATCGAAGATTGCGGCGATGGAAGCCGCGGGCATCCGCGTCTCTCCGTCTCCGTCAGAACTTGGCAAGACGCTGGTTGAAGCACTGAAGGGCTAATTTCTGCCCTTCACCGCCCGACATCCTCTCCCAGGAAGGCGTAACATGGGTTTTGAGAACCACGAATTCGAAACCGAGCAAGGTCCCAGCTGGGCGCGGCCCAATTGGCCCTTGGCAGATACCGATGATCTGACATCGGCTCTTGATCCGACGCAGATGCAGGTCGCCGTCAAAAAGGCGGCAAAGGATGCCGGCAAGCCGATGGCGCAGGCCGATGTGGCGGCAGCTGCTGCGGACTCGATCCGGGCGATGATGTTGATCCGTACCTATCGTGTGCGCGGGCATCTGGCGGCGAACCTTGATCCGCTTGGCTTGACCAAGCAGGATCTGCCGCCTGACCTGACCCCTGAATATCATGGGTTTACGGGCGCTGACCTGGATCGACAGGTCTATGTGGGCGGGACGCTAGGGCTAGAATGGACCTCGGTGCGCGATCTGGTCGCCATCTTGCGTGCGAATTATTGCGGCAATGTCGGCCTGGAATATATGCACATTTCGGACGTGGAGGAGCGCCGCTTCTTTCAGGAACGGATGGAAGGCGCCGACAAGTCGATTGGCTTTACGCCTGAGGGCAAGAAGGCGATCCTCGCCAAGGTGATCGAGGCCGAGCAATACGAAAAGTTCCTCGGCCGCAAATATGTTGGCACGAAGCGCTTCGGGCTGGACGGCGGCGAGGCGATGATCCCGGCGCTTGAAAGCTTTATCAAGCATGGCGGCGCGCAGGGCGTGCGCGAAATTGTGATCGGGATGCCGCACCGTGGTCGCCTCAACGTTCTCGCGAACGTCATGGGCAAGCCTTATCGGGTTATCTTCCACGAATTTTCGGGCGGCTCCGCGCACCCGGATGATGTGGGCGGGTCAGGCGATGTGAAATATCACCTCGGGACCTCGACCGACCGAGAATTTGACGGCATTAAAGTTCACATGAGCCTTGTGCCGAACCCCTCCCACCTTGAGGCGGTGGACCCGGTCGTGCTCGGCAAGGTTCGCGCTGGCCAAACTTTCCGCGAAGATATCGGCAAGGGCAAACACACGCAGGTGCTTCCTGTCCTTCTCCATGGTGATGCCGCCTTTGCCGGGCAGGGGATTGTTTGGGAATGCCTCGGTTTCTCCGGCATTCGCGGTTATAACACGGGTGGCTGCATCCACTTTATCGTCAACAACCAGGTCGGCTTTACCACCAGTCCGCAATTCGCGCGGTCTTCTCCCTATCCGTCAGATGTAGCGAAGGGCGTTCAGGCGCCGATTCTGCATGTGAATGGCGATGACCCTGAAGCCGTCACCTTTGCATGTAAGATGGCGGTTGAATTCCGGCAGACCTTCCATCGCGACATCGTGATCGACATGTGGTGCTATCGTCGTTTCGGCCATAATGAAGGCGATGAGCCGGGTTTCACCCAGCCGCTCATGTATCAGACGATCAAGCAGCACCCGGGCGTGTCTGAGCTTTATGCAAAGCGTCTGGTCGAACAGGGTGTGATCGACGAAAACTGGGCGGCCGAGCACGCCATGCGCTTCGTGCAGGTGCTTGAGCAGGAATTTCAGGCGGCTCCAGATTATAAGCCCAATGATGCCGACTGGTTTGGCGGTCGCTGGGCTGGGTTCAACAAGCCCGCTGATCCGGAAACGGCGCGACGCAACGTTGAAACCGGCATCTCCAAGAAACTTCTCGACAGCTTGGGCCGGACCCTGACAACGGTGCCGGATGATCTGAAAATTCATCCCACGCTTAACCGTGTGCTGGATGCCAAAAAGGCGATGTTCGCCAGCGGCGAGGGCTTTGACTGGGCCACCGCAGAGGCTCTTGCGTTCGGGTCCTTGCTGTCGGAAGGCTATGGCGTTCGTCTGTCAGGGCAGGACTCCGGTCGCGGCACGTTCAGTCAGCGGCATGCGGTCTGGGTGGATCAAGCCAGCGAACAGAAATACATCCCGCTCACAACGGTGCCCCATGGGCGGTTTGAGGTACTCGACAGCCCCTTGTCCGAATTTGGCGTGCTGGGCTTTGAATATGGCTATGCAGGCGCCGACCCAAAAAGCCTTGTTTTGTGGGAAGGCCAGTTCGGCGATTTCGCGAATGGCGCGCAGGTGATGATCGATCAGTTCATCGCTGCGGGCGAGTCTAAATGGCTACGTGCCAATGGTCTCGTGATGCTGTTGCCGCATGGCTATGAAGGGCAGGGCCCCGAGCATAGCTCGGCCCGTCTGGAGCGTTATTTGCAGCTTTGTGCAGAGGATAACATTCAGGTCGCCAACTGCACGACGCCGGCCAATTATTTCCATATCCTGCGGCGTCAGATGCACCGCCAGTTCCGCAAGCCGCTGATCATCATGACACCCAAGTCGCTTCTGCGGCATAAAATGGCCGTGTCGAAGGTGGAAGAGTTTCTCGACCAGAGCCACTTCATGCGTATCCTGTCGGACCCTTGGGCCCCGGCAGATAGGGATGTGAAGCGGCTCGTGCTCTGTTCCGGCAAGGTCGCTTATGACTTGATGGAGGCGCGCAATTCGGCGGGCGACAAGAATACCGCAATTGTCCGGATTGAGCAGCTTTATCCGTTCCCCTCCGAACCTCTGATTGTGCGTCTGAAGCGCATGGTGAACCTTGAGGAGGTCGTTTGGGCTCAGGAAGAACCGAAGAATAACGGCAGTTGGTTCTTCGTTGAGCCGTTCATTGAGGAATGCTTGGCCGAAGCGGGCATTGGCCCGGATCGGGCGCGCTATGCTGGCCGCAAGGCAAGTGCCGCGACGGCGACTGGCCTGATGAAGCGCCACCAGGCCGAACAGGCCGCCCTTATCTCCCATGCCCTTGGCCACAAGGTGCGTGATGAAATTAGACGCCAGCGGAAAGGCTGATCATGTCGACAGAAGTTGTTGTTCCAACCCTTGGTGAGTCCATCTCTGAAGCCACGCTTGGCCAATGGCTGAAGCAGCCGGGCGAAGCCGTCGCGGCAGATGAGGCAATTGCGAGCCTTGAAACCGATAAGGTGGCGGTGGAAGTGACGGCCCCGGTTGCCGGCGTCATGGGCGCGCATATCGTGTCGGAAGGCGCGACGGTGAATGTGGGTGCGGTGATCGGCTCGATTGAGGCCGGCTCGGGCGCGGCCTCTGCGCCAAAGCCGGCTGCTCCCGCGGCCGCGCCTGCGGCATCGGCCGTTTCGGCGGAAGAGGCTGCTGATCTGACGCTCTCTCCTTCGGTGCGCCGATTGGTGCTTGAGCATGGCCTTGATCCGACCAAGATCAAGGGCACGGGCAAAGATGGCCGCCTGACCAAGGATGATGTGATGGCTGCCGTTTCATCGGGCGGTGCTGTTGCCAAGGCGGACAGCGCACCTGCTGCTGCCTCTCCGGCCATAGCGGCGTCTCCAGCGTCCGCCCGTGCTGAAGAGCGCGTCCGCATGACGCGCCTGCGCCAGACGGTCGCCAAGCGCCTGAAGGAAGCGCAGAATACGGCGGCGATGCTGACGACGTTCAACGATGTTGATATGTCGGCGGTGATGGAAGCGCGGAACAAGTATAAGGACTTGTTCGAAAAGAAGCATGGCGTGCGCCTTGGCTTTATGGGCTTCTTCACCAAGGCCGTCTGCATGGCCTTGAAGGATATTCCCGCCGTCAACGCCTCGATTGAAGGCGATGAGATTGTCTATCGCAACTATGCTGATATCTCGGTTGCGGTTTCGGCGCCCAATGGCTTGGTCGTCCCGGTGATCCGCGATGCGCAGGACTTGTCGGTTGCGGGCATTGAACGGACGATTGGTGACTTCGGCAAGCGCGCCAAGGACGGCACGCTGACGATGGATGATATGAAGGGCGGCACCTTCACCATTTCCAATGGCGGGGTCTTTGGTTCGCTGATGTCGACGCCGATCATCAACCCGCCGCAGTCGGCTGTGCTTGGTCTGCACCGGATTGAAGAGCGCCCGGTTGTGCGCGATGGCCAAGTGGTCGTCCGCCCGATGATGTATCTGGCGCTCAGCTATGATCATCGCCTGATCGATGGCCGCGAGGCGGTGACCTTCCTCGTCGCGGTGAAGAACGCGATTGAAGACCCGACCCGGTTGCTGATTGATCTCTAGGTTAATCCGTTTGGGCTGAGCTTGTCGAAGCCCCGTCCTTGTTGTTCATGAAGGACGCAAGAAGGAAATCCAGCCCTTCGACAAGCTCAGGGCGAACGGAGGTAGAAATGTCCGACACAGAATTCGATCTGATCGTCCTCGGGGCTGGCCCCGGCGGATATGTGGCGGCCATTCGGGCAGCGCAGCTGGGTTTGAAGACGGCATGTGTTGAAAGCCGGGAAACTTTGGGCGGTACTTGCCTCAATGTCGGCTGTATTCCTTCCAAGGCGCTGCTCCATGCGTCGGAGCTGTTTGAAGAAGCCCATTCCGGCACGCTCGCTAAGTTCGGCATCAGCTTCAAGGACGTGAAAGTTGATATTGCCGCGATGCACGCGGAAAAGGCCAAGGCGGTAGGCGAACTGACCGGCGGCATCGAATTTCTGTTCAAGAAGAACAAGGTAACTTGGCTCAAAGGCCATGGCCGGTTTACGTCGCCCACGACTGTGGATGTCAACGGAACCTCTTATTCCGCCAAGAAGATTATGATTGCCACCGGCTCGTCGGTCACGCCGCTGCCGGGGGTGGAGATTGACCAGAAGGTCGTGGTGGATTCCACCGGCGCGCTGGCACTCCCCAAGGTCCCCAAGCATCTCGTCGTCATCGGCGGCGGGGTGATTGGCCTTGAGCTTGGCAGTGTGTGGCGGCGGCTGGGCGCTGAGGTGACGGTGGTTGAATATCTTGACCAGTTGCTCCCCGGGATGGACGGCGACGTGCGCAAGGAAGCCGCGAAGATTTTCAAGAAGCAAGGCTTTACGCTCAAGCTGGCAACCAAGGTGACGGGTGTCGCTGTTAAAGGCGGCAAAGCCAGCGTGTCGGTTGAGCCTGCTACGGGCGGCGCGGCTGAAATGCTGGAGGCCGATTGTGTGCTGGTGGCCATTGGGCGCCGGCCCAATACCGAGGGGCTGGATCTGGCCAAGGCCGGCGTTGAAACCAATGCGCGCGGGCAGATCGAAGTCGGTCATGATTTCCAGACCAAGGTCCCCGGCATTTACGCCATTGGCGATGTGACGCCGGGCCCGATGCTCGCGCATAAGGCCGAGGATGAAGGCATTGCCGCGGCGGAATTTTGCGCCGGTCAGATTGGCCTTGTGAACCATGATGTCATCCCGGGCGTTGTGTACACGATGCCGGAATTCGCCAGTGTTGGCCTGACTGAAGAGCAGGCGAAGGAACGGGGTGAGGTGAAGGTTGGCAAGTTCCCGATGATGGCGAATAGCCGAGCCAAGACCAATCGCGACACTGATGGCTTTGTAAAGGTGGTGGCCGATGCCAAGACCGATCGGGTGCTGGGCGTCCATATCGTCGCTTCGCTGGCGGGCACGATGATTGCGCAGGCAGCCCAAGCGATGGAGTTTGGCGCGACCAGCGAAGATATCGCCTATACCTGCCACGCCCACCCGACCCATGCCGAGGCGCTGAAAGAAGCCGCCATGGCGGTGACGGGCAAGCCGATCCATATCTAGCCAACGGGCCTAGCCCTAAGTTTGGGCTTGGCGGGCGCGCTGTTTTCGCGCAGCATCCCACCATGCGTCCAAGCCTGAACGATATCGCCGCCCGTGTTCGCTCTCAAAGGGCCCGCATACCTGCGCTTTTTGGCGCGCTGGATTTTGAGACCCCGCCAGAACGCTTCGCCAGCCAGCCGGGTGATGAAACGGAATTGCGCTTTGGCGCGCGGATGACGCGGGACGAGCTGCTGGCGAACGACGATCTTGTCGCTCGGTTCCGCGAATATACGATGCTCGGTGACATGACCGGCGATGCCTATGCCGCGCTGATGCCCCAATATGGCTTTCGCCCGTTGGTCGATATGCTGGTGACAGCGTGCGATAAAGGGCTGGACGCGGTGCCGGATGCGCCTGCTGAACTGATTGCGCTGATCGAAGAGATGGAGCGTGTGCCGGATTGGCTCGATATGCCCTTGGTCGAAGAGGGCGCCCGGCAGGAACGCAATAGCGCCGCCAATCTTTCTCCCTTTGCCATTCGCGGGGCTTTTATCGCGACCTTCCTCAACAAATATTCAGCGCTGCCCATGGCGTTAACGGGAACGCTGAGCCACGCGACGGCGGCACGGCGGGTCAAGGAAACGGCGACATTCTTTACGACCACAATCTTGCCTGGCGCGCTCCACCGTTTTGGTGCGGGCTTCAAGGCGGCGGCGATGGTGCGGCTGATGCATTCTATGGTGCGTGTGAACGTGCTGTCGCGGCCCGGCTTATGGGATGCCAAAACCTATGGCATGCCCATTCCTCAATTGGATCAAATGCCCGCAGGGCTCATCCCTATTTACTTCCTTTCCAACGATGTGCTGAAGGCGGGGCGCTCCCATTTCACCCCGGCAGAACGGGCGCGGGTGGAGCTGGCCCGGTATCGTTGTTATTTATTGGGACTGCCCGAAGATCTGCTGGCCGATACCCCGGAAGAGATTGTGCGCATCTGGTGCACACGCAGCGCCACGCTGCGCTATGAGTATGACGATGCGATTTGCGGCGGCCTGTTGCGGGCAACCATGGAGGCGGAACTATCTCAGGATAAAAGCCTGGCTGGCCGCGGTTTTCGTCGGCTCGAGCGGTCTTTCTCCCGCGTTTTCTTCGCCAAGGCGTTTCTCAACGGAGACTATGCACGCGCGGCAGAACTGGGCGTGCCTATCTCTCGGCAAGACCGTTTCCTCTATGCAGCGACCATCGCGGTTATCCTGTTCCGCATGATGGCCTATCGGGTCGCGGGTAATCTTCCCTTTGTCTCCAAGATTGCGGACGCGCATCTTGTAACCCGTTTGAGACGGCAATTGGCCAGCTATGGCCATGCGGAATTCACAACGAACGCTGCAAATTACCGCCCGGCTGTTGCAGAGGCCTAGACCCTAAGCGCGTACGACGCCTGTTTCGTGAAAGGGCCGCAAATCTCGTGGCGGTGTTGTGGGTTCTGCGAGTTCGCGCTGCCAAAGGCCGATATCGCTCCATTGGCCATTTTTATAGCAGACTTCTCGAAAAACCCCGGCGCGGCGAAAGCCGGTGGACTCATATACCTGAATAAGCCGGTCATTAGGGGTAATCAGCGTGCATAGCGCCTGAGTGAAACATTGGCTCGTCAGGGTAGCGACAAGGCTCGTGAGTAAGCTGCGACGGATGCCTTTTCCTTCCAAATCTCCGGCGACGTATACGCCGACTTCGACCGTGTGCTGATAAGGCTTTCCAGGTCGAAATGGCTTGGCATAAGTATAGCCAAGAACGACATCGCCCTCTGCCGCGACGATCCACGGATAGACGCCATCGGCTTGCTCCATACGGCTCCGCATTTGGCGCGCATTGGGGGCCTCGGTTTCATACGACACAGCATTTGTCGCGACATAGGGTGCGTAAATCGCCGATAAAGCGGCGGCATCGTCAAGCAAAGCGGGGCGCATTTCAATCAATTGGACAACCTTTCAAGAAGTGCCTTCCAGAACCCCTCACGCGCCTTGAGCCGTGGGAGAGTAGGGCAGCTCAAGCAACGGACTTGGACGGAGGGCCCAGAGAGAACGGACAAGCCTGTTCCCAATCCGCTCGCCAAGTTGGCCTGCTGGCGCAGAATCATCCGGCTATAGGCATCGCGGGGCATGTCCGTCCGGGCATCGCTGCGCTGCAGATTATGGGCGTAAAGCTCAAACCAATTGGGCATCCGATCGATATAAAGTGGACGGGCTTCTTCCGGCGATAGCCCGGCGCGTCGACCTGCTTCTGCAATGGCATCTTCAAGGCCGCCAAATTGATCAACAAGGCCGAGTTGTCGCGCCGTGCCGCCATCCCACACACGCCCTTGTGCAATCTCATTAACTCGGGTGAGCGACAATTTTCTCTCCGCCGCGACAAGGCCAGTAAAGCGCTGATAAATATCGTTAACGCCTTTCTGCAGCAATTGATCGACGATCGGCGTTGTGCCGCGCAGAAGATCTGGCTGACCTGTTAACGGGGTTGTTGCCACGCCGTCTGCCGTAATACCGGTCTTGGCGAGGGTTTTTTCAAACGTCGGAAGAATGCCGAAGACACCGATAGAGCCTGTAATGGTTCCAGGTTCTGCGAAAATGCGGTCGCCCGCCGTGGCCACCCAATAGCCGCCAGATGCAGCGACATTACCCATCGATACGACAACCGGCAGGCCGTTCCGCTTTGCCTGTACAATAGCGCGGCGCATATTCTCCGACGCCATTGCAGAGCCGCCCGGTGAATCGATGCGCACGACAAGGGCTTTCAATTGCTGCTGTGAAAGCGCGTCGAGGATCAAGCGGGAGATGGTATCGCCACCAGCACTTCCAGCCGGCGCTTCGCCATCCACGATATCGCCGGCAATCGTGATTACGCCAATTTGCCCATCGGAAGGGGCTGGGTTGGCTGCGAGATAGGTCCCAAAATCGGTGCCGCGAAAGCCATCTGCCGTGCCGCTATCGTCGTTGCCGGCAACTTTGGCGATACGCTTTGCCCATGCGATCCGGTCTCCCAACCGGTCGACCATGCCTGCTTGTAAAGCACGCTTGGCGAGGGAGCCAGTGGACGCGGTGCCGACGGGGTCCGAAACATAGCTGGAGAGTTTCGCCTTCGGGCGTGCCGACGCTACATTAGTCTTCCAGTTGGAAAACAAAGCATTGGCAAGGGTTTGCGATGCTTGTTTTGCCTCAGGGGACTGATCCGAGCGGACAAAAGGTTCCACAAAACTTTTAAATTTCCCCACCCGGTAGACCCGGACATTCACGCCAAGTCGATCAATCAAACCTTTGAAATAGGGCTGGCTTCCGCCGGGCCCGGCGATGAGAACAGCGCCCATGGGATCCATCCAGATCTCACTGGCGTGGGCGGCAAGCGCGTAGCTGTCGTCCGAATAAGCCGAGGCATAGGCAATCACCGGCTTGCCAGCCTTGCGCACCTGGTCCATCGCCGCCCCAACCCGCTGAAGGGCGACTTGGCCACCTCCCCAAAATCCATCTAGGTCTAGGGCAACAATCTTGATCCGGGGATCACTTGCTGCGGTTTCCAACCCATGAACAACATCGCGTAACCGACGTTCGCGCATTGGCATCGACGAGTTGAGGAGCAATTCTTCCGGGCTCACATGCTCGGGTTGTTCCACAATGCTCCCTTCTAACGCCACGTAGAGCGCGCCCTCTTCAACCGCTTCCGGGTTGGGGGTCGCTGAGAGGAGTGCATAAAGCAGCCCGAAAAACAGGAGCATGGCCATCAGGACAAGCGCATCCTTGATGCCGACCAATAGCCGCCAGACCTTGCCCAGAAATGTCATCATGCGTCCTTCATTCAAATGTCGTCTCCACAGCTAGCCTCTGGTCAGGAGGCTGTAAACTCGACCTTTGCCGAAGTTTAACGATGTGGCGCTTATCTAAGGTGCATGCATGTTCCTGACCCTTATCCCGATCCCATACGACCCGCTTCGGCCGTTTCGTCTGGCGTTGGTTGGGCTGGGTTGCTGGGCTTTATAGGCAGTGTCCTAAGCGCCCGGCTCCTTGGGGTAGATGGGAATTGGGCGGCCCTTGCGTTGTTGGTCGGGACGGCGCTTCCTATGCTGGGGTGGTCGGTCTGCGTCGATAAGGAGCACCTAAGCCCGCAAACGGGCCTAAGCCTTCAGCCGCGCCGTTCTTTAACGGAAGCGCAAGTGACCGCGCGGGTCAAACTGATCAGCCTATGGATCACATGGGGAGGGATCGCTGGGATCTATGCCGTTACGCGGTTTTATTGGGAAGGTTCGTACCGCTTCGCGATGGAGGTTTTGATCGCGGTCGCGCCTCTCCTATTTGGCGCCTCTTTGCCTTATCTAATCTGGCTCGATCGGCGGATCGACCATCCGCGCGACGCGTGCTGGCATTTTGGTGCTTGGCTGCTGGAAAAGCCGGGATGGGACTGGCGTCAGGTGGCGCTCCATCTCCGGTCATGGGGCGTAAAGGCCTTTTTTCTGGCCTTCATGCTGTCGATCCTGCCCGATATCTATGGCCTTGTCGTGTCAACGCCGACGGAAGCGCTGATGAGGTCGCCAATTGCGCTTGCGAACTGGCTCATCAGCTTTCTTTTTTTGCTAGATATCTCAATCGCCACCATTGGCTATGGGCTCACGCTCCGGCCTCTCAATGCCCATATTCGCTCCGTCGAACCGACCGTGGCAGGGTGGGTTGCTGCCCTTGCATGTTATCCTCCATTCCATGTTACGGGAGACGGGCGCTTCATTGATTATCGCCCAGGGACGTTAGGAGAGGATAATTGGTCTTATTGGTTCGCTGATTATCCATCATTGCTGTGCTTTTGGGCGGCCATGCTCGTTGGTCTTGTCGCGATTTATGCCTGGGCTACGCTGAGCTTTGGTCTCCGGTTTTCAAACCTTACTCATCGCGGCATTTTAACTCATGGTCCCTATGCGCTGACCAAGCATCCCGCCTATCTCGCGAAAAACGTCTTTTGGTGGCTTGCTTGCCTGCCGTTCCTCGTCACAACGGGGCACATATCGGATGCTGTTCGCAATGCTGCGGGCCTGATGCTCGTCAATGCGATTTACATGTGGCGGGCACGGACCGAAGAGCGGCATTTAAGCGCGGATCCTGATTACCGCGCTTATACGGGTTGGATGGCGGCTTATGGACCGCTCGGGCGGCTTAAGGCATGGATCTCAAAGCGATGGGTTGGTAGTGGCCGCCGAAGTGGCTCTGGGGTTTAATCTTGCGCTTCCCTTGAGCTCTCTGGACTTCATGCATTGGCTTGGTTCTTGCCGCGGAAAGACATCACAATTCCACAATGCTTTATCGATGCCAGCGGCCCGGTTGCGCAAATAGCTGAAGGTCATCGCTTGAAGTTGGGTGTCGCTGGCAGGCATCTGGATTGGGGCGTGCCGAGGGTCTGACCAGATCATGACTTTACAATAGGGCTTAACACTGCACGAAAACAGAGCAAGGCTCAGCATCATGCCCGGATCAAAACGGCGCGTAACGATGAAGACGAGCTGATCTGCCGTCGCGTTTTGATAGGTCGGGGTGAGGCCATAAGGGTTGGCGGGTACTCCCGATGGCGAAGCCCCGCCAAGGCCGGCGGGCAGGGCATTGGTGTCGCCCGTAACATTCTCGCCATAATCAGGCAGGCTAAAGCCCTCTATGCTGCTCGGGTCATGCACGGAAGATAGCCCTTTCAGACGGGAGATAATCGGTTCCCGACCAGCGTAACGACCGCGAAAGGCGGGTGGTGTGCCCCACCAGCCCTTCCATCGGAAGAACAGATGGGAGTGTTCCCGATGCACCTTGTCGAGCGTCCCGCTCCAATTCGGGAGAACCCATTCAGTATGATAATGGGTGGCCATTCCAACGGGACGATAGACCTCGCCCGACAGCATGATCCGAGCAAGGCCGCGCGCCAACGCCCAAGCGGAGGGAGTTGGGATTCGGCGCATTGCGCCATCGCATGTGAAGGTGAATTGACAGCCTGTTCGGCGGTCTTGCCCCTGAAAGACGACGCCGCAAACGGTCTTGGGAAAGGCGGGGTGCCGAACCCGATTGAGGACCACTTGCGCGACCGCCTTGCGGCCGCCCAGCGTCTCTGCGCCGGCCTCATACCAAATGGCCGACGCGAGACAGTCGGTCGCCCGCTCTTGATCGACGATATTGTTGGGTAGGTAAAAGGGTTGAGCCGGCGGAATGGGTTCTTTCGTGAAGGGAGTTTGCGCGTTCAATTGGCGCGCAATATCGGGCGACAACTCGCGGAGAATGAGCGGCTCAACCAGAGGAATGTTAGGCGGCAAGCGGGGAGCGGCTCTGTTTTGAGGGCGTTGCTGAACACCGTCAAACCCTGTCCGCAAGGGCCCTGCCGTGTGTGCCCAAAGAAGGAACGCCGCGATGCCCGAGACCACTAGGGCCCAGAGAGGCGCCGCCCGAACGGGTCGTGCCCTATCCCCGCTGTCATCAGGGTTATCAGGAGTGGCAAAGCCCGACACAGGGCGGAACCGTCTTATGCCTCAGGCAGAAAGTCCGGAACCGAGAGATATCGCTCTCCCGTGTCATAGCTGAAGCCAAGGACCCTCGCATCGGCAGGAAGGTCAGGGAGCTTCTGCGCGATTGCCGCAAGTGTTGCACCAGAACTGATGCCGACCAGCATGCCTTCCTCGGTCGCAGCGCGGCGCGCCATGGCTTTTGCGTCGGCGGGGTCAACCTGAACTACGCCATCGAGCAAGGCGGTGTGAAGATTGGCCGGGATGAAACCTGCGCCAATGCCTTGGATCGGGTGCGGGGCAGGGGAGCCGCCTGAGATGACGGGAGAGAGCGTCGGCTCGACAGCAAAAACCTTCAACTTGGGCCAATGGCTTTTCAGAAACTTTGCGACACCTGTGATATGCCCGCCTGTTCCCACGCCGGTGATGATGGCATCGATCGGCGTGTCCGCGAAATCGGCCAGGATCTCGGGGCCAGTGGTGCGGACATGGACGTCCACATTTGCCGGATTTTCGAACTGTTGCGGCATCCAGGCACCGGGTGTTGTCTCAACAATCTCCAGCGCGCGCTCAATGGCGCCTTTCATGCCCTTTTCCCGAGGCGTCAGGTCAAAAGAGGCACCATAAGCGAGCATCAAGCGCCGGCGTTCAATCGACATGCTCTCCGGCATGACAAGGATAAGCTTATAGCCTTTGACGGCAGCAACCATCGCTAGGCCAATTCCCGTATTGCCGCTTGTCGGTTCAACAATCGTTCCGCCAGGCTTCAACGCGCCAGAACGCTCTGCATCTTCGATCATGGCAAGGCCAATTCGATCCTTGATCGAACCGCCTGGGTTCGACCGTTCTGACTTGAGCCAAACCTCGCGATCCGGGAACAAGCGAGAAAGGCGGATATGTGGTGTGGAGCCAATGGTCTCGAGGATGGAGGCGGCTTTCATTGTGTCGACTTCCTGAATTGAGGTTCAAAGGTCCGAGCATTTTTGAGTTCTGGAAACAGCCATGCCCAGACACCTGTTACCAAGATAGCCCCGACGCCGCCAAAGACAACAGCGCCCACAGGTCCAAGCAAGGCGGCGGCAAATCCCGATTGCAGCTCTCCCAGCTCATTGGAACCGGAAATGGCAAGGGACGATACTGCCGCCACGCGGCCGCGCATGTCATCAGGCGTGTTGAGTTGGACAAGCGACGACCGGACATAGACGGAGAGCATGTCCGCGCCGCCCAAAAGCGCCAGCATCGCAAGGGACAGCCAGAAGTTGATCGACAGTCCAAAACCAATCGTTGCAAGGCCAAAGACCACCACGGCCCACAGCATCTTGATGCCCACATTATGCCTTAACGGGCGGAAGGAGAGCCACACGGCCATAAGGGTCGCCCCAGCAGCGGGTGCCGCCCGCAGCCAGCCAAGGCCTTCCGCGCCCACCTGTAAAATATCGCGTGCAAAGACCGGAAGAAGGGCTGTCGCGCCCCCAAGGAGCACGGCGAAGAGGTCAAGCGTAATTGCACCGAGCAAAAAGCGCTCATTCCACGTGTAGCGCAGCCCGTCGATCATCTGTTGGAAGGGATGCGCCTGACCTTTAATCTCCGATTTGGGGAACGGGCGGATCAATGCGATCGACAGGCAGGCGAGGGCCAACATCCCAGAGGCAGCCCAATAGGATATTGGCGCATTCTGGGCGAATAAAAGCCCTCCTAAGCCGGGGCCCAAAACACCCCCCATTTGCCATGCCATGGAGTTAAAGGCGATGGCGCGCGGTAGTACATGCGTTGGGACGATGTTGGGCACCATGGATGACATGGCGGGCGCCAGAAAGACGCGCGCGACACCGTGCAGTGCGGCCATCGCGTAGAGCAGCGGCAGGCTTAGTTGGTCCAAATAAGTCATTACCCCGAGCGTAAGCGCAATGCTCGCATCTATGCTGTTGGCGAACATGGCAACTTTACGCCGGTCGTACCGGTCTGCCACCCATCCTGCCACGGGCGTCAGTAAGGCGAGGGGGATGAATTGGGCGGCACCCAAAAGACCGAGTTGAAATGCTGCTTCCCGGATCGACATGCCATAGTCCGTCCGGGCAACATCATAAAATTGATAGCCAATGATGACGACCATCCCTGTTGTCGCCAGCACCGCGCAAAATCGGGCGAGCCAAAAGAGGCGATAATCCCGAAAGGAGAGTGGGTGGCGTGGGGCGTCGATATCGGTCACTAGGCTTCCTTGGCGCGGACAAGAGGCCGGTGCAAGCGCTGAGGCGAGGATGCGCGTCAGGCGGGTGTTACAAAGGTATCAATCACCCGTTTGCGACCCGCCTGATCAAAATCAATTTCCAGCTTATTGCCTTCAATCTCGGCGATCACCCCATAGCCGAATTTTTGGTGAAAGACGCGTTGGCCAAGGGCCACATCGCTGCGGCCCTTATTGCCAAGGCTGACAGCACTGCCGCGTGCCTCGACGATCTTTTTGGGGGCGCTCGAAAAGCTCTCGCTGGCGCGCTGCCAGCCGGGGCCACGTCCGGCGGTGCGGTTAAGATGCGCAAAGGGGTCAGCGTTCTGGCTCCAATTCGCGCGCCACAGGCTTTCGCCACCCGAAAAGCTGCTTTCCTGCGCGATATGTTCAGGCGGCAATTCTGCAATGAAGCGGGATGGGATGCTGGAGGTCCACTGTCCGTAAATTCGGCGGTTGGCGGCGTGAAGAATGGTGCATTTCTGCCGGGCGCGGGTGATCGCGACATAGGCCAAACGGCGCTCCTCTTCGAGGCTGGCGAGCCCCCCTTCATCAAGCGCACGTTGCGAGGGAAAGACGCCCTCTTCCCAGCCGGCGAGAAACGTGTGCTGAAACTCAAGACCCTTGGCGGCGTGGATCGTCATCATCGTCAGTTTCTCGCCGTCAGCCGCGGCGTCATTGTCCATCACGAGGCTAACATGTTCGAGGAACGCGCCCAGCGTTTCATACTCCTCCATCGCGCGGGTCAGTTCGCTCAGATTCTCAAGCCGCCCGGCGCTTTCGGCCGATTTGTCGGCTTGAAGCATTGCGGTATAGCCGCTTTCGTCCAAAATCTGCCGCGCGAGATCAGCATGGGAGAGTGTCGTCGCCAGATCCCGCCAACGCGCGAGATCGGCGATGAACCCACCGAGCGCGCGTCGTGCCTGCGGTGTTAATTCGTCGCTGTCGAGGATGCGCGCCGCTGCCAGCGAGAGGGGCACGCCTTCTGCTCGTGCGAACGTCTGGACTTTTGCCAAGGCCTTGTCGCCCAAGCCGCGTTTCGGTTGGTTGACGATCCGCTCAAAAGCGAGATCGTCTGCGGGCTGGTTGACGAGGCGCAGATAAGCCAGGGCGTCACGAATTTCGGCGCGCTCGTAGAAGCGAAATCCGCCAACAATGCGGTAGGGAAGGCCAATGGCGATGAACCGGTCTTCAAATTCTCGCGTTTGAAACTGCGCGCGGACAAGAATGGCGGCATCGTCCAAGCTTCCGCCAGCGCGTTGATAGTCCTCTACAAGCTCGCCAACGCGGCGTGCTTCCTCCGGGCCATCCCAGACGCCGATAATCTCGACTTTCTCCCCTGCATCCATTTCGGTCCATAAGGTTTTGCCGAGCCGGCCGCCATTCTTCTCGATCAAGCCAGAGGCCGCGGCGAGAATATGCGGAGTGGAGCGGTAATTCTGTTCCAGTCGGATGACGGTTGCGCCCGGAAAATCCTTTTCAAACCGAAGGATATTGGCAACTTCTGCACCTCTCCATGAATAAATGGATTGGTCATCATCGCCGACCACACAGATATTTTTATTCGCTTGAGCGAGGAGGCGTAGCCAGAGATATTGGCTGGCATTTGTATCCTGATATTCATCGACCAAGATGTACTTGAAGCGCGCTTGATAGCTTTCAAGGACATCCCGATGGGTTTTCAGGATCGTCAGCATGTGCAGGAGTAAATCGCCGAAATCGCAGGCGTTCAGGGCTTTCAAGCGCTCTTGATACAACGCGTAAAGGGCGCCGCCTTTGCCATTGGCAAAGCGTTCGCTTTCACCCGCGTCAATAGCGGCAGGGGTCAGCCCCTTATTCTTCCACTGATCGATCAGGCCTGCCAACTGTCGCGCGGGCCAGCGCTTTTCATCCAGATCGGCGGCTTGCACCAATTGTTTGAGCAAGCGAAGCTGATCATCTGTGTCCAGAATTGTAAAATTTGATTGTAAACCAACAAGTTCTGCATGTCTTCTCAGCATCTTTGCGCAGATGGAATGGAAGGTGCCCAGCCAGGGCATCCCTTCTACTGCATCGCCAATGATGCGGCCGACGCGCTCTTTCATTTCGCGCGCGGCTTTGTTGGTGAACGTTACGGCCAGAATTTCGGACGGCCAAGCCCGTCGCGTCGCAATAAGATGCGCTAGCCGGGCGGTGAGTGCTGCTGTTTTACCGGTTCCAGCGCCGGCCAACATCAGCACCGGACCTTCGGTCGTGAGTACCGCTTCCCGCTGCGGTGAATTTAGGCCACTGATATAAGATGGTTCTTGGGTTGTGGCAGGGATCGACATGTGCGAACGATTAGGGAACAAAATTGCCGCTGACAAGGGTGGCTGTGCCCGCGAAAGGCCTGCTGACTTTCCCCGGTAAACAAGTCGGGCTAAGGCATCTCAAAAGGGGAAAAGGATGTCAGTTGAGGTATCGCACAAGCGGGTTCTAGGCGCGTCTCTGGTTGGTACGGCGGTCGAGTTTTATGATTTCTATATCTATGCAACGGCCGCCGCCCTTGTCTTTGGGCCACTTTTCTTCCCTTCTGAAGAGCCGGGGCTACAACTTCTCCTGAGCTATGCCAGCTTTTCGGTTGCGTTTTTCGCGCGCCCTTTAGGGGCGATCGCTTTTGGCCATTTTGGCGACCGGATCGGGCGGAAATCAACCTTGGTGGCCTCGCTCCTCATCATGGGCGCGTCTACCTTCCTCATCGCTTTTTTGCCGCCCTATGACTTGATTGGCTGGGCCGCGCCGGCGTTGCTCTGTCTCTTGCGTTTCGGTCAAGGTTTTGGCTTGGGCGGAGAATGGGGCGGCGCTGCGCTGCTTGCGGTTGAAAATGCGCCCAAGGGCAAAGAGGGCCGCTTTGGCATCTTCCCGCAATTGGGCGCGCCCGTAGGTTTTATTGCGTCTAACGGCCTGTTCTTGCTGCTTGGTCTGTTTTTGTCCGATGCCGATTTCCAAAATTGGGGCTGGCGCATTCCCTTTCTGGGGAGCGCGATACTCGTTGGTGTTGGCCTTTGGGTCCGCCTGAAGCTCACGGAAACGCCAGCTTTTGCCGAAGCGTTGAAGGCTGCGCCGCCGCCCAAAGTCCCGTTGGCTGAGCTGCTGTCCAGCCATTGGCGCGCGGTTTTGGGCGGGACGTTCGCTGCTATTGCCTGCTTTGCAATTTTTTATCTCGCAACAGCGTTTGCGCTGGGCTTTGGCACCTCCAAACTCGGTATCGCGCGCGAGACATTCTTGGGTATTCAGCTTGTCGCGATCCTATTTCTGGCATTGGGGATCCTCATCTCAGGCGTCGCCGCAGACCGATTTGGGGCGGATAAAGTGCTCATGGCAGGCTGTGCGCTGACGATGGTTGTCGCTAGCCTGATTGTCCCTACGCTTGGTTCAGGCCAATTGGCGCTGATTGGGCTTTTCCTGTCGCTTGCGCTTTTTGCAATGGGTTTGGTTTATGGCCCTTTGGGAGCATGGCTGCCAAGCCTGTTTCCGGCACGTGTCCGCTATTCCGGCGCGTCGGTGGCCTTTAACTTGGCTGGTATTTTGGGCGGCGGCCTTGCCCCGATGATTGCCCAGCAGCTCTCTGATCGGGCGGGATTAGGGGCAGTGGGTCTGTATTTAGCAGGCTGTGCTGGATTAAGCTTGATTGGCTTGGTTATGCTGCGCGCAAAAGCGTGAGCCGTGCCTTCCCGTAATCGCGCTGAACCTCGACATCAAATCCCGCAACAGCAACATCTTCGGTTCGCGATGTCTCCACGCTGACCAAGGTTGCTGGGCCAATCCAGCCCATCCGAGCGAGCTTATCGAGGGCGACCGCGCCTGCGCCGCTCTGGTAAGGCGGGTCCATCATCACAAGGTCAAGTGGCAGAGGGGCAGGGGGGAGCGCAAGGACGCTGCCCTGCCGGACTTCTGCGCCAGCTGCGCCCAGTTTCACGATATTGGCCTTCAACGCATCAATTGCGGCACGATCTTGTTCCACAAAAACGCAGCGTGCCGCCCCGCGCGACAGTGCCTCCAGCCCCAAAGCGCCTGAGCCGGCGAACAGATCCGCTACAGACAGTCCCTCAAGGCTTCCCAAACGGCTCACTAGCATCGAAAACAGCGCCTCGCGGGTGCGATCCGCCGTCGGGCGCGTGGCATCTCCCTTGGGCGCGGCGAGGGGGCGACCGCGCCATTGCCCAGCGATAATCCTCATGCGCCAATTGCCCTGCGGAAGTGGAACAACTCATTGCGGTCGACTTCGGCAACCTGGCCTTTTTCCAAGCCCGCGAGCTGGAAGGGACCATAGCTGGTGCGGATAAGTCGGGAGACTTCAAGGCCGAGATATTCCAGAACGCGGCGGACTTCCCTGTTCTTCCCTTCGGTCAGCGTCATTTCGACCCAGAGATTGGCGCCCGTCCGCCGCTCCATATTCGCGTCAATCGAGCCATAGCGCACGCCGTCAATTTCAATGCCGTCGATCAAATCTTCCAATTGCGCCTGCGTCACCTGACCATAAGCGCGCGCACGATAGGTGCGGGGTACGCCAGTGGAGGGGAGTTCGAGCGCCCGCTTTAGCCCGCCATCGGTGGTCATTAGCAACAGGCCTTCGGTGTTGAAGTCCAGCCGGCCAACAGGCACCAGGCGCGGCAGACCCTTCGGCAGAACGTCGTAAATGGTGCGCCGCCCTTTGGGGTCGCGTTCTGTGGTAAGGACACCATTGGGTTTGTAGAAGCGGAACAAGCGCGCCGCTTTGGGCGGGCGCACCGGTTTGCCGTCGACCGTCACGCCATCGAGTGACGTCAGGATGGTCGCTGGCGTTTCCACCGGCGTCCCGTCAATCGCGATACGGCGATCCGCGATCATCCGTTCAATCTCGCGGCGGGAGGCGATGCCTGCTCGGGCAAGAAGCTTGGCGATGCGTTGCGGTTCGGTAATGCTCATCGCGGCGCTCTAGCGAGGTTTCTCCTCTTTGTCTTTAGTGGCCGATCCGGGCTTCGATTTCATCGTGAAAACGTCGAATACCCGCTTCAAGCGTGCCAAGTGTGATCTCGTCAACCGCGCCCGAAGAGAGGCCCTGCTGGCCGAGTGCTGCGGCCCGGAAATCCTCAGCGCCGAATACCCCGCCATCGAGCAAATCCCAACTGCGCGCCCAATGGTCGCGGGACTTGTCTGTCTGCGGGGCCTCGGGAATAAGCATGAAATCCTCAACCAAAGTCTGGCGCTCCGATTGGGGCATCAAGACCATGATGTTCACATAATCGGGGCTCACGACGATCACGGTTGCAGGGAAAAGCTGATAGGCAAAGGTCACTGCCGAACGCAGCTTGGGCCAATCCTGTAGATCAAGTTCTGCTAGTTCCTCTGCGCGACCCACAGCAGAGCGCTGATGCGGGCCGATAGTGTCGCCCGAGGTGACGCCATCCTTAAAGAAGGGGCCAATCGTGTTCGCATGGAGCCGTGCGACATGATAGCTCTCCAGAAACGCATCCATGATGAGTTTCCAATTGCCGGCCACATCATGCACCCGGCGATTATAAAGGTGCAGCCCGCGCATCCCAAAGGCGTCAAAATCAGGCCCAAGCGCCTCGGCATGGCTGAAATCGGCGGTTTCGATGGGAGAATACCAGATGAGCCCACCTGCTTCGCAACTGGGTAATTCGCGAAGGCCATAATCTGCCTTGTTCAGTCCCGGGAAGGTGTCGGTGCGGGGCAAACCTGTCAGTTGCCCATCCAGCGCATAGCTCCACGCATGATAGGGGCAGATAAGGCGCGGAACGCAGACTTTGTCGGCTCCTTCAACAAGCCGTGTGCCGCGATGGCGGCAGACATTGAGAAAGACATGGACCTTACCCTCACGATCGCGGGTGATGAGCAAGGGGCGACCAAAGCCGTCATGCGGCACGGCCAAGCCGGGTTCTGGCACCAAGGCAGACGGCGCGATGACTTGCGGCAAGCGATCAAAAAGTGAGGCCTTTTCGCGGGCAAACCAGTCCGGATCGGTATAGCGCCGCGCGGGAACGCGGCTCATGCCCTCTGCGACACGACCCTTGCCATCGGCAATCAGGCGCGCAAGCGCGACTTGTCCGGGCGTGGGCGTCATCAGCGTCATGACAGGGCTATCCTTCTCCGTTACTTTCGCTAGGTTCGCGCGAATTGAGCTGGGGAGCAAGGGTCTTGAGTGAAACAGGCGATACCGTAACGTCCGCACCGGGTGGACTGATGGGGGCGCTGCGCCCTTATGTAGAGCGGGAGTCGCTTGCCGCCTTTTTTGTCGGCATGTCCTCTGGCTTTCCATATGCGATGATCGGCGCGACGCTGACAACGCGATTGGCGCAAGACGGGATCGACAAGAAAACGGTCACCGCCTTTACGCTCGCTTTCTTGGTTTACAATTTGAAATTCCTTTGGGCCTGGATCGTTGATGGCGTGCGTATCCCGGTGCTGGGCCGCTTGGGCCAGCGTGTCTCGTGGTTGCTGCTAACAGGCGCGCTGGTGATCGCGGCGGTGATCAATCTTGCGCTTGTTGATCCGACTGCGGATATTGGCGCGACCGTCGCGGCGGCGTTGTTCGTCGGGATCGCTGGGGCGACCTTTGATATTGTGATCGATGCCTATCGCATTGAAACTCTGAAGCCCTATCAGCTTGGCGTCGGCTCGGGCATGTCGCAATATGGCTGGCGCATTGGCTCTGCAGGGGCAGGGGCGTTGGCGCTGGTCTTAGCCGACCGCTTGGGTTGGTCTGCCGCTTATATGGCCTGTGCGGCTTTTGCCCTTCCGGCGATGGTGACGGGTCTGGTGCTGGGTGAGCCCAAGCGCCATGTGGTGATGACCCAGAAAAAGGCGCTCGGCGAAATCTGGCAGTCAGTTGTAGGGCCTTTTGGTGAATTCTTTAACCGCGCGGGCGCTTGGCTCGTCCTCTTGTTCATCTTGGTGCATAAGATCGGCGATACCCTCGCCAATCTCACCTTCCGGCTGTTGTTTGACGATTTGGGTTATTCCAATGACGAGATCGCCATTTACGATGTGGGCGTTGGCTTTTGGGCTTATCTTATCGGCATTTTCATTGGTGGTGTCGCTTTTGCCCGACTGGGTCTGAAGCGCTCCGTGATGATCGCACTGGCGCTCATGGCCCTATCTAATCTCAGCTTTGCGGGCCTTGCTGCCATGGGGCATAGCAATTGGGCGATGGCGGGGGCGATCGGCTTTGAAAATGCCGCCAGCGGTTTTGGCGGGGTGGTGCTTGTCGCCTATTTCTCGGCCCTGTGCGATCTGCGCTTTACGGGCGCCCAATATGCGCTGATTTCTGCCGGCGCGAGCATTGTTGGCCGTCTCCTCTCTGGCACGACCGCAGGCGCGCTGATCGAGGGCTTGGGCTATGTGAACTTCTATCTGCTGACGACGCTTGCCGCCTTGCCGGGTATTCTGATTTTCTGGCTCATGTCCCGTAAGGGCTTGATTGATAGCGCAATGGGGAGCGCCGGAACGAAAGATTAGTCTGGCGTCTGACCATTCGCTTTCAGGACGACGCCAGCAAGATAAAGGGAGCCAAGGATCGCCACACGGCTCCCCCCTGGGATGGTGCCATTCATCAGCGTCAAGGCTGTTTCAACGTCCGGCGCTGATGCCGTGGGAGTTATGCCAAGGCTCTCGGCAAGCGCGGCGAGGCTTTCCGGCGCATGGTGCTCATGCCCCGGTATCGGGACTGCGGTCAGCGAGGCAGCAATCGGGGCGAGTAACTCCAAGAAGCCGCGCGCGTCCTTGTTTGAGAGCATGCCGAGGATAAGGTGAACCTTGCCTGCAACGGCATCATCTTCCTCAAAAAACCGCGCGATCATTGTAGCGGCATTAGGGTTGTGGCCGCCATCTAACCAGATTTGCCCCGCGCGCGGCGCGCGGTTGCAGAGCGGCCCCTCTGCCAAAAGTTGCAGCCGCGCGGGCCAATGCGCCCATCCCATGGCAGCTCGAAGTGCACTTTCCGGAATGGTGAGCACATCTTGATGGCGCAGCATCGCGATAGCGAGGCCCGCGTTCTGGGCCTGATGGGGGCCGATGAGACGGGGCAGGGGCAAGGCAAGCTTGCCCTTTAGGTCGCGATAATGAAGCTGCCCTTGATAAACGACGCTGTCCCAACCTGATTTGCGGGCATACACAATGGCCCCAACGGTATTGGCAACGTCCTGCACCCGGCGTGCAACGGGGGGCGCATAGTCCATCGTGACCAGCGGGACATCAGGCTTGGCGATGCCCGCCTTTTCAAACCCAATCCGTTCGAGTGGCGGATAGTCTGGCCCATTTTCTGGATCGAGCAGAAAGGCTTCATGGTCGAGACCCAGTTGAGCAATGCCCGTAACCAACGGAGTGGGAGTTATATTGGTCGCATCAAGGCGACCACCAAGTCCCACTTCGATGATCGCCGCGTCCGCCGGTGTTCGCGCAAAAGCAAGGAAGGCGGCGGCCGTTGTCGCTTCAAAAAAGCTCGGGCCGATATCTGCGGCCTCGGCCGCGTCGAGGACTTCTGCCAAGAGGGCAGCAAGTGTTTCGTCCTCGATCAGTTTGCCAGCAATCCTGATCCGTTCGTTGAAGCGAACAAGATGGGGGCTCGTGAAGACATGGCAGGTCAGCCCCGCACTTTCGATTGCGGCGCGCAGAAAGGCGCAGGTCGAGCCCTTGCCATTGGTGCCGGCAACATGAAAAACCGGCGGCAAATCCAGATGCGGATTGCCAATGGCAGCGAGTAATGCCGCAATGCGCTCCAACCCCAGAATGTCGCGACCGGGGGACAATTGGGCAAAGCGGTCAAGCTGAGCTTGAACCGCTGGGTGATCGGAACGCGCGTGGTCAGCCACAGGAAGCTTAAGCCGCAGCCTTTTCCGGCATTAGATACCCGATCAAACGCCCCAGTGTCTCGCGCAGGTCTTTGCGCTCAACCACCATGTCGAGCATGCCATGTTCCAGCAGATATTCCGCCCGCTGAAAACCTTCGGGCAGCTTCTCGCGGATCGTGTCCTGTATCACGCGCTGGCCGGCAAAGCCGATCAAGGCTTTGGGCTCGGCAATCTGGACATCGCCCAGCATAGCATAACTCGCAGTGACACCACCCGTGGTCGGATCGGTCATCACGACGATATAGGGCAGGCCCGCTTCGCGCAGCATGGCGATCGCGACCGTGGTGCGCGGCATCTGCATCAGCGACAAAATACCTTCCTGCATCCGTGCGCCGCCCGCTGCGGTGAAGATAATATAGGGGCATTTGTCTGCAATCGCGGCCTTGGCACCTGCGATAAAGGCTTCGCCCACCGCGACACCCATAGAGCCGCCCATATAGGCAAAATCCTGCACGCCTACGACCGCCTTCTGCCCCGCGATTAGGCCGCGGGCGTTGAGGAGGGCATCATGTTCGCCTGTCGCCGCGCGTGCAGCCTTGATGCGATCGACATATTTCTTCGTATCGCGGAACTTCAGGGGGTCTTCTGCAACTCGGGGTGTCTCAAGCTCTGACCAGCGGGCGTTGTCAAAAATCTGCGTAAAGCGCGCCTTGGGGCCAATCCGGCCATGATGCCCACAAATCGTGCAGACCGAGAGGTTTTCTTCATATTCTTTAATGAAGATCATCTGGGCGCATGATGGGCATTTGTTCCACAAATTGCCCTCATGTTCGCGCTTGGCCATGAAGGGCAGCGCGTTGCGGACGCGGCTCAACCAATTCATGCAATTTTCTCCTGCGATGCGCCATCAATGGCGGCGCGCAATGTGGCGACATAGTCCCGAACTGGGCCAGCGGCCTTGGCGCCATGCTGGCCGACAAGGTCAACAATGGCCGAGCCGACAACCACGCCATCAGCGACCGCGCCAATGGCGGCGGCCTGCTCAGGCGAACGAATGCCAAAGCCAACGGCAATTGGCAGGTCCGTGGAGGCTTTAAGCTGGGCGACAGCAGCGGCCACGCTATCGGTGGCGGCCTGCTGAAGCCCGGTAATGCCGGCAACCGATACATAATAGACAAAGCCGGAGGCCGATTTCAGCACTTCAGGAAGACGCGCTGCATCGGTGGTCGGGGTTGCCAAACGAATAAAGTCCACACCGGCAGCGCGCAGCGCGGGGCCAAGATCCTGATCTTCTTCCGGGGGCAGATCTACACAGATTACGCCATCGACGCCCGCATCCTTGCACGCAGCGGCAAACCAATCAGGGCCGCGTCGCGTCATCGGGTTGGCATAGCCCATCAACACCAGGGGCACATCCGGGTGGCGCGACCGAAAGGCGCGGGCGATATCGAACAGGTCGCTGGTGTGCGTGCCCGCCGCCAAGGAGCGCAGATTGGCGAGCTGGATGGCCGGGCCATCTGCCATCGGATCAGTAAAGGGCATTCCCAATTCGATCACGTCCGCGCCGCCCGCGATAAGGGCATCAAGAATTGCACCTGTGTCAGCAGGGCTGGGATCGCCGCCTGTGACAAAAGTGACAAGCGCCGGTTGAGACTTTGCAAACGCGTTGGAAAGTCGGCTCACATCGACACTCCCAATGCCTCGGCAACGGTGAAGATATCCTTGTCACCGCGACCGCACAAATTGACGATAATCAGCTTGTCTGACGACATTTGCGGGGCAACGCGCGCGACAGCTGCAATCGCGTGGCTCGGCTCCAGCGCGGGGATGATGCCTTCGGTGCGGCATAGCAGTTGGAACGCGTCGAGCGCCTCTTGATCAGTCACGCTATCATAGCGGACGCGGCCAATGTCGCGCAGCCATGCGTGCTCTGGGCCAATGCCGGGATAATCGAGCCCAGCGGAAATGCTATGCGCCTCATCGATCTGTCCGTCTTCATCCTGCAACAAATAGGTTTTGTTGCCATGGAGAATGCCCGGGGAGCCACCGGCAAGGCTGGCGGCGTGCTGCTTGTCGAGGCCATGGCCCGCCGCCTCGATGCCCAGCATTTCGACACTCTCATCATCCAGAAATGGGTGGAACAGGCCTATCGCATTGGACCCGCCACCAATCGCCGCCACCAAAAGGTCCGGTAAGCGGCCTTCGCGTTCCAACATTTGAGCGCGGGCTTCCTTCCCAATCACCGATTGGAAATCGCGGACCAGCTCTGGATAGGGATGGGGCCCAGCGGCCGTCCCGATGATATAAAATGTATCGTGGACATTGGCGACCCAGTCCCGCAAGGCCTCGTTCATCGCGTCTTTAAGCGTGCGCGAGCCGCTTTCCACCGCGCGGACTTCCGCCCCCAACAGCTTCATGCGGAAGACATTGGGCGCCTGACGCTCAATATCACGGGCGCCCATATAGATCACGCAAGGCAGGCCAAAACGAGCAGCAACGGTTGCGGTGGCGACGCCGTGCTGGCCAGCGCCGGTTTCTGCGATGATCCGCGTTTTGCCCATGCGCTTGGCAAGCAAGATCTGGCCGATGCAGTTATTGATCTTGTGCGCGCCGGTATGGTTGAGTTCATCCCGCTTGAAATAGATTTTCGCGCCGCCCAGCTCTTCAGTCAGGCGTTCGGCATAATATAGCGGGCTCGGGCGGCCGACATAATGGGTCAAAAGATCGTCGAATTGTGCGGCAAAAGCGGGGTCCGCCTTGGCAGCGGTATATTCGCGCTCCAGTTCTAGGATCAAAGGCATCAGCGTTTCGGCCACATAGCGGCCGCCAAACGCCCCGAAATGCCCGCGATCGTCGGGCTGCGTACGAAGAGAGTTAGTAAGTGTCATAAGTCGCGAGTTGCTTTAAGGAATGCGGCGATCTTGTCCACATCCTTGATGCCGGGAGCGGATTCAACGCCTGAGGAAATGTCAAAAAAATCGGCGCGCGTCACTTCATGCGCTTCCGCAACATTATGTGCATCGAGCCCGCCAGCGAGAATCCAGGGGAGTGCCGGGCGGTGATCACGCAGTAACGTCCAGTCAAAACGTTGTCCCGTGCCGCCGGGCAAATCAGCGCCTTCGGGGGGCTTTGCATCGTAGAGCAGCCGATCGGCACTGCCGGCGAAGCGAGAAGCGGCTTCCAGGTCCGCCTTTGACCGCACGGCTATCGCCTTCCAAACTTCAAATGGCTGTCCGCGCCATAGGCTCAGTTGCTCTGGTGGTTCTGCTCCATGAAATTGAATTGCACCAAGTTGAGGTATGGATTTTACAATTTCTGTTAAAAATTCATTATTATTATCAACGACTAACGCCACTGACTTCACATGAGACGGAAGAGCTTCGGCGAGGCTTCTGGCCTGGCCAATCTCGACATTGCGCGGACTTTTCGAGAAAAAGACAAAGCCAATATGGCTCGCGCCGCCTGCCACAGCGGCATGAAGCGCTTCTAACGTGCTAATTCCGCAAATCTTAACCCGAGGTGGCATCGTTCAGATTGAGGCGTCGATCGCGCGCGCCGCAGCATCGGGATCAGGCGCGGCCGTAATCGGTCGACCGATCACCAAGATCGAAGCCCCGTTGTCGAGCGCCTGGCGTGGGGTCACAACCCGCTTTTGGTCGCCAAGATGGCCGTCTGACGGACGAACGCCGGGCACGACGAAAAAACCTTCTGGCCAGATTTTTTTCGCAGCCGCGACTTCGTTCCCCGAGCATACAACACCGTCCAGGCCTGATTCCTGGGCAAGGCGGGTCAAACGTTCGACCTGGTCATGCGGTGAGCCGTTAACGCCAATATTGTTCAGATCGCTCCCGTCGAGGCTGGTCAAGACAGTGACGCCTACGACCTTTGTGCCACTTGGTGCCGCCGCTTTCGCATCCTCCATCATCGCCCGTCCGCCAGCGGCATGAACGGTCAAAATCGCAGGTTCGAGGGGACGTAAAGCTTGGATCGCTTTCGCGACGGTATTTGGGATGTCATGAAATTTAAGGTCTAGAAAGATGGGTAGCCCCAGATGCGCCATTTCAAGAACGCCGGATCGGCCATGGGCCATGAAAAACTCAAGGCCCAATTTGATCCCGCCGACATGATTTTTGATGCGGGAGATGAGTGATCTCGCCCGATCCATATCGGGTGTATCAATCGCGACATAAATGGGATTCGTCATAATACCCCCGGTGGTACAGCAATTGGAGCGGCGGAGGGCGGAATAGTCCCCGATGCAACTGGCTCTGATTCCTTGGGATCAAGAAGGGCTTGGGTTTCGGCAAGCCGACGCTCAGCCTGATTGACGCGGCGTTGTAAGGCCCATCTTGTGGCCCGGTGGAGTATATAGGGCGGCAGTGATCCAAGAAGAAAGGCGGCAAAGATCGGCAGCGGCAAAAAGGTTTCAAGAACCAAGCCGGACCAAAGTTGGATCGTGACCGGCGTCCAGTTGCCGACAGCAAAGGCTGCCAGCAGGACGGCGACGATCACCCAAAAAAGCGTTTTCAAAAACTGCATCAGACCCAAGGCTCCCTCTGAACGGAAGAGATTAGGCGGGTGTCGCCGGTTTGGCCAGAGCGCCGGCATCAATCTCCTTTTCAAGGTTTGTCAGAAGGGTTGCGCTATGCTTCAACCGGGTTCGCTCTTCCGCCAGAATGGCTCTGAAAATATTGCGCTTGAATGTCGATTTCTGGCCATCGTCTATGGCTGATCCTTGCGCAGAGGCGACAATATCAATCAGCCGATCGGCGCCATGGAGCCGGCCCCAAAGATAGTCATTCTCGCGGTATGCTTCGCTGAAAAAAGCACCGAAGCTATTCAACTCAATGCCTTTGAGTGTCGCGGCAGCGCCACCTTTGCGGATACTTTGAGCGTCATCGGGCGAGATCCGGTCGACGCGGATTGCGTTGAACTCGTCCAACCCTTCGCCTTGAAGCATTGGAAGCGTTGCAATGTCGAAAAAGGGAAAACCCAAATAACTGAGAAGCACGGGACGCCGGCAGCTTTGTGGGCATTTGGCAAAAGCGGCGGCAAGTGCCGCATCCGTTTGAACGTCATGGGCAGGCAGAGATCGGATTTCGGCAGCGTGGTCAAGGAAATGCCCTGCATTCCCAGTGTCTGCCGCTCCGTAGGTGGCGGCATTCTGAAAATCGATTAGCTCGCCAAGGGCAGTGTAAATGGCAGCGAGGAGGGCGCTCACATCATTTTCGGTAATATCGCCTGCGTCCACCATTTCGGTGACCGCGCGCGCCAAAAAACGAAGCCTGCGAACACGAAAATTTAGGTCAAGGGCTTTGAAAAAGGCCATTGCCGGGTCATTTTTTCCTGGCCTGGCAGCGGCGCTGGAATCAATGCCCCGCGCTCGAATTTCTGCCCAAAGCGCGCGGCGGAATTCGTCTGCGGTGTCGTCTGAGAAACTGCCGGCGCGGCGTGCAAGATCAGCCAGTTCTTCCACGATACCAGAGAGTTTGAGGTGGGCATAACCGGCATAGGCATAGCCTGCGTCAATAATCGCACGTTCTTGTGCTTTGGCGCGCCATGCCGCGAGGCGCCGAGGCGTAGGGTTGTCCAAGAAAAAGGTGCGGCCGAAGAGTGCTGCGATTCGGTCTTCAACATCTGGCGATAGCGCCTCGACAATATGCTGCATCCGGCGAATCCGAACTGAACGCTGATGCAGTGCTTCCAGATTGTCTCGGATCGGCTGTTCGCGCGGCAGATCAGATAAAGAGCCGAGGATAGCCGTGAAAAAGCCGGGCAAAGCGGCCTTCCCCTTCCGGTTCAGTCGAATGGCGCGGATACCGGGCTTTGGGTCGATAAACACAAAGCGCCGGTCCACTTCCCGCCGCGCCGGACGATCAGGCAGGGCCTCAATAGCAGCTCTAAAGGGGGCATTTGCGAGGACCGAGCCGTCAACCAAAGAGAGATTTTCAGCCGTTTCAGCGCCCTTGGGCAAAAAGCTGGATAAAAAGGAGGCGCGGTCGGGCCAGTGATCTCGTCGTGCGTTCACTAGGCCATCGATTTCTGAAATATGGAGCGGTGGGAAGGCGCCTGGAAAGCTTGATGTCGCCCGCGCGGCAAAAGCAAGCGAGATGGCGCTGCCCAGCGTTCGGTTTTGCTGAGGATCATGGCGGCAACGTATGATCAGCCGATGCTCCTGCTCCATCACTTCTGGCGGTGAGTTCAGGCGAAGACGCTCTGCATGGCCAAGAAAATCCGTTACCGTAACGGCAAGATCCAGTGGCTGGCCGGGGGGTAACAGGCTTGACCCGATAGGGCCGGAAGCCATGGCATCAAAGGCGTCAAGCAGCATGGCTGAGAGTTGCTGCCCGCCAAAAGGCGGCTCAAACCAGCGCGCGCGGACGAACCTGCTGAGTTTGCGGCGCACTTCTTCTCGGCCCTCTTGAGATACGGTCGTATCGACCGTGCCACCGGGGCGTCGAGTCAACGCCCAAGCGATAGGTGTCGCCCAAAATTTTGTAAGCTTGCCAATAGGGCGGGCGTCGGGATCAAGAAGTTGGTCAGCATCTGCCTTTTCGAGCCAAAGTTGCGTGAGTGGCTCCAGAGATTGGCCGCTCGCAATTGCCTGAGCAAGGAAGATGCCGTTGACGCCCCCGGCACTAGCGCCCGCGATAATGTCGGTGAGAACGCGCAGGCGAACGTCAGATGATTGCGCTATCTTATCCAAAAGCGAGGCGTATACCTGCTCTGAAGTGGTGAGGGACGTGTCCGCTGTCCCGTCGTGAAATGCGCGGCTGGCCTTTGAAAGTTTCCAAACTTCCTTGGTAATTCCATGCATATAGACGGCTAAGCTGATGCCGCCATAGCAGATGAGCGCCAGTCTGAGTTCCTTTTCACGCACCTTCTTATATTGCCGGGCAATAGGATGAATGTCGAGGTAATGCGTAGATCATTGACCCTTCGCGTCCCCACACCTATGTTCTGCTTTCGTTCGACTATGGAGAGCCGGATGGCGCGCCCCCAAAAACGATTTGTCTGCCAGAGTTGCGGCAGTGTCAGCGCCAAATGGGCCGGGCAATGCGTCGATTGTTCTGAATGGAATTGCATCGTTGAAGATGCCGCGGCGGTGGTGACGCCTTTTAGGGCAAAGCACGACCTGCAAGGCGGCGGACAATGGATTGATCTTGTCGGGTTAGATAATGACACGGCGCTCCCTGCGCGTATGCCGGTGGGGATCGCAGAGCTGGATCGCGCGCTGGGAGGCGGTTTTGTTGCTGGCTCTGCGACGCTGATTGGCGGCGACCCTGGTGTTGGTAAGTCGACGCTGTTGCTTCAGGCAGCGGCGCGTCTCGCGGTCCAAGGGCAGAGCGTCGCCTATATCTCCGGCGAAGAAGCGGCGGATCAAGTTCGGCTGCGTGCTCAGCGGCTTGGGCTGGGTCATGCGCCAGTCCAATTGGGTGCTGCCACCTCGGTGCGGGATATTCTGACAACCTTGGGTGCTGGAACGCCGCCCGCCTTGGCCATTATCGACTCGATCCAGACGATGCATAGTGACTTGATCGAAGGCGCTCCTGGGACGGTAAGCCAGGTGCGGGCCTCAGCTCAGGAGTTGATCCGGTTCGCAAAAGAGCGCGGGACAGCGATCATCCTTGTTGGGCATGTTACAAAAGATGGCGCGATTGCTGGCCCTCGCGTGCTTGAGCATATGGTCGACACTGTTCTTAGTTTTGAGGGGGAGAGGAGTCATCAATATCGTATTCTAAGAGCGATCAAAAATCGTTTTGGCGGGACGGACGAGATCGGCGTGTTCGCGATGGAAGCTGCGGGGCTTAAGGAAGTCGGCAATCCCTCATCCCTCTTTCTCACTGCGCGGGATGAAAATGTCACAGGGGCAACCGTTTTCCCGGCGCTAGAGGGCACAAGGCCGGTTTTAGTGGAAGTACAGGCGCTGACGGTCCGGCTCGCGAGCGGCGCTACCCCGCGTCGAGCTGTTGTTGGCTGGGATTCCGGACGGTTGGCGATGATCCTGGCTGTGCTGGAGGCACGTTGCGGGCTCTCGCTGTCGGCTGCGGAGGTGTATCTTAACATTGCCGGAGGGTATCGCCTCTCCGATCCAGCCGCAGATTTAGCGGTCGCTGCTGCGCTGATATCAGCCTGGACCGAACGGCCTGTGCCGATCGATACAATCGCCTTTGGAGAGGTGGCATTATCAGGGGAAATCCGGCCTGTTTCCCATGCGGGGCTTCGTCTGAAAGAGGCTGGCAAACTCGGGTTCGAAAAGGCATTTGTGCCTGCCGGGGGCGGCGGGGAACCCGCAACACTGCAAACGCAGACGTTCCGGACGCTGGGCCAGTTCGTTGACCATCTGCTGGCGCGGGGATAGCGAGCGGGTATGACCGGTCTTGATATTCTTGTTCTTGCGCTGATGGGGGGAGCCGCAGTTCTCGGCTTTTCGCGCGGCTTTGTGACAGAAGCGCTTTCCTTGGGGGCATGGGTATTTGCGATTGCGGTCGTGAAAACATTTCATAAGCCTGTCGCGGCAGCGCTCGGTCAGACTATCGGCACCCCCTCAGGCGCGTCGATGCTTGCAACACTTTTGACCTTTGGGTTGGCGATGTTTGCTGGGCGAATGGTGGCTCGAAAGATTGGCGGCGGGACGCGCAATTCTTTTGTTGGCCCTTTTGATCGCGCCCTCGGCTTCGGATTTGGCGCTGTAAAGGGCCTGCTCTTGGCGACCGTTTTGTTCCTCTTCGTTTCCCTGTTCTATAATGTTTTTTATGGTGCGCAGTCCCCAAGACCGGAATGGATGACAAGTTCTCGCACCTATCCGCTTTTGTCCGCCAGCTCCCGTGCTGTTGTTAATTTTGTGCAGGATCGTCAGGGCAAATCACCCCCCAAGCAGGCCCACTGATCGGCATGGCAAGCGCCCTCTACACGCCTGAAATTTTGAGGCTTGCAACCCAGATTCCTCACCTTGCCCGTCTCGAAAGACCGGTAGTGACGATCGAGCGTCGCGCTCCGGTGTGTGGCAGTTGGATCGCTGTGGATGTTGTGTTCGACGTTGAGGGGCGTGTTGCCGCTTTCGGGCAAGAGGTGCGGGCATGCGCGCTTGGGCAAGCTTCTGCGAGCTTGATGGGGCGTGACATACTCGGGCGTTCAGCGGAGGAGTTGGGGATAGTCGCCAAGAACCTTGCTTCATGGCTAAAAGGTGAGGGCGAGATTCCTGACTGGCCTGGACTTAGTGTATTTGAGGCGGCGCGCGGTTATCCGGGGCGACACGACGCGATTTGCCTTCCGTTCGAAGCGGTCCATGCGGCTGCTCAGTTCGCGGATAATGGGGAGAAGGTTCCCGGTTGGAGCGCGAATAGATGATCGAAACTTTGGCGGCCTTTGCGGCGGCAGTGGCGATTGCGGCTGGCGCTTTTGGCGCTCACGGGGCTGAAGGACCGGCTGTTGAATGGCTTAGAACAGGGAGTTTTTATCTTTTGGTGCACGCCGTGGCGGTCCTCGCTTTAGGCGGAACTCAGCTTGCCCCGAGAGCTTTGCTATTGGGCGGTGCCGCTCTCTTTGCGACGACGCTTTACGCTATGGCTCTTGGGGCGCCGCGGTGGCTTGGGGCGATTACCCCTATTGGTGGAACGGCGATGATCGTTGGTTGGCTTTGGATCGCGCTGCAGTTTTATCGCAGATAGAATCTCAAAAAATCAGTTTATAATATTGATTAAAAACGATTAATTTGAAAGCCTATCTTCATCAAGAAAGGCCGCGACTTCGGCGAGATCAACTTTCTTGTCTACATATGCTTGGCCAATCCCAGATGCTAGAATGAAGGGGAGAGTGCCTGCCTGCATCTTCTTGTCATGCAGCATATGTGCCACCAACGCCGCGCCCGAAGCCTCAACATGGGCTGCGGAGAGGCTTGTCGGGAGGCCGGCCCCTCGCAGATGTTCTGTCACGCGAAGCGCATCTTCTGAGCTGCATCGCTCCCCAGCGGCTGAGAAGCGAAAAGCGAGCGCCATGCCAGCCGCAACCGCTTCGCCGTGAAGCAGGATGTCTGAAAAGCCGGTATCAGCTTCAAGCGCATGGCCAAAAGTGTGCCCAAGGTTCAGCAGCGCCCGCTGATCCTTGGTTTCAAGCTCGTCCGCCGCGACAATTGCAGCCTTGGCGCGAACACTATGCTCAATCGCCGTGGCGAGCGCTTTTGGGTCACGGGCGAGCAGCGCTGGGGCATTTTCTTCACACCAGTGAAAGAAACGGGCGTCATTGATCAGACCGTATTTCACGATTTCCGCATAGCCCGCCCGCATCTCTCGATCGGGCAGAGTGTTGAGAACGCTTGGATCAATCACAACCAGCGCCGGCTGGTGAAAACTTCCAACCAGGTTCTTGCCTGCCCGGACGTTAATCGCTGTTTTGCCCCCCACAGACGAGTCGACCTGCGCTAGTAAACTTGTGGGCACCTGAATGAACCCACAGCCGCGCTTGAGGATAGATGCTGCGAACCCGACAAGATCGCCGATGACGCCGCCGCCAAGCGCGATAAGCTTATCTCCCCGCTCTACGCCAAGATCGAGGAGCTGATCGAGCAGGGTTTCGAGATTTGACCAGCTTTTGGTGCTTTCACCCGCGGGAAGGATGATCGCCTCGCTATCTGCCCCCAGACCTGCTTGCAGTCGGGGCAGTTGGTGGCGTGCGACATGGCTGTCTGTAATGATAATGGGACGGCGACCAGCAAGAATCGGGGCGATGGAGCGATCTGCACGGTCGAGCAGCTCTTGGCCAATGACGATGTCATAGCTCCGTGCGCCAAGGCTAACATTGACAGTTGCTGTCATTTCAGAGCTTCCAAAATCTTGTCGAGGGTCGCTTCATGCGGGTTTGCGCGGCTTTTAATGTGAATATGCGCCTGCGCATAAATTGGATTGCGCTCTGTCGCTAGTCGTTCGAGCACTTCGCGTGGATTGTCGACAGCGAGAAGGGGGCGATCCCCTTTCCGAGCGGTGCGCTCCACCAATGTATCGATATCGGCGTCGAGCCAGATGACAAGGGCGCGATCGAGCATCAGCGCCCGGGTCTCGGGGTTGATAAATGCGCCGCCGCCAGTTGCGATGATTTTGCGGGTCCCATCAAAGAGGCGGGCGATGACGCGGCGCTCACCGTCCCTAAAATGCGCTTCACCAAATTTCTCGAAGATCTCGGGGATGGAGAGGCCCGCCGCCTCGACGATCGCATGATCTGCATCTACGAACGGCAGATGGAGCCGCTGTGCCAGCCTTTTACCGATGCTCGTCTTGCCGACACCCATCATGCCAACCAGAGCAATGGGTTTTTCATGGTCAGATCGTCGGGGCTGGGCGGAACTCATGCTGGGGGCTATACACAGCCGGAGGCATTCGGGCAAAAGGCCAGATGCATTACGGTTTAAAGGACAAATCGGGCAGGATGTGCGGTCCGGATATTCAGTCGCGCGGGCGTGAGCAGGCCTGGGAAAGGGCTGGGTTCGCTCTGTCTTTTGTGAGGCTCAACGCGGTATTTGGGGGTGTCGATGCGTAAGCTTTCACGGATTGCGCTGATCACTCTCTCGCTTACTTCAGGCGCTGCGATGGTGCTTGGCGTTCCAGTGTTGGGGCAAGATCGTCCCGAATCAATTTTGCCACCCGGTTTCGGGTTGCCGGGTTCCGGGGAGCCCAGCCCAGCGCCGCCGCCGCGGCGAAGCGAACCAAAATCCTCTCCGATGTCCGCCGGTGATGGCAAGCCTGCATCGTCGGCGTCGTCGGGAGTTGCTTTGTCGACAGATACGGCAAATGGCGCCGTGCCTGGGCAGGCCACGGATGATGCGGAGATGGCTGCCACCAGCATCGCTGAGCTTGTTGATTTGCCACCCCAGGCTCGCCGCTCGACCGATCGGATCGGTCTTCTGGGCGCGCGCGACGGCAATATGGGGAGCATCGCCTTTCAAGGCGTGAATGGCCGTTATCTGACAAAGATCATGCGGCGCATTGATGCGCCAATTGCCTCGCGTTGGGCGTCGATCGTTTTGCGTCGTGCCTTGCTAAGCCGAGCCACAACACCCGCTAACGTATCTGATGCCGACTGGACGGCAGAGCGGGCGTGGCTTTTGGTCCGGATGGGCGAAGCCATTTCCGCCCGCAATCTTGTGCAGGCGGTTGATATAGATAGATATTCCCCAGCACTTTACAGTTTCGGGATGCAAGCAGCACTGGCGTCTGCTGACCCGGCAGCTTTATGTCCGATGGTCGAGGGCGTTGATCGAAGCAATCGGGATACGAGCTGGATTTTGGCGCGCGCGATATGCTCGGCCTTTGCAGGAGATTCATCCCTTGCCTCGGCGCAGCTAGATCGCGCGAGAAGTCGGCGCGGTGACAGTAACCCCGATGTCCTATTTGCGGAGAAGGTCGTGGGCGCTGCGCAGGACACGCGGCGGGCAGTCACGATCAATTGGGACGATATCCAGCGCCTCGACGTGTGGCGCTATGGCATGGCAACATCGACGGGGCTTGAGATCCCGGAAAGGCTTATGCAATCTGTTGACGATCGCGTGCGGCTTTGGCGTGCTCAAGCACCCATGTTGAGCTATAGTGCGCGATTGACGGATGCTGAGCGCGCTGCGGCGAGTGGGGTATTGTCAAGCGCGGCACTCGTTGATTTTTATGCCGCAGCGTTTGCCGAGCAGGATCCGGCGGAGCGGGGCAATCGCGTTTTCGATCTTTTGCGAGAAAGTTTTTCAGCTGAAGATAATGACGACCGTGCAAGTGCGATGGCACGGTTCTGGACAGCAGATAATTTCGGTGAATGGCAGGTTTATGCGCGTCAAATAGCCACGGCGCGCGCCGCGGCCCGCATTACGCCAAATGAGGCCCTTGCCGATCAATCGGCACTGCTCATAGCCTCAATGCTCTCGGCTGGGCTCGACCTCGATGCGGCGCGCTGGGTGCCCTTTGTGGAAGATGATGTGTCATGGGGTCTGCTCGCAGTTGGCAATCCACGCCCCCTTAGAGGGGTTTCTGAGAACCGAATTCAGGACTTTGGAGCCGCGAGTGACAGGAGCGGAGATTTGCGCGCACGAATGCTCTTTGCCGGCCTTGCTGGGCTCGGGCGCATTCCCCGCGAGGATCTCGCGGGCATGGCCGAGACATTTGGAGTTCCTATTGGGAAACGTTCCCCATGGAGCGAGGCGTTAGATGCGGCCGTTCGGCTTCGGTCTCCGGGGGCGGTGGCTGTGCTTTGTGCAGTTGGCCTGCAAGCCAATCGCTGGTCAGATATCCCGCCAAACCATCTCTATCGGATCGTCTCTGCTTTGCGCCGCATTGGGCTGGAACCAGAGGCGCGCATGATCGCCGTTGAGGCCATTAGTAGGGCCTGATATGGGCATGAACGATGACCTCCGGCTGATTGGGCGCTTTCTTGAAATGCTCTCTGCAGAAGCAGGGGCCGCCCGGAATAGCTTATTGGCTTATCAATCGGATTTGCGCGCGGCCTCGTCATTATTGAACGGCGCGTTGCACCGAGCAGCAGCCGAGGATTTGCAGCGATTGGCAGAGCATTGGTTGAACCTCGCGCCTTCTTCGGTGGCGCGAAAGTCCTCAGCTTTGCGACGCTTTTATGCTTTTTTATCGGATGAAGGGCATCGAGAGGACGATCCATCTACGGCACTCCCGCGTCCTGGCCGGGGAAGGCCTTTGCCGAAAACCTTAAGTCATGAAGATATCGCAGCGCTGTTTGACGTCGTGGATCGTCGACGGCGGGTAGCGCATCCGCGCCCGACGGATATTCGGCTCCACGCCCTATTGGAACTGCTCTACGGATCTGGATTGCGGGCAACAGAAGCGGTGTCTCTCCATGTTCGCGCGATTGCCCCGGATCGCCCGTTCGCTATCCTCAAGGGGAAGGGAGATAAAGAACGCCTCGTCCCAGTTTCAGACCGCGCGCGCGCCGCGGTCTCAGATTGGCTCCAAGTCCGTCCTGCCGGAAGCAATTGGCTTTTCCCCTCAGGGCGAACGCATTTGAGCCGAGTGCGGCTGTTTCAATTGGTGCGGGAAGTGGCATCAGATGCCGGCATCGCGCCGGAACGCATCAGTCCCCATGTGTTACGTCACGCCTTCGCTACCCATTTGTTGGAAGGCGGTGCGGATTTGCGCGCTCTTCAGATGCTGCTTGGTCATGCCGACATAGCGACGACAGAAATTTATACGCATGTCGATAGTCATCGACTGGTTGAACTTGTGAATTCCCGTCATCCTCTCGTTGACGTGCGCCGCGCGCGCTCCTAACCGACAGTCATGGTAGCGCTTCTAGAATTCGAAAAGCCGGTGGCCGAGCTTCAGGCTCGTATCGCGGAACTGCGCGAAAGCGCCGATACGGCCAATATCGGCCCTGAGATTGAAAAACTTGAGGCCAAGGCCAACAAGCTTTTGGCAGAGACGTATGCCAAGCTGACGCCATGGCAGAAAACGCAAGTCGCGCGTCACCCTGAGCGCCCGCATTTTAAGCACTTCATCGCGGGCATGGTCGATGACTTTATGCCTTTGGCCGGTGATCGGGCGTTTGCGGATGATCAGGCAATCTTGGGCGGCTTTGGCCGGATCGCAGGCCGCAAAGTCTTGGTGATCGGTCATGAAAAGGGCGACGACACCACGTCTCGAATCCGCCATAATTTTGGCATGGGCAAGCCCGAGGGGTATCGCAAGGCGATCCGCTTGATGGAATTGGCAGATCGCTTTGGCGTGCCTGTAGTCACTCTAGTGGATACTTCTGGCGCCTTTCCCGGCGTTCAGGCTGAAGAGCGCGGTCAGGCGGAAGCCATTGCGCGGTCGACTGAAAAATGCCTTGAATTGGGTGTGCCGATGGTGGCGGCGATCGTTGGGGAGGGCGGCTCTGGTGGCGCTGTAGCGCTCGCGGCGGCAAATCGTGTCCTGATGTTTGAGCATGCGGTTTATTCGGTTATCTCGCCAGAAGGGTGCGCTTCCATCCTCTGGCGGACATCTGAAAAGGCAGCAGACGCTGCCGAAGCAATGAAGATGACAGCACAAGACCTTGCGCGGCTTGGCATTGCTGATGAAATTGTGAAGGAACCGATGGGCGGTGCCCATCGTTCGCATGAGCAAGCGATTAGCGCGCTTTCAGCGGCGGTTGGACGAGCCTTGCAGTCTTTGGATGGGTTGGATCCCGCTGCGCTGCGGAAAGAGCGTCGCGAAAAATTCCTAGCGATGGGTGTGCTTTAACGTTTGAGTTGCGCGCCTGATAGAGCGTTTCGGAGGCGAGCATGAAGGCATGGATTGGCGCTGCTTCGATCTTGACCTTGGTTGTTGGGGCGGCGTGCACGACTGGTTCTTCCGCGGCGCAGAAGCAGACATCGCCCACGCCACCGCAATCCATGACTGCGCGGGAAAAGGCGGAAGGCGCCAAGGCGCATCCCCAGCTTCTGGCTGAGTTTGGCGGCCTTTATGAGGGGCCGCAAGCGGCTTATGTTACGCGCATTGGGCGCGCCATCGCCGCGCAATCGGGGCTTGCAAATCAGCCTAGCGAGTTCACGGTTTCTCTTTTGAATTCGCCCGTGAACAACGCTTTTGCCATCCCAGGCGGCTATGTCTACGTCACCCGTCAATTAATGGCGCTCATGAATAATGAGGCTGAACTTGCGTCAGTCCTCGGGCATGAAGTGGGCCATGTCGCCGCGCAACATGGCCAAAAGCGAAACAAGAGAGCCAGCCGAGCGGGGCTTGGTGCGGTGCTCGCGACTGTTTTGGGTGGCGTGCTTCTTGGTAATGATGGCGCGCGCTTGGGCCAGCAATTAGGCGGAGCTCTCGCCCAACAATATGTGCTGAGCTATTCGCGGGCACAGGAATATGAGGCGGACGATCTTGGCATCGTCTACATCACAAAGGCGGGCTATGAGCCGTCGGCAGCTGCGGGGATGTTATCGTCTTTGGCGGCTCAAACCGCCCTTGATGTCCGCGCCTCCGGAAAGAACGAAAAGCCTTTGCCGGAATGGGCGAGCACGCACCCAGATCCCGGCAGCCGCGTTGTGAGGGCGCAGCAGCGCGCCGCAAGCGTCCGTGCGTCTGCGTCACAAAGCCAGGCTCCCTTCGTCAATCGGGATAGCTTTCTCGCGATACTGGATGGCATGATCTACGACGATGATCCCAAGCAGGGGATTGTCGACGGATCGCGCTTTCGTCATCCCGAGCTGCGACTGAGCTTTGATGCGCCGCCCGGCTATGTCATCTCCAATGGGTCAGCCGCGGTGTCGATCAGAGGAACGGGGGGGCAAGCGCAGTTCACTGGGGCCGCTTATCAGGGTGATCTGGATGCCTATATTGCTGCCGCCTTTCGGGCGGTCGCAGGAAGCAAATCCCAGATCAGTGCGTCTTCCGTTCGTCGAACAGAGATCAATGGCTTACCGGCAGCATATTCATCGGCACGCGCAACCACGTCTTCTGGTCCCGTCGATGTAACGATCTTCGCTTATGAGTTTGCCAAAGACCGGGCGTATCATATCGTCTCCATCACCCCGCAAGGCACGAATAGTTTTATAGGGTTGTTTCAAAGTGTCCGTCGCATTTCGCCTGCTGAGGCCGATGGCATTCGCCCTCGTCGCGTGTCCGTTGTCACCGTGCGTCAGGGCGATAGCGTGGCCAGCCTCGCAGAGCGGATGGCCTATCCCGATTATCGACAAGAGCGGTTTCGCGTGCTCAACGGGCTCGGCAAGACTGACGTTCTGACGCCTGGTCAAAAGATCAAGATCATTGTGAGGGGATAGCCCAAGGCACCTTGTCAGGCCTGCGAGGTCGATTTACCGAACCTCCATGGTCGGGCCTTCATCCCCTAATTCTGCGTTCCGATTGATCGTTGCAGCCGCGATGATTGATGATGTCGGCCGTGTCCTGGTGCAGAAACGGCCCGCGGGCAAACCGCTTGCAGGCCTATGGGAATTCCCGGGTGGGAAGATAGAGCCGGGTGAAAGCCCTGAAGCTGCGCTGGTAAGAGAATTGTTTGAAGAGCTGGGCGTAGACGTCTCCGCGGAGGAGCTTATGCCCTTTACCTTTTCAACGGCAGTTGTGGACGGCGTTCATCTTGTTTTGATGCTGTACGTTGTGCGCCGATGGGCCGGCACCGTAACCCCGCTCGCTGCAGAAGCGTTGGATTGGTGTGCGATATCTGACCTGGCGAATCTAAAAATGCCGCCCGCAGATGTTCCGTTGGTGGAACGCCTGCAGGCGGCATATTAAACCAAGACGAGTTGTCCGGGTTGTCTGGTCTGGCCTCCTAAGCCTTTAATTGGCTGGAGGAGCTTAGACGATCTTCGACGAAACCTTGCTGAATGAGGTGTTGAGGTTCGTCCCAACTTTCCCAAGGCCAGTAATGGCCGCGACGGCAATCAGGGAAGCAAGCAGGCCATATTCGATGGCTGTCGCGCCCTTTTTGTTCAATTTAAAATTCTTCAGAAAACTGCGCATATGATATCCCCTTGAACAAGATGATCCCGCTGAAGCTTGTCATGGAATCGAGGGTAATATCCGGCGTCAGACCTAATAATTTATGAATGGGGAGGAGACTTTTTTCGGGTGCGGCCGCTGCTGTTCCATCACATTGATTAGCGGCCCATTTTAACAGGGCCCGCGGGTCGTTTTTCACCCGAAACGGGGATCCATCCTGTCATGAAAATGGGAGCAAATGTCTCGTCAAAGGGGCCATTATTCATCTGGGAGAAGAGATGCGTTGCGACTGCGCGCGACAGGTAGGCAGGTTGTTTGAGGGCGATACGCGCCCCCGTTCCTGCGAGGTCCGCACGGAGATTGGCAAAGCTTGAATATCGAACGGAGAGGGTGTCTTGGTCTGCCACGGGTGTTGAAAAGCCCGCTCGGAATAACAGGTCGCCCGCGGCACGGACCTCTATCTGAGGATGAAATCTAAGGCCCGATGGCGCGCCCGTTGCGAGTTCTGCTGCCTGCACTGCGCTGCGCAGCCCGGCAAGGCTTCCCGCACCGAGCATTGCCCCGAGAAACAGGCCGCCAGGCCGCAGTGCCCGGCGGATGAGAATAAGGGCGCCCGGAAGATCATCAACCGTATCCAGCGTGCCGCAAGCCAGAATTAGGTCAACGCTTCCTTCCGGCAGCAACAACCGATCTTCGTCCGCCACGATATCGATCTCTGGTCCGGCAATCAGATCGGCTCGTTGGATGAGCGTCTCTGGAGATAGCGCCGTCCGCAATTGGGTCGCGCCATGGCCAAAGACCAATGCCCGCCGGGTCTCATGAGTAATAAAGCCCAGCCGATCGACCAGTTCTTGCGCCATATGATCCAAAAGCCATTGCGAGTCGGCGGATGCGCTCAAAGCGCGCGCACGCGCCAAGTAGCGCCGATGGCGGGAGAAAATCTGATCGGTCATCGCGCGCTTGTGCCGTGTGGGATGTCAGGCGACAAGCGGTGATGAATTGGCTTCATTCATTCATTCGGCTTCCCCTTGATTTTGCCTTGCCACGGCGTTGCGCTGGATGTGGCGACGTGTTGGCGGGAGAGGGTGGGTTTTGCGCGGACTGCTGGCCGCGTTTGCAGCATTTGCCCGTGGAAGGGTGCCGCTATTGCTGTACGCCGATGTCTATAGCCGGGGGCGCATGCGCGTCGTGCCTTCTCGAACGGCCTGCGCATGATGGAGTACTTGCTGCTGTGCGCTATGGGGACGTCGCGCGTGATCTGGTGTTGCGTCTCAAATATGGCCGAAAACCGGGCTGCGCAAAGGTTATGGCGACGCTGCTTGTTCAGCGTGCACGGCTCTTCCCCGGTGCAGTGCTGGTGCCCGTACCTCTCCATCGTTGGCGATTATGGTGGCGGGGGTTCAACCAGTCTCAGATGATCGCGGCCGAGATTGCGCGAGAGACGGGGCAATTGCTGTTGCACGATTTGCTCTATCGGCGAAAGCGAACACGAGCGCTGGGAGGCTTGTCTCGCCGCGCGCGCGCACGCGAGGTGCGCGGTGTTTTCGCGTTGCAGAATGGCGCGTCCGCTCGGATTAAAGGACGCGATATTCTGCTTATCGATGACGTCTATACGACGGGCGCGACCGCCAATAGCTGCGCCCAGCTTCTCAAGCGTGCCGGCGCGGCGAAGGTCTCGGTTTTATGTTGGGCTCGCGTCATTCAAGATGATGGGTAACGTTGACTTTTTGACACTGCACACCCAATTCCTTGAGAAACAGGAAAGAAAATAAAATGGCTCAGGTCGAAATCTATACCAAGGTTTTTTGCCCTTATTGTTCCCGCGCGCTCGCACTGCTTCGGTCAAAAGGGGCAGCGATCGAAGAATATGACATCACGATGGATGCCCCAAAGCGCGCCGAAATGATCGACCGTGCCCATGGCCGAACCACAGTTCCGCAAGTTTTTATCAACGGCCAGCATATTGGGGGCTCCGACGACCTTGCCGCGCTTGATGCAAAGGGCGGATTGGACCCGCTGCTCGCAGCCTGAGCATGAAGGTTGCGCTGTTTCAGATGACGGCGGGGATAGACCCCATTCGGAATGCCAAGGCGTTGGTTGCGGCGGTGCGTCATGCAGCTGATGGCGGTGCGGGGATGTTGTTTACGCCCGAAATGTCCGGGCTTCTTGATTCCAATCGAGAAAGGGCGCGGCCCCATCTTGTCAAAGAAGCGCAAAATCCCGTGCTGGCGGCAGTTCAAGATGCCGCCCGTGAGTCAGGTATCTGGGTCCATTTAGGCTCGCTTGCCCTTGATGGCGGAGACAAAAGTGTCAATCGCGGTCTGGTGATTGACCATAAGGGGGTGATCCGCGCCCGTTACGACAAGCTGCACCTTTTCGATGTTGATCTCCCCACAGGCGAAAGCTGGCGAGAGTCAAATGCCTATCGTGCTGGGGAGGGTGCAGTTGTCGTCCAAACTCCCGTGGGTCCGTTGGGCCTTTCCATTTGTTATGATCTGCGTTTCCCAGCGTTGTTTCAGGCGTTGAGTGGGGCTGGGGCGGAGGTCTTGACGGTCCCCGCGGCATTCACGGTGCCTACGGGGGAAGCGCATTGGCATGCTCTACTGCGCGCGCGTGCCATTGAAAACGCCTGCTGGGTCATCGCCACGGCGCAATATGGTCTGCATGAAGACGGGCGGAAAACCTATGGTCATTCGCTCGTGATTGATCCTTGGGGCCGGATCGTTCTCGATATGGGCGACGGCGACGGCGTTGGCTTTGCCGAGATCGATCCAGATATCTTGCCAGATGTTCGAGCGCGGGTCCCGGTTCTCCAGCATCGGCGGCCCATTCCCGAGGTGGAGCGGCACGGATGATCGTCTTTGATTTGAAATGCGGCGCTGGCCATATTTTTGAGGCGTGGTTCAGCAACTCAGAGTCGTTTGCTGATCAGAAAGCGCGTGCGCTTTTGAGTTGCCCAATTTGCGGCTCAGCTGTCGTAGATAAAGCGGTGATGGCACCTAATATTGCCCCTAAAGGGAACCAGCGTGCCTCGGTGCCTGCACAGCCCGTTATGTCGGATGCCGCAACCGCTCCTGATGCTGTTGTCGCTGAAGTGAAACAGGTTTTGTCGCACTTGGCAAAGCTTCAGGCGTCTTTGCTTGAAAAATCTGAATGGGTGGGCCGGGATTTTGCTCAGAAAGCACGTGCGATGGATGCGGGAGAGTTAGACCCTGCTCTAATCCACGGTCAAACCACACCAGAAGAAGCGAAGGAGCTTTTGGAGGAGGGGATCGCCGTCGCGCCGCTGATCTTTCCCGTTGTTCCGCCAGAGAAGCAGAATTGACCCTTTTGTTCGCCCCGCCTAGACCGCGGGTCTCACGAACGGCGCACCCGTAGCTCAGCAGGATAGAGCATCAGATTCCTAATCTGGGGGCCACTGGTTCGAATCCAGTCGGGTGCACCATTTCTACCTTAGAGGCGCAGGCCTGCATGCTCAGGCGCACCGGACATCAGGTTGAGTGACTGCACGGCCGCACCTCCAGCGCCCTTGCCCAGATTGTCGAGAGCGGCGACGAGCCGGGCTTGGGTGCCATCGGCTCTGCGGAGGACAAACAGGTCAAGTCGATCGGTCGAGGCACAATGTTCGATCTTCAACTGGGCCTCGTCAAAGCCGCGGACAACGCGGACAACCTGAGAATCTGCGTAAAATTCAGAGAGCGCGTCTTCGATCGCGTCGGCGCTTGGCGTCCCGGGGATCGCGGTTAGTGTGAGCGGAATATCAACAATCATCCCGCGATGCGTCGCCGTCACCGAAGGCGCAAAAAGGGGCGGTGAGGATAGACCGCAATGAGCCTGCATTTCGGGCACATGCTTGTGGCCGATGGAGAGGGCATAGGCGCGCCAGGCGGTTGGGGCTGGGCCATCTTCAAATTCGGCAATCATGGATTTGCCGCCACCCGAATAGCCCGACACGGCATAAGACACATAGTGCCAGTCTCTGGGCAATAGACCCATGCGGGTCAGCGGCGCGAGCAGGGCGATAAACCCCGTTGCATAGCAACCGGGGTTCGAAACCCGTCGTGCAGATGCAACCGCGTCGCGACCGACCAGTTCGGGAAATCCGTAAAGCCAATCGGCGTCAGTACGGTGCGCGGTTGACGCATCAATGACCCGTGTCCGATCTTGGGCGATGAGCGATACCGACTCCCGTGCCGCATCATCAGGAAGGCAAAGAATTACAATATCCGCGTCATTCAGCGCCTCGCGCCGTGCGCCCAGGTTTTTTCGGCGATCATCGTCGAGTTTGATCAGCTCAATATCCGGCCGTCCCGTCAACCGATCCACGATTTCGAGCCCGGTCGTTCCATGCCCACCATCGATAAAGACGTGGGTCACGCCACCGGATCCAGATCGCTTTGGGGCACATAGCCAACGCGGTGGTCATCTGCGACAAAACCCCACACCCAACCGCCAGACATGTCGACGGCCATAAACGTCGCGTCCTTCGCGAGGGTCGCGACAGTCTCGCTTTCTGCGTCTGATGTTGCCTTGACGCTCACGGCATCATTCTTGGCGGTCATTGGCATTGGTTTGGCGTAATGCGGGACAAAAAGCTTCCCGGCCAGCGCGATATCCGCAAGATCGCCGCGGACCGCGTGGGTATTCGCGTCGAGGGTGATCGACGGGCCTTGAAGGGAAAAGCTTGGGCGCGGTTGGTCTGTCATGGCCGCGCGCATAGACGACGAACGGGTGACGACGCAATGGCAGGCGGTAAGAGCGGTGTCATGCCGACGGATATCTGCGCCGCAAAAGCTCAAAAACGGCCCGCAAGCCCATGGCCTCTCCGCCCTTTGGGCGCCCCGGACTGGATGCAGGCCGCCACGCAAAGGTATCAAGATGCAGCCAAGGTGTCCCGTTTGGAACAAACCGACGCAAGAATAGAGCTGCTGTGATGCAGCCGGCCATGCCGCCTTCGGCAGAGTTCACCATATCTGCGATATCTGACTTTAACATGTCGTCATATCGATCCCAGAGTGGCATGCGCCATACAGGATCGTGCGCGCGCGCCGAGGCCTCGGCAATTTCCTGCGCGAGACGATCATCATTTGCAAAAAGGGCAGGTAGATCCGGCCCCAACGCCACACGCGCTGCGCCTGTAAGGGTTGCAAAATCGATGATGAGCGCGGGCTCTTCTTCGCTGGCCTTTGCCAAGGCATCGCCAAGGATGAGGCGGCCTTCTGCATCGGTATTGTCGATCTCCACCGTAATTCCCTTACGGCTGCGCAAGATATCGCCGGGCCGCAACGCCGTGGCAGAAATCGCATTTTCGACGGCAGGGACAAGTAGGTGGAGGCGGACAGGGAGGCGATTTTCCATGACAAGCCGTGCCAGAGCAATAGCATGGGCAGCGCCCCCCATATCCTTTTTCATAAGCCGCATGAATGAGCCGGTCTTGATATTGAGGCCGCCCGTATCGAACGCGACGCCCTTGCCAACGATCGCGACGCGCGGAAAGGCCGGGTTGCCCCATTCGAGTTCGATCAATCGTGGCGCACGGGCACGGTCAGCCGCCTGACCCACGGCGTGGATCATGGGATAATCTTGCGCCAGATCGTCCCCGCGGGTCACGCTCACTTTTGCGTCATGCGCTTCTGCTAGAGCCTCGATTTGCGACTGGATTTCGGCTGGGCCGAGCTCTGCTGCTGGCAGATTAACCAAGTCGCGTACCATTGCAGTTGCTTCCGCCAGTCGTGCCTGGTCTGTGATCAAGGCGGGTTCAGAAGACAGCAGGACTCGGTCTCCGGTGACGTCTGGCTTTGAGCGGAAGCGATCATAGCGATATTGGGCGAGCATCCAGCCGAGGCCGGCAAGGCCTGGCGTGCCTTCTGCCAAGCGATAGGTGCCAGCAGGAAGTCGTTGAGCGGCGGGGGCAAGATCCCAAAGGGACGGTGTTTTCCCAATGCCGAGTGCGGCGCCCCATTCACTTGGCTTATCGCCGGGTAATAGGGTGAATTCACCGCTTGCGCCGGTGAAGCCCGCTGCCTGAACTGATATCCGCTCCCTCTCGGGCAGGGAGGAGAGCCAAGCTTCGAATTGATCTTTGCGGACTAAGGTAATGACATGCGCTTCCTGACCCTGGTCTGGTTGGATAAGATGGGCAAAGCGGCTCATGCACTCACTCCTGCGGGATCGGCTGGGGCTGGAAAGGTTCAGAGGGGCAGGGGAGCCCCATAAAGATCATGCTCGTCTGCATCTTCGATTTGGACTGGTACGATGTCACCAGCGCTGAGATGGCCCGCATCGCGAAGGAAAACATGGCCGTCAATCTCGGGTGCATCCGCCTTGGATCGCGCATTGGCGCCGCCATCTTCATCAACTACGTCGATAATGACGTCGAGCGTTTGACCAATTTTAGCAGCTTGTTTCTTTGCCGAAATCTCCGCCGTTAACGCCATAAGCCGCGCATAACGCTCTTCCTTCACCTCCTCCGGGACGGCGCCTGGCAGGGCATTTGCGGCAGCGCCTTCCACTGGTTCGAACCGGAAGGCGCCGACCCGATCCAACTGTGCTTCTTCGAGCCAGCTGAGAAGATATGCGAAATCGTCTTCTGTTTCGCCCGGAAAACCGACAACGAAGCTCGATCGGATAGCAATGTCTGGCACGATATCGCGCCAGCGGCGAATACGTTCCAGCACCTTGGCCTCGTTGGCGGGACGCTTCATCGCCTTGAGCACATTTGGCGCGGCGTGCTGGAAGGGAATGTCGAGATAGGGGAGGACCAGTCCATCTGCCATTAACGGGATGACATCATCCACATGCGGATAGGGATAGACATAATGGAGCCGAACCCACGCGCCGAGTTTGCCTAATTCCCGCGCCAAGTCCGTCATATGTGCGCGTACGTCGCCGCCCTGCCAAGCCCATGCGTTATGCTTTAGATCAACGCCATAAGCCGACGTATCTTGGCTGATAACAAGCAACTCCCGGGTTCCGGCGGCGACCAGCTTTTCTGCTTCGCGCAGAATTGCATCGGGCCGTCGAGACACAAGGTCACCCCGAATGGACGGAATAATGCAGAAGCTGCAGCGGTGGTTGCACCCCTCTGAAATCTTGAGATAGCTGTAGTGCCGCGGGGTCAGCTTCAGGCCTGCTTCCGGCACCAAATCGACAAAGGCATGAGGCAAGGGCGGCGCCGCTTCATGGACGGCATTCACCACCGCCTCATATTGATGCGGCCCCGAAATCGCGAGCACATCCGGGAATCGAGCGCGGATAGCCTCCGCCTCATTGCCCATGCAGCCGGTAACAATGACCCGGCCATTTTCAGCCATGGCTTCCCCGATGGCTTCAAGGCTTTCTTCCTTGGCACTATCCAGAAAGCCGCACGTGTTTACGAGGACAACATCCGCCCCAGCATAATCGGTCGACAGCCCATAGCCTTCTGCGCGGAGTTTGGTGAGAATGCGTTCGCTATCGACGAGCGCCTTGGGGCACCCCAGGGACACCATGCCAACTTTGGGCGGATCGGGAAGTTTTGTGACCGTCATAACGCCCGCGGGCCTAGCCAAGCATGTCGCGAAAGTCACGCAAAAGCCGCGTATGTAAAATAGGCCCTATCAAGCTCTCAACAGCGTAAGTCCGCCCATATAGGGGAGCAGGGCCTCTGGAATGGCAATGCTGCCATGAGCCTGTTGGTAATTTTCCAGCACAGCTACGAGTGTACGGCCAACCGCAAGTCCGGACCCATTCAAGGTGTGGACAAACTTTGTGCCTTTTTCGCCAGTTGGGCGATATCGGGTGTTCATTCGCCGAGCCTGAAAGTCGCCGCAGTTCGAGCAGCTGGAAATTTCGCGATAGGCCTTTTGACCTGGCAGCCAGACTTCAAGATCATATGTCTTGCGGGCGGTGAAGCCCATATCGCCCGAACAGAGAAGCATGCGACGGAAAGGAAGTTCAAGCTTTTGCAGGATCGTCTCGGCGGCTTGTGTCATCCGCTCATGCTCTGCGTCCGAGCCTTCCGGGGTGGTGATCGAAACAAGCTCGACCTTTTCGAACTGGTGTTGCCGGATTAACCCGCGCGTGTCGCGTCCCGCCGAGCCTGCTTCTGAGCGGAAACAGGGCGTCAGCGCTGTCAGCCGCAGAGGAAGCTCTTCTTCTGACATGATCTTTTCGCGGACCATATTGGTGAGCGATACCTCCGCGGTCGGGATAAGCCAGCGACCATCGGTCGTGCGGAAAAGGTCGTCGGCAAATTTCGGCAATTGTCCGGTGCCAAATACGGCGTCATCGCGCACGAGGAGTGGCGGCGCGACTTCTTCATACCCAAATTGGCTCGTATGAATGTCCAGCATGAACTGGCCTAGCGCCCGGTTGAGCCGCGCAATCCCACCGCGAAGATAGGCGAAACGGGCGCCAGCTACGCCCGCTGCTGCTTCAAAATCAAAACCCAAAGCTGGGTCGAGGCGGTCATGCTCCGCTGGTTCGAAATTGAAGTTTGGCTTTGCACCAAAGTCGGATTGAAAAGCGTTGTCGTTTTCGTCGCTACCTGTTGGCACATCGTCTGCCGGGATGTTCGGCAAAGCCGCCAAAAGGCCACGGAGTTCTTCGGCCAGAATCCGCGCCCTCGCCTCCAATTCCGGCAAGCGCGCTTTCGTTGCGCCAACCTCTGCCTTTAGCATGTCCGCTGTTTCTCGATCACCCTTGGCCATCGCAGCGCCAATCGCCTTTGCGGATGCATTCGCTGCCGCTTGAAGGGCTTCACTCTCCTGTATCGCCAATCGGGCTTGTTCGTCCTTGGCAAGGATCAGAGCGGATTGCGGCGCAAGTCCCCTGCGGGCTAGGCCCGCGTCGAACGCCTCGGGAGTGTCTCGGATGAAGCGGATGTCGTGCATCTGGCGCCTATGCCGTCCGCAATCGCACTTGCCAAGGGAGAAGAGGCGGTATTCCAACTCCTCCTCGGTATCGAACGCTATTTTGGCAGGCGTTTTCTAAAGCGATGCTGACGCATAACCAACCCCAAGCTTCCAATCCCGAACAATAGGAACGCTGGCGGCGCGGGAACCGGCACACCGTTTGAACTGCTGGACCCATGGCTGCTCGATCCACCATTGGAACTTGAGGAAGTGGAGCTGGAACTGCTGCTTGAGCTGCTAGATGGGCCATTACTGCTAGAACTGGAGCTAGTGGTACTCGAGCTGCTTATGCCCGGATGTCCTCCGGAAGAGCTGCTCGTTGATGTGGAGGTCGAGGTCGAAGTGGACGTCGAAGTGGACGTCGACGTGGACGTCGACGTTGAACCTCCATTGCTTCCACCTTGAACAGGAACAACCACAACACCTCCGCCGCCATAAAAGCCGCCGGAGAAGAACCCACCGCCGCTGTGATAGTTGTGACCACCTCCCACAAGCCGAGCGGGCTGGGAAGGGCTGCTGTTTTGTGGCGTGGTGATTGCAATTTCAACGCGCTGGACAGTTGGTGCCGTCGTTGTGGTGGTTGTCGTGGTTGTCACAACCCGCTTCACTCTTTTAATCGGGCGAACAGCGACGCGTCTCGATTTGCTGGGTCTGGGACATTGAACAGTGCATGCTGGAGCTGATGGGTTCTTGGCGATAATCGTTTTTGCGGGAACGCGGTGTGTTGTTGCCCTTGTTTCAGTCATCTGAAGGGCACCGCCGCCCAAGGCAGCGCCACCGCACAAACAGGCGCAGATTTTGGCCAATGCGGTTTTGACTGTCATGATGAGAGGCCTTTTCCACAGTTAACATTTAACCCGGATCTCTTGGGAGAAAGCTATCCGAGACGATCCTCTGTCTCGGGCGCGAGAAGCGGTTGCAACGTCTAAAGGGAATAAGCGCGGCTGAAATCGTCGGTTTTGGCGTCATTCAGCTGAGCAGTTATGGTAAATGTTCCATTTAGGGTCTGTTTTGAGTGGGGCGATAGAGGAAGGCACTGTCGCAATTTAGGCTGTAGCACGATTAACTGAGGCGGATTGCTGATTCGACCGCTTGTGCGGCTGTTATGGCCCGATTATAGGGCCCGCCATCCTCCGCAAAGCTTCGTCTCGGTGGGGAGGGTATAACAAAGGCGATCGGCGGTGATGCGATGGTAAACGACGTGGAAGATCCGGAATATCGGCCCAGCGACGACGAACCGTTCATGAATCCGCGCCAACTCGCTTATTTCCGGCGCAAGCTCATTGATTGGAAAGATAGTATCTTGCGCGAGGCGCAGGATACGCTTGCGACTTTGCAGAATGAACCGCTGCGCGAACCCGATTTGACGGATCGCGCGTCGAGCGAGACCGATTGGTCAATCGAGCTTCGCACACGCGATCGGCAGCGGAAGCTTATTGCGAAAATTGATGCGGCGCTTCGCCGGATTGAAGAAGGCGAATATGGTTATTGCGAAGTGACTGGGGAGCCTATTTCCCTCGGTCGCCTCGAAGCGCGGCCGATTGCAACAATGACCGTTGAGGCCCAATCTGCGCATGAGCGTCAGGAAAAAATCTCGCGCGACGAATAAAGATTGCTTTCATTTACACTTTTGAAGGCTTTGACATCTAAGTTCCCGTCTCATGCGGGAGTATGACGAGCTTTTTTATGAGAATGCTGCCTCACGAGGGTTGCGAAGCGAGAGCAGGGATAGCCTGTTCATCCTAGCGGATCTCTCTGTTTTGGGTGGCGTTGGTGTTGAAAGCGTAAGAATTCGAAATCTATCGCCTTCTGGCCTGTTGGCCGAAGCAGCAACAACTTACACGATCGGAACCATTGTCATGCTTTCCTTCAAGACCATGAGCCCTGTGCAGGGCCGGGTCGTGTGGGTGCTGGATGGACGCATGGGGATCAAGCTAGATGAGGAGATAGATCCTCTTCTCGCACGTCTGCCGATTGGCCATGCGAGTGACGAAATTCCTGATCATATCCGGATCATCCGGTCAAAAAGACCGAGATTGAAATCTGGCCAATAGCGCGGATTTGGATGTCGCGATTAAATAAGAGCGAGCTCTTCTTTAATGCGAAGCTTTTCTTTCTTCCAGCGGTTCAGCCGAGACTGGTCTGGATGTGGTCGCCCCGCCTCCTGGCGAATTTTTTGATCCAGTTGGGCGTGCTTGGTTGTAAGTGAGGCCACATGATTGTCGTCCATATCCGACTCTCCAGCTCAGTTAACTGAATCAGAGCTAATCATCTCTCGCGCGTCCTGTCTCGCTCTAATTTCACCATGATATGTCTGATGGGGCCGGGCAGCTACTAGTGATGGGGCTTGAGGACGCCGCATAAGCGCGATACGCTCTCCGAACGGAGGCCTGATGGAACAACACATGCTGCAGGCGCGGCTTTCTGCGCTTCGAATTGAACATCGGGACCTTGATGCTGCGATTGACGCACTGGTTGCTAAGGGGGCTCCAGATCAGCTCCGCTTGGCACGAATGAAGAAGCGTAAGTTGACGCTTCGGGATGCTATTGCGTCACTCGAATCTCAGATGATCCCTGATATCATTGCTTGAGTTTGTGAACCATCACCGCTTATCCTCTTTGCAGCATCTGCGCTGGAGCTTGGGGTGGAAATAACCACCCAAGCGTTAGTTTGCGCCGTACGCCCTCACGGAGAGCATGGCGCGATTGCTCGTCTTTTGACGCCCGAGGCGGGGTTAATCGCTGGCTATGTCCGTGGCGGACGGTCCCGAGCGATCCGCCCCGTGCTGATCCCGGGAAATAAAGTAAACGCCCATTTCAGGGCACGGCATTCGGATCAATTGGCCAGTTTGAGCGTCGAACTGATCGAGTCTCGGGCACCGCTTTTGGCAGATCCCCTGGCATCGGCCGCCGTCGATTGGACAACGGCCTTGTGCGCAGCAGTATTGCCGGAAGAGCAACCGGCGCATGGGCTCTATTCAGCGCTCGATGCTGTTATGATGGCGCTCGAGGCTGCGCCGAGCGCTCGTCGTTGGGCTGGCGCCATCCTTTTGTTCGAAGGGCTGATGATGCACGCGATGGGCTTTGGCGGCGACGTGCCCGATCGTCATGAGGACTGGCCCTCCTTGTTCGCAGGCTTAAATGCAAATCTTGGGCGGTTAAGGCGCCATCTTCTCTCGGATCGGCAGCGCGAATTGCTGGCCGTTAGAGAACGGCTTGTCGATCGTCTCAAAAGGGCGGTTGCCTAACGGGCTACTTGCCGCCATTGGCGCCGCATAAACGGAGAAAAGATTATGTTGGTTGCGCTGTTACCCGGTGATGGGATCGGTCCTGAAGTTCTCGAAGAAGGTCGTCGTGTACTCGAGGCGCTTGGGTTGCCTGGACTTCGCTTTGAGACGGGCATGGTGGGCGGTGCGGCGTTTAAAGCGAGCGGGCACCCACTTCCGCCAGAAACGCTTGATCTCGCACAACGGGCCGATGCGATTTTGTTCGGTGCAGTAGGGGACCCCGATTGCGACCGGTTAGAGCGGCATCTGCGCCCCGAGCAGGCGATCCTCGGGCTTCGCAAAGCGCTTAGTTTGTTTGCCAATCTTCGCCCGGCAAAGCTTTTTCCGGAGCTTGCTGATGCGTCTGCGCTGCGGCCAGAGGTGGCGAAGCAGATCGATATGGTCATCGTGCGCGAGCTAAATGGCGACGTCTATTTTGGTGAAAAGGGAATGCGCACGACAGCATCCGGCCTGCGCGAAGGCTATGACATCATGTCTTATAATGAGGAGGAAGTCCGTCGGATTGCACGGGTGGGCTTCGAGACAGCGCGGGCGCGGCAGGGCAGGCTGTGTTCTGTGGACAAGGCAAACGTGCTTGAAGCCTCGCAGCTTTGGCGGGATGTCGTGATTGAAGTGTCAGCGGAATATCCCGATATTGAGCTCAGCCATATGTATGTCGACAACGCCGCGATGCAGCTTGTGCGGAACCCGGGGCAGTTTGATGTGATTGTCACCGGAAACTTGTTTGGCGACATTCTGTCCGATCAGGCGAGCATGTGTGCGGGTTCGATCGGGATGTTGCCGTCGGCATCCCTCGATGCCAACCGCAAGGGGCTCTATGAACCCATTCATGGTTCTGCACCGGATATTGCCGGGCAGGGCAAGGCGAACCCGCTGGCCACCATTTTATCCGCCGCGATGATGCTGCGGTATTCGTTGGATCATGCGGAGGCTGCTGACCGGGTTGAAGCGGCTGTTGCCGCCGCACTCGCTGCAGGTGCTCGCTCGCCAGATTTGGGTGGCACGATGACAACGCGGCAGATGGGAGATTCGGTGCTCGCAGCTTTATAAGCGAGTATCCCGTCTTCTCTTCCCTTGAAACCCTGAACTGAAAGCGCCACAGCTAAGCCATGAAGCGCACAACTGGCCAAGACCGCAAGACCACCCGCCAATGGCGACCCGCGACACAGGCCGTGCGCGGCGGCACCTGGCGCTCTGAACATGGCGAGACATCAGAAGCCCTATTTCTCACGTCAGGCTATACCTATGACAGCGCCGAGACGGTCGCCGCGCGCTTTGCGGGAGACGAGATGGGGATGACCTACTCGCGCCTGCAGAACCCAACTGTTGAAATGCTTGAAGAGCGGATCGCGCTTTTGGAAGGGGCAGAAGCGGCAAGGTGTCAGGCGACGGGCATGGCTGCAATGACCACGGCGCTGTTGTGCCAGCTTCAGCAGGGAGACCATGTCGTTGCCGCGCGCGCGGCCTTTGGTTCTTGCCGGTGGCTTACAGATTCTCTCCTCCCCAAATTCGGTATCCAGACAACGACGATTGACAGCCGAGACAATGACCAGTGGGTCGCGGCTATCCAGCACAACACCAAGGTCTTTTTCTTTGAGACCCCGGCGAACCCGACAATGGATATCGTCGATCTTGCCTTTGTCTGTGGTTTGGCGAAAGAGCGGGGGATCACCACCGTTGTCGACAACGCCTTTTCGACCTCGGCTCTTCAGCGTCCGATGGACTTTGGCGCTGATGTTGTGGCTTATTCCGCAACCAAGATGATGGACGGGCAGGGGCGTGTTCTTGCGGGTGCTGTGGCAGGTAGCGCCCAGTTTATGGAAGAAAAGCTGCTGCCGTATCAGCGGAATACCGGGCCAAACCTCTCGCCCTTCAATGCCTGGGTGGTTTTAAAAGGGCTGGAGACGCTCGATTTGCGTATCCGTCGCCAATCCGAAAATGCCCTTGCTGTCGGGAAGTTCATGGAAAAACGGGTCCCCGTGATGCTGCATCCTGGGCTGGAGAGTCATCCTCAGCACAAGCTCGCAATGTCACAAATGGCAGCCTGTGGACCGATTTTTTCCTTCATCCTTGATGGGGGGCGCCGCCAGGCGATGGACCTCCTCAACGCGCTGAAGCTAATCGATATTTCAAATAATATCGGAGATTCACGCTCGCTCATGACGCACCCGGCATCGACGACGCATCACAGCGTAGGGCCGGAAGCCCGATTGGAAATGGGCGTGGCAGAAGGAATGTTGCGGATCAATGTCGGCCTCGAAGACCCGCAGGACCTGATTGAGGATATCGATCAGGCTTTGCGTGCGGTTGGACTGTGATCGACGCGCTCTTCCCTTATGTGGCCGAAACCCGGGGGCTGACAGTGCGGGTGTCGGTTAACTATTTGCCAGAGCAATCGCAGCCCGCGGGTGGACGCTGGTTTTGGGCCTATCATATCCGGATCGAAAATCACGGCCCGATGGCGGTGCAGCTTTTAACCCGTCGTTGGGAGATCACCGACACGCGCGGGGTCTTGCAAATTGTTGAGGGCGAGGGGGTTATTGGCGAGCAGCCGATTATCGAGCCCGGTGGTGCCTATGATTATGTATCGGGCTGCCCGTTGATGACATCATCTGGTGCGATGGCGGGGAGTTACCGGATGTTGGGCGAGGATGGCGCCCTCTTTGATGCAATTGTCCCGCGCTTTGAGCTTCGCGCTCCTGTGGTCAGCGGATGAAGCGGACACTTTTACCGCTTAATGGGTTGCGGGTGTTTGATGCGGCAGCGAGGCATTTGAGCTTTACGCGCGCCGCCGATGAGCTTGCCGTCACGCCGGCGGCAGTCGGTCAACAAATTCGCGCTTTGGAAGAGGTTTTGGGCGTGGTTCTATTCCGCCGAACGCCCAAGGGGTTGGAATTGACGCCTGAAGCCGAGAATGGCCTCGATGCCCTCCGTGCGGGCTTCATCCAATTTGAAGAGTCGGTTCGCGCGATGCAGGCGGGGCAATCATCGAAATCGCTCACGATTGCTGCGCCGCGAGATTTTACTGCGAAATGGTTGGCACCTCGTTTGGCTGAATTTGGTCGGACAGACCCGGACATTCGCTTTGCGATTATCGCTGCAGATCAACCGCCCGAATTTACCGAGGCTAATCTCGATTTGGCTGTCGTATATGCGGATGGACCAGGGCCGCATGAGGGCTTGAAGCTGGGCGAGGGCGCTTTAGTCACCGTCGCAGCGCCCGAGGGAGAAGCCGCCATGTCTGTAAGCTGGCCTGGCTGCTCGGAGGAGGACGGCGCGATGCTGAGGGTCGCGGATGCGGGGCTGGCGATCGATGCGGCGGCGAATGGTTTCGGGCGTGCGCAGGTTCCTCTTTTACTTGCGGAAACCGATTTGCGTGCTGGCCGCGTTCGGGCGCTGGATAACGCCAAGCCGACTAATAACGCCTATTGGTTGATCGCCCCTTTACCGCAATGGCGTCAAAAAAAGGTGCGTATGCTGGTCGATGCCCTCGCGGCAGGCCTTGGCGTGCCTCTCGAGACTTAGGCGAAGCCTCTGTCCGTCACAAATTGCGTCAAAGCGCGCGAATAAGTTTGGTGTTCCGCGATCAAAACGCGGGCAGCAAGGCTTTCGGGCGTATCGCTGCCTAGAATGGCAACTTCGGTTTGGGCAAGAACAGGGCCGTCATCCAATTCCGCCGTCACAACATGCACGCTGCACCCGGCTACTTTATCGCCCGCTTCCAGCGCACGTTCGTGGGTGTCGAGCCCCTTATATTTGGGCAACAAGGAAGGATGGATATTAATGATTTGTCCGGACCATTTCCCGACAAATTCGGGCGATAAAAGCCGCATATAGCCCGCAAGGGCGATGATATTTGCCCCCGAAGCCCGGATGTGGGAGTCGAGTATTGCATCAAATTCGGCGCGCTTCATCCCTTTGTGAGACTGCGCAAAAATGGGGATGCCTTCTGCTTGCGCCAAGATAAGTCCGGCGGCATCCGGATCATTCGCGGCGACTAGCGCGATTTCATAAGGGCAATCAGGCTGCTTGGCTGCATAGATGAGCGCAGCCATATTGGAGCCGCGCCCCGAAATAAGCACGGCGACCCGCGCTTTAGCCATGGTGGGTGGCGCTCCAACTGGCTCGGGCACTCCAGCTTTCAGCGGGACCCGATACCGTACAGCCCTTTTCCCCCTTGGAGATATGACCAATTCGAGCGACCGTTTCACCTGCGTCTTCGAGCGCCTTAATTGCGCCTTGGGCGTCTTCAGGCGCGACGACGACGGCCATGCCGATGCCGCAATTGAAGGTTCGCGCCATTTCTTCTGGTTCAATATTTCCCTGCGCTTGCAGGAAGGCCATTAGGCGGGGCTGTTCCCACAAGCTCGCGTCGATATGCGCATGGAGGCCATCAGGGAGGATCCGCGGGATGTTCTCTAGCAAGCCGCCCCCAGTGATATGCGCCATACCATGCACCTTGCCAGCTCGAACCAAGGGCAGAAGAGACGCTACATAGATGCGGGTAGGAGCCATCAAGGCATCAATCAACAGAACATCTTGATCGAAAAGCGCCGGGCGGTCGAGCTTCCAGCCTTTATCTGCGGCGAGCCGGCGCACCAAGGAAAATCCGTTGGAATGCACGCCTGATGAGGCCAGTCCTAGAATGATATCGCCGTCGGAAACTCGATCAGCCGTCAGGACCTGGGATCGTTCCACCGCGCCGACGCAGAACCCTGCAAGATCATAATCATCGGCGGCATACATGCCCGGCATCTCGGCAGTTTCGCCGCCGATAAGGGCGCAGCCAGCGATGCGGCAGCCTTCCGCGATGCCCGCGATGACTTTTTCAGCAACCTGTGTGTCGAGCTTTCCCGTCGCGTAATAATCGAGGAAGAAAAGCGGCTCGGCGCCTTGCACGATGAGATCGTTAGCGCACATCGCGACGAGATCTATCCCAACGCCGTCATGTTTGCCCGAATCGATGGCAAGTTTCAGCTTCGTGCCCACACCGTCATTCGCCGCCACCAGTAGCGGATCTGAAAAGCCTGCAGCTTTGAGATCAAAAAATCCTCCAAATCCGCCGAGATCGGCGTCTGCACCGGCGCGGCGCGTCGCGCGGGCGAGCGGCGCAATGGCGCGAACAAGGGCGTTTCCAGCGGCGATGGATACCCCGGCCTTGGCGTAGGTATAGGAATCGGATGCGGTGTTTTTGGCGTTCATCTCTTGGCTGCTAGCGTTATCGCACTTGGAATTCCACGCCCAACTCGTCAAAAGGCACGCGTGACGTTGGTAAATCCTAGATATCGGCTCTGGCCCCTCATCCTTGCAGTCCTTTTGGGCGCGATGGCTGTCGGCGTCTATGCGCAGCTTGAGGGCGGAGAGCGGGGCGTCGCGCCGATCGATAGTGCCAGTAATTTTGAAGTGAGCGGGATTTCGGTAGATGTTGCCGGCCGCACAGCTGATGCGGCGCGGCTCCGTGGGTGGCGAGAGGCGCAGCGCCTGGGTTGGAAAAAACTGTGGGAAGAGACACACGGCACAGCAGCGCCCGTTTTGGGTGACGGGGCGCTAGATGGTTTGGTCTCGGGTATCGTTGTTGAGGATGAGCAGATCGGCCCCAACCGATATATTGCGCGGCTTGGTGTATTATTTGACCGCGTCAGGACGGGAAGTCTTTTGGGGGTCGCTGGCAATCGTCGCCGGTCAGCCCCATTGTTGATCCTTCCGATTCAGTATCGAGGCGGGCTCCCTCAGAGTTTTGAATCGCGAACCGAGTGGCAAAAAGCATGGGCGAGGTTCCGCACGGCCGACAGCGCGATTGATTATGTCCGACCAGTTGGCAGTGGCGCCGACCCTTTGCTGCTTACCGCAGCTCAATCTGGTCGTCCTGGGCGTCGCTGGTGGCGCATGCTCCTAGATCAATATGGTGCGGCAGATGTTATCTTCCCTCAAGCTCGGCTGGAAACGCTCTATCCCGGCGGCCCTGTTGTCGGCCACTTTTCTGCTTTTTTTGGACCTGACAAAAAGCCGCTCGGCGCTTTCTCTCTTCAGGTCACGTCGGCCGCTGCCTTACCCAAATTGATGGATGAAGGCGTAAAAAGGCTTGATGCTCTGTTTTCCGCCGCATTGGAGACTGGCCGCCTCCAGCCGGACAAGTCGTTGGTGGTTGAGGAGCCTTTGGATTCCGAGGTCCTTGACGAAGCGCTCGAGGATTCATTGGCGAGCGACTCTTCGCTAGTAGCTGGCGATCCAAGACCTTCCGGCGCGAGAGTCTTTTCAGTGCAGTTTGACTCCCCTGACAGCGCAAGCGTGCCGGCGGCCGAAGGGGCGCTGCGTCAGATATCGGGTATCCGTTCTGCCGCAACGACGAGCCTTGCTTTGGGTGGCGTCTCTGTCATGCGGGTGACCTTTGACGGCGATGCAGAGGCGCTCCGCGCAGCGCTCACAGCGCGCGGGTACCGCGTAACTGTCTCCGGTGAAGTTTTTAGGATCAGACGATAAATTCTGCCATGAATCAGTTTGGATTGCCGTTTGAATGGCCTGCCGAGGATCTGACGGACTTCATCGTCTCACCTTCAAATGAGGTGGCGGTGCGCCAGTTAGAAGCTTGGGGGAGCTGGCCTGTTCGAGCTTGTCTTCTTGTCGGCCCCCGAAAATCTGGCAAGAGCCTGTTGGGCCGCATTTTTGCCTCTCGTTCGAGCGGGGTCATTATCGACAACGCCGAGACCCGCCCGGAGCAGGACATTTTTCACGCTTGGAACCAGGCTCAGGAAGATCGTATCCCCTTGCTTGTGATCGCAGACCAAGCACCACCTGAGTGGAGCATCCGTCTGCCAGATTTACGCTCCCGCCTTCAGGCGACACCGATTGCCCGAATTGGCAACCCTGACCTTCTTTTGGCCGAGGCGCTTCTGGCGAAGCTACTCGAAAAAAGAGGTCTCGCCGTTCTGCCTGAAATCATAACCTATGTGGCGCAGAGGTTGGAGCGAAGCCACCTCGCATTGCTGCGTGCCGCTGATGCAATTGATGTCGCCAGTCTGTCACAAAAGCGGGCCATCAGCCTTCCTTTGGTGCGCGACGCGCTGCACTTGGCGGGATTGATTGACAGGGATGGAAGAAGGCGTGAGAAATCGGCGGATGACGCAGGTCACACCGATAGAGGGAATGACCCATGGCCTCGCGCCTGACGGGCGTGCGCGATTTTTCAACCGCGAATTAAGCTGGCTCCAGTTCAACTGGAGAGTCTTGGAAGAAGCTCGAAATCCAGCGCATCCGCTGCTCGAAAGGCTCCGTTTCCTCTCAATTTCGGGGAGTAATCTGGACGAGTTTTTCATGGTTCGTGTTGCGGGTCTTCGGGGGCAAGTCATCCAAGGCATCGAAGAACGATCGATCGACGGACTGACGCCTGCGCAGCAGCTAGATGCGATCGAGGCAGAAGCGGCAGCGCTGATGCGGGAGCAACAGGCGCAGTGGCTGTTGCTGCGCGACAAGCTCACGGCTGCCGGTATTGAGGTTCTTGACGCGCATCATTTGGATGAGGCGACATCAAAAGTTCTGTTGGATCGCTTTTTGGCGCATATATCTCCTATATTGACGCCTCAGGCGCTTGATCCAGCGCATCCATTTCCATTTATCCAAAACCTTGGGCTGTCGCTGATCTTTGATCTTGTTCGCACGTCAGATGGAGAACGGGTGCGTGAGCTGATCATGATCCCGCCCTCGGTGCCGCGGTTCATCCGCCTTGACGGGCGTCGTGCGCGTTATGTCGCAATTGAGACCATCATCCGACATTTTTCCGATCGCTTATTCCCAGGCTATGCAATCAAGGGTTCGGGCACATTCCGGATCATTCGGGATAGCGACATCGAAATTGAAGAAGAGGCTGAGGACCTCGTTCGATATTTTAGGAGCGCCATTAAAAGGCGTCGGCGCGGAAGGGTCATTCGTCTCAAGCTGGAAGCTGGAATGCCGACGGATCTTGCGAAATTGGTTCGAGACGAGCTTGGGGGAGCGAATACGCTCGTTTCTGATACCAATGGCTTTATCGGCATTGGCGACTTGCAGGCCTTGGTTGATGAAGATCGGCCTGATCTGAAATTCCCGACCTTTTCGGCCCGCTTTCCGGAGCGCATTCGGGAGCATGACGGCGATTGCTTTGCGGCGATCCGGCAAAAAGACATCGTTGTGCATCACCCCTATGAAACTTTTGACGTTGTTCTTGCGTTTTTGAACCAGGCGGCCGCTGACCCGGATGTTTTAGCGATCAAACAAACATTATACCGTGCAGGCAAGCAGTCGGCGGTGATCCGGGCGCTGTGCGATGCAGCTGAAGCCGGGAAATCAGTCACAGCCGTTGTCGAGCTGAAAGCTCGTTTTGATGAGGAGCAGAACCTCCATTGGGCATCACAGCTTGAAAGGTCAGGCGTTCAAGTTGTCTATGGGTTTATCGACTGGAAAACGCACGCGAAGATTTCCATGGTGGTGCGCCGGGAAGACAAACAGGTCCGCACTTATTGCCATTTCGGGACGGGTAATTATCATCCGGTGACCGCCCGGATTTATACCGATCTTAGCTTTTTCACCGCAGATGAGCGGATTGGGCGTGATGCGGCACAGCTTTTCAACTACATCACGGGCTATATTGAGCCATCAAGGCTTGAATTGCTCAGCATGAGCCCGCGAGATCTGCGTCGTGATTTGATGGCGCTTATTGACGCCGAAATTGCGCATGCAAAGGCAGGGAAGCCAGCGGCAATTTGGGCGAAAATGAATAGCCTTGTCGACCCCAGAATCATCGAAAAACTCTATGAGGCCAGCGCTGCTGGCGTGCAGGCTGATCTTGTCGTGCGGGGTATTTGCTGCCTTCGCCCCGGGGTGCCCGGTCTGTCAGACAATATCAGGGTAAAGTCTGTCGTTGGACGATTCCTAGAGCATAGCCGCATCTGGGCGTTCGGAAATGGTGCGGAGCTTCCTAACCCTCAAGCCAAGCTATTCATCTCTTCCGCAGACTGGATGCAGCGCAATTTCGATCGGCGGGTTGAATATGCGCTGCCGATCGAAAATCCGACCGTGCACGACCAGATTCTAGATCAGGTGATGGTCGCTAATCTGATGGATAATGAACAAAGCTGGACGCTTTTGCCAGATGGCCGCTATGAGCGGGTGAAACCGGGTGACAAACCGTTTAATCTGCATCGATATTTCATGACCAACCCCTCGCTTTCTGGCCGCGGACAGGCCCTTGCCTCACGTGACGCCATTCCCAAGCTGAGTCTGAATCGGCCCACATGAGCGTCACAGCGCGAACAGCGATTATTGATATCGGGTCGAATTCAGTTCGGCTGGTTGTTTATGGCGGGCCGGCGCGAGCGCCATTTCCATTGTTTAATGAAAAACTACTCGCGGGCCTCGGCAAGCGACTGGGCGATGATGGCTGTTTGCCGCAAGCAGCTATGAACGCCACGCTGAAAGCTCTCGCGCGGTTTCAACGTCTTATTGAGATGATGGGTGTGGAGGACGTTCAGGTTGTTGCGACAGCGGCCGTCCGAGAGGCACGCAACGGGCCGGACTTTCTGCGAGATATTCATTCGCTGGGCTTTGAGCCGATTGTCTTAACGGGAGCGCAAGAGGCAGAGGCCGCCGGTTTTGGTGTGATCTCTTCTATCCCAGATGCCGATGGCATTGCGGGTGATTTGGGCGGCGGCAGTCTTGAGCTTGTTCGGGTCCAAGGTGGCGCTGTGCATGAACGTATTTCTTTGCCGCTCGGTTCGCTGCGGATCGGGGATATTCAGGCAGAGGGGGTGGGCGCGCTTCGTCGGGTTGTGCAGCAAATGTTAAAGGGCGAACGTTGGTTGGCCAAAGGCGTTGACCGACCATTTTACATGGTTGGCGGCAGCTGGCGTACCCTGGCGCGGCTCCATATGCATCGTACGCGCTATCCCTTGCCGATTTTGTCCAGCTATGCGCTGGCGCCGTCAGAGGCGGCCCGGCTGCAACGGATGACCACCGGCGTTGATAAATCATTGGCAAAGGAAATTCCGGCAATTTCAGAGTCGCGGGTGGCCTCGCTCCACGATGCGGCGGCACTTTTGGCGGCGTTGGTCTCTAAGATCCGGCCATCCTCTTTGGTGACCTGCGCCAATGGTTTGCGGGAAGGGATCCTTTTCTCACGCCTAGCGCCCGCGCTTCGCGCCCGTGACCCATTGTTGGAAGAGGCGAGGTCAGAAGGGGCTCGGCAGGGGCGGTTCCCGGAACATGGTCGTCTCATCCATGATTGGATCGCGCCTGTTTTTGATCAAGAGCCGCCTCAACTCGAGCGACTTAGGCATGCGGCCTGTCTATTGGGGGATGTGGCATGGCAGGCCAATCCAGAGTTTCGCGCGGAGCGTGGCGTCGATATGGCGCTTCATGGGAGCTGGACTGGGGCGTCGCACCTAGACAGAGCGTTGCTCGCCGCGGCACTTCATGCAGCATTTGGCGGTGAGGCAACTCCGCCCAAACCCATCAGTATGCTTGCGGATGCTGAACAGCTTGGCCAGGCGCGTGCTTGGGGCTTGGCCATCCGCCTTGCCCAGCGGTTGAGCGGGGGAACCGCAGAGGCGCTGCAACACAGCCAACTCGAGCGTTCGAACGACGAGATTATTCTAAAGCTTGCCCCGGCGCATCAAGCTTTGGCTAGCGATCAGGTCGCGCGGCGTTTGAAAGCATTAGCCAATCAATTGGGCCTCAAGAGTATGCTTAGCATCACCCCGCGCTGACGCTGTCGTCTATCCTCGTTATCTTGAGCTTGCCCGAGACCACGGCAAAAGCAAGCCGCCCTTCAACAAGATCAAGTGCATCGCGGCCAAATTGTTCAAAGCGCCAGCTTTGAAGGACAGCCAATCCGTCACGTTGCCCAGCGGCCAAAAGATCAAGTTCGTCTGAGCGCGCGAGGAGGCGCGGGGCAACGTCTATTTCCCTTGAGCGGATCTTCAGGAGAAGTTTCAGAAGGTCTGCGACCAACGCGCCTTCCTTGCCAAGGCCAGGCTTGCGATCATCCCTTGTGGGCATTTCAGAGGCGGATAATGGCTTTGCGGCGGCCAGAGTATCCATCAATCGCCCACCAATATCGTTGTTCGCCCATGAGGCCGATAATCCCCGCACACGAGATAGATCTGATTGAGTCCTTGGTGGATGAAGCGCGATGTCGGCGAGTGTCTCGTCTTTCATGATCCGGCCACGCGGGATGTTCTTGCCCCGTGCTTCGACCTCACGCCAAGCTGCCATGGCCTTTAGTCGGCCGAGCACCTCCGCTTTCCGGCTGGCAATCTTCACACGCTTCCATGCGGTTTGAGGGTCCGTGATGTAGTTGGCGGGATCAGCCGTTTTTTCCATCTCGTCATTTAGCCAGACGCCGCGCCCTGTTTTGCGCAGTTTCTCGAGCATTTTAGGAAAGATGACTGCTAAGTGGGTGACATCCCCAATCGCATAATCAATCTGACGCGCGTCGAGCGGGCGACGTGCCCAATCTGTGAATCGGGCGCCCTTATCGAGCTGGATGCCGAGCCAGCTATCAACCAAATTCGAATAACCCACTTGTTCACCCTGGCCCAAAGCCATTGCGGCGATCTGCGTGTCGAACATGGGGTGGGGTGTTTTGCCGGTAAGGTTGCAGATGATTTCGACATCCTGGCCCCCGGCATGGACAACTTTGAGAACATTTTCATTGTCGGTCAAAAGATCGAGCAGCGGCTGAAGGTCGATCCCTTCCGCTTTAGGGTCGATCGCCGCTGCTTCATGTTCATCAGCTACTTGGATCAGACACAGATCTGGCCAATAGGTGTTTTCGCGCATGAACTCGGTATCAACCGCGATGAACGGGGATTTAGACCAGCGGGCGCACAGCGCTTCTAGCGCTTCGGTAGTGGTAACAAGCTCGTGAATCTTCATAGGATCAGCGCCTAGCCTTCTTCGTTCCTTCTGGCGAGTCTTGGCGTTGTTGGCGATCAAAAGGCGGGGCGATGGGCGCAACGTGGATCACCCTTTTTCTTGACAAATGGGCGCTGCGCCCGTCTAGCCGCGACATGCATATTTATCGTTCTCACACCTGCGCCCAGCTGCGCAAATCCGATGTCGGTTCAACTGTGCGCCTGTCTGGCTGGATCCACCGCAAGCGCGACCATGGCAATTTGCTCTTTGTCGATCTTCGTGACCATTATGGGCTGACCCAGATCGTGACCGATGTTGACTCCGAAGCTTTCAAGGTTCTTGAGAAAATGCGCGCGGAGTCCGTTGTCACGATTACCGGCGATGTGGTGGCGCGCGCCGCAGAAACGGTGAACCCCAACCTCCCAACTGGAGAGATCGAAGTTCGCGCCCGTGAGGTTTCCGTTCAGTCTTCGGCACAAGAATTGCCGATGCCGGTTTTCGGAGACGCGGAGTATCCGGAAGATATCCGCCTGCGGTATCGCTTCCTCGATCTGCGCCGGGAGCGACTGCACAACAACATTGTGCTCCGTTCGAAAGTTATTTCTTCCATCCGCCAGCGGATGATTGGACAAGGCTTTACCGAGTTCCAGACCCCAATCCTGACGGCGTCTTCTCCCGAAGGAGCGCGAGATTATCTGGTGCCGAGCCGGGTTCACCCCGGCAAGTTTTACGCGCTGCCGCAGGCGCCGCAGATGTTCAAACAGCTCCTCATGGTCGCGGGCTTTGATCGTTATTTTCAGATCGCACCCTGCTTCCGCGATGAGGATGCTCGCGCGGATCGTTCTCCTGGGGAGTTTTACCAGCTCGACTTTGAAATGAGCTTTGTGACGCAGGACGATGTGTTCAACGCGATTGAGCCCGTTTTGCACGGCGTTTTTGAAGAATTTGCCAATGGTCGTGCCGTCAGCGCCGCGCCATTCCCTCGCATTCCGTATCGCGAGGCGATGCTGAAATATGGCAGCGACAAGCCGGACCTGCGCAACCCGCTGGTGATTACCGATGTCACGGCGTCCTTTGCCAAGTCTGGCTTTGGCTTGTTCGAGCGGATTGTTGAAGGCGGGGGTGTCGTCCGGGCGATTCCGGCGCCAAACACCGCGGATAAGAGCCGCAAATTCTTCGATGATATGAATGATTGGGCGCGTAGCGAAGGCCATGCCGGCTTGGGCTATGTCACCCGTAAAGGCGGCGAATTTGGCGGCCCGATTGCCAAGAATCATGGCGAAGACGGCATGAAGTCAATTTATGACGCGCTGGGCCTTGGGCCAGATGACGGCTTGTTCTTTGCCGCGGGTAAAGAAGGTCAGGCTGCAAAGCTCGCGGGTGCAGCCCGCACCCGGGTGGGCGAACAGCTCGGCCTGATCGATCCGAACAAGTTTGAGTTCTGCTGGATCGTCGATTTCCCGATGTTCGAATATGATGAGGATGCGAAGAAGATTGATTTCTCGCACAATCCCTTCTCAATGCCTCAAGGAGAGCTGGAAGCGCTCGAGACGAAGGATCCGCTCGATATTCTGGCTTATCAATATGATATTGTCTGCAACGGCGTTGAGCTCTCTTCCGGGGCGATCCGAAACCACCGCCCAGAGATCATGTATAAGGCGTTCGAAATTGCCGGTTATAGCCGTGAGGATGTCGACACAAACTTTGCGGGTATGATCAACGCGTTCAAATATGGCGCGCCGCCGCACGGCGGTTCTGCGCCGGGGATCGACCGGATCGTCATGCTGCTCGCGGATGAGCCAAATATCCGCGAGGTTATTGTGTTCCCGATGAACCAAAAGGCTGAAGACTTAATGATGGGCGCGCCGGGGCCCGTCACAGCCAAGCAGTTGCGCGAGTTGAACATTCGCGTGGTTGATCAGCCGAAATCCTGACCTGTGGCGGGCGGTTGCGGTGCAGCCGTCCAGTTTTGGGACTTGTGCGGACCGGGCGGGCCTTTCTAGGCTCACCTGATGTCGATTGACCTGCGAGATTTCGAGTCTGGTCTCCCTTATGCGGGTGATTATGAGGCCGATCTCGAACGGCTGGAACGGCGTCTCGCGCGGGTTCAGGCGGCGTTTATCACCCGCGGTGCTCGAGCGCTCATCATCTTTGAAGGGTGGAGTGCGTCTGGTAAGGCGGGTTTGATCCGGCGCCTGACGCGGTGCTGGGACCCTCGATGGTATGACGCATGGCGCGTTGCCGATCCCAATATTTTGGAACAGGGTCACCATTTCCTCTGGCGTTTTTGGCAAAAGCTCCCGGCGCACGGGGAAATCAGGATCTTAGATGGTAGTTGGTATGGCCGGGTAGTATCGGATCGAGTGTCGGGGCGACGTGACGCCGGCGCGTGCGCCCGTGCTTATGACGAGATCAATGAGTTTGAAGCTCAACAGCGGGACTCTGGCACGCTGATTATCAAGATTTTTCTGCATGTAACTGAAAAAGAACAGGAAATGCGCTTTCGGGCTCGACTTAAAAAGCCATGGAAAAGGTGGATGATCAGCGCCTCTGATTTATCGAGCAGGGGGCAGCGCGCCAGCTATCTCGACGCCTATGCAGATATGTTCGAACAGTGCCATACCCGTTGGGCACCTTGGACGGTCATCGATGGCACCCATAAGAAAGCGGCCAGAATGCGTTGCCTCAGCGTCGTCGCAGAGCATTTGGAGGGCTGGGTTGATATGTCTCCACCTAGCCTCGATCCCGATGTGGAAGCAGTGGCGATCCGAATGTTGGGCACGGCTCCATTTTTTGACAACTATGTGCCTGCCGGTTCGGGATAAGAAATTGAGAGGATTTCATATTCGATAACACCAGCGGGCAGCGTAACGCGTCGAACATCGCCAAGTCGCGCCCCCCGAAGTGCACGCGCAATTGGTGCGTTCCATCCCACACGTCCTCGCGCGGCGTCAGCTTCATCGTCGCCCACAAGCGTGATGATGCGTCGGTTATCCTCTTCGTCCGCCAGTTCGACTGTTGCACCGAAAAGAACCTGGCTTTTGTCCGGTTGGTCTGCGGGGTTAATCACCCGCGCTGACTTGATCCGGCGCGAAAGCCAACCCAATTCCCGATCAATCTCTCGCAGCCGTTTCTTGCCGTAAATATAATCTCCATTTTCAGAGCGATCTCCATTTCCGGCCGCCCAGGAAACAGTTTCGACAAGCTGCGGCCGCTCTTCGGTGAACAGATGATGATAGCGCGCTTTCAGGACCGCATAGCCCGCAGGCGTGATGTAATTGGGCTTATCCATCAGCCGGGGCTGCGCTTGCCGAGATAGGCAGAGAGGGGTGTGTCGCTTTTGATCAAGGCGCGGTCTGGTTGGAGCGTGTCATAGACAACCGCATTCTCAAGAACGCGTTGCACATAGTTTCGGGTTTCAGAAAAGGGGATCGATTCGATCCAATCCAGAACATCGGCGCCGTTACGCGGGTCACCCATGGTCCGTATCCATCTGTTCACATTGCCTGGTCCCGCATTATAGGCCGCAACGGCAAGGACATAGGAGCCGGAATATCTCTCAAGGAGTTGCCGAAAATAGCGCGCTCCTAGCGAGACATTGTAACTTGGTTCCCCCAAACGGGCTGGGTCATGCGGTATGCCTGCACGTTGTGCAGTTTCACGCGCTGTCGCAGGCATCAACTGCATCAAGCCTTTTGCTCCAACGCGACTGGTCGCGAGGCGATCGAATTGGCTTTCCTGCCTCGAAATCGCGTGAATGATGGCCCAGCTTTCCCGAAGGTCATCTGGGATCTCGATCTGTGGGAATGCGGTTTTGATATAGCCACTTAGTCCTGAATTGCGCGCATTACGGCCGACCAGCACGTTGAGATCAGGCCGCCCAGCCTGCCGGGCGATCTCGGCAGCGAGGATGTGATCTTCATCGCTCGCGACGCTGTTGGCGATGCTCCGCACGAAAAGGCTTTGCTCCTGCCAATTTCCCGCACGTCCCAGAGACAGCATCGCCCTGACAACGGAGCGTTTGCTAAAAGCCGCTCGCGCGGTTGCACTGACGGTTGTCAGGTCTGACTGCGTATCAATTTTGGGCTTTCGCCCCAATCGCTCCAGCGCCAACTGCCCGTGGAACTGATCGACAAAGCGGGCCGCTTGCTCAAAGGCCTGCCGGGCCTCTTGGGGGCGTGATGCAGCGAGGTAGGCCCGCCCCGCCCAATACCAGCCCCGTGCCTGTGTCTGGGGGGAGCGTGCCGCGCTGGCGTAAAGCCGGAACATGTTCGCGGCGTTGCTAGGCTGGTCGAGCTTGTTGAGTGCGGTTGATCCAGCGAGCCAAGTAAGATCTGTAAAGGCGTCGCGTTCCGCGAAAGGTTGATCTCTTAAAGCAGTGCCGAGAGGGTAGGCACTATGAGCGCGACGCGCGATATCATACGCGATCTGCCAATCGCCCGCTTTGGCGGCTTCCTGCGCCGAAATGAGCAGCATTTGGAGCCACACATCCGCGGCTGGCGGGTAATGCGACATTTCCATATTCTGGCGTAGGATTTGCCGTGCCACGCCATTTTGTCCCGTATTGCGCAGCCACCACATATAGTCAGCTATAAAGCCCGGATCTGCTCGCAGTTTGGCGGTGGCATACGCAAGCCTGTCAGGCGCATCTTCCGTTTTTGTAAGAAGCGCTAGGCGGACCTCGAACCCCTCGCGACGGGCGGGGCTTGTCAGCGCCATTTGGCGCGCGGCCGCGGCGGTCGCGCGGAGCCAGAGCAACCTATCCATCCGCGCATCATGGTCTGCCGGGTTCAAAAATTCGCCAAATCGACTGATCAATCGGGTTTCCTCATCAGGAGGTAACGCGCCGGTCGTCCATGCTGACTTTACGGCCTGGCGAGCCTCTTCTTTGAAGCCGCGGGCGTGGAGAGCTTCTGCATAACGAAGCCAAGAGGCAGGGCTTTGTGGGGGGTAAAGCCTGAAGAACCCGATCACAGTGTCAGGTGCGTCCGACCCGGGACGTAGGGCCCGCTCGGCCACGCGACGAAGTTGCGCTTCGCCCGGCCAGTCCCGGTGGTTCATCAGAAAAACCGCATAAGACGAGAAGGGCAAATTCTCGGTCCGGCGGATCATGTTCCATTGCGCGATCACGCCATCAATCGGATCCGGCGTGCGCGATGTGGTTGCGGTGGGGGTAGGTGGGGCGATTGGAGGCGCTGAAGCCACGTCAACCAACGCCCCATATGCGGCGGCGGGCACAATCAGCGCCGAAAAAGAGAGGAGAGACCTTAACTTTTGAGACAACATACTAGACATTCTGGGGTCTGCATCCTTATTTGGCGGGAAATGCCATAACGAGCAAGAGCCCGGCTATGGCGCATCGCGGCAATCAGGTGAAGGGCTGCCCCCATGTTTTCGGGATCTATTCCGGCGTTGGTAACGCCATTTCGCAATGGCGAGGTTGATGAGGCGGCCTTCCGGCGGCTCGTCAACTGGCAAATTGAGCAGGGCTCCAGCGCGCTGGTGCCGTGCGGGACAACGGGCGAAAGTGCGACCTTGTCCTACGAGGAGCATTATCGGGTCATCTCGGTGTGTATTGAGGAGGCGTCAGGCCGCGTCCCCGTGATCGCCGGGTGCGGGTCTAATGATACGGCGACTGCAGTCCGTCATATGGCGTTTGCGAAAGCGGAAGGGGCAGCGGCAGCTTTGGTGGTAGCGCCATATTACAACCGCCCCAACCAAGACGGCATTTTCGCGCATTATGCCCATCTTGCCGACAACTGCGATCTGCCGATCATTCTCTACAATGTGCCGGGCCGGACGGTGACAGACTTATTGCCGGAGACGGTGGCGCGATTGTCCGAGATCCCGACCATAATCGGGATCAAGGATGCAAGCGGCAATCTTGCGCGTGTGGGCACGCACCGGCTGAGCTGCGGCCCCGATTTCTGCCAATTGTCAGGCAATGACGATATGGCTGTGGGCTTTAATGCGTCTGGCGGAGTAGGCTGCATTTCGGTAACTGCCAATGCCGCGCCCCGGCTTTGCGCTGACCTTCAAAATGCGTGCCTTGCGGGCGATTATCAACTGGCACGGGAGATCAATGACAGGCTTCACCCGCTTCATGGCGCCCTTTTTGCAGATGCATCACCTGGGCCGGTGAAATATGCGCTAACAAAGCTTCTCAACGACTTTCCGGCTGATTTGCGGTTGCCGATGGTCCCAGCATCCGAGTCTGCCCGCCGCGCGGTTGATGCCGGGCTGGCGCATGCCGGCCTTGTCTGATGGCTCGGCCGCGTCCAGCAAGCTTTGAGAAGGTGAAGACCGTCGCGGAAAATCGTCGCGCGCGGTATGATTATTATATTGAGGACACCTATGAAGCGGGCATCGCTCTGACCGGAACAGAGGTGAAGTCCCTGCGCTTTGGTGAAGGCTCGATCGTCGAGAGCTATGCCGAGGTAACAGATGGCCAAGTTTGGCTCGTCAATGCCAATATTCCAGAGTTTAGCCATGGGAACCGGTTCAATCATGAGCCGAAGCGGTCACGAAAGCTCTTGCTGCACGAACGGGAGATCAACAAACTCCACGGGGCTGTTGCGCGAGAAGGAATGACTCTGGTGCCGCTGTCGATTTATTTTAACGGGCGCGGCCGTGCGAAAGTGGAGCTGGCTCTGGCCAAGGGTAAAAAGGCCCATGATAAGCGCGACGTTATCAAAGAACGGGACTGGAAGCGTGAAGCGGCGCGCCTGTTGCGTGATCGGGGATGACCAGGTTGGGAAACTGGATCCGGCGGCAAGCCCCCAGTCGGGAGAGTTTTGAGCGGAGCCGTTTCTTGCGGCCATTTGCGCAACGGATATTCCACCCCGCTTTGTGGCGTTTCACCCGAAGATCAGTACCACGCGGGGTCGCTCTCGGCCTGCTGGTTGGCATTTTTTTGCTTGTCCCCGGGATCCAGATTGCGGGTGCGGCGTTGCTTGCATTGCCGATCCGCGCCAATATTCCCATTGCTGCTGCCATGACCTTTTTGAGCAACCCTGCCACGACACCGCTGATCATCGCCGGCGCACTGTTCATCGGGAATGCAACACTCCACGTAGGGGCGGACCTGACCCAGTTCAGCGCCCTGATGAGTCGGGGCGCATCGCTTGGGGATTGGGCTGCATGGCTCTTTTCGAGCGCGGCGCCAGCTTTATTATGGGGCCTTTTCGTTATCGCCGTTTGTTCGGCGGCGTTTGCGTATGTCGTCGCTGTTTTTGGCTGGCGCTTTTGGCAGATCCGCAAGTGGCGCACCCGGCGACGTAGATCTGCGTAATGGCTTGACGTGCGCCGGACGGCGTGAAACGATTTAATAGTCCTCTTGTTGCGTTTTTTGCGAGGATTTAGCGTGTTGACTCCTGAAGTTCTGCGGCATCCAGATGTCCGCTTGTTCACAGCGATTATGTCCGCCGCCTTAGGTTCGGGCGCGGTTCTTCTCTGGGCATTGGGCAATTTGGGGATGGCCGCCAGCTTGGCGTCTGGCGCGATCTTGGCCATGTCGGCCTTGTTGGCTTTTTTTGTAGCACGCAGTCGCGCGAAGGCAGACCGTCCGGCTCTTCCCGATTGGTCGCTTATCCGCGCTGCTGCGGATGTTGATGGCGTGGCGATGGCCGTAACTGATCGGCGCGGCCAGTTGCTCTGTGCGACAACCCAGTATGAGCGCTGGTTTGAGGGCGTTCAGCCGCCTTTTGCCCTTTTGGGAGACCCTGCGCGCGCCGCGATGCTTTCCGCCTTGGCAACGGCTGCATGGCGGGATGGTCGGGCGGAACTGCCTGGGCTGCGGCGGGCCGACCAGCTTCTCCATGCCGTTGTCCAGCGGGCAGGTGTTTTTGACGAGGTCTTGATCTGGCATTTTCAGCCGGCACACAAATTTGACCTAATTTCGGAAGCAGAGCGTTTTTTGACGGGGACCGGGGGGGAGCGGCTGGGGGAGGCAGGCGTGATGGTCGCCCTTATCAGCGCACGCGGGCATATTCGGACGTGTAACGATGTTTTTGCGGTGCGGGCCGCAGCTCAGGGAGCCTCGTTTCTGATCGGGCAGGACTTTCCCAGTTTATTTGTGACAGATGATGTGGGGGCGTTATTCTTTCGTCATGATGGCGCCAATGGGGTGCCGCTTCGCTTGCTGCAAATCCAAACGGATCCCAAAAATGCCGAAGCGGATTTGATTGTTTTCCTTCTCGACGATCTCGGTTCACCGCGCGGTCAAGCAGATCGAGCAATGATGGGAAGCGTTCAATCTCTGCTCGCAAAACTGCCGCTTGGCCTTGCGCTCGTTGATCGGGAAGGTCGATTTCTCTTCTTCAACGACGCCTTTTGCCGCGCCGCGCAAATTTCTCCATCGGGACGACCACTCTACCCAAGTGACTTGGTGATCCGGGAAGATAAGGCGGCCGTTGCGGATGCCGTCCGGCGCTACGCCATTGGCCAGCCTCTAGGCGCTGATATTGCCATTCGCCTGCTCAACCAACCTGACGATCCCATCCCCCTCACATTGTCCAGCATCGCCGGGCTTGGGGAAGCCGCCGTTCTTTTGTCGCTTAAAGACTCCAGCGAGGAAGCACGGTTGAAAATTCAGGTTGCGCAAGCAACGAAGATGCAGGCGGTTGGTCAGCTCGCGGGCGGTGTCGCGCATGATTTCAACAATATCCTCACCGGGATCCTTGGCCATTGTGACCTGATGCTGATGCGGCATGCGCCAGGGGATATCGATTATGACGACATCCAGCAAATCCGCAGCAATGCTAACCGTGCCGCAGGATTGACGCGGCAATTACTGGCCTTTTCGCGGCAACAGACGCTTCGTCCCCAGATTCTTCAACTGCCCGATGTTGTGGGGGAGATTTCGCACCTTCTCAAAAGGCTCATGGGGGAGACGGTGGAGTTAATCGTCAAACACAGCCGGAGCATCGGACCGGTGCGGGCCGACCCGGGGCAATTGGAGCAAGTGATCGTCAACCTTGCGGTGAATGCGCGCGATGCGATGCCCGACGGAGGAACGCTCACGATCCAGACCTATAGCGTTGCGGCGGCTGATGTGCGCAAGATCGACAGCGATCTTCTTCCCGTTGCGGATTATGCAGCGCTGAGCGTTGCAGACACGGGCTGTGGGATGTCGCCAGACTTGCTCTCCAAGATATTTGAGCCGTTCTTCACAACAAAGGAGGTGGGAAAAGGCACAGGGCTTGGGCTTTCAACAGTGTACGGCATCGTCAAGCAATCAGGCGGGTTCATTTTCGCTGATTCCGATGTGGGTGAGGGGACGCGGTTTGTCATCTATCTTCCCGTCCATAGGGGAGAGGTTCCGAAGAGTGTGAGCATACCGAAGCCGGCGCCCGGTCGGGACGAGCTTTGGGGAAGCGGGACTGTTCTTCTGGTCGAGGATGAAGATATGGTGCGCCATGTCGCTGAACGCGCGTTGGTGCGCCATGGATATGACGTCGTGACCGCGGCGAACGGGGAGGAGGGGTTGCAGCTTCTCACCAGTCGGGATGATATCGACCTTCTCGTCTCCGATGTTGTCATGCCAGTAATGGATGGCCCGAGTCTGGGGCGTCAGGCGCGCGCACTATATCCTCAGCTGCCGATCCTCTTCATGTCGGGCTATGCGGAGGAACAGTTACGACAGTCGATCAATTTGGAGCGGATCGAGTTTCTTCCAAAACCCTTTTCTGTTCAGAAGCTTGCAGAGATCGTCCGACGCATGATGCCCTAGTTTAGTGAGGCCGAGAGGCATGAGAACAAAACATGAAAAAAATTTTTGTTCTCCTCTTGTTCAATGAGAACAAATCATATACACAGGACATCTGATTGACGCAGCAGGTGCAACAGCTACGAGGGGGATGGCCATGTCGGCTCAACTCAAAGTTATCGAAACGGATCGTTCGGCAGCAATGGATAGAGAAAAAGCACTCGAAGCAGCACTTGCGCAAATTGACCGCGCTTTTGGCAAGGGCTCTGCAATGAAGCTCGGTTCGCGCGAAGCGATGGAGATTGAGTCCGTGTCCACAGGGTCACTTGGGCTCGATATCGCGCTCGGGATTGGCGGCTTGCCGCGCGGTCGCATTGTTGAGATTTTTGGTCCGGAAAGCTCTGGTAAAACCACGTTGGCGCTCCATGCCATTGCCGAGGCTCAGAAGTCGGGTGGAACGGCAGCCTTTATTGATGCGGAGCATGCGCTCGATCCGATTTACGCGAAAAAGCTTGGCGTGAATATCGACGAACTTATCGTCTCGCAGCCCGACACGGGCGAACAGGCGCTCGAAATCGCGGATACGCTGGTGCGTTCCAACGCCATTGACGTCCTTGTGATTGACTCTGTTGCTGCCCTTGTGCCTCGAGCTGAGATCGAAGGGGAAATGGGCGATAGCCATGTTGGTTTGCAGGCCCGGCTGATGAGCCAGGCGCTGCGCAAGATCACGGGCTCGATCAATCGTTCGCGCTGTCTGGTGATTTTCATCAACCAGATACGCATGAAGATTGGTGTGATGTATGGTTCTCCCGAAACCACGACAGGCGGCAATGCGCTCAAATTCTATGCCTCGGTGCGCCTCGACATCCGCCGTACGGGCCAAATCAAGGACCGCGAGGATATTGTTGGCAATACCACCCGCGTGAAGGTGGTGAAGAACAAGGTTGCGCCGCCGTTCAAGCAGGTTGAATTCGACATCATGTATGGCGAAGGCATTTCAAAAACCGGCGAAATCCTTGATCTTGGCGTGAAAGCCGGTGTCGTTGAAAAATCGGGTGCGTGGTTCAGCTATGACTCGATCCGCATCGGGCAGGGCCGTGAGAACGCCAAGACTTGGCTCAAGGAAAACCCCGATATGGCCGCGCGCCTCGAACAACAGATTCGGGGACGTACTGAGGAAGTTGCCGAAGGACTTATGTCAGAACCCGAGGCGGACGACGACCTTTGAAGCAAGCAGGCCGGGACCGATCGCCTGGCGCTTGACCAATGTACGTCGTTACGTTTCACGCTTCAAAAGGCCCGCCAGCCCCGGCGGGCCTTTTTTGATACGGGCTTGGCGCGGGATCATGAGACGCACAGGAAGCTTGGCCCCTTTTTCGGTAAGGCTTGAGTAGCGGCGACGCCTCGCCTAAGCGCTTTTGCCATGACTTCGACAAACGATATCCGCCGATCCTTTCTCGACTATTTCGGGGCCAATGGCCATGAGCGCGTCGCTTCTGCGCCGCTCGTACCGCATAATGATCCGACATTGATGTTTACCAATGCCGGCATGGTGCCCTTCAAGAACGTGTTTACGGGTCTGGAAACGCGGCCTTATTCGACAGCAGCATCCTCGCAGAAATGCGTTCGTGCGGGTGGGAAGCACAATGATCTCGACAATGTCGGCTATACCGCGCGGCATCATACCTTCTTTGAAATGCTCGGGAATTTTTCCTTTGGCGATTATTTCAAAGAACGCGCGATCGAATTGGCTTGGACTCTCACAACCAAGGAATGGGGGCTTGATCCAAATCGCCTAACTGTCACGGTCTACCACACGGATGACGAAGCCTTTGATCTGTGGAAGAAGATTGCCGGGCTGCCGGAAAGCCGGATTATCCGCATTCCGACGAGCGATAATTTTTGGTCGATGGGCGATACCGGCCCCTGCGGCCCGTGCAGTGAGATCTTCTGGGACCATGGAGACCATATCGCGGGTGGCCCGCCGGGAAGTCCGGACGAGGATGGCGACCGCTTTGTCGAAATCTGGAACCTTGTTTTCATGCAGTTTGAGCAGGCGGCCGATGGCAGCCGGACCAATCTGCCACGCCCCTCGATTGATACGGGGATGGGGCTGGAGCGGATCGCCGCGGTGCTACAGGGCGTCCACGACAATTACGATACAGATACGTTCAAAGCGTTGATCGGCGAGTCTGCGGAACTGACGAAAAGCGATCCGAGCGGCGCGATGAAGGCATCGCATCGTGTGATTGCAGACCATCTGCGCGCCTCTGGCTTTCTGATCGCGGATGGGGTTCTGCCCTCCAATGAGGGGCGTGGATATGTTCTTCGTCGGATCATGCGTCGCGCGATGCGCCATGCGCATTTATTGGGTGCCAAGGATCCGTTGATGCACCGGCTGGTCGGGTCCCTCGTCGCCGAAATGGGCGCCGCTTATCCCGAGCTGATCCGCGCACAACCTTTGGTCGAAGCCACCTTGCTGCAGGAAGAAACGCGCTTCCGGCAAACGCTCGACAAGGGGTTGAAGCTCCTGGACGATGCGACAGCCGCGATGCAGCCGGGAGACGTTCTTCCCGGCGATACTGCATTCAAACTCTACGATACTTATGGCTTCCCTTATGACCTGACAGAAGATGCGCTGCGTGCGCAAGGCTTGGGGATCGACCGCGCCGGTTTTGAAGAAGGCATGGCGCGCCAAAAGGCGATGGCTCGCGCGGCCTGGAAGGGGTCTGGCGAGACGGCATCAGACGATATTTGGTTCGACATTGCCGACGAACTCGGCAGCACTGAGTTTACGGGTTATGTTGGCACCGAAGGAGAAGCCCAAGTTGTCGCGTTGGTGAAAGACGGGCAGCGCGTCGACTCTGCAGCGCAGGGCGACAAGGTGATCATCCTCACCAACCAAACGCCCTTTTACGGCGAAAGCGGCGGCCAAATGGGCGATGCTGGTGAGATTTCGGGCGAGGGCGGCTTTGTGGCGCAGATTAGCGACACAGGCAAACCTCTGGGTCGGCTCCATACCCACCAGGCGGTGGTGCAGGCGGGCAGTATCGCCGTTGGCCAAACGGTGCACCTCTGCGTCGATGCGGCGCGGCGCAATCGGATACGGGCCAACCATTCGGCCACCCATTTGCTTCATGCCGCGCTTCGGAACCGTCTCGGCGCGCATGTCACGCAAAAGGGCAGCCTTGTGGCGTCTGACCGCCTTCGGTTTGACTTTTCGCACCCAAATGCGCTGAGTCCGGAAGATATTGCTGCGATAGAAGCAGAGGTGAACGCTGAAATCCGGGCCAATCAGGGGGTCACAACCCGGTTGATGACGCCAGATGATGCTATTGCCGCTGGGGCGCTTGCGCTGTTTGGCGAAAAATATGGCGAGGAAGTCCGCGTGCTGACGATGGGGCCTCGCGCGACAGGCGGTGCCTATTCTGTGGAACTCTGTGGGGGAACCCATGTCACCGCGCTGGGCGATATTGCGTTATTTAAGATTGTCTCAGAGGGCGCTGTGGCGTCGGGCGTCCGTCGTGTCGAGGCGATGACAGGAGAGGCTGCGCGGCTCTGGCTGATCGATCGTGAGAACAAGCTCAAGGATGTGGCGGCCCAATTGCGCGCGAATCCAGACGAAGTCCCGGCTCGCGTCGCTGTGCTCGCCGAAACGGTTCGCAAGCTCGAGAAAGAATTGGCGGACGCGAAAAAGGCTTTGGCGCTCGGTGGGGGCGGGGCCGCAGCGGCGGAGCCCGAGACTGTCAACGGCGTACTCTTTTTGGGCCAAATATTTGACGGTCTCGATCCGAAGGAATTGCGCGGTCTTGCCAATGACGCCAAGGCTAAGCTGGGCTCGGGCGTGGCCGCCTTTGTTACCGTGAACGAGGGGCGTGCCTCAGTCCTCGTCGCCGTCACCGATGATATGGTCAGCACGCTCGACGCCGTTGATCTCGTCCGCAAAGGCGTTGAAGCGCTGGGCGGACAAGGCGGCGGCGGGAAGCCGGAAATGGCGCAGGGCGGTGGCCCTGACGGAGATAAAGCCGCAGAGGCCATCGCCGCGATCCGCGCCAGCCTATGCTAAGGACCAAGACAGCGGGCTAAACCAGGCCCGGTGACTGTGTCACATGGCCCTGTGTTGCTTATCGGAGCAAGGGCTTGGTTACTCCAGATAGGTGGTGTCCGCGCAGGCAACTTCATGATTGACTGGGTTTGGGCAAGCGAGCATCCTCCGGATCACGATATAGGAGATGTTCATGCGGTTCATTCGCGGGCCTTTTTTCAGATTGATGATGCTGGTCGCAAGTTCTATTTTGGCGACTGGCGCCAAGGCCGAAGCCAATTCTGCCGGCAGGGCCGCTTATCAAAAATATTGCGCTGAATGTCACAACGCCAACCTTGCTGGTGGGGCCCATGGCGCCGCGTTAATCGGCGAGACTTTCCGAACCCGGTGGGGCGAAGGTGGCGTGCCACCTTTGGCGACCTTCATCCGCAGCATGATGTCGATGAACCTCCCGGCGGGCGCGCAACCTGCATTAGTGAACAATATCGCTGCCTTCCTGCTGAGCAGCAACGGCGTCGCTGTTGCCGAAGAAAAGTCCGGCGAAAACACGTGGCAAGGTGCTGCCGGCGTTATGGAGGCCGCTCAAAGCGCCGGCGGCTGGGTCAACCGCGAGGCTCCATTCAGGTCGCCAGTTACCGATGCCATGCTGCAAAAACCATCCGATGCGGATTGGCTGCAATGGCGCCGGACGGCGGATGGTCAGGGCTTCAGCCCGTTGTCGAGCATCAATACCAAAACGGTCGGTCGCCTCCGGCTCGCTTGGGCAATGACGATGAAAGATGGCAGCAACCAGCCCACGCCGCTTATTCATGACGGTGTGATGTACCTGACCCATCCGGGGAACGTGGTGCAGGCTATTGAGGCAGCCACTGGCAGTCTTTTGTGGGAGTATAGCTACCCCTACCCAGAAGACGCCCGCACGCTTGGTGGCCCTACACGCAATATCGCTTTGTATCAGGATAAGGTCTTTCTGGCGACTTACGACGCTGCGATCGTGGCGCTGGAAGCGCGCACCGGCAAGCTGCTGTGGCGGACGGTTAAGGCAGATTATCGTCAAGGATACACCCATACTGCAGGACCCGTCATTGCTGGGGGGGTCGTGATCAGTGGGATCAACGGCTGTGAACGATACAAAAAGGCTGGATGCTTTATCACCGGCCACGACCCCAACACAGGCAAAGAGCTGTGGCGCACCTCGACCATCGCACTGCCCGGCGACCCAAATGATGCCAGTTGGGCAGGGCAACCCATCGAAATGCGTGCCGGGGGCGATAACTGGATTGCAGGCAGCTATGACCCGAAATTGAACCTGTATTTCTTTGGCACCGCTCAGGCAAAGCCGTGGGTGGCGGCGAGCCGCGGCATGACCGCGGCGGACGCCGCCCTTTATACCAACTCCACTTTGGCACTCGACCCGCGCACCGGGAAATTGAAATGGCACTTCCAGCACGTCCCCGGTGAGACGTTGGACATGGAAACCGGCTTTGAGCGAGTGCTGGTGGATATCGGGTCAGACAAATATGTGCTGACTGCTGGCAAAGATGGCCTTTTATGGAAGCTTGATCGTCGTAACGGTAAGTTCGTGGCCGTTGCAGAAACCTTGTATCAAAATATCTTTAAGTCCATCGATCACCGCACAGGCCGTGTGGAATATCGCGACGACATTATGAAGGCCGGGATTAACGACCGGGTGTCGGTCTGTCCCAGCATCTATGGTGGCCACAACTGGCAGGCCAGCGCCTATGATCCGTCCCGCAACCTGCTGATGCTCCCTTTACATCAGCTATGCGTCGATATGACCGGTCGTGCGGTGGAGCGTAAAGAGGGTGGGGGCGGCTATGGTGGCGAGACAACCATCCACCCAATGCCGGGGACGGACGGCATGCTGGGCCGCCTCAGTGCGATCGATGTCACGACGTTGAAGCCGCGCTGGTCGCATACGCAGCGCGCGATGTTTATGACATCCGCACTAACCACTGGGGGTGGACTGGCCTTCATTGGCGACCTCGACCGTTACTTCAAGGCCTTCGATTTGGAGACGGGGAAGGTGGTCTGGCAAACGCGACTTGGGTCAGCGCCTCACGGTTACCCGGTCTCCTACGCCGCAGGGGGCAAGCAATTTATTGCGGTGACGACCGGCATGGGTGTCTTCAAGCTGGTGACGGCGCAGCAAAGCCCGGACATCTACCAGCCGAACGGCGGTAATATGCTGTACGTATTTGAATTGGCTAAATGATACATTGACGGGATGCCGCGTCTCAAAGGTAGGAAGAGCCAAACGATCAATGATGTAGGTCCGTCGCAGGATAATCTTGGGGCGACGGACCCGGCTGATTTGCCTGCATAGAAGCAGATCGGGCATTGCATGATTTGGCGCACCCGAGAGGATTCGAACCTCTGGCCTCTGCCTTCGGAGGGCAGCGCTCTATCCAGCTGAGCTACGGGTGCGTCGATGCGCCGTTAGCAAAGCCAAGCGCCGCCTGCCAGCCCTAAAGCTTATTATTTGCGTGGAGGCTTGGAAAGTTCGACCGGCTGAAACTTTCCTAGGCCGCAGCGTGCACCGTCCTGCAGTCCGCCGCCATAGCTGTGCAGCACGGCAATAGTATCGACCGAGCAAAGCCGGTCGAGCGATGTTTGGTAACTAAACCGCTCCTCCGACCCCAAAGATGGGCAGCTATGGGGCAGGGTGTTGCGAACCCATTTCTTGCCGCTCAGGCGAAAATCGATAATCGAATCGCTCCGCACCCGGCTTTCCTGGATTTGACGGATGGAAATACAGTCGAGCGCTTTGCCGACGGGTTTCGCTTCAGGCACCGGCTTTCCGGCAGCCACCGAGGTACCAACAGCTGTTACGCTTAGAAGAAGACCTGTCAGAAGTTTGTTCATTTTCCGTCTCCTGCTTTTGCCTTTTGCCCCTTTTTAGTCGGCATTTCTGACTTGGACCTGAACGCGCAGAGATCAGCGACGCGGCAGCGCCAGCATTCTGGGGTGCGGGCTTTGCAGACATAGCGGCCGTGCAGGATCAGCCAATGATGCGCGCCCAACCGGAAAGGGGCCGGCGTATGCTTATCCAACTGCCTCTCGACGGCGAGAGGGGTTTTCCCTTTGGCAAGACCCGTTCGATTACCAACCCGGAAGATATGCGTGTCAACGGCGAACGTCTCTGCGCCAAACGCGGTGTTCATCACGACATTCGCCGTTTTGCGGCCCACGCCGGGCAAACGCTCCAGCGCATCACGTTCGGCAGGTACGTTGCCTCCATAGTCCCGCTCTAGGATCTCTGAGAGGGCGATCACATTCTTCGCCTTGGCGTTAAATAAACCGATCGTCTTGATATGTTCTTTCAACCCCGCCTCGCCAAGCGCGACCATCTGAGCCGGAGTTTTGACGGTTTCAAACAAACGGCGTGTGGCTTTATTGACGCCAACATCTGTCGCTTGTGCAGAGAGCACTACCGCAACGAGCAGTTGATAGTCATTGCCATAAGCAAGCTCTGTTTCTGGCGACGGATTGTCTTCTGCCAGACGGCTATAAAATTCGAAGATATCTGCCTTTTTCATGCCAATCAGAGGCCGAGGACTTGATCCATAGTGTAGCGGCCCGGCGGCTGACGCAGCAGCCATGCCGCAGCTCGCAGTGCACCGCGCGCAAAAATAGCCCGATTTTCGGCCCGATGGATAAGCTCAATTCGTTCATGATCGGTTGCAAAGATCACATCATGATCGCCCGCGACGCTCCCGCCACGCAGGGCAGCAAAGCCAATGGCGCCTTTCGCCCGTGCGCCCGTCTGACCATCCCGGCCTCGCTCGCTATGCTTGGCCAGGTTGATGCCACGGCCGTTGGCGGCAGCTTCGCCCAGGAGAAGCGCGGTGCCCGACGGTGCATCAACCTTCATCCGGTGGTGCATTTCAAGAATTTCGATATCCCAATCGGGCCCGAGGGCAGCGGCGGCTTCCCGAACCAGCCGCGCCAACAGGGTGACCCCCAATGATGTGTTCCCGGTCTGAAGGACAGCGACATGGTGAGCTGCGTCGTCAATCGCCCGGTGATGCTCCTCTTCGAGCCCCGTCGTCCCGATGAGGATTGGTGTCGTATTGGCAACAGCTGCGCCAAGATTGGCCAAGAGGGCCTTGGGAGAGGAAAAATCAATCAAAACGTCCGCGACTTTGGCCAGCGCCGCGGGGTCTCCGCCCGCGTCGATCCCGCCAGCAACGGTCATGCTTGCTTCGGGGGCGGCAGCTGCTAGTGCCTCACCCATCCGCCCTTTGCTGCCGATAATGCCGATGCCCGTCATGGTTGATCCCCCTTATGGCCCTGTCATAGAGCCAAGAAGGGGAGGGCGACAAGGCCGGGGTGCTTGTTTCCAGATCAGGCGCACGGCATAGACCCTTTATGTCGAACTACCCCAATATCGTGATCCTGACGGGTGCCGGGATTAGCGCTGAAAGCGGGATCGATACATTTCGTGCCGCTGGCGGGCTTTGGGAACAACACCGGATTGAGGATGTTGCCACGCCCGACGCCTTTGCGCGTGATCCAGATCTTGTCCTGCGATTTTACGATATGCGGCGGGAAAATATTCAAAAGGCACTTCCGAATGCCGCGCATGAAGCGCTCGCGCGGCTCGATCGGCTCTGGCCGGGCAATCTGCTGATCGTGACACAGAATGTCGATGACCTGCATGAGCGCGCCGGGGCCGAGCGGTTAATCCACATGCACGGGGAGCATCTCTCGGCCTGGTGCACTGCTTGCGACACGCGCCACCGTTGGGCGGGGCCGCTTCAGGATCGTCCCGCCTGCGGCGCCTGTGGTGAGGCGGCGCTGCGGCCAGATATCGTCTGGTTTGGCGAGATGCCGTATCGAATGGACGAGATTGATGACGCGTTGAGCCAGTGCGACCTTTTTGTTTCCATCGGCACGTCCGGCGCGGTCTATCCCGCGGCAGGCTATGTCCGCACCGCGCGTCATTATGGCGCGCGCACGCTAGAGCTTAATTTGGACCCGTCGCAAGGGAGCATCTTGTTCCACGAATGCCGTCTTGGCCCTGCGACCGATCTGGTCCCTGCATGGGTGGATGAGGTGTTGCAGGCGCTTTAATCGACCCAGTCGAGCCCAATATCGCGATACAGCCCTCGGTCTTCATCCCATTTCGGATCCACCTTGATGTGGAGGTAGAGATGGACGCGGCAGCCAAGCGATTTCGCTATCTCAGCGCGTGCGGCGGAACCGATCTGCTTCAGTCGCGCGCCGCCTTTGCCAAGAACAATCGCCCTCTGGCTGGGGCGCTCGACCTTGATCTGTTGGTGGATTTCGACGCTACCATCGTCCCGTTCGGTATATTTTTCGGTCTCGATTGCGGTGGCGTAGGGGAGTTCGGCGTGGAGCTGGAGATAGATTTGCTCCCGTGTAATCTCTGCCGCCGTCATCCGATCCGTCGCGTCGCTGACCTGATCTTCCGGGAAGTGCCATGGCCCGTCTGGAAGATGCGCTGCAATAACATCCTTCAGTGCATCGAGGCCGTCCCCGGTTTCAGCGCTAACCATCAGGACGTCGGTAACGTCCAGCATCTGCGTCAACCGATCGGCGTGGACGAGAAGCTTGTCTTTCGCCGCGATGTCCACCTTGTTGAGAACGAGCATCTTGGGTTCGGGACGCGCTTTTAGTCCCTCTACGATCCGTTCGACCTTTGCACCAAGGCCCGCTTTGGCATCGACCACAAGCAGGATGATATCGGCATCCTGTGCGCCACCCCAAGCTGCCTGCACCATCGCGCGGTCGAGCCGACGGTTGGGCTCAAAAATACCGGGGGTGTCGACAAGCATCATTTGGGTGTCGCCATGGAGCGCGATCCCCATCAACCGAGTACGCGTTGTCTGCGCCTTGGGGCTCACGATGGCGACCTTTTGCCCGACAAGCGCATTCACCAGCGTTGATTTGCCGGCATTCGGGGCGCCGACAATCGCGACGAGCCCGCATTTCTGGGTCATTTTTTCCTCAATCTTTCAAGAAGCGCGGCCGCTGCCAAAGTTTCGGCGTCCTGCTTTGATTTGCCTTCTGCCTCCGCGTCACCTGCGGATCCCAGCGACACTTTGACGCGAAAGCGCGGCGCATGATGCGGGCCAGAACGGTCAACAATCTCATAAACAGGCGCGCGCCGGTTATGCGCGGCCGCCCATTCCTGAAGCTCTGACTTTGGGTGCCTGCGCGCCGAGCGCTGCACGTCCATCATTGGCTCCCAGCGCGATTGGATGAAGCGCCGGGCAGCTTCCAGCCCATGTTCAAGAAATACCGCGCCAATGAGCGCTTCAACCGCATCGCCTAGGACATTATCGCTGTCGTACGCCCCATCGTCCATCGCCTGCTTGCCAAGCCGGAGACGGGCGGCAAGGCCGATGCTCCGCCCGACTTCAGCGCAAGTTTCACCCGAGACGAGATTGTTGAATCGGGGAGAGAGCTTGCCTTCGCTGTCGTGCGGAAAGCGTGCGTAGATCCAATCTGCGATGACAAGGCCGAGGACCCGGTCTCCCAGAAATTCGAGCCGCTCATACGTGTCTGCGCCATGACTGCCATGCGTCAAAGCGCGCGCGTAGAGCGCCTCTTCCTTCGGCGCGACGCCAAAAACTTCTTCTACCCAGACGGAAAGCGCGCTCAAAAGCCATCCCCAATGCGGTCCCAGCGCGCGGCTGTTACCCACGTCCAAGGAAGAAGCCAATTTGAGGATCCATCGGTTGAAAATACACTGATCGTTGCGCGGCCAACGAGGTTGGCGACAGGCACAAAGCCGATCCCGCCGCCTTCTTCTGCGGGGAAGCGGCTATCAAGGCTATTGTCCCGATTATCGCCCATCATGAATACATGACCTTCCGGGACAACATAGACCTCCGTGGTGTCTGCGGCCGTCTCGCCCAGATCCAGCACCGCATAACGCCGTCCTGATGGCAGCGTTTCTGCAAAACGAGGATAGTTGCAAGTTGCACTTCCGTCGGGTGCCTGACGTTCAAATTCGGGCGCAATGCAGCGCGTATTGGGGCTGACGGGGACGACAAGATCAGGCATTCGAACTTTGGGCACGGCCTTGCCGTTCAGGAAGAGCTGGCCGCTGCGCATCTGCACGCGATCTCCCGGCAAACCGATGACCCGCTTGATATAATCAACATTATTGCCTGGGGGCGCCTTAAAGACGGCGACATCGCCCCGTTCTGGTAAGCTGGCGAGGACACGGTCTGGGATCAGTGGCAAGGACAGGGGGAGGCTGTGCCGGGAAAAGCCATAGGGCCATTTCGCGACGACAAGATAATCCCCCACCATCAAGCGCGGGAGCATGGATTCCGAAGGGATACTGAACGGTGCGAAGATGAAACTGCGCAAGATGAACATGAACAGCCCAAGCTTCACCAAAAACACGATAAACTCTCGTGTTTCGGACGGGGGAGTTGCGTTGACGCCCGCGTCAGCTTTCGGTTGCGCTTCGATCTGTGTATCGGTCATGCGCGTGCTGTGAATTGACGACGGGGTGGCGTCAAGCTCAAGCCGCATCTGACAGGAGACCCCATGACCGCCAGCTCGTCGCGTTTTTCATTTCTCACCGCTGCAAAATCCCCAACACTGACAGAGCTATTCGCGGCGGATCCGAAGCGGCTGGCTGCGCTGAGCCTCAGCGAGCAGGGAATTTATTTTGATTTTTCAAAAACTCATTTGACGCCTGCTTTGATTGGCGCGTTCTCTGAAGCGCTGAAGGAATCGGGGTTTGAGAGACGCCGGGATGATCTTTTTGGAGGCCGGCTTGCCAACCCGACAGAGAATCGCGCGGCAGAACATACGGCGGAACGCGGGGAGGGCGCCGCGGATTCAGTTGCGATGGCGCGTCAGCTTCATGGCCGGATGCGATCTTTGATCGAGGCGGTTGAGGCAGGGGCCTTGGGCGACATTCGTCATGTGCTTCATATCGGCATTGGCGGGTCTGCCTTAGGGCCGGATTTGCTGATTGATGCCTTGGGGCGGGATGCAGGGCGATATGATGTGGCCATTGTCTCTAACGTTGATGGCAGCGCACTGAAGGAAGCGATTTCAGGCTTCGATCCGCATAAGACGCTTTTGGTGATTGCGTCCAAGACGTTTACGACAACGGAGACGATGCTCAACGCTGAAAGTGCGCTTAACTGGATGGTGGAGGCTGGTGTTGAAGATGCCAGCGGGCGGGTGGTCGCGCTCACCGCCAATCCCGAAAAGGCGTTTGAATGGGGTGTGGATGAAACCCGCATCCTGCCTTTTTCGGAAAATGTGGGCGGGCGCTATTCGCTGTGGTCGAGCATCGGCTTTCCCGCCGCGCTTGCGCTGGGATGGGCCGCGTTTGAGGAATTGCTCGAAGGCGCGGCCGCAATGGACCGGCATTTCCGCCTGACATCGCCCGAGCGAAATGCCCCCGTTCTCGCGGCGTTCGTTGACCAATATTATTCGCTTGGTCGAGGTGCCGAGACGCGCGCCATTTTCGCGTATGACGAGCGACTTCGGTTGTTGCCTTTTTACCTTCAACAGCTGGAGATGGAATCGAATGGCAAATCTGTCACGCTAGACGGGGCTGCGCTTGATCTTCAGAGCGCCGCGATAAGTTGGGGTGGGGTCGGAACAGATGCGCAGCACGCCGTCTTCCAGCTACTCCACCAAGGGACGCGGCTGGTGCCGGTGGAGTTTCTTGCCAGTATCGAGCCTGGGCACGATCTGGATGACGCGCATCATCGGCAGTTGCTCGGCAATTGTTTCGCCCAAGGAGCCGCGCTGATGACGGGGCGTGCGCATGATGATCCCGCGCGCGCTTATGCTGGAGATCGGCCCTCGACGACGGTGTTGCTGGATAGCGTTGACCCCCGCACATTGGGGGCGTTGATCGCTTTTTACGAACACCGCACCTTTGCCAATGCCGTGCTCCTCGGGATCAACCCTTTTGATCAGTTCGGGGTCGAACTTGGCAAGGAAATGGCCAAGGCCATCGAAACGGGCGGGATTAGTTTTGACGTTTCCACCCAGTCACTGATCGACAGAGCCTTTGGCTAAACCCCAGTTTCCATTAGAATATCCTGGGTAGAGCATTAAATAGTCCGCGAACAGCGCGAGAACGGAACGCAGGCCATGGCTTTTGACTATGATCTTTTCATCATTGGTGCCGGATCAGGCGGCGTCCGCGCTGCCCGTGTCGCGGCGCAACATGGCGCGAAAGTCGCCTTGGCGGAGGAATATCGCGTCGGCGGGACCTGTGTTATCCGCGGCTGTGTTCCGAAAAAAATGCTCGTTTACGGGGCGCATTTTGCCGAAGATCTTCACGAGGCCCACCGCTTCGGCTGGGATATTGAAAGCGCGCAGTTCAACTGGCCGCGCCTACGCGACATTGTGCAAGAGGATGTCACACGGCTAGAAGGGCTCTACACCCAGACCCTCAATAGTAACCACGCGACCATTTTCGCTGAACGCGCAACAGTTGCGGGCCCTCATCTGGTACGGCTGGCGAGCGGGCAGGAAGTCTCTGCCCGCTATATTCTGATCGCAGTCGGCGCTTGGCCGTCGGTTCCCGAGATTCCCGGTGCCGACCTCGGCATAACATCCAATGAGATTTTCCATCTCGATGCCCTCCCTAAGCGCGCGGTGATTGCTGGAGCGGGTTATATCGCCAATGAATTTGCAGGCATTTTGCATGGGTTTGGCGTCGACGTATCGCTCGTGACCCGCGGGGACCGGATGTTGCGCGGTTATGATGCCGAGATTGTCGATCGGCTTGTTGCCATGACGACGGCCAAGGGGATCGACCTTCGTTTCAACTTCCCGTTCAGCTCTGTGTCGAAACAAGCGGATGGCAGCTTGTTAGTGGACGGTGGGTCCGCGGGGCAAATTGAGACAGATTTATTGCTTTGGGCGATTGGGCGAACACCGAAAACACCGGGGTTGGGCCTGGAGCAGGCAGGTGTGGCGCTGGATGATCAGGGCGCGGTTATTGTCGATGCGTTTAACGTAACCAACGTGCCCAGCATCTATGCCGTGGGCGATGTGACGAACCGGGTTCAACTGACGCCCGTAGCGATCCGGGAAGGGCACGCCTTTGCTGATACGGTTTTTGGCAACATGCCGCGTACGGTCGATTATACCGCGATCCCCACGGCCGTTTTCTCCAGTCCGCCGCTGGCGGGTGTCGGCCTGACGGAGGACGAGGCGCGCGCCCAATTTGGCGAGAGCGTGTGCGTTTATCGCAGTGATTTCAGGCCGATGAAGAATGTGGTATCGGGCCGGATGGAGCGCGGGCTTTACAAGATGGTGACAGCTGGCGCCGAGCAGCGGGTCGTCGGGCTGCACCTGATCGGGCCGGATAGTGCCGAAATCCTGCAGGCCGCCGCGATTGCCGTAAAGGCTGGGCTGACCAAACAGGCCTTTGACGATACGGTCGCGCTTCACCCCAGTATGGCGGAAGAGCTCGTGCTGCTGAAATAGGGGCCGGGCGTCACGCCCAGCCCTTTAAGAAACGCGGTTAGCGACTAGGTCCTCCACGACTGAAGGGTCAGCTAAAGTGGACGTGTCGCCAAGGCTGGTTACATCTCCCTCGGCAATCTTGCGCAAAATGCGGCGCATGATCTTCCCGGAGCGTGTCTTGGGGAGGCCCGGCGCGAACTGGATCGCATCGGGCGTCGCGATCGGGCCGATTTCCTTACGAACCCAAGCGATCAAGGCCTTGCGCAGTTCGTCATTGGGCGCTTCATTGGCATTCAGGGTCACATAAGCGTAAATGCCCTGTCCCTTGATATCGTGCGGAAAACCGACAACTGCCGCTTCCGCAACGCTCGGGTGGAGTACCAGTGCGCTTTCCACTTCAGCCGTCCCCATGCGATGGCCCGACACGTTGATCACGTCATCGACGCGGCCCGTAATCCAATAATAGCCGTCTTCATCGCGGCGGCAGCCATCTCCGGTGAAATACTTACCCGGGTAAGTGGTGAAATAGGTTTCGAAAAAGCGCTGATGATCGCCCCAGACGGAGCGCATCTGGCCAGGCCAGCTGCGGACGATGCACAGATTGCCTTCTGCCGCACCGTGCAGCACATTGCCCTCAGCATCGACAAGCTGCGGCTCCACACCGGGGAGAGGCTTGGTGGCGCTGCCCGGTTTTAAATCAGTTGCTCCAGGTAATGGGGCGATCATGGCGCCGCCGGTTTCGGTCTGCCACCAAGTATCGATGATCGGGCAGCGGCCTTCGCCGACCACGCCATGGTACCAGCGCCACGCTTCCGGGTTGATGGGTTCTCCAACAGTTCCTAGCAATCGCAATGATTTACGAGAGGTGCTTGCAACAAATTCATCTCCTTCTCGCATCAAAGCCCGCAGTGCCGTTGGCGCCGTGAACAGGGTATGGACATTGTGCCGATCCACGACTTGCCAAATGCGGCTGGCATTTGGCCAGTTTGGTACCCCTTCGTACATCAATGTCGTCGCGCCATTGGCGAGAGGGCCGTAGAGGATGTAGGTATGGCCGGTGACCCAGCCGATATCCGCAGCACACCAATAAACATCGCCGGGACGATAATCGAAGGCCAGTTCGTGGGTCAGGCTTGCCCAGAGCAGATAGCCGCCAGTCGTATGCAGAACGCCCTTGGGCTTACCCGTTGATCCGGAGGTGTACAGGATGAAAAGAGGATCTTCCGCATCCATCACCTCAGCCGGGCATGTCACGGCGACCTTCGCGGCTTCTTCATGATACCAGACGTCGCGGCCTGGCTGCATTGTGATTTCGGCACCGGTTGCTTTAACCGTGATCACCTTTTTGAGGCTTGGGCAGCTTTGCGCGGCGACATCGACATTGGCCTTGAGCGCGACGGCCTTGCCGCCGCGACGGCCTTCGTCGGCAGTGATAACAACCGAGGAATCGCAATCCTGAATGCGGCCAATCAGAGATTCTGGCGAAAATCCACCAAAAACCACGGAATGAATGGCCCCAATGCGGGCGCAGGCAAGCAGCGCAAAAGCCGCTTCCGGGATCATCGGCATATAGACGGTGACGCGATCACCCTTTTGGACGCCTTGTGCCTTCAAAACATTCGCAAAGCGGCACACTTCATTATGGAGTTCCTGATAGGTGATGTGGCGGGGGGCGTCGCCCGGCGCATCCGGCTCCCAAATAATGGCCACATCTTGTGCGCGCTCCGGCAAATGCCGGTCGATGCAGTTGGTGCTGACATTCAGCTTGCCATCGGCGAACCAGTTGATGTGGAAAGTCGTGGCATCAAATGACCAGTCGCCCGCGATTTCGGGGCGCTTCACCCAATCAAGCCGCTTCGCCTGTTCGAGCCAGAAACTGCCGGGATCAGCAAGCGAGCGGCCATAAAGCTCTTCATAAGCAGCGTTGGTGATACGGGTGCGCGCCGTCCATTCGCTGGGAACCGGAAACAGGCTCTGATCAGACATTCGAATATCCCTTCTTACCCGACCTATCTGAAAAAGCGCCGGCTGAGGCAAGGAACTTCAGACGATCCGATACGGGACCACTGTCCTTTTATCGGGATCAACCAGAATATCCCGGTCCGACGGCGGAAAGGCGCGTTGATCGCAATCGGCGCGCGGGCAGATGCGACAGGACATCCCAATCCGCGTGGCGGTTCGAGAAGAGGTGAGATCGAGCCCATCCGCATAGATGAACTCACGTGCGTGATCGACTTCACAACCCAGAGCGACGGCATAGCGGCGGGGCGCGCGGTCATAGCTGCCGGAGGGCTTCACAAGGCCTTTGGCCATCGAGATATAGCGGACGCCATCCGGCGTCTCCGCCAATTGGACAAGGATGCGATCGGGAATGGCGACAGCTTCATGGACGATCCAGAGGGGGCAGGCACCGCCAAAGCGCGCAAATTGAAGCCGCGTGGCGCTGTGCCTTTTGGTGATATTGCCGGCCATATCCACCCGGCAAAAGAAGAAGGGTAGACCCCGCGCGCCCGGGCGTTGCAGGGTAGAGAGGCGATGGCACGCTTGCTCAAAGGAAACGCCAAAACGCTGGCAGAGTCGATCGATATCATGGCGGACCTCCCGCGCTTCAGCCCTGAATTTTTCATAAGGCATGAGAAGCGCGCCTGCCGCATAATTAGCCAGACCGACAGAAAGGAGCTGCCGGGCCGCGGCGGTTCTGAGGCCAGCTTCTTCAATGACTGTGCTGATTTCGGCGCGTAAGGCGAGGGCAGCAACTTGGTGCGCAAGCTGGAAGCGCTGGCTCTCACTTGGTTGGGCCGGATCGATAATCAGATGCCCCATCTCCGCGTCATAATCGCGCAAGCCAGCGGTCGCCGCATAAACAAGCGAAACAGTAAGCGCGTTACGGAGGTAGAGCTCCAGCGCCTCCTTAGGGGGCGATGTTTGGGGGCCGCGAAGGCGATCCCCGAGTTGCTCGGCTGCGCGATCCAGCAACTCAACATAATTCCCGGCATTATGGAACCAATCTCGCACTTCCTCCCAAGGCAAGCGGCTGCCGCCCAGATGGTCCGCCCCGATGGCTTCATCGACAATCTGAAGTCGTTGCCCTGCGTTTCGATAGGCAGCGTGGAGCTGTACGAACTGATCTGCGAGAGCAGGTTGTTGTTCCGCAATGCGCGCGAGCTGTTCAGCAGGGAGGGGCGCTACAAAAAGGGGGTCTGCCGCCGCTTCGCGGAGCGCTGCAAAACGTCTCGTCGCGGCGTCTTCCTCAAACCCTTGCCAATCAAGCGGAAAATCACGCGCCAAAATCTCGAGCAATCCGGGCGTGAGGGGGCGATCGTCGCTTTCCAACTGTGAGAGATAGGATACGGAAATCCCCAAGCGGACTGCCATTTCCGCCTGCTTCAACCCGCAGGCCATCCTGAGGGATTTTAGTTGCTGTCCAGCAAAAATCCTGCGTTTTGACATTTGCCGTTGCCCTTTGGACGTCGTTCCAATTCTACTTTGCAAAATTTAACTTTGCAACTTCGCAAATTCACATTGGACATTGCTGATAACTGGCTGCAAACGCAGGGTTCAAATTTTGTGGGGATCGCCATGTCATCGAACATCGCCGAACTGGAGAAACGCCGCGCCGCCGCTCGCATGGGTGGGGGGCAAAAGCGCATCGACGCACAACATGCTAAGGGCCGCCTGACCGCGCGCGAGCGGCTGAATGTGCTGCTGGACGAAGGCTCGTTTGAAGAGCTGGACATGTATGTCGAGCATAATTGCGTCGATTTCGGGATGGAAGAAACCAAGATCCCGGGCGATGGCGTCGTCACCGGCTCTGGCACAATCAATGGCCGTTTGGTCTATGTCTACAGCCAGGACTTCACTGTATTTGGCGGCTCGCTGTCAGAACGTCATGCGCAGAAGATCTGCAAGATTATGGACATGGCGCTGAAGGTTGGCGCACCCGTTATCGGCCTGAACGACAGTGGCGGCGCGCGTATCCAAGAAGGGGTCGCTTCTTTGGGCGGCTATGCCGAAGTCTTTCAGCGCAACGTGCTTGCGTCGGGCGTTGTCCCGCAATTGAGCCTGATCATGGGCCCGTGCGCGGGCGGTGCGGTGTATTCCCCCGCGATGACAGACTTCATCTTCATGGTGAAGGACAGCTCTTATATGTTTGTCACCGGCCCGGATGTGGTGAAGACCGTCACAAACGAAGTGGTGACGCAGGAAGAATTGGGCGGCGCGATCACCCATACCGCCAAATCCGGCGTTGCCGATCTGGCGCTTGAAAATGACATCGAAGCGTTGCTCGCGGCGCGCGACTTCATCGATTTTCTGCCGGAAAACAACCGCGCGGGCGTGCCGGAACGGCCGTCGAGCGACCCGTGGGATCGGATCGAGAACAGCCTCGACACTTTGGTTCCGGCTTCCGCGACCATGCCCTATGATATGCACGAGCTGATCCGGAAGACCGTCGATGAAGGCGATTTCTTCGAAGTCCAGCCGAACCATGCCGGCAATATCATCATCGGCTTTGGCCGGATTGAAGGCCGGACTGTGGGTATCGTTGCGAACCAGCCGATGGTGCTGGCGGGCTGCCTGGATATCAACGCCTCCAAAAAGGCCGGGCGGTTCGTCCGCTTCTGTGATGCGTTTGACATCCCGATTGTAACCTTTGTCGATGTGCCGGGCTTTTTGCCGGGCGTCAGCCAAGAGCATAATGGCATCATCAAACATGGCGCCAAGCTGCTCTTTGCCTATGCGGAAGCCACCGTGCCGAAGATCACCGTCATCACCCGCAAGGCCTATGGTGGCGCCTATGACGTGATGGCCTCCAAGCATTTGCGCGGGGACTTGAACTATGCATGGCCGACCGCCGAAATCGCGGTGATGGGTGCCAAGGGCGCGGTAGAGATTATCTTCCGGTCTGACATTGGTGATCCTGAAAAGATCGCCGAGCGCACCAAGGAATATGAAGACCGCTTCGCCAACCCGTTCGTGGCCGCCTCCAAGGGCTTTGTGGATGAGGTTATCATGCCGCATTCGACGCGCCGCCGGATCGCCTTGGGGCTTCGCAAGCTGCGCAACAAGCAGCTCGAAAATCCTTGGAAGAAGCACGACAATATTCCGTTGTGAGGAGTGGAGTTGTCCGTCATTGCGAGCGTAGCGAAGCAATCCAAAGAACCGTTCGACGGCGGCAATGGATCGCCACTTTGCGCTCGCGATGACGGGGAGTGAGATGCGTGAAGCGGCCTGCCGTTTACAACATTGCAAGCAAGCGGAATGGGACTTTGTATACCGGCGTTACGTCAAATCTGGTTCAGCGGGTCTGGCAGCACCGGGAAGGGCAAGTTGAGGGCTTTACCAAGTGATATGGCTGTAAATCGCTGGTTTGGTTTGAGATGATGGAAACGATGGAAGCAGCGATAGGGCGGGAAAAGCAGATCAAGGCGGGGTCTCGCTTGAAGAAGTTGGAATTGATCGAAGCGACGAACCCAGATTGGAGTGATCTTTATGAAGGTATTGCAAATGGTTGAGCCTTTTCTGGATTGCTTCGCTGCGCTCGCAATGACGAAGGACTTGGATGTATGAAACTTGGTCGCCTGAACCATATTGGCGTTGCCACGCCCTCGATTGAAAACAGCATTGTCTTTTGGCGCGATGTGATGGGCGCGACGCATATCCATGCGCCTTTTGACTTGCCGGACCAGGGCGTGAAGGTGTGCTTTGTCGATACGCCGGCAGACGGGCCTAACAATGGCACGCAGATCGAATTGATCGAGCCGCTGCCCGGTAATACCAGCATTGCAGGTTTTCTAGAAAAGAACCCGCAAGGTGGGCAGCACCATTTGTGCTTTGAAGTGCCCGATATTCATGCCGCTAAGGCCGAGTTCGAGGCGATGGGCAAGCGGGTGCTGGGCGAACCCCGGATCGGGGCGCATGGCACGCTGATCTTCTTTGTCCACCCGCGGGATATGGGCGGGGTGCTGACCGAAATTATGGAAACGCCCAAAGAGGCGCATTGAGAGAGGAAGCCATCATGGAATTTGAAACCATCACGCTTGATATCAGCGATAACATCGCGACCATCACCCTCAATCGCCCGGACCGGCTGAATGCCTGTTCGCTCGATATGGCGGACGATATTGCCGATGCGCTTGACCAGCTGGGCGATGCCCGCTGCCTGATTATCACAGGCGCTGGCCGGGCCTTTTGTTCAGGCGCCGATCTTCAGGCGCGCGGCGAGCGTCCGGTAACGGGCGGGCAGGGCAGCTATGCCGCGTTGACCCGTAAATATAACCCGACGATGATGAAGATCGCCCGGCTGAACATTCCGGTCATCACCGCGGTCAACGGCCCGGCAGCGGGTGTGGGCTGCTCGATCGCGCTTGCCGGCGACTTCGTCATTTCCGGCAAGAGCGGCTATTTTCTTCAAGCCTTTGTGAATATCGGCTTGGTGCCCGATGGCGGCGCCAGCTGGATGCTGCCGCGCCTGGTCGGCAAGGCCCGTGCGACCGAAATGATGATGCTGGGTGAGAAGATCTCTGGCGATCAGGCGGTCGCGTGGAACATGATCTATAAATGCGTTGAGGACGACCAGCTGCAGGCCGAAGCCCGCGCGTTGGCCACCCGCCTGGCGAACGGCCCGACGCTGGCTTATGGCATTATGCGCCAGAATATCCTGACCGCGCTTGAGCAGAATTATTCCTTCGCATTGAATGCCGAAGCGGAAGGCCAGAAGATTGCCGGCGGATCGGAGGATGCGCGCGAAGGCGGCATGTCCTTCCTTGAAAAGCGCAAGCCGGTGTTCAAGGGCCGATGACATTTGCTCCTCTCCCGCTTGCGGGAGAGGATACGAAGCCTTGCCACATTGTGGCTAGGCGAAGTTGGTGAGGGCGGGGCGCAACCCTTACCGCTGCGACTAACCTCGCTGCGCTCGGTAAAGTCTTGCTCCTCTCCCGCATACGGGAGAGGGGAAATGGAAAAGAGAAGATGGCGAAGATCGACGACTGGAAACAAGCAGCGGCCAAAGAGGTAAAGGGCAAGGACCTGACCTGGCACACGCCGGAGGGGATTGCGGTCAAGCCGCTCTACACCCAAGAGGATGTGACGGTTGATCCCGGCCTGCCTGGCTTTGCGCCGTTCACCCGCGGGGTCCGGGCGTCGATGTATACCGGGCGGCCGTGGACGATCCGCCAATATGCGGGCTTTTCTACGGCCGAAGAATCCAACGCGTTCTATCGCCGCAATCTTGCAGCGGGGCAAAAGGGCCTGTCGGTCGCCTTCGACCTTGCGACGCATCGCGGCTATGATAGCGACCATCCGCGCGTCGTGGGCGATGTCGGCAAGGCCGGGGTTGCCATCGACAGCGTCGAGGATATGAAGATCCTGTTCGACGGTATCCCGCTGGATCAGATGTCCGTTTCCATGACGATGAACGGCGCGGTCATCCCGGTGCTCGCCTTCTTCATCGTCGCGGGGGAAGAGCAGGGCGTTCCCGTCGAGCAGCTGGACGGCACGATCCAGAACGATATCCTCAAAGAGTTCATGGTGCGGAACACCTATATCTATCCGCCTGAACCCTCGATGCGGATCATCTCGGACATTTTCGCCTTCACCAGCCAGAAAATGCCCAAGTTTAACAGCATCTCCATTTCCGGCTATCATATGCAGGAAGCCGGGGCGACGCAGGTTCAGGAACTTGCCTTCACCATCGCCGATGGCATGGAATATGTGAAATATGGCGTGGCCTCTGGCCTCGACATCGATAAGTTCGCAGGCCGCCTGTCCTTCTTCTTCGCGATTGGCATGAACTTCTTCATGGAAGTGGCCAAGCTGCGCGCGGCGCGCGTCCTGTGGCACCGGGTGATGACGAAGCTGGGTGCACAAGATGAGCGTTCCAAGATGCTGCGGACGCACTGCCAGACCTCAGGCGTGTCCCTGACGGAGCAAGACCCCTATAACAACGTCATCCGCACAACCGTTGAGGCGATGGCAGCGATGCTGGGCGGAACCCAGTCGCTCCACACCAATGCGCTCGATGAAGCGATTGCGCTCCCCACCGATTTTTCGGCACGGATCGCGCGCAACACCCAGATCATCCTTCAGGAAGAAACGGGGATGTGCAACGTCGTCGATCCGCTGGGTGGCAGCTATTATATTGAAGCGCTCACCAAGGAACTGGTGGACAAGGCATGGGAAATTATCGAGCGCGTCGAGGCTGAAGGCGGCATGGCGAAAGCCGTGGCCGCTGGTTGGCCCAAGGCAATGATCGAAGAAGCGGCTGCCGCGCGTCAGGCGCGGGTTGACCGCGGCGAGGACGTCATCGTCGGCGTCAACAAATATCGCCTCGCCAATGAAGACCAGATCGACATTCTGGAAGTTGATAACGCGGCGGTGCGCGAGGCGCAGATTGCGCGCATTCGGGACGTGAAAGCTAAGCGAGATGAGGCCCGCTGCCAAGCAGCTTTGGCCGCCTTGACGGAAGGTGCAAAGGGTGGCGCCAACCTGCTTGAGCTTGCTGTTGATGCGGCTCGCGCACGCGCAACTCTGGGCGAAATCTCGGCAGCAATGGAAGCCGTTTTCGGCCGTTATGGCACGACGCCGACCCCGGTTCAGGGGGTTTATGGCAGTGCGTATGAATTTGATAAGCGTTGGGCGCAGGTCACTGACGGGGTGGAAGCAGTCGCCCGCCGCCTCGGCCGCAAGCCCAAGCTGCTGGTCGCAAAGATGGGGCAGGATGGGCATGATCGTGGCGCCAATGTCATCGCTTCGGCCTTTGCCGATATGGGTTTTGATGTTGTCTCTGGCCCCTTGTTCCAGACCCCTGAAGAAACCGTCGTGCTGGCCCTGGAAAGCGGCGTCGACGTCGTTGGAGCCTCATCGCTCGCCGCTGGCCACAAAACACTGATCCCTGAACTGATCCAGCTGCTCCGTAAGGAAGGCCGTAGCGACATTAAGGTGATCGCGGGTGGGGTCATCCCGCCGCAGGATTATGATTTCCTCAAAAATGCGGGTGTTCAGGGCATTTATGGCCCCGGCTCTAACGTCGTCGAGTGCGCGGCCGATGTGCTGCGGCTGCTCGGCCATAATATGCCGCCGGCAGGGGAAGACTGACACTATTTGCCCTGAGCTTGTCGAAGGGCGGTCCATATGGGCCAATGAAGAAGGACGCAGGGCAGGGCTTCGACAGGCTCAGCCCGAACGAATTGGGAAAGCAGAATAAAGATGTTCAAGAAGATCCTGATTGCAAATCGTGGCGAAATCGCCTGCCGCGTTATCCGGACCGCGAAGAAAATGGGCATCCAGACGGTGGCCGTCTATTCGGATGCCGATGCCCGCGCGCCGTTTGTGCAGATGGCGGATGAGGCGGTGCATATTGGCGCGTCTCCGGCGGCCCAATCTTATTTGATCGCTGACAAGATCATCGCCGCGTGCAAGCAAACCGGGGCAGAGGCTGTTCATCCGGGCTATGGCTTCTTGTCGGAGCGGACAAGCTTTGCCGAGGCGCTGGCCGCAGAGAATATCGCTTTTATTGGCCCGCCGGTGAACGCGATTGCTGCAATGGGTGACAAGATTGAATCCAAGAAGCTGGCAAAGGAAGCGGGCGTCAACGTCGTTCCCGGGTTTGTCGGCGAGATTGAGGATACCGAGCACGCCGTCCGCATCTCAAACGAGATCGGTTATCCTGTGATGATGAAGGCGTCTGCCGGCGGCGGCGGCAAAGGCATGCGGCTTGCTTATAGCGAGCAGGATGTCCGTGAAGGCTTTGAGGCGGTGAAGCGCGAAGGTCTGAACAGCTTTGGCGATGACCGCGTCTTCATCGAAAAGTTCATCCTCAACCCACGCCATATCGAAATCCAGATTCTGGGCGATCAGCATGGCAATGTGCTGTATCTGAACGAACGCGAATGCTCTATCCAGCGGCGCCACCAAAAGGTGGTTGAAGAAGCGCCGTCGCCCTTTGTGACGCCTGAAATGCGCAAAGCGATGGGCGAACAGTGCGTGGCGCTTGCTAAGGCCGTGGGCTATTATTCGGCGGGCACGGTGGAACTGATCGTCTCGGGCGCGGACCCAAGTGGTAAGAGCTTCTATTTCCTTGAAATGAACACCCGGCTTCAGGTCGAACATCCGGTGACCGAGGCGATTACCGGCATTGATCTGGTAGAACAGATGATCCGCGTAGCGGCAGGCGAAAAGCTCTCGCTCTCGCAAGCCGATGTAAAGATTGACGGCTGGGCGATTGAAAACCGCGTCTATGCCGAAGACCCGTATCGCGGCTTCCTGCCCTCTACGGGGCGGATCGTGCGCTACAACCCGCCCGTGCCGGGCTGGAGCGGCGATCCCATTCGCGGCACCAACGGCGTGCGCGTGGATGATGGCGTGATGGATGGCGGTGAAGTCTCCATGTTTTATGATCCGATGATCGCCAAACTCATCACCTGGGGCAAGACGCGGGATGAGGCGGCCGACCGTCAGGTCGCGGCGCTCGATCGGTTTGAACTGGAAGGTCTGGGCCATAATATCGACTTCCTGTCGGCGATCATGCAGCATCCGCGCTTCCGTTCGGGTGAACTGACAACGGGCTTTATTGCCGAAGAATATCCTGATGGGTTCAGCGGCGCGGCCACCTCGGCCGATCTGCTGCGCCAATTGGCGGGGATTGCGGGCTTTATGGCCTGCGCCAATGCCGACCGTGCATTGCAGGTGGATGGCCAATTGGGCGATGATCTGGCGCCGCCTTCGGTCTGGCAGGTCAGCTTGGGTGGTGCCAGCCATCAGGTTGAGGTGAGCGAAGAAGAACTGCTGGTGGACGGCGAGCCGCTGGACCTGTCGCTCGAATATACGCCGGGCGATCGGCTGGTCTTGGCTGATGTGGCGGGAACCGAGCTTGCGGTGAAAGTCGCCAAGACACGCGCGGGTTTCCGCCTGACGACGCGGGGAGCCTCGCACAACGCGGTCTGCTTGCCAGCTCATATCGCACCGCTCGCGGCACATATGATCGAGAAGGTGCCGCCAGATATGTCGCGCTTCCTGCTCTGCCCGATGCCCGGTCTGGTGACCGCGATCCATGTCGCAGCGGGCGAGAAGGTGGAGGCGGGGCAACCACTCGCCATCGTCGAAGCGATGAAGATGGAAAACATCTTGCGCGCCGAGAAATCAGGCGTGGTGAAGATCGTCCATGCAACGGCTGGAGAAAGCCTTGCGGTGGATGCTGTCATTCTCGAAATGGAATAAGGCTTAGGTCCCGCATAGGGGCGCTCAGCCTTTTAAAAGTTGAGCGCCACCTCGCGGTGATCGAGCACCATATGAGCCGAGCGATCAGCCATGGCGAGGAACATCGCGTCGCCGCGGTCTGTCTGGCCGACGACCATCGCCGCGGTGACCCCCATCATCATCCCGGCAAAGGACGCGGCGCGATAGGCGGTCCATTGCTCAGCCAAATCATGGTCTGGTACGCCAAAGTTGGCTAAGCGGGCCTGATAGCGGGCGAGGAGCCCTTTCTCTTCAGCCTTGCGGGTGTCTGGGTCCATCGCGGTGCCCAGATAGTAAGCGATATCGCCCGCGCCTTCGCCAACGCCTACGGTCTGCCAATCGACAATAACGACCGGCCTTGCGGCGTCTGAGGGATTAAACAGCATATTGTCGGGCCGGAAATCATTATGCGTCAGGCAGCGGGGCCCAGAACGCCTATCGATCCACCGCTTGATATTGCCGAGATAGGCGTCGCCAACCTGCCGCATCTGCGGGGTAACGCGGTCGCCATAGCGATCGCAAAAACCTGGCCAGAACATGGTATAGAGCGCCTCGACATCCAGTGGCGGCGGCACAGCCTGGGTGCCGTTGAGCCAATCAAGCGTGTCGAGCATCGGATCGCCCCACCAAGCCGCGTGGATCGAGGCGGCGGCATCCATTGCCCATTCCGCTTCGGCCCGACTTGGGACGGAAAGCTGGTTTCCCTGCACATGGCGCGGCAGATCGTGCATCAGCAGCGTAAAATCATGGCTCTCATCATCAAATGCGATGTAGAGATGGTCGGGTACCGCCATCGGCCTTTTGCCGGCGAAAAGCTGATAAAATCGGCTTTCGCGGATATAGGTCATGTGCGACTTGCCGGTCGCCCGACTGAGCGGATCATTGGACGGGAGCTTGGCAACCAATGTTGGCGGCGCGTCGGCCGAGGCCGTGGCATAGTCCAATGTCAGCCGGTAGGTCGCGCCAACTTGACCCGTGCCGATGGGCTGGCTCGAAACGCCCGCGACCCGCGCCTTGATGTCATTGCGGGTAAGAACATCGGTAAGCCAATCTGGCGTCAATTCTGCAAGTGTCAGGACCGGATCACTCATTGAAAAGGCTCGTCAGGCCCAAAGGTTCATAAGCGCCAAGAATAAGCTGCTCCAAAATCCCACTGCCCACCTGTTCTGCGCCATCAAGCGAGAGCGTGACGCGCGAGATTGCCTGAATATGGAGATGATCGGCCCGGCCCGCGGCAATTGCCTTCAGATCGATATCTTCCCGCTCCACCACAAGCGCGCCTTTCCAGCCGCCATGCGTCCATTCGGGATGGCCATAGCCAATGCCGCGCATCAAAAAGGGCGTGCCCGGTTCAAATTTGGCGCGCAATGTGCGGCCATCGGGCAGCTCTGCGGTCAGATCGGCGCTCTGGGCGTGGCGCGTGCCTGGGCGCAACTGCGTTTCCATATGGCAGGCCTCGCTTTCCAGCATCGCCTCTGGGCCAGCGCCATCCGGGCACCAGACGGCCCGCGTGTTCCACGGACGGCCATGAACGTCCGCATTGACATGGAAATAAAGGCTGCCCTCCGCAAAATTCACCGGGCTCCACAGCCAGTAAAATTGCGGCACCATTTGGGGCACGGTCGGCTGGGGATCAGAGGCGCCAATTGGCCGAATGCCCCAGCTCCGATCGCGCGTGCCGACCGCACCGGACACATCAGAGCGCACGCCATCCACCTCGATCCAGCCTTGCCAATGGCCGTTCTGCGTGAGGCGGGTATAATCCATGAACGTGCGCGGCCCGATACGGCGAATAAAGCGCGGCTCCTCCAACGGGAAAGCGCGGCCCGTAAAGGTGAGATCCGCCGATATGCCCTGATGATTGTCAACGCGGATGCGCAGCGACTGAAGCGGCTCGAGAATGTCGATCTGGATCGGCCCGACACTAAGGTCCATCCGCTCCATTCCCAACAGGCGGGAGGCGTGGATGCAATGCTGGGTATCGCCTCGGATGCAGGAAAAATGGGCGTCTGCGACGTTCAGATGAGGATAGACGCCAAAAGCGATCGCAAAAAAGTCGCTGCCATCTGATTTATAGCCGTTAAAGAAATAGCGGTCATAAAAGTTCCGGTCCGTGCCTGAATAGGCGATAGGTTCTGGCGTCTGGTGGATCGGATAATCGTCGCCCTTGGTCAGCATTTGCCTTCTACCTCTTTTCGAATGTCATCAGTGTGTTCGCCCAAACGGGGCGCAAAGCCGATGGCGCGCGCCGGGTCAGCCGAATAACGAACCGGCGGGCGCATCTGGCGGATCATCCCTTCGCTTGGATGTTCGGCCAGATGGAAAAATCCCGTCGCCTGAAGGTGCGGATTATCAAATACATCCGGGAGATCCGCCACCGGCATCACCGGAAAATCATTTTCCGTGAGGATCGCGATCCAGTCTGCGCTGGATTTGGCAGGGGTCAGTTCGCCAATCCGCGCGTAGATCGCGGTCATGTTCTGGAAACGGTCTTTGGGCGTGTCGTAAGGCGGCTTCGTCAGAAAGGCCGGATCGCCAAGCAGATCAAACAAGGTGATGATCTTGGCGTCGGTATAGGGGACGATCACCAAATGCCCGTCCGCGGTCGGGAAGGGCTGGCGCGCCGGGTCCAACTGGCGGGGATAGCCGGGCGGGCCGATCGGTGGCTCAAACACGGCATCCTGCAAATGTTCGGTCAGCATGAAATTGGCAAAACAATCCAGCATCGGCACTTCGACATGCTGGCCTTCGCCCGTGCGCAGCTTGTGGACAAGCGCCGCCAGTAGCGCCTGCGCGCCATAAGTGCCTGAAACCTTGTCGGCGATCAGCGAGGGCAAATAGCGCGGCGCTGGATTGCCATCGACCTTGGAAAGAAGCGAAGTCGTGCCCGTGGCCGCCTGAATAACATCGTCATAGGCCGGCCAATCCTTCCATGGCCCATCCTGGCTGAAGCCAGTAAAATGCGCGTAGATGATATCCGGCTTGATGGCCTTCACATCCGCATAGGAAAAGCCCAGCTTGGTGATCGCACGCGCGCGGATATTGTGGATGAAGATGTCCGCGGTCGTAATCAGCTTGCGCAGCACCTCGGCATCTTCGGTTTTTTTGAGATCAAGCACGGCGGATTTCTTGCCGCGGTTCACCGTCAGATGCGTGCCGCCCATATAGGGGGTGTGCTTGAACTGCCCCATATAGCGGGGCGTATCGCCCGCCGGGCTTTCAATCTTGATGACCTCTGCCCCCAGATCGGCAAGCATCTGCGTGGCATAGGGGCCAAAGATCACCGTCGACAAATCGATGATCCGGATACCCTCCAGCATCTTCATGCCCGCATTGCTCCTGCGGCGGTATTGGCCCGCATCTTCCCTCCTGTTGACCTTTTCATTCGGGGACACCCCCGTTGGTTGGGGCTTGAACTTCCCCCTCGTTGACGTTCACGTCAAGGCCAAAGCATCATGATTCGTGAGGAGACAGGGAAATGAAGGCGATCCAGATTCAGGCACCGGCATCGCTCGACAATTTAAAGCTTGTCGATTTGCCCGATCCTGCTCAGCCCGGGCCGGGGGAAATCACTGTTCGCATTCGCGCCAGTTCGCTCAATTACCACGACTTTGCGGTCGTTGTGGGAATGCTCCCCACCGCTGAAGGCCGCATCCCGATGTCGGACGGGGCAGGGGAAGTGGTCGCCGTGGGCGCGGGCGTTACCGACTATCAGGTCGGCGATGCCGTCGTCTCCACCTTTTTTCCGGACTGGCTCAAGGGGGATGCCGAAAGCACGGCCTTTACCCGCGTGCCGGGCGATGGGATTGATGGCTATGCGCGCGAATTGATCACGGCCCCCACCACGTGGTTTACCCGCGTGCCCCAGGGCTATTCCCACGCTGAAGCCGCCACCATTACCTGCGCCGGTGTCACCGCATGGCGCGCGCTGGTTGTGGATGGCCAGATCAAGGCAGGGGCGACCGTGCTGGTGCAAGGCACGGGCGGCGTTTCCGTCTATGCGCTGCAACTGGCGAAAGCGATGGGGGCGACCGTGATCGCCACATCGTCGTCGGATGAAAAGCTCGCCCGGATGAAGGCACTGGGGGCCGACCATCTGATCAACTATAAGGCGACGCCGGATTGGGGCGCGAAGGCGCTGGAGATCACCGGCGGCCGCGGCGTAGACCATGTCGTGGAAGTCGGTGGATCTGGCACGCTCGATCAATCCATCGTTGCAGCGCGCAATGGCGGCCATATCGCGATGATCGGCGTTCTGTCTGGTTTTGGCGGGCCGGTCAGCACCGCGTCGCTGATGGCCAAGCAAATCCGCCTCATTGGTTTGACGGTTGGCAGTCGCCAGCACCAGCTTGATTTGATTGCGGCTCTGGAAGCCACCGGCATCAAGCCTATTCTCGACAAGCATTTTCCGCTTGCCCAATTGGGCGATGCTTTCCGGCATCAGGCGGCCAATGCCCATTTCGGCAAGATTATCGTCGATATCTAATCCTGCTATCCTTACGTCACAAAAGGCCCGTGCTGTTTTCGCAGCACGGGCCTTTTTCCTTACCTTTATAATCAGCCAATTACTGCCTGATAGCTGATGTCAGTAGCGGTGCTAAACCGACTTGTTCCGGTGAAATACACCGTCGCGTCGATCACATTGTCATTATTCGCGTCGATCGTCAGCGTCTTGGTCCCCGCGTCGAAATGGAGGCCATTCTGCAACGATGCCTGGCTGACATTATCGAGCCAGGTAAACGCCGTCAGGTCGAGCTTATCTCTCCCGGTTTCGAAATCCGTGATGGTGACGATGAGAGGGCTCTCTCCGGGCGAGAGGACGAAGCGATCCGCCCCTGTGCCACCCGTCAGGGTGTTGGTCGCGCCACCCCCGGCATTCAAGATGTCATTCCCGGCACCCCCGTCGAGCTTGTCAGATCCGGCGCCTCCCATAAGGATGTCGTTGCCTGCCCCGCCCCAAAGGGCATCGTCTCCATTGCCTCCATAGAGGGTGTCGTTGCCGTCACCGCCCCAAAGGCCGTCATTGCCTTCACCGCCGTCGAGAATGTCATTCCCGCCATCGCCGTAAAGGCTGTCATTTTCAGATCCTCCCAGGAGCCGATCATTCCCTGTTCCGCCCCTCAGGGTGTCATTTCCCTCTTCACCCAAAAGCTCATCATTCCCGGCTTCGCCCAGGAGTGTATCTGATCCTGTCCCACCTGAGATATCGTCATTGCCGTCGCCGCCATAGATCAGGTCATCACCATCACCGCCAAGTAGCTGGTCATTGCCGCCCAGACCCCACAGCATATCATTGCCAGAAGAACCGTAAATCATATCGTCATAATTGCCGGCCCGAAATACAACATTCTGGCCTTCGGGTATGGCATAGAATTCGACGCTGAAGCGGATCTGGCCTGCCGCACTCCAGTTTTCTAATGCCTTGCGCCGGAAGGCTTCCACCTCAGCTACGCTGGACACTGCATAGGGCATGAGGACGACTGTGTCGTCCCGTGTCAGGCCGATAATCTTGGTATCTGAATAGAAAACGGTGATGGTATCCTTACCAGCCCCCGCGATCACGGTTTGCTTCAGTCCCAGCGCCTCAATTTGATCGTCATTATCACCGCCGCGAAGCGTTGCGCCTTCGGTGTCATCGGAATAGGCGTAGATCACCTTCGCCCCATTCGCCATCTGACTGGAGATCACGCGATTGGACTTGACGATAATTGTATCGTCGCTGCTCGCGTCCGTGATGGTGTCATACTGACGGATGATGAAGGTGTCGTGCCCTTTGCCACCGGTCATCGTTGTCCGGCGCGTCGTGGTGCTATCTTCGAAGTTTTCAAGAACATCATCGCCGTCTCCGCCGATGAGCGTCGCGCCGAGAGCGCTTCTATCAGTTAGCCAATCATTTCCACCAGCACCATTAACGACGCTACGGCTCTTGGTGACAGTAATGATCTCGTCATAGTCGGTGCCTGTGAAATTGCCGCCATTTTTTGAAGAGACGGTAAAGTAAAAAGATTGCTTTGCGCCGTTAAAAGCACCGGTTAAAGATTGGACGATGCTTCGATAGCTCTGCGTCGTCACTGCGTCCGGGATAACTATTTCGACCTTGTCTTCAGCCTGGGCATCGAGAAGCTTTTCTTGGAACTTCGGTTTGCCCGCCTCTTGGCCACGGTAAATCACTCGGAAATAGTCTTTACCTGCGCCTCCCCATGCATACCCAAAATTGTCTGAAAATCCATCATTTCCAGTACCGCCGATTAAGATGGATGCTGTGCCAAGATGGACGCCCTGATATGTCAGCACCGAGGGGTCCGGCGCATAGTAAAGGTTCCTGCTCAGCTTTGACAAAATGGTATTTGTGAGCGCAATTGATAATCGTTGATATGACATACATACTCCCAGCTACTCGACCGCCCACAAAGCGGCCCAAGACGAGGCGTATCCGCGCTCAACGTTAAAGATGGAACAAAGGAAGATGGTTAAGCGGCGCCCTGTTTCAAAATTGGAAAAGCGCCATGTTTATTTGTTTCTGGACTGCGCGAGCCGACACTTAAACCCGGACGAGCAAAGCCAGTTTCATCGAGCAAAAAGAAGATGGCGGACAGGGTGGGATTCGAACCCACGGTGGGCTTGCACCCACGCTGGTTTTCAAGACCAGAGCCTTAAACCACTCGGCCACCTGTCCGCTTGCACGCGCCCTTAGCCTTGGCTCGGCCTATCGTGCAAGCGTTACGACTGATCGACTTGCAATCAGAGGCTAATCTGCCAGTTTCAGCGGCATGATATTCCCCCGTACGTCAGCACGCAGCTTACCGCTCTTCGGGATAGGTCTTGCATTCGCATGCGCACTTTTCCTGGCATTGCCAATGGCCGGAGCGCGCCTGGCGGTGCTTCACGCGCAAGAGCCGGAGGCCGCACCTTCGGGCTTTGATGCCTTTAAGCAAAGCCTTCGGCGTCAGGCGATGGCTGAAGGCGTCCCCGCTGAAACGCTGGATGATGTTCTACCCACTGTTCGTTTTGTGCCGCGCGTGATCGCGCTCGATCGCGCACAGCCGGGTGGGGCGGGAGGCGCCATCCCCGAATTTGCGCCATATCGGACCCGCCATGTTGACGCAGAACGGATCCGTCGAGGGAAGGCCCGATCTGCGTCACTTCAGATTTTATTGCAGCGGATTGAACGCGAAAGCGGTGTCCCGGCTCCTATCATGCTCGCAATATACGGCCACGAAACCAATTATGGCGCCTTCACCGGCAGCTTTGATCTCGCCAATTCCCTAGCCAGCCTTGCTTATGAAGGGCGCCGTCGGGCGTTATTTACGCGGGAGTTTATCGCGCTGATGAAGGTGATAGACAGCGGCATCCCCCGAAGCAGGCTGAAAGGAAGTTGGGCGGGGGCCACGGGCTATCCCCAATTTCTTCCGTCCGTCTATCTCAGGGTGGGACGCGATGGCGACGGCGATGGCAGGGCCGATATCTGGTCGAGCGAGGCAGATGCATTGGCGTCGATCGCGCATTACTTCAAAAATGCGGGGTGGCGCCCCGGCATTCCTTGGGGCGTCGGCGCGCAGGTGCCGCCCGGGTTTGACTGGCAGCGCGTCTCCTCTCGCCTGTCATCCCCTTTTTGCGGTCGGGTTCATGGGCGCCATAGCCAATGGAAAATGGTTTCTGAATGGCGGGCATTCGGCGTGCTCACGACACGACCAATTTTGAAGGATACAGAGATAGTAAGCCTGTTTCAGCCGGACGGACCCGGAACCCCCGCGTGGCTGTTAACCGGAAATTACCGAGTCATCCTCGATTATAACTGCTCGAACTTCTACGCGCTTTCAGTGGGGTTGTTGGCCGATGCAGTGGCGATGGACGATAAAGTTAAGCCTGTGCTTGATGGCAGTTCAGCTATCGGGGTGCAGCCTGTGGAGCCGGGGCCCCAAAGCTGAAGAGAGCAGCGACGTTACAGTTCTTCTGCCGCCAGATAAGCCACTTCCCGTCGGCATCGGGGAAAGCGCCCTCTCTTCCCAAGCGCTCACGGAGTATGACGAGGTCGAATGGGCACGATGGCCCGCGATGTCCTCTTCGGGCCTGCGCGATGAGGCTATCTGGATTTCTCATCCAAAATTGCCGCTCCCCGCTTATGTTGAAGTCACCCGGATCGATACGGGCCGGACGGTCGTTGCCCGCGTTGTCAAAAGGCCGTCTTTGGGGGGCATCATCGATCTATCGCCCGGAACGGCAGATCAGCTCGGCCTTCAGGGTATTGGAGAAGGGGCGCTGCGTATCCGCCGGATCAACCCGCCAATGGCCGAACAAGACGCCCTGAGACTGGGCCAGTCAGGTGCGCCGCGGCTTGATACACCTGAAAACCTATTGCTCATCCTAAGGCGAAAGGCGGGCGTGCTGCCGCGCCCTTCCGCCCCCCCTATTCATCCACAGAAAAGTGCAAGCGGTGCGCCGCTTATTGCGTCGCCTCTGCCCCCAATGGCGACATCGACGCAACCGGGGGGAGGCTCGACTGCGCCGACGCGTTCGACAACGGCTTTAGGGGGCTGGTTCATCCAGATCGCCGCGCTTTCAAGCGCCGAAAGTGCCGAGCAATTGGCGCGTGAAACCGCATCGAAGGTGAGTAGCTTCAAAGGCATTTATCGTGTCCGCAAAGGCCCTTATTCCACTTTAGAGGCAGCTAGAGCTGCGCTTGGCCCCCTTCAGTCAAAAGGCTATCCAGACGCCCGACTCACCCGCTGACCAGGACGATCAGGATTCCTTAATGACACGAGTTTTTTGCGCCGCCTTTGCTTTGACGATGGCGACAACGCCTGCTTTTGCTGCAGCCCCTAGCTTTGAAACCAAAGCGCCCGTGGCGTATCTTGTTGATCTATCATCAGGTGCTGTCTTGTTCTCCAAAGAAGCTGATCGTCCTATGCCGCCCGCTTCAATGGCCAAGATGATGACGACGCACATTGTGTTCGACATGATCAAAAAGGGCGAGCTGCGGCTCGATCAAAAGTTCAAGGTGCGGCCTGAAACATGGCAGAAATGGCATGGTCCCTCGGCGGGTTCGACCATGTTTCTCTCTCCGAATGAAGAGGTGAGCGTCGAAAACCTTCTGCATGGTGTCGTGACTTTGTCGGGAAATGACGCCTGCGTTGTGCTTGCAGAAGGGATCGCCGGAACAGAAGCGGCCTTTGTTGATCGTATGAATGCTGAAGCCGCGCGGATTGGCATGAAAAATAGTCGCTTTGGGACCTCCAATGGCTGGCCAGACGAGGGCAAGACGGTCGTCACCGCGCGGGATCTTGCGACGCTCGCCGTAAACACTTTGCGGAACTACCCTGATCTTTACCGCCGCTTTTACCAGCAAAAGGAATTTAGCTGGGGCAAGACGATGGGCAAGGGAGAGAATATTGTGCAGCCTAACCGCAATCCGCTGCTGGGGCGCATTGCGGGCGCTGACGGCCTGAAAACCGGTCATACGGAGGAAGCCGGCTACGGCTTTACTGGCTCGGCAGAGCAGCAGGGTCGGCGGCTTGTGATGGTGATGGCGGGCCTCGATAGTGCATCTACGCGTATTTCGGAATCCGTGAGCTTCATGGACTGGGGGTTCAAGGCGTGGCGCGTGAAGCAAATCTTCGCCAAGGGGGCGGAGATTGAAAAGGTGCGCGTAGTGAATGGGAGTGCGACCAAGGTGGCCGTCATTGCGCCGCAGTTGGTCAATGTCACTTATCCTGCGAGCCTGAGCAAGCCCGTTTATCAGACCAAGGTGCGCTATTTCGGGGAAATCAGGGCACCTGTCGCGAAGGGACAACATATCGCTGATCTGGTCATCACCACGCCGGATGCAGCACCTGCAATTATCCCCTTGGTGGCCGCAGAGGATATCAGCGAGGCAGGATTTTTCCGTCGAATCTTGAATGCCATTTTATCCCTTTTCGGATTATAAGGCCGGATGCACGGGCGCTTCATCACGCTGGAAGGGGGGGAGGGGGTTGGCAAGTCCACCCAGATCCGTCTGTTGGCGGACGCGCTGCGCGGTCTTGGGAAAGAAGTCATTACAACTCGAGAGCCTGGGGGAACGGAGGGGGCTGAGGCTATCCGGTCTCTCTTGCTATCGGGCGGCGAGGATAAATGGAATGACGCGACCGAAGCTTTGCTCTTTGCCGCTGCCCGCGCGGATCATGTGGCGAAGCGCATCAAACCAGCCCTCGCACAGGGAATTTGGGTTCTTTGTGATCGCTTCATCGATTCCACGCGTGCCTATCAGGGTGGCGCGGGCGGCTTATCAGACGCCGATATCCTGACTCTGCACCGCATTGGGTCAGGAGCCTTATTGCCGGACAGAACCTTGCTTCTCGACTTGTCTGTCGAAGAAGGTGCGCGCCGCGCTGCTGCACGTTCAGCGACACAAGACCGAATGGGAGCCAAATCCGCCGATTATTATGAGCGGGTTGCCGCGCGCTTCCGGGCCATGGCGACGGAAGAGCCCAACCGCTTTCGCGTTGTTGATGCGATGGGTGCGCCAGAAGACGTGCTGGCGCGCGGGCTGGCGGCACTGGATGATCTGTTATGAGCCTGGTGATCGGGCATGACGCACCGATGGCGGCGTTCCGTGCCGCCATGCAGAGCGCGCGGCTCCACCATGGCTGGTTGCTTGCGGGGCCTCAAGGTGTCGGCAAAGCCACCGTCGCACACCAAATGGCGCGCCGCCTTTTGGCCGAAGCAATGGGGTTAGATCCATCCATAGCTGGCTTAGACGTTCCCTTTAGTCATCCGGCCGCGCGGCTTTTAGACGCATGGAGTCACCCTGATTTTGCGCTGATTGACCGTCTACCTAAGGACGACAAGCTCCTGTCCTCCACGCCACGCGCGGAATGGCCAGTAGATGAAGAGCGCGCGCGGAGCATCAAGGTGGATCAGATCCGTGCGCTGAATGCGATGTTTGCGACAAAGCCATCGCTGTCGGCGCGACGTGTCATCATCATCGACGATGCAGAGACGATGGAAATCAGCGCTGCAAATGCGCTCCTAAAGCGGCTGGAAGAGCCGCCCGAAGGCACCATCTTCCTGCTGGTAACGCACAGTCCCGGGCGGTTATTGCCGACGATCCGATCCCGCTGCCGACTCTTACGGTTTGATCCCTTATCCGATGCTGAAATGGCGCTGGTGCTTCGTGGGCAACTTCCAGAGGCTGCACCAGATGAGATTAATGCCTTGGTCGCGGCAGGGCAGGGCGCGCCGGGAAAAGCGGTAAACTTTGCGGGGCTCGATGTGGCGGGGCTGGATGCCATGTTGGAGGCTTTGGCGCGGGAAGGTGATCGCGATAATGGCCGCCGCCTTGCTTTGGCTCAGCAATTAAGCGCAAAAGCGGCAGAGGCGCGCTATGAATTGTTCCTGCAGCGGGTGCCGGCCTTTATCGCGGATGAGGCCCGACGTCGCCAAGGGGATGCACTCGGCGTTGCACTGAGCCAATGGGAACAGGCTCGGATGCTCGCGGGACATGCCGTTTCTGCATCGCTAGATCCTCAAAATGTTGTCTTTGCGCTTGCTGGCCATGTCGCGGCGCTTGCTCCGGGCGGCGCATCCGCTAAAGCCTGACGCCATGTCTGGCGAACCTTTCTATATCACCACCGCAATTGCCTACCCAAATGGCAAGCCCCATATTGGTCATGCGTATGAAGCGATTGCGACCGATGCAATTGCCCGCTTCCAGCGGCTAATGGGCCGCGATGTCCGTCTGGTGACAGGTACAGACGAGCACGGCCTCAAAATGGTACAAACCGCGCGTAACGCGGGCCGTGAAACGCTTGAGTTCGCCGATGAAATGTCATCCTATTTCAAAGAGATGTGCAATGTCCTGGATATCTCTTATGATCGTTTTTGCCGGACAACCGAAGCGGATCATAAACGCGCCAGCACCGCCTTGTGGGAAGCAATGGCCGCAAATGACGACCTGTATCTCGATCGCTATGAGGGCTGGTATTCCGTTCGTGATGAAGCCTTTTACGATGAGAGCGAGCTGACAGACGGGGAAGGTGGGCAGCGCCTTTCGCCGCAAGGCACACCGGTGGAATGGACAACGGAAGAGACATGGTTTTTCCGCCTTTCGAAATATCAGCAGCCATTGCTGGACCTTTATCGGAGCCATCCTGATTTCATCCGCCCCGAAAGCCGCCGCAACGAAGTGCTGCGCTTTGTGGAGGGCGGTCTCAAGGATTTGAGCGTCTCGCGAACCAGCTTTGATTGGGGTGTGCCGGTGCCTGGCTCTCCCGGCCATGTTATGTATGTCTGGGTTGACGCCCTGACGACCTATATGACGGGGATCGGATATCCCGACAAAACTGGCGATTTTGCGCGCTTTTGGCCTGCCAATGTGCATATCATCGGCAAAGACATTGTGCGCTTCCACACGGTTTACTGGCCAGCCTTTCTGATGTCGGCCAAATTGCCTTTGCCCCAACAGGTCTTTGGCCATGGCTTTTTGCTCAGCCGCGGTGAGAAAATGTCAAAGTCGCTCGGCAATGTGGTCGATCCCATGGATCTCGCCACGCATTTTGGCGTCGATGCCCTACGTTATTTCTTTCTGCGTGAAGTGAGCTTTGGCCAAGACGGGAGCTATAGCCCCGAGGCTATTGTGACGCGGGTGAATGCCGAACTCGCGAACAGCTTCGGCAATCTCGCGCAAAGAACTTTATCATTTATTTTTAAGAATTTAGATGGAAAATATCCCACCGAAGGCGAAGATATGCCGGAGGATTTGGAGCTACTGTCATTTGTTCATCAAGCGTGCGCTACCGACGTTCCTCGGGAGTTTGGCGATTTCGCCTTTTCGCAAGGGCTCGAGGCTTGGATGCGCGCCGTTTTTGCCTGCAACCAATATATCGATGCGCAGGCACCCTGGGCACTTCGCAAGACTGATCCCGTGCGGATGGCTGCGGTGTTGAGAACGCTCTTGAAAGCCATCCGGGACCTCACGATTGCCATTCAACCCATCATCCCGACATCGGCCACCAAGATGCTCGATCAGCTCGGCATGCCAGCTGATGAAAGACAATTCGCCGTGCTGGCAAACCATGACTGGTATGATCGCTTGGTCAGCTCTGGCTTTGCGCTCGCCGCGCCAACGCCGCTTTTCCCGCGCCTTGAACTGCCGGCGGATGATGAAGGCTGATGTTCGTCGATAGCCATTGCCACCTTAATTATAAGGGCCTGGTCGAAGATCAGGACTCCGTACTCGCGCGCGCAAGGGATGCGGGCGTTTCCGCAATGCTCAACATTTCGACCCGGCGCAACGAGTGGGACGCAGTTATTGCGACGGCAGAGAAAGCCCCGAATATTTGGGCCTCGGTCGGCATTCACCCGCATGAAGCGGATGGTCACGCCGATGTCGATACCGCGTTTTTGGTGGAGGCGTCACGTCACCCCAAGGTTATCGGTATTGGCGAAACGGGCCTCGATTATTTCTACGATCACAGCGACCGCGAACAGCAAAGGCGCAGCTTTCGCGCCCATATTGCGGCGGCGCGCGAGACGGGATTGCCGCTGATCGTCCATACACGCGATGCCGAGAGCGATACGGCGAAGATACTGGCTGATGAAATGGGGAAGGGGGCTTTCCCAGGCGTCATTCACTGCTTCACAGCAAGTCGAGAGTTTGCCGATATATCATTGAAGTTAGGTCTTTTTATCTCAATTTCAGGGATTGTGACGTTCAAAAACGCGGCGGATCTGCGGGAAACGGCGTCGATCATCCCTCACGATCGGCTTTTGATCGAGACGGATTCCCCATTTTTGGCGCCTGTGCCGCACCGCGGAAAGAGTTGCGAGCCTGCTTTTGTGACCGATACAGCTAAATTTTTGGCAGATATCCGCGGCGTTGATGTCGCCACACTTGCAGACCAGACGCGCACTAACTTTTATACGCTCTTTTCAAAAGCGATTGAGAGATGAGCGACCATACCGGCAGCCTTATCTATCTGATGTTGCTGGTGGTTCTTGTTGGCTCCAGCCTCGTCGCGCGGCGCATTCCGATTGCACAGACGCTCCGTATGATCGTCGCTTGGGCGTTGATCTTCATTACCTTATTCGTCCTGTTCACCTATCGCGCTGAATTCCTGATGATCTGGAATCGGGTGAAGGCAGAAGTCGGCGGCGGCCCTCAGGTACGAAGTGACGGGAGCGTGCGGATAACCAAGTCGCCCGACGGGCATTTCCACATCGCGGCTTTGGTCAACGGCAAGACAATAAGCTTTCTGGTGGATAGTGGCGCGACCACAACCGCCTTGTCGGCGGATGCAGCAGCACTGGCCTTGGTCCAGCCCACTGAGATGGCTTTCCCGGTTATCGTTCAGACCGCCAATGGCGCGACGGAGATGCGCCGCGCCCGTCTTGATCAGTTGCGGATTGGCCCCATTGTCCGTCGTGATTTCCCTGTGCTCGTCTCCGAGCATTTGGGAGATACCAATTTGTTGGGCATGAATTTTCTTTCATCGCTCAAAGGATGGCGAATTGAGGGGAATATCTTGATCCTAGAGCCCTAAAGCAATCTATATTTTACATAATATATATTATCGGGTTTATTTGCATCTCATAAAAAGGGGCAATGGGCCTTCTCAGACCCACTGCGCCCACACCTGTTTTAGATAGCAACGATCAAAACGCCGCAACGGGCAAAGCCATCACGGTTTCGGCGCCCGCCTCAAGTTTACAACGCAACGAAGCGGTTTCAGGCATGATCCGAGCTGCATAGAAACGCGCTGTGACAAGCTTTGCGTTCAAGAAGTCCGCATCAACGGAATCGTTAGCCAGCGCTTTATCTGCTGCGACAGCCATGCGGAGCCACATCAGGCCGATCGCCACAACGCCCATCATGTGCATATATGCAGTTGCACCTGCGCCGGCATGATCAGGGTTTTTCATCCCGTTGGCCATCAGCCACATCGTCCCGGCCTGAAGATCGGAGAGCCCCGCCTCGAGCGCGGCCGCAATTTCTGCGGTCGCCGGATTGTTCTTTGCGGCGGCTGCCTCTGCAGCGACGATCCCAAAAAACGCCTGAACGCCGCGGCCGCCATGCGCCGGGAGCTTTCGACCGACCAGATCGAGTGCCTGAATGCCGTTTGCGCCTTCATAAATCATCGCGATCCGGGCATCACGGACATATTGGCTCATGCCCCATTCTTCGACATAGCCATGGCCGCCAAAGACCTGCTGCATATTGGTGCAGACGTCATAGCCCTTATCTGATCCATAACCCTTGATCACAGGCGTCAAGAGCGAGAGGAGATCATCTGCGAGCTGACGTTCTTCTAGCGTAGCTGCCTTGCGCGCAAGGTCGGACTGGATCCCTCCCCACAGGCACAAGGCCCGCATCCCTTCGGTAAAGGCCTTTGCTTCCATCAGCATCCGACGGATATCCGGATGAACAAAAAGCGTATCCGCCTTTTCGTGCGCATCCTTCGCGCCGGTTAAAGATCGTCCTTGGCGACGGTCCTTCGCATATTGCACAGCGTTCTGATAAGCACCTTCTGCTTGAGCCAAGCCCTGAACACCGACGCCAAGCCGCGCGATGTTCATCATCACGAACATACCCGCGAGGCCCTTATTCTCTTCACCCACCAGAAAGCCTTTAGCGCCGTCATAGTTCATGACGCAGGTTGCGCTGCCGCGAATACCCATTTTATGTTCGAGCGCGCCACAGGAAACCGCGTTTTTCTCGCCCAAAGACCCATCCGGGTTGATGAGAAACTTAGGTACAATGAACAAGGAAATCCCCTTGGTGCTATCGGGCGCACCGGGCGTTTTGGCGAGAACGAGGTGGATGATGTTCTCGGTTAGATCCTGATCACCGCCGGAAATAAAAATCTTGGTCCCGGTAATGCTGTAGCTGCCGTCCGCATTGGGCTCGGCACGGGTGCGGATCAGGCCAAGATCGGTGCCACAATGCGGCTCTGTAAGGTTCATCGTACCGGCCCAGTCACCGGCAACCATTTTGGGCAGATAGGTTTGCTTCTGCTCTTCTGAGCCCGCGACCAAAATGGCGGAGACGGCTGCGCCAGCAAGCCCAGGATACATCGCAAAAGCCTGATTTGCAGTCGCCTGAAACTCCTCCATTGCGATGTTCAAGACATGGGGCAGCCCTTGCCCGCCAAACTCAACGGGCGCGCCGAGTGTTGTCCAGCCAGCTGCAGCATAAGCCTTATAAGCCTCGGGAAAGCCTTTTGGCGTTGTCACGCGACCGTCAGGGTGCCGTGTGCAGCCTTCTTCATCGCCTAAGCGGTTCAATGGAAAGAGCACTTCCGCCATAAACTTGCCGCCCTCTTCCAAAATGGCGTTCACCATATCGGGGGTGGCGTTTTCAAAACCGGGCAGATTGGAAAAACGCTCCAGCTGGATCACATGATCAAGGATGAAGCGGACATCACGAACAGGCGCAACATATTGCGGCATAAGATTTCCTCCTTGAAAAAACCGACAAAATTCAGGCGTCGAGCGCTGGATCTGCTTTCTTCACAACGTCGATGAATCGCGCCAATTCTTCGATATGAGCATCGATATCAACACGCTGGCGTTTCAAGAGTGCGATCCGCGCTTCACACTTTTCAAGGGTGACCTGCCGTTGGGTTTGACGCCCATCGCCAATATCATAAAGGTCGATCATTTCCCGGATTTCCGACAAGCTGAAGCCCACGCGCTTCGCCCGCAAAATCCACGCCAGTCGGGCCCTGTCCCGCTTCGTGTAAACGCGGGTCAAGCCCCGTCGGATCGGTGAGATCAGCCCTTCATCTTCGTAGAATCGAAGTGCACGCGGCGTAACGTCAAACTCTTCCGACAAATCGGAAATTGAATATTGATGGCGGTCGCGGGGATCAGCGATATCGACGGTAGCACTCGACATAAGCGCCTTTTACTTTACGTGAACGTAAAGATCAACTCTCCCCTTATTCGTCGCGACGAAGCCCCTCCCCCTCGATGACCCGATAGAAGCAGCTCCGCGCGCCAGTATGGCAGGCGGGGCCTTGGGGGCGACATTTCAACCAGATCGCGTCTTGATCGCAGTCGATCCGCGCTTCTTCGATATGGAGGATATGACCGCTCGTTTCGCCTTTTACCCACAGTTTTTGGCGGCTGCGCGACCAGAAGGTCGCTTTTCCGGACGCCAAACTTTGGGCCAGTGCATCCGCGTTCATATGGGCCAGCATCAACACCTCACCCGTCACGCTGTCCGTGCAGATCGCTGAGATAAGGCCATGAGCATCGAACTTCGGCGAAAGCTGTGTCCCGGTTTCCAGATCCTGAGGCATGGCTTTCCCCTTTTTTCCGCCCATTTTCGACGCCACTGGCGCACGCCATACACAGAAAAGCAGAAATCGCCAAAACACGGGAATGACAATTGCGTGACCTGAGACTATAGGCCCCTTCACCGAGCGCAACCATAGGCGGACAAGCATGTTTTCCACCAACCCCTTTGATGATGACAAGCTTCGGGAAGAATGCGGCATTTTTGGGGTTTGGGGCGCGGACCGCGCCTCGGCTGTTGTCGCCCTTGGTCTTCACGCGCTCCAGCATCGCGGGCAAGAGGCCGCGGGCATAACCAGCTGGGATGGCGAGCGGTTTCATTCTCATCGCGCGATGGGCCATGTCGCCGGCAATTTTGACCGGGATGAGATCATCCGTGGCCTGCCTGGTTCTGTCGCCTGTGGCCATGTCCGTTATTCAACGACGGGTGAAACCTCGCTGCGCAATGTCCAGCCGCTCTTTGCCGATCTCGCCTCTGGCGGGTTCGCTGTGGCGCACAATGGCAATATTTCGAACGCGATGACGGTGAAGCGCGACCTTGTTCGCAAAGGCGCGATTTTCCAATCAACCAGCGACACTGAAGTTATTATTCACCTTGTCGCAACCAGCACATTTCGCACGCTACTCGACCGCTTCATCGATGCGCTGAAGCAACTTGAAGGCGCTTATGCGCTGATCTGCATGACGCCTGAGGGAATGATCGCTTGTCGTGACCCGCTCGGCATTCGTCCGCTTGTCATGGGCAAGATGGGGGATTCCGTGGTGTTCGCCTCTGAAACCGTGGCGCTGGACATTGTTGGCGCTGATTTTGAGCGGGAAATCGAGCCCGGGGAAATTGTGATCGTCACAGAAAGCGGTGTCCGCTCGATCAGCCCTCTCGCCTCCGCGCACCCGCGTCCGTGCATTTTTGAGCATATCTATTTCGCGCGTCCGGATTCTATTACCGGCGGCTCGAGCATCTATTCAGTGCGCAAAGCGATTGGGGCGCAGTTGGCCGTCGAAAACCCCGTCGACGCTGATCTTGTGATTCCCGTGCCAGATAGCGGCACGCCTGCGGCGATTGGCTATGCGCAACAATCAGGTATTCCCTTCGAACTGGGGATCATCCGCTCACATTATGTGGGCCGCACCTTTATTCAGCCGACAGATAATATTCGGCATTTGGGGGTGAAGCTAAAGCATAACGCCAATCGAGCCTTGATCGAGGGCAAGAGCATTGTCCTGATCGACGACAGCATCGTGCGCGGCACAACCAGCCTCAAGATCGTACAGATGATGCGTGATGCCGGTGCGCGCGAAGTCCATATGCGGATTGCAAGCCCCCCTACCCGTCACAGCTGCTTCTATGGCGTCGACACTCCCGAGCGTGCAAAGCTGCTCGCGGCCAACCACGATGTGGAAGGGATGCGAGAGTTTATTCAAGCCGATAGCCTATCCTTCATTTCCATCGACGGGCTTTACAAGGCGGTGGGTGAAGATCGCCGCAACGACATTCGTCCGCAATATTGCGACGCCTGCTTTACCGGCCATTATCCCACCCGGCTGACGGATCAGGATGAAGTCGAATCTGTCAGCCAATTGAGCCTGTTGGCCGAACGAATCGTGTGATGACCGCGCCGTTGGAAGGTCAGATTGCGCTGGTAACAGGGGCTAGCCAAGGCATAGGTGCCGCGATTGCGGAGGCCCTTGCAGCCGCCGGCGCTCATGTCATCATCACCGCACGTCGCAGTGACGCCTTGGAAGCGGTGGAAGATCGAATTCATGCGGCTGGGGGGAGCGCGACGATCGCCCCGATGGACCTGCGCGATGCAGAGAGCATCGGACGCCTGGCACAGGCCATTGCAGAACGTTGGGGCAAGCTCGATATGCTGGTGCTGAATGCGGCGATGCTAGGCACCCTCTCGCCATTGCAGCATGCCGATGCGCGCGAATTTAGCGATGTCTTTATGCTGAATGTCAGCGCCCAGCAGGCGATGATTGCCGCGTTTGATCCGCTTTTGCGGAAGAGTGATAGCCCCCGCCTTGTTGGGATCACGTCAAGCGTCGCCACGGCGCCGCGCGCGTTTTGGGGCGTCTACGGCGCCTCCAAGGCGGCGTTTGAAGTCATGCTGGGCGCCTATGCCGAAGAGACGCGCAATGTCGGGCGGATCAGCGTCGCCATCATTGACCCGGGCGCAACGGCAACGAAGATGCGTGCCAAAGCCTATCCTGGCGAAGATCCCGCCAGCCTTAAATCGCCAGATGTGGTCGGCGCACGTGTTACCGCCCTGCTAACTCAGGGCTATGGCACTGGCCATCGGGAGCGGATCGAGGGCTAAGGGCCCTCTCCTCCCTGCGTCTTTAATGGTGGTGATGGGCGTCAGCATCCACCGCCGCTTGCACGGCGCGGTACATGTCCTCCCGTTCTTTACCGACGCCCTCAGGATCGGTCGCGGTGGGCCAATTGCCGTTTGAGGCAATCACGAGCTTGCGTTTTGGATCGATGAAAATGCCCTGCCCGAAAATGCCCTTGGCGGCAAAGCTACCATCGTCATAGGTCCACCATTGAAACCCATACCCATGGCCCGGCTCGCCGATATCGGCCTGTTTGGTAACCGCCTGCGGGAACCAGCCGACAGGGAGGACATCCTGACCTCCTGCCTTCCCGCCACCCAAGATAAACTCGCCAAAGCGGGCGTAATCCCGCAACCGGGCTGAGATGCAGCAGCCGGCAATTTCATGCCCCGTGCGGCCAAGCATCCAAATCGCCTCACTTTCCATGCCGTAAGGCTTCCAAATTTTTTCAGAGAGATAGTCGGACAGATTCTTGCCCGTTGCACTCGAGACGAGAACGCCGATCAAATTGGTCTCGCCGGTTTTATAAACCCATTTGGTCCCCGCCGGGGCCTCGCGCGGCAGACGCTTCATATAGCTCACCGTGATGTCTTCGCCCGGATCGGCCTGGTGTCGATCGAAAAGGGCCACATCCGAATTGCGGTCGGTATAATCCTCGTTCCATTTGATGCCGGATGTCATGGTCAGCAATTGGCGCACCGAAACATCATCATAAGCTGAACCACGCAGCCCGGGAATATATTGGGACACCTTGTCGTCGAGGCTTTTGATATAGCCATCCTTGATTGCGGCACCGACCAGCGTCGAGGTAAATGACTTCGCAACGGAGAAGCTGGTCCATCGACCGTCCGGGCCATAGCTCAGAGCATATTTCTCAAGACGGATCTTGCCATCCTGCACGATGATAAGCCCGGCATGGCGCTGCCGAGCCATATAAGCATCAACATCAAAGGGGAGCGGCAGGGGCTTGCCTGCCGCCAAGGGGGCGACCTTTCCTCCCGCAGAAATGGTGTTCACTTTTGTGATATTTTCGGTTGCGCGGAATGCCGCGTCTCGTTGATCCTGAGTCCAGAACAGCACGTCTCTATCCTTCGGCATTGAAGCGGGGGTTTGCGAAAGGACAGGGCTTAGCGCTACAAATGCGGGGATCGCCGCCAATAACCAATGCCGCATAACGTATCCTCTCCTTTTGTCCCCAGTTGCTTACTGATGGGCTAAGCGCGCACGGTGCCGATCAAAAACCGAATTTGCAACAGGGGGCTTCACCTAAGGCGGGACGCGGCCAAAGCCTGAAGCGCCCTCTCCCGCGCTGCACGATGGCCGATGCGCTTGGCAGGATAGGCCCGAGGACGCACACCATATTCTTCCGGATCATGGATATAGGGATCGGTCAAATCAGCAAGCTCTGGGACCCACCGACGGATATAGGCCGCTGCGTCGAATTTTTCAGATTGCGAGAGCGGCGCCATAATCCGTGAGAAAATAGGGGCATCAACGCCCGTGCCTGCGACCCATTGCCAGTTAGAGGCATTTGCCGCGGCATCCGCATCCAAAAGCGTATCCCAGAACCATTTCTCCCCCCGCCGCCAATCAATCAGCAAATGCTTGATTAGGAAGGAGGCCGCGATCATCCTTACCCTGTTGTGCATCCAGCCCGTCGCCCAAAGCTCGCGCATCCCTGCATCGACGATCGGATAACCGGTTTTGCCTTTGGTCCATGCCAAAAAATCGGCGTCCGCCTCCGGCCCAGTTCGCCATGGGAGTGGATCAAAAGCGGGGCGACCATTGCGACTTGGATAGTCGGGAAACAGGTCCATCAAATTGGTCGCATAATCACGCCAGCCAACTTCGCGCAAAAAGGGCTCGGCAGCAGAGCCTGCTTCTTTCGACGCCAGATGCCAGACGGTCGCCGGGCTTATTTCCCCAAAATGCAGATGGGGCGACAGCCGAGACGTCCCCGTGATGGACGGAAGGTTCCGCTGCGCGTCATAATCCCGCAAGATCGGCAGGAAGGCGCGCAATGCTGCACCTGCCCCCGCCTCGCCCGGCGTCCAGACTTTAAAACCGGTCGACCAATCAGGCTGGGTAGGCAGTAACTGCCACGACTCTAAATCATCGCCCTGGGGACCGGTAAGAGCCGCAATCCGTTCCGGCGCTGGCAACGGGCGGCGCGGCGGCATCTGGCTCAACAGCATCCGCCACCACGGCGTAAAGACGCGGTAACGCCCACCGCTGCCCGTCAGGATCGTCTCCGGCGGGGCTAGTTGATTGCCTGAGTAAAGAACAAGTTCGGAAACAGCCGCAACCTCTGCCTCTGCCACTTTCCAGCCTGGCTCATAATGTTGCACCGCGTGGATACGCTGAGCCCCGGTTTCGGCCGTCACTATTTTCAAAACCTCGGCGGATCGCCCCCGCCGCAACAGCAGATCGCCCCCCTTCTCCTGAAGAGCCGCGCGCAATGCTGTCAGCGAATGGTGAAGCCACCAGCGTTGCGCCCCGCCAAGGGGCCGCAACCCCGGCGTTTCCTCATCAAGTATATAGACTGCAAGAACCGGGCCTTCTGCCGCTGCCGCGGCCAGCGCGGGTTGATCAAAAAGGCGTAAATCCTGCCGGAACCAGACGATTGAACTCATTAAGGGGGAATTGCAGGGCCCGTCCCGACCCGCAATATCCCCTTAGGACCAGCCGGAAGGCCCGACTAGTCGACCGTCCAGGTCTGCCCCTTGGAAATCAGCGCCTGCAGATCAGGCGACTTGCCCGCCGCGGCCTGCTGATTTTGATGAATGACGGCCGCGTCAAAAGTCGGCATCGGATCGTCATAAAGAACGCCCATCGCCATCGGGAATTCGCCAAACGGCATTTCCACCAGCATATGAGCAACCGCGCGATTGGTGACATCATGGACGATCACGCCCGCCGCTTCCCAATTGCCATCGACGACATCGACGACCTTGAGCGCCAGCGCCTTGGCGTCCATCGCGATTCCCTTGGTGCCGCCCGCAAACAGCATCGGCTTGCCATTTTCCAGCCAGAGCTGGTGGTGCTGGTTTGCCTTTTCCGTAAAGCCGGCAAAGACATCTGCGTTGTAGACGATGCAGTTCTGGAAGACTTCAACAAAGGCGGCGCCCTTGTGCGCATGGGCCGCCTTCAGCACATCCACGAGCTGCTTGGAGACGTCATAAGCGCGCGCAACAAAGCGTGCACCTGCCCCCAGAGCAAAGGCGCAAGGCCGTGCCGGATGATCAACGGAACCGAACGGCGTTGAGGGGGAACGGGTCCCTTCCCGGCTGGTCGGTGAATATTGGCCCTTGGTCAGGCCATAAATCTCATTATTGAACAGCAAAACCTGACAATCGAGGTTGCGGCGCAACAAGTGCATTGTGTGGTTGCCGCCGATGGACAGCGCGTCGCCATCGCCGGTGATGATCCAGACATCAAGGTCCGGATTGGCGAGCTTCACGCCCGTTGCCACCGCCGGCGCGCGGCCGTGGATCGTATGAAAACCATAGGTTTCCATGTAATAAGGGAAGCGCGATGAGCAGCCGATGCCGGAGACAAACACCGTGTTTTCCGGCGTCGCGCCGATTTCTGGCATGGTGCGCTGCACTGCCTTCAAAATCGCATAATCGCCACAGCCGGGGCACCAACGAACTTCCTGATCGGTTTCCCAATCCTTGGGGCTGGTCTTGATGGGGGTCATGTCAGTCATGCGAGGGCCTCCTCAATGGCGGCTTCAATTTCAGCGATACGGAAAGGCTGGCCAGAGACTTTGTTCAGCGGCTTGGCGTCGACCAGATATTGGTCGCGCAACACCGTCTTCAACTGACCCGTGTTCATTTCAGGCACGATCACCCGGTCATAGCCTTTGAGCAGGTCGCCCAAATTCTTGGGCATCGGCCAGATATGGCGGATATGGATATGGCTGACATCCAGACCCTTGGCCCGCGCCTTACGGACAGCCTGATGCACCGGTCCGAAGGTTGAACCCCAACCCACCACGGCGAGCTTGCCGCTGGTGCTACCAAGGCAAACATCCTGATCGGGGATATGGTCAGCAATGCCATCCACCTTGGCTTTGCGCAGATCCGTCATCGCCTGGTGGTTGGCGGGCGCATAGTTGATATGGCCGGTATCGACTTGTTTTTCGATGCCGCCAATACGGTGCAGCAGGCCAGGCGTGCCCGGCTTGACCCAAGGGCGGGCCAGCTTGTTGTCGCGGCCATAGGGCTTGAACCCGCCTTCGGGAGCTTTGTCGAGGAAGCTGACCGGGAAAGGCTTATAGGCCGACATATCGGGCACTTTCCAAGGCTCTGCGGCGTTGGCGATATAGCCATCGGTCAAAAGCATCACCGGCGTCATAAACTGCGTGGCAAGGCGCACCGCTTCAATTGCACAATCAAACACGTCGGACGGCGATCGCGCGGCGATCACGGGCAGCGGCGCATCCCCATTGCGGCCATAGACGGCCTGATAGAGATCCGACTGCTCCGTCTTGGTGGGCAAACCGGTGGAGGGGCCACCGCGTTGCGAATTGACGATGACGAGCGGCAGCTCCGTCATAATCGCCAAGCCAATGGCTTCGGTCTTGAGTGCAATGCCGGGGCCAGACGACGACGTGACGCCCAGCTGGCCCGCATAGGAGGCACCAATAGCCGAGGCGATGGCGGCAATTTCGTCTTCGGCCTGAAAGGTTGTGACGCCATATTCCTTGAGGCGCGACAAAGCATGGAGGATCGAAGACGCCGGCGTGATCGGATAGCCGCCGAAGAACATCGGCACGCCCGCCAGCTGGCAGCCAGCAACAAGGCCATAAGCCGCCGCATCGGCACCGCTGATCGTCCGGTAAAGGCCCGGCTCGGCGGGAGCTGCATTTACATGCCGCTGCGGAATGGCAACCGTGCCGGGCTGCCCGATCTCGGCTGTCTCGCCATAGCTGTGCCCGGCGTTGAGCGCGGCGATATTGGCATCGGCCAGCACCTTGTTCTTCGCAAATTTGTCATTCAGCCAGTCGATGATCGGCTGGCGATCCCGGTCGAACATCCAGAGCGCGAGGCCCAGCGTCCACATATTCTTGCAGCGCAGCGCTTCTTTATTGCCGAGACCAAAGGGCTTCACGGCGTCGAGCGTCAGTTGCGAGATGTTAAAGGAAATCAGCTGCCACTTGCCCAGCGAGCCATCTTCCAGTGGATTTTCGTCATATTCGGCCTTGGCCAGATTGCGGGCGGTAAACTCGCCGCTATCCGCAATGATGAGGCCGCCGGGCTTCAAGTCGCGGACATTGGTCTTGAGCGCGGCCGGGTTCATCGCAACAAGCACATCCGGCGCATCCCCCGCCGTATCGACCTCGGTTGCGCCAAAATTGATCTGGAAAGCCGACACCCCAAAGAGTGTACCCTGAGGGGCGCGAATTTCCGCCGGAAAATCCGGGAAGGTCGCAAAGTCATTGCCGGCAAGTGCCGCCGACAATGTGAATTGCCCCCCCGTGAGCTGCATCCCGTCGCCGGAGTCGCCCGCAAAGCGGACGACAACCGATTCAGATGTCTCTACGGCATGGGGTGTAACGGAAGCGGCTGTAGCCATTCTAGAAATATCCTGCGAACATGCTTTCCCGCTGCTCTATGCCGTGAATTGATCAAAACCAAAATAGGAAAACTGTTGGAAGGGCCAGCAGGACTTTGCCCATAGACCTGAGAGATAAGCCCCGATAAGCAAAGCAGATCACAAGTGGATCGTATCGGAGAGAATATGACTGCGCCAATTGTTCGCCCAGATGTCGCGTCCTTTCTTGCCTATTTGAATGGCCAGACAGGCCCCAAAATGCACGAAATTCCGGTATCTGAGGCCCGCGCGATGATGATGGCGATGCGCCATGTCGCCGACGCTGATGTTGGTGCAGTTGCGGAGAAGCGGGATCTGGAGATCCCTGGACCCGCCGGCCCCATCAAAGCCCGGCTGTATGATAACCGCCCAAATCGGGCGGAAGGGCCTGTCATGGTCTTTTACCATGGCGGCGGTTTTGTGATCGGCGATATCGAGACGCATGAGCCTTATTGTGCCGAGGCAGCGCGTCAGCTGGATATGCCGGTTATCTCAATCGACTATCGCCTCGCGCCGGAACACCCCTTCCCCGCCGCACCCGAAGATTGCGAGGCGGCCACGCGCTGGATCGCCGAAAACATCCTGTGCACTGGCCTGATCCTCTCGGGCGATAGCGCCGGCGGCAACCTAACAGTCGTGACCGCGATGGCGCTGCGCGATCGGCCCGCCGCCAAACCCGTCATCGCCCAATATGCGATTTATCCCGCAGTGGCCGAGCATGAGCCCTGGCCCAGCTATCAGGCCTTCAAACAAGGCTATTTGCTGACCGAAGATTCGATGGACTTCTTCATGTCGAGCTATGGCGGTGATGGAAGTTGGCGAAACGCGCCCTTGCATCATGATCTGGCTGGCATGCCGCCCGCCGTTATCATCACCGCCGGGCTAGACCCGCTGCGCGACCAAGGCCGGGCTTATGCGGCACGGCTGATCGAAGCCGGGGTACAAACCACCTATCTTGAAGCCAGCGGAACCATCCATGGCTTTATCTGCCTGCGTAAAGCCGTTCCTTCTGCTCAACAGGACATTACAAACGGTCTTAACGCGCTCAAAGTTTTACTAGCGAGCATCGGCTGATGACTGACGCCTTCTTGCACCTCCCCTATCGCCCCTGTGCCGGGATCATGCTTAAAAACCCCGATGGCCTGATTTTCGTCGGCCAACGGCTGGATAGCTCAAGCGAAGCGTGGCAAATGCCTCAAGGTGGTGTGGATGACGGAGAAGATGCCGAAGCCGCTGCCTTGCGCGAACTGGGAGAAGAGGCGGGCGTTGCCGCTCACCTAGTCCGCGTGATTGCCCGATCTGCACAGGAACATCTGTATGACCTGCCGCCAGATCTGCTGGGCCGGATCTGGGGCGGGCGCTATCGCGGCCAGCGCCAGCACTGGTTTTTGATGGACTTCCTGGGCACCGATCAAGACATTAACATCGAAACAGAGCATCAGGAATTTCGGGCGTGGCGCTGGGCCGCGCCGGGCGAACTTGTTGACCTGATCGTGCCCTTCAAGCGGGAGTTATACGCCAATGTCCTCAGCGAATTCGCCGAACACCTATAACCCAAAGCCGATGGGCTGGTGGGAACGCAACATGGTTCCCAAACTCATCGGCTGCTGCTGCGCACAGCCCCAGATTATGAAGGCGCGGAGCCGCGTTGTCCCCAAGGCCGAAGGCGATGTGCTGGAACTGGGCTGCGGGGGCGGCATCAATCTGGGCTTTTATGATCGCAACCGCGTGAAGACCTTGACCGGGCTAGATCCCTCCCCCGGCTTGCTCGACCAGACACGGGCGATGATGCAGCAAACCGGCATCGAGGCGGATATCCATGCCGGCATTGGCGAGGCCATGCCTTTTGAAGCGGCCAGCTTTGATACGATCCTCGTTACCTTTACGCTTTGTTCGGTGCATGACCCGAAACAGGTGCTGGCTGAAATGCGCCGCGTCTTGCGCCCCAATGGCAAGGTTCTTTTTCTGGAACATGGCTCGGCGCCTGATCAGGGCGTCGCCCGAGCGCAGCGCTTCATTGAACCCCTGTGGAAGCGCATCGGCGGCAATTGCCACCTCACCCGCCCGATAACGGGCAGTTATGAGCAAGCCGGTTTCAAGATCGCCGAGGCCGATAAAGGCTATATGCCCAAAACGCCCCGACCCTTTGCTTGGCTGGAATGGGGCGAAGCGCGGATCTAACGCCGAGCGCCGTCTAAACCGCGCAATTCTGGCAAGGCTCATCTTTGCGGACCGGCCATTGGCAGCCGTCGCAAATGGCATAGTTCCCCTGCTCCAACCCGTGGCGCAGGCTAACACGCTCGTCAAAAACAAAGCAATCGCCCTGCCAAAGGCTTTCCGCTTCGGGCACTTTCTCGAGATAATTGAGAATGCCGCCCTTTAGGTGAAAGACGTTTTCAATCCCTTCTGCGCGCAGAAAGGCCGTGGACTTTTCGCAGCGTATGCCGCCCGTGCAGAACATCGCGACCTTGGCATCAGGACCGATCCGATCACGATGGGCGCGGAACCATGCAGGAAATTCGCCAAAGCTTTTAGTCTTCGGATCAAGTGCCCCCTGAAAACTGCCAATGGCCACCTCATAATCATTGCGCGTGTCGATCAGGATCGTGGTAGGGTCGCTAATGAGGGCATTCCAATCGTGCGGCGCGACATAGGTGCCAACGTCACGCGCCGGGTCCACCTCCGGCACGCCAAGCGTCACGATTTCTTTTTTCAGCCGAACCTTGGTGCGCTGAAACGGCGGCTCCGTCGCAGATGAATATTTGACGTCTAGATCAGCACATCCCGGCAGCGCCCTTATGGCCGACACCACGCAAGCAACGCCCTCTTCTGGACCTGCAATCGTGCCATTAATACCTTCCCGCGCAAGAAGAAGCGTTCCCTTGATACCCTGATCGAGGCAAAGCTGCTTTAGCGGCCTCTGGTATATCTCCGGCACGTCAAAAGGCGCGAAGCAATAAAGAGCAGCGACCGTCAACATTAGGCAAGGACAAGGACATTATCCGCGCGTGCCATCTCGGCCATCGGCGCTAATTCAAAAAGCTTATGCCCATTTGTACGCGCCAGGAGCGCATCAAACCGGGACTTGGCATCACCCGAAAGGGTCGCAAACGGCTTTTTTGTTGCCTGGAACATCCAGACCGCATGCGGTGCGCTGCCGCGCGTGATCGTTGTCCCGTGAAAGTCAAAGCTCACCTGCCCAAGGCTTGGATGGACGCGGCGCTCGCCATCAGCGCTTACGATATCACCGGACTTTTTATCGACCGCCCAAGCGTTGAATTGGCCGATATCAGCTGTCAGGCCCGGCATCCAATCTCGAAAAATAAGGGCAAGTACCGGCTCAAGCGATGGCGGCACATTATCCTCAGGGAAATAGCCATCTCCATAGCCCGGATATTCGCCATCGGGGATCACGGCGAGGTTCATCCGCTCTGTCCAGCGGTAGAGATTGGGCGCCTTTGCCTTCATCAGGCCCGCCGGCACGGGATCGCGGCCAAGATGCGCGTAGAGCGATGCCATCATGCCAAAATCCCCCCGGCACGGCCTGCCGCCCAGCAAATAGGGATGATGCTGAAAATGCTCGTCCAGCGCATCAAGCCAGTCGGCATAGCTGGTTTCCAGCGCCTCGACCGTCTCGGGGGAGACACCAAGATTGGGCAAGAAGCTAGCGAACAGGTTCATAACGGCCCCCGCCGTCTGCCGCCGTTCCTCTCGGCTATGCCCTGCAACGACGGCGCGGCCGAACTCCGCTTGCAGAAACTCCTCCTGCTCCGCGCGATAGCTCCAGCGATAATGCATGGCGAGCGGCATGAGATATTCCGACCCGACGGCATCAAGCAGCGAAGAAATGATTTTCTGAACGGGGGTCTCCGGATCAAGAATGGGTGTCGCGTGGCGCGCCTCGAGATGATCGATGATGTCGCCGCTGTCCTGAAGGATGTCGCCCGCCGGCGTTTCCAGAACCGGGATGACCATATGCCGCACCACCGGCAAAATGCGCGCGGCAAAATCCGGATCAGACGGGAAGCGTTCCTGATAAGGCAGCCCCTTCTTGATCAGATAAGACCGCAATTTACCGGAATATAGCGAATGGGCGGACCCCCAAAGTGTGTAGGTCATAGAAATTGTCCGCCCTCTCTCAATTGGTTACGCCGCCTTTTTTGCCTGTCTGAACTTGTGAAGCAAGGGCTCTGTATAGCCGCTGGGCTGGCCGACTCCGTCAAAGACAAGCGCACGGGCCGCCTGCATTGCGATGCTGTCCGGCGTGAGCTTTTCATACAGCGGATCATCGGCGTTCTGGGCATCGACCTTGGCGGCCATCTTGGTCAACGCCGCCTCTACCTGATCAGGCGTGCAGACGCCGTGCAGCAGCCAATTGGCGATATGCTGGGACGAAATGCGCAGCGTCGCGCGATCTTCCATTAGGCCGATATCGTTGATGTCGGGCACCTTGGAACAGCCAATGCCCTGATCAATCCAGCGCACCACATAGCCAAGAATGCCCTGCGCGTTGTTTTCCAGCTCTTCCCGCACCTCTTCGGCCGACCAATTATGGCCCGGGGCCGCGACGGGGATGGTCAGCAACGGGGCCAAGGCTGGCGTTTGCTCAGCGGCCAATTCGCGCTGCCGGGCAAATACATCCACCTGATGATAGTGCATGGCATGGAGCGTGGCGGCCGTCGGCGACGGCACCCAGGCCGTATTTGCCCCGGCCTTGGGATGGCCGATCTTTTGATCGAGCATATCGCGCATCATATCCGGCGCGGCCCACATGCCTTTGCCGATCTGCGCCTTGCCAGACAGGCCACAGGCCAGCCCGATCTGAACGTTGCGGACCTCATAGGCCTGAATCCAGCTTGACGCTTTCATCGCCGCCTTACGGATCATCGGCCCGGCGCGCATCGCGGTGTGCATCTCATCCCCGGTCCGATCGAGAAAGCCGGTGTTGATAAAGACGATCCGGTCTTTGACCGCATGGATGCAGGCGGCAAGATTGGCCGAGGTCCGGCGCTCTTCATCCATCACGCCAACTTTGATCGTGTAGCGCGCAAGTCCTAAAAGGTCTTCCACCGCATCAAACAGATCATTGGTAAAGGCGCATTCTTCCGGACCGTGCTGCTTGGGCTTCACGATATAGATGCTGCCGGTGCGGCTGTTGCGCACACTGCCCAGTCCCAAAAGATCGTGCATGGCGCACAGCGACGTAAAGACCGCGTCCATTATGCCTTCGGGCGCTTCGCTGCCATCGGGCAGCAGGATCGCCGGATTGGTCATCAAATGCCCGACATTGCGCACGAACAACAGACTGCGGCCGTGGAGCACCTCATCCCCCCATACGCGATCCGGCTCGAGCGCGCGGGTCATCGTCTTACCGCCCTTTTGGAAGCTCGCGACCAGATCGCCGCGCATCAGGCCAAGCCAATTGCGATAGGCGGCCACCTTGTCCTCGGCATCGACCGCAGCAACCGAATCCTCAAGATCAATAATCGTCGTCAGCGCGGCTTCCAGAACGACATCCTTGATCCCTGCTGGATCAGCACGGCCAATCGGGTGGTTGCGATCAACCTGTATTTCGATCGCAAGGCCGTTATGGCGCAGCAAAATATCGTCGCCGCGCCGCAGGGCTGTCGTTTCCGGGTCAGCAAGTGTCACCCCACCCCCCGTCCAGTCCGCCCAAGAGCCCTGAGCCAAAGGCACCGCCTGATCCAGAAACGCCTTGGCTGCGGCGATAACGGCCGCGCCGCGAACAGGATCATAGCCGCCCGGCTTGGCGGGCGCCGCGTCCAGCGCATCCGTGCCATAAAAAGCATCGTAAAGACTGCCCCAGCGCGCATTAGCCGCATTCAGGACAAAGCGATCATTGAGCGACGGGACGACAAGCTGTGGCCCGGCCATGATGGCAATCTCATCATCGACATTTTGCGTGCCGATCCGGAAAGGAGCAGGCTCTTGCACGAGATAACCGATATCGCGCAAAAAAGCTTCATAAGCAGACATATCCGCAATCGGCCCGGGATGCGCGGTGTGCCAATCATCAAGCTGCTTTTGCAAACGGTCGCGCTTGGCGATCAGGTCTTTATTGCGCGGGGTGAAGCGGGCAAGAATGTCCGCAAGGCCGGCCCATAGGGCATCGGCGGCTAGGCCGGTTCCAGCCAGCGCGCGCGATTCAACAAAATCCGCCAAAATATCGGCAACTTGAAGGCCGCTGCGCGAAACATAGATCGTCATGATAAACCCTTAATGAGACAAACGGTCCGTGTGGTCTTCCCGGGGAGGAAAAGGGCACACCTGCTATGCGGCATTTGGCGCTGGCGTGCAAGCGCCCCTCGCCTAAGCAGCGGGCAGCGGCTATGAAGCAGCATGACCCGCTTATCCAAAACCGAATGCACGGTTCTCGATCATGCCGCTGCCGCGCCGATGCTGGACCAGGTTCAGCAATGGGCAGCCATCAACACCGGGACCGGAAATCTTGACGGGCTTCGCCAAATCGCGAGCGAATTGGCAGATGCCTTTTCCGCCCTGCCCGGTACGCTCCGCCTGTGCGATGCTGACCCGGTCGACAGCGTGTCGGCGCTGGGCCAGATTCAGCCCATTGTTCGCGGTCAAAATCTACACCTTCAGGTTCGGCCGGACGCGCCGCTGCGCGTTTTGCTGACCGGGCATATGGATACCGTCTTTCCGGCTGATCATCCCTTTCAGACATTACAATGGCGCGAAAAGGGCATTTTGAATGGGCCGGGCACCGCCGATATGAAAGGCGGCATCGCCGTGATGCTGGCGGCACTGGCCGCGTTGGAAACAAGCCCGCTTGCCGCGCGGATCGGCTATGATGTGTTGATCAATTCAGATGAAGAAACCGGCAGCCATGGCTCTGCCCGGCTGATCGCAGAGTTGGCGGCGGGAAAGGTGGCGGCGTTGACTTATGAGCCGGCGCTGCCCGATGGCACGCTTGCCGGGGCGCGGCCCGGTAGTGGCAATTTTTCTATCACCCTGCATGGCCGCGCAGCCCATGCAGGGCGCAATCCGGAGGATGGTCGCAACGCTTTATTGGCGGCGGCCGACCTGGCCCTGCGGCTTGCCGCGCTCAAACACTCGGCGCTGAGCGTCAACCCAGCGCGGATCGATGGGGGCGGCCCCAATAATGTCGTGCCAGACATGGCGACCTTGCGGGTCAATATGCGGCCTTTGACGCCTGAGGCGATGACGCAAGCTCTGGCGGCGCTCCATGCCAGCATCGCCGACGTAGAAGCCCAGTATGAGGTGCACGCCCATCTCCATGGCGGCTTTAACCGCCCGCCAAAGCCGCTTGACCCAAAAGCCGAGAAGCTTTTTGGCCTTGTCCGCCAGTGCGGCGACGATCTGGGTCTGCCGATCAGCTGGAAGGCAACGGGCGGCGTGTGCGACGGCAATAACATTGCAGCCTGTGGCGTGCCGGTTGTCGATACCATGGGCCCGCGCGGTGGCGCGATCCACTCTGCCGACGAATTTCTGATCGTCGACAGCCTTGCTGAGCGTGCGCAACTCTCGGCATTGACCTTGCTGCGCCTGGCTGAAAAAGGCGGTCTATGACTTATATCATCCGATCTGCCCGCGCTGATGACCTTCAGGCGCTTTACGAAATGGCCAAAAGCACCGGTGGCGGCTTCACCAATCTCCCGCCAGACCGCAAATCCCTGACCGCCAAGCTGGACCGCGCGGCGGCAGCCTTTAGCCGATCAAATGACGAGATTGCAGATGACCTGTTTGTCTTTGTGCTGGAGAATACGGTCACAGGAGATGTGCGCGGCACCTGCCAAATCTTCTCCCAAGTAGGTCAGAAATGGCCCTTTTATTCGTATCGCATGGGGGTGCTTACTCAGCATAGCGTAGAACTTGGCCGAACATTTCGTGCCGAAATGCTGAGCCTGACGACGGATCTAGAAGGTTCAACCGAAGTTGGTGGTCTCTATCTGCACCAAGGCGAACGTGCTGGCGGTTTGGGCATGCTGATTGCGCGGAGCCGCTATTTGTTCATCCGCAATCACCGGGCACGTTTTTCCGACAAGACTTTGGCGGAATTGCGCGGTGTGATTGACGAAGCTGGTGGATCACCCTTTTGGGATGGCGTTGCCGGGCGCTTTTTCGGGATGAACTTCCAACAAGCTGATGAGTTCAACGCTGTGCATGGCAACCAGTTCATCGCCGATCTGATGCCCAAGCACCCTGTCTATACGGCGATGCTGCCGGAAACGGCGCGTGCCGTGATTGGCATTCCGCACCCGACGGGACGCGCTGCGATGCGGATGCTCGAGCTCGAGGGCTTCGCCTGGGAAAGTTATATCGATATCTTCGATGGCGGCCCGACGATGACGGCACGAACGGACCAGATCAGAAGTGTTCGCGAAGCAAAGGACGCCCTTATCACGAAGGTCGATAATCATCTGGGTGACCACAAGGCTGGCGAAAAGATGTTGTTGGCCTGCGGACGTTTAGACGAATTCCGCGCCGCTTATGGCTGGCTCTCCGAGAACGCGGAAGGGATTGCCATTGATCCGCAGGCTGCTGCTCTGCTGCGCGTTCAGCCGGGCGATCGCCTCACTTATGTGCCGCGGTGGTAGATGCTGGTTGAAATCAACTTTGATGGCTTGATCGGCCCAAGCCATAACTATGCCGGGTTGAGCCTTGGCAATCTTGCCTCGGCAAAAAATGCGGGCGGCATCTCATCGCCGCGGGCAGCAGCGTTGCAGGGATTGGACAAGATGCGCGCGAATCTGCGCCTAGGCCTGACCCAAGGCCTGTTCCTGCCCCATGACCGCCCGGATAACGCATGGCTCAATGGACTCGCCACAACCCCGGAAGAGGCCGACCCGACGCTTCTCGCCAATGCACTATCGGCCTCTGCGATGTGGGCTGCCAATGCGGCCACAGTCTCTCCAGCGCCCGATACGCGCGATGGCCGGTGCCACCTCAGCGTCGCCAATCTCGTGACGATGCCCCATCGCAGCCATGAATGGCCAGGCACCTTGGCGCAACTCCGCCTCGCCTTTCGGTCTTCTGCTTTTGCTGTGCACGGGCCCGTGCCGCCTCCATTTGGCGATGAGGGTGCCGCCAACCATATGCGACTCTGCGCCGAGCATGGTGCACAAGGCGTCGAGGTTTTTGTCTATGGCATCGCAGGAGGGCCGTTTCCCGCTCGGCAACATCTTGCTGCATCTCAAGCCATCGCGCGGCGTCATGGCCTCGAGCATGCGTTGTTCGTTGCTCAGTCCGAAGCCGCGATTGCGGCAGGAGCCTTTCACAATGATGTCGTGGCGGTCGCAAATGAACGGGTCCTCTTTGCACATGAACAGGCATTTGCAGACAAGGATCGTTTTTTCGAGGCACTGCGCGCTGCACTTCCCTCGGTTGAGATTATCGAAGTCCCGGCGGATCAGGTGAGCCTTGCCGACGCAATCCAATCCTATTTGTTCAACGCGCAGCTGGTCACGCTACCCGATGGCGGGATGGCGCTGATCCTGCCGACTGAGGCGCAGGACAACAAACGCGTTTGGAATTGGCTGCAGCAAATGATCGCTGGGAACGGACCGATACGGGAGCTTATCCCCGTTGATGTCCGTCAATCCATGGCGAATGGCGGCGGCCCTGCCTGCCTCCGATTGCGCGTGGTGTGCGACCCGGCGGACGTGGACCCCCGGTTCCTTCTCGATGCCTCAAAGATTGATCTACTGGCCGATACAGTCTCCCGCTATTGGCCCGAAAATATTGCGCCTGGTGATATGGGATCCCCTGCGCTTTGGCGTGATATTCGTACCGCTCGACACGCGGCGTTGACGGCCCTCCAGCTAGAGGAACTCGCGTGAACCAACAACCGATCAACCGCCTGCTCAACATTATGGCGCGGCTGCGCGACCCTAAAACAGGATGTCCCTGGGATGTCGCCCAGACATACGAAACCATCGTGCCCTACACGATTGAAGAAGCCTATGAAGTGGCGGATGCCATCGCCCGCCATGATCTTCTCGCGTTGAAAGATGAATTGGGGGATTTGCTCCTTCAGGTGGTCTTTCATGCCCGTATGGCGGAAGAAGAAGGCGCCTTTGCGTTCGATGATGTCGCGACCGCCATTTCAGACAAAATGGAGCGTCGCCATCCGCATGTTTTTGGGGACGCAACCAGCGTTGACTGGGAGGGGATAAAGGCAGAGGAGCGCGCTCAGCACACAGATGCCAGCGCCCTTGCCGGGGTCGCTCTAGCACTTCCAGCCCTGCTGCGCGCAGAAAAGCTTCAGAAGCGCGCGGCGCGAACAGGTTTCGATTGGCCAGATGCCGAGGGTGCCCGGGAAAAGATTTTGGAAGAATTAGCGGAAGTAGATTCCGCCCCTGATATTGACTCCCGCGAGGAGGAAATAGGCGATCTGCTTTTCGCCGTTGTCAACTGGGCCCTCAAGCATAAGATCGATCCAGAGGCCGCGTTACGCCGTGCGAATGCGAAGTTTGAAGCTCGGTTTCGCGCGATGGAGGACGAGGCCGGGGATGAATTTACGGCCCTGACTCTCGATCAGAAAGAAGCGCTGTGGCAATCGATTAAGCGTCGCGCCTAACAAAATCGGGCCTGAAACCGGGCATAATCATCATCCCCCATCCGCACCGAGAGCGAGACCATATCTCCCTCCGCCCCTTGCGCCTCGACCTTTCCATGCGCGTGGACCCACGCAATCGCAGCACCATTGGAGGCAGAAAGCGTAATCTGCCGAAGACGATGGGTCGAGGTCAGCCGCACGGAACAAGCCTGAAGCAAGGCGTCTATTCCTTCACCCGTCAACGCCGAGACAAGCACCACATCCTCGCGCCGCGCGGCTTCTGTCATATGGAACGCACGCTGATCAGGGTGGAGTAGGTCGATTTTATTCCACACTTCGATCATCGGAGAGGCCTCCTCCCCACGCGCCCCAATCTCACGGAGCACGGCTTCGACATCGTCGCGCTGAGCCTCGCTGTCGACATGAGAAATATCACGAACATGGACGACGAGGTCCGCCGCGTTAACTTCCTCGAGCGTCGCACGAAACGCTGCGACCAGCTGGGTCGGCAAATCAGAAACAAAGCCTACCGTATCCGAGAGAATGGCTTTTTCGATCCCTGGTAAGGAGATTTGCCGCATGGTTGGATCCAACGTCGCGAAGAGCAGGTCTTCGGCCATCACCGTTGCCCCCGTCATCCGGTTGAAAAGGGTCGATTTGCCCGCATTGGTATAGCCAACCAGCGCGATCACAGGCCAAGGTGCCTTTTTGCGGCGGTCACGATGCAGCCCCCGCGTTCGTCGGACCTGCTCCAACTCGCGGCGCAGCTTTGCCATACGGTCTCGGATCAGGCGACGGTCAGCTTCGATCTGCGTTTCGCCCGGGCCGCCCAAAAAGCCAAAGCCCCCGCGCTGGCGTTCCAAGTGGGTCCAACTCCGGACAAGACGCCCCGCCTGATAATCCAAGTGCGCCAATTCCACCTGCAATCGCCCCTCGGCGGTTGCGGCCCGCTCCCCGAAGATCTCCAAGATAAGGCCAGTCCGGTCGATGACCTTAGCCTTGATCTCTCGTTCGAGGTTACGTTGTTGCACCGGGGTGAGTGCGCCGTCGATGATGACAAGCTCTGCGTCAACGGCGCGCGCACGGGAGGCAAGTTCTTCAACCTGCCCGGCGCCAAAAAGCGTTGCGGGGCGTGCCGCACGGATACGATAGGCAACACGATCCTCGACCGAAACGCCAATTGCCTCGGCTAAGCCAGCGGCTTCTTCCAACCGCGCATCTGCTGCGCGACTGCTGGTGCCGATGTCGGGATAGGCAATAACGGCTTTGGCCCCTCTGCCAAAACCGTCATCATCCTGGCGATTGAAAACGCTCAATCTTCGTCCGTTTCTTCCTCAGCGAGGTTGAGCGGGTGCGCCGGCTGAACTGTTGAAATGGCGTGCTTATACACCAGTTGAGACATGCTTTCGCGCTGAAGAAGCAGGCAGAATAAGTCAAATGTGGCGACCTCACCCTGAAGCATCACGCCATTGACCAAGAACATGGTAACGGGAGTTTGTGTTCGCTCCGTTGCGGAGAGAAAAACGTCCTGAAGCGATTTCTGCTTCTTCCCATCGCCAATCGCTGCTCGCATGGCCCCGATATCGATTGGCTGACCCGGCATGATTGTCGAAATGGCGTGCTTATAGATCAGCTGAGACTGACCGTCGCGGCGCAAGAGAACTGAGAAATTATCGAACCAGGTAATAATGCCCTGCAGCTTGACGCCTTTCACAAGGAACATCGTCACCGGCACCTTCGATTTACGCACGGTGTTGAGAAAGACATCCTGAAGGGAGTTGGTTTTATCTGCCATTTTATATCCTTTTTCTATCTTTGGCGGGCAGTCCCGCAACGCACCCTTGACCGGGTGTCGCATATTGTCCCCCTGTAAAGCGCCGGGGGCATAACCCTTCTTATCGCAGCTTGGCCGAAAAATCTATCAAAACCCCTCAATCTTCGCCTGGTTCCCGATCGTCTCCCATCCCCAAAATCTTCAGTTTTCGGTGCAGAGCAGATCGTTCCATCCCAATGAAATGCGCCGTTCGAGAAATGTTCCCCGAAAAACGACGGATCTGGATACGAAGATACTCGCGTTCAAAGGCTTCGCGCGCCTCTCTCAACGGTGCCCCCATCAGCGTCATGCCTGGCCCGGGAGATGCTTGCCCTGCTGGACTGCTCAAGATTTCAGACGGGAGCATGTCCATTTCAATCCGCCCAATACGTTCACCAGGCGCAAGGATGATCGTCCGTTCGATAATGTTGCGCAATTGGCGCACATTGCCGGGCCAGTCATAGGCTTGCAACGCGGCCATCGCATCCGCTGTAATCTCCGGCGTAGGAACCCGACGCTCGGCTGCGTAACGGGCAACGAAATGCTCTACCAGCGAAGGAATATCCTCACGCCGTTCGGCGAGCGCGGGAATATGAACAGGGACAACATTCAAACGATAGTAAAAATCTTCACGAAAACGGCCTGCATCGATTTCAGTGGTCAACGTCCGCGCACTTGATGACAGCACCCGAACATCGACTTTGACCAGCCGTTGTCCCCCGATGCGGATGAAGCTTTGATCCGTCAAAACCCGTAGGATCTTGCCTTGGGTTGTCATCGGCATATCGGCAATCTCATCGAGGAAAAGCGTGCCGCCATGCGCCCGCTCCAATAGTCCGGGGCTGACACTTCCGTCCGCGCGCTCTGACCCGAAAAGCTCCTCTTCAACCCGTTCAGGCGTCATCCGCGCGGCGCTGACCACGACAAAGGGGGCGCTTGCCCGCGGGCTCCAGCTATGGAGCATCCGCGCCGCCACCTCTTTTCCGACGCCGGCAGGCCCACTGATGAGAACCCGACTACCCGTCGGGGCAACGCGCTTCAACGTCGCCCGCACATGGTTGATCGCCGCAGAAGCGCCGCTCAGCTGCTCATCATAACCAATCTGCGCCTTGAGTGATTCATTCTCTGCGCGCAGCCGCTCTGTCTCGGTGGCGCGCGATACAAGGTGGAGCAGCCGCTGTGCCTCAAAAGGTTTTTCGATGAAATCAGCCGCCCCGCGCCGGATCGCCGCAACGGCTGTATCGAGGTTGCCATGGCCCGAGATCACCAAGACAGGCTGAGTGGGGTCACGTTGCTTGATCTCGTCAAGGAGCTCCAGCCCATCGAGCCGCGATCCCTTCAAAAACACATCGAGGAGAACCAGCGAGGGCCGTCGGTCCGCAATTGCAGTCAGCGCGGCGTCGCTATCCGCCGCCGTCCTCGGGGCATAGCCCTCATCTTCCAGCACCCCGGCAACAAGTTCACGAATATCTTCCTCATCATCGACAACGAGAATGTCGAGCGCCATGGCTTAGGAACTCCTTGATCGGGTCAGCGCGGACGGGAGTTGGTCCTGGCCGGCTTGATCAGCCTCACGCCGCACCATGGCGGCCGCGAGTTGATCGGGATTGATGGAAATCGAGACAATGGTGCCGCCACCTTCGCGATCGGCAAAGGCTATGCTGCCCATATGCTCTTCGACAATTTTCTTTACGATTGCGAGCCCAAGACCTGTCCCACCTGGCCGCGTCGTCATATAGGGTTCGACAATTCGCTCTCTCTCCAGCGGCAAGCCAATCCCGCTATCTGACACGCGGATCACCAGCTCTGCTCCGTTATTCTCTAAGGCGATATCCATATGAATATCACCCTCGGCGCGATCCGCTTGGGCAATGGCTTCTACGCCATTCTTGACGATATTGGACAAGGCCTGCGCGAGTTGACGGCGATCGCACAAAACCATGGGTGACGGGCTCGGCGCCTCAAGCGAAAAGCGAATATGCGGGTTTGCGACTTCGTGAAGAAACATCGCCTCCCGCGCGATATCGACAATTGCTTCGACTGCGAATTCCGGTTTTGGCATCCGCGCAAAGGACGAGAACTCGTCAACCATGCGGCGTAAATCGCCAACTTGCCGGACAATTGTTTCTGTCAAACGATCATAAGCAGCAGGATCGGAGCTTATCTCCTTGGAGAAGCGGCGCTTAAGGCGCTCCGCTGCCAATTGGATGGGGGTTAACGGATTTTTAATTTCATGGGCGACGCGACGCGCGACATCTGACCACGCGGCGCGGCGCTGGTCGATAAGTTGCTGGGTCATATCGTCGAAAGTCAAAATACGTCCAAACTCACTTTCAACGATCTTTACCGCAAGTGTCTTCGTATCCCCCTTATCTGTAAGCTGAACCACTGCTTCATGACGATCTTCTTGGAGCAAAGCCCCCAATTCAGGCGCCAGATCTGCCAGATCCGCGCCAATCGCGTCTTCCGGATCAATATGAAGCAAATTGCTCGCTGATCGATTGATCACGCGGATGCGCCGCTCCGGCGTGATCGAAATGACCCCTGCAGTGACACCAGAGAGGACAGCTTCGATCAGCGCACGACGGCGATCGAGAAGGTCATTGGAGGCGATCAGGTCCATATTCTGCTCACCCAGACGCTCTGTCATCCGGTTGAACGCGCGCGACAAGACCCCCACTTCGTCGCGACTTCGGGATGTTGAAACGCGTACGCTGAGATCGCCGCCAGCAACACGGCGCGCAGCGTCCACCAGTTCGCCAACTGGCTGCACCAATCGGTCGGCAACCCGCAAAGCAGAGAAAACGGCAAGCCCGATAATCGTGAGCGACAACAGGTAAAGCGCCGCGTTCAGCTGGACCTGCAACTTTGCGGAGCGTTTGAGCAAGGCATTATAGTCTTTGAGCACGCGTCCGGCACGCTTTGCCTGAGACAAGGTCTCATTATCCGCAACGCGTGACGCATATAAAAAGAGGTCCGAGGTGCCGGGCAATGGTGTCATTGCTTCCATCCGGCTCCCCGTATCGCGAAAAATAGTCTCCCGACGGCGCAGCAACTCTTTCGCAACAGCCTCAGGGACCCAGCTTTCAGCCTTGCGTTCATAGGGGTTAACAACGGCGAGAGTTTGAACGCCATTCCGAGCAGAAATGGCGAGAACAGCCGATTCTGATAGCTCGCGCTGATACACCTGAAACGCAAATTGGTTGGCAAATGCCGCGCTGTCGATGGGCGCGATGCTCATGGCCTGCGCCAAATCACCGGCCATAACGGAAGTCTCGTCCATCACCCTTTTTTGTTTTTCGGAATAAAGCTGCTGGGCAAGTGCGGTGGTGTTCTCAAACATGTTTTGAGCACGTTTAGAATACCAAATATCGACCCCATATTGAAACAAAAGGGACGCGATGAGCACCATCAGGACCACAGGGATGGTCGCGATCAATGAGAACAGCGCCACAAGACGGACGTGAAGGCGGCCATGCGTTCCCACGACAGACCGCGCCGCGCGCCGCATCGCCAGCACACGGCCTCCCAATACGAGCAGGACGACCGCGGGCACCAAATTACCAATGAGCAGAAGAACCGCGCCGACAGAGCGCAGCACCTGCCCATCACGCATCGCGAACCACGTGATCCCCGCCATGACAATGACGGCGATCGCGCAAAACCAACTGAGTAACGGAATCCAATGTTGACGGCGCGCCATCAACCCTAGCTGACGCCTCCACCGCTCCAGTCCGGAAAAGCCCTGCTTTGCCACAGTTGCATCATTACAACACCGTGGTGGCAGATCAAGCACAGCTTTCAAAAACGATAGAGAAAATTAGCGTTTCCCCATCGCGAGATCGATGCCGAGATCAGTCAACTTCTTCCGCAATGTATTGCGATTGATCCCCAATAATTTTGCAGCCCGCAACTGATTGCCCCGAACCGCCGCCATCGTCGCGGTCAAGAGGGGGCGCTCGACATCCTCTAAAATGCGATCATAAAGGCCATCCGGCGGCAAACTTGCCCCAAATTCCGCGAAATAGGCCGCGAGATGCTGCTCCACGGCGCTTGCAAGGCCAGAGCGGGCCATCATGACCGGCACTTCGCTTTTTACCGCGCGACCGGCGAGTTGCTGTTCGACCATGTCGGTGCCAATAACATCATCGCGGACCAAGACGGCCAATCGGCGCATGAGGTTTTCGAGTTCACGCACATTGCCGGGCCAGTCATGTTGGGCCAAGCGCGCAATGGCGGCGGCCGAAATGCCCTTGCGCGGCAAGCCCTCTGCTGCGGCTCTATCCAGAAAATGTTCTGACAGCAGCCCAATATCTGCAGGCCTTTGTCGCAGAGATGGAAGGGCGATCGGCACCACGTTAAGCCGGAAGAACAAATCTTCGCGGAATTGACCAGCGGCGATGAGGTCAGGCAGATCTTTATGCGTGGCAGCGATTATGCGAACATCTGCCTTGATCGGGCGACTGCCGCCAACCGTTGTGAACTCGCCCGATTGAAGCACGCGCAACAACCGGGTCTGAGCATCCATCGGCATATCGCCAATCTCGTCAAGGAAGAGCGTGCCACCGGCGGCCTGCTCGAACCGTCCGGCAGTCCGTTGCTGCGCGCCAGTAAAAGCGCCGCGTTCATGACCAAATAACTCAGCCTCGATCAATTCACGGGGGATAGCCGCCATGTTGATGGGAACAAAAGGCGCGTCCTTTCGATGCCCCAAATCATGGATCGCCCGCGCGACAAGCTCTTTGCCTGTTCCGCTTTCGCCAAGGATCAATACCGTTAAATCATTTGGAACAACGCGGGCAATGGTGCGATACACCTCTTGCATTGCCGGAGATCTTCCAATCAACGGCAGCGCTGCATCCGCGTCAGTCAGGGCGGGTTGGGCTGCGACAATGCCGCGACGGCGCATCCCATCCCGGACAGCCTGGCATAGCTCATCAAGATCGAAAGGCTTGGGAAGATACTCAAAGGCCCCTTGCTCCGTCGCACGGACCGCTGTGGCGAGCGTATTCTGCGCCGATAAGACGATAATTGGCAAATCAGGGCGCTTTGCGAGAATATCAGGGACAAGATCGAGGCCGTTGCCATCGGGCAGGATCACATCCGTCACCAATACATCCGGTTCAAAGCGTTCAAGAATTGCCGCTTGTTCGGCGACACTCGCGGCCGTTTCAACCTGATGGCCGTCGCGCGTGAGGGCTTCGTGGATCACCAGCCGAATGGCATCGTCGTCGTCAACGACTAGAACTTTTCCTTGAACCATCATGTCCTGCCATCTGCGCGCGGGAGAAGAAGGCGAAACACCGTTTGCTCCGGCACCCCCTCCCGCGCATATTGAACAATGCCGCCCATATCCCGCGTCAGCTTATCCACGAGAGCGAGACCAAGCCCCTGCCCCTTGGGCTTGCTGCTAACAAAAGGATCGAAGAGATTTTCGGCGATCTCGGCGGGGGCACCGGGGCCGTCATCAATGATGCAGACTTCGATAGGAAGGGACAATTTTCGGCCTCCATCATCGACCGAAACGGAAACGCCATGCCGAAAAGCGGTTGTGATAATTACTTGTCGTTTATGTTCTAAATCAGTGGTTTCAGAAGCATTCTTTAGAAGATTTAGAATAATCTGAACCATCGTATCCCGATGCACCAGCACGTCCGGCAGCGACGGATCATAGACCTCGCGGATCTCCAGTCGATCCCCAAAGCCGGACAGCGCGACGGCCCGCGCATGTTCAATAATCGCGTGAATATTCTCGGGCTTAAGATCGAGCTTACGGGTATCCGTAAAGCCTTCCATCCGGTCGATCAGGCTCGCTACTCGGTCGACTTCAACCTGAATAAGCTGGGTTAAGCGAGATGCCCCCTGATCGACGCTGCGTGCCAGAAGTTGGGCGGCCCCTTTAATCCCGGCGAGCGGATTCTTGATTTCGTGCGCCAGCATTGCCGCAATCCGGACTGCTGCCCGCGCACCGCCACCTTGGACCCGATTACCAACGCGGTGCGCCGTAGCCCCAGAATAAAGCGACACCAGCTGCCAACCTGGGTAGTCCGTTAGCGGCGTTACAAAGACATCGGCGCGAAGCTGCCCTCCCCGCCGCGGTTTTAAGAGTGCATCAAAAGCGGCAAAGGGGGCATCGCCAGCTTGGGCGCCCGCCGGGAGAGAAATCATCTCTTCCAGGCCCCGACCAACAATATTTTGCGCACTTAAGTTGAGCAGGATTTCAGCAGCCCCATTGGCCCGGACGATATGATGGTCTGGATCGAGCAACAGCATCGCAATGGGGGACGCAGCCAGCAACTCATCCGCACCCGGCACATCCGCCGATCGCGGGTGAGCGCTCAGGCGGCCGCGCGGCTCAGCCATGGCTCGTAAAATCGCTCAAGCATCGCGAGAACCTGAACTGGATCGTTAATTTGGTTCACCGCGTTGCGGAAATCAGCAGAGCCGTGGAGCCCCTTGGTATACCAGCCAATATGTTTGCGAGCCATGTTCACGCCCGTCGTCTCACCATAATGATCGAGCATATCGCGGTAATGACGAACGATCAGATGATATTGTTCTTCGATATTAGGATCAGGCATCACCGCGCCGGTGGTAAGTGCTGCCATTACCTGGGCAATGAGCCATGGCCGACCATAGGCACCGCGGCCGATCATCACCCCATCCGCACCAGACAGCTCTAACGCCGTTTCTGCATCCGAAATGGAACAGATATCGCCGTTCACGATGACGGGAAGGTTCACCGCATCTTTGACCTTGCGGACAAAAGCCCAATCAGCTGAGCCTTTGTACATCTGGTTCCGCGTCCGGCCATGCACGGTGACCAGTTTTGCCCCCAGATCTTCGGCAATATGCGCCAATTCAGGCGCATTGAGCGAGTCATGATCCCAGCCCATGCGCATCTTGACGGTGACAGGCACCTTGACCGCTTTGACGGTCGCCTCAATCAGCTTAGCGGCCAGCGGTAAATCACGCATGAGCGCTGATCCCGCGTCGCCATTTACGACTTTTTTGACCGGGCACCCCATGTTGATATCAATAATAGCTGCACCACGATCTTCGTTGAGCTTCGCGGCTTCGGCCATTTCATGAGGCGTGCAGCCCGCCAACTGCATCGACACTGGCTCTTCTATTGGGTCCCACGCTGCCTTTTGCAGGCTCTGCCGCGTTTCCCGGATCATCGCTTGGCTCGCGATCATTTCGGTCACATTCAGACCACAGCCAAACTGTCGGACGATCTTGCGGAACGGCATATCTGTTACGCCTGTCATCGGCGCAAGGATGACCGGAATGTCGATCTGGACGGGGCCGATCGAGATGGGAGAAAGTCGCTGCATAAGATTGCCTAAATTTTCAGCAGACCCCTAGGCAGTTTTAGGTTGCTGTGCAACAGATTTGCGTGCTTATGCCGCGCCTCATGAAGATTGCAGCAATCATCATGGCAGCTGGAAAGGGTGAGCGGGCGGGTACTGCTATTCCTAAACAGTATAGCCAATTAGGCGGTCAGCCCGTGCTTCGTCGGGCTGTCACCGCTTTGGCTGATCATCCTGATGTTTCAGAGATCATTGTCGTGATCGGCGCGGATCAGCAAGATTTAGCCAATTCAGCGCTGTCTGGCCTTGAAATCGACGCGCTCGTGACCGGCGGTGCGGATCGTCAGCATAGCGTTGCCGCTGGCCTTGCGGCAGTCAGGTTAGCAGATCATGTGCTTATCCATGACGCGGCTCGTCCGTTGCTGCCACATTCAGTTGTTGACCGGCTCATCCAGGCACTCAAATCAGCTCCGGCGGCAATCCCCGCCCTGCCCGTCGTCGACACCCTTGCTAGAGCGACCGAGGCGTTGGGAGACGTCGTTAATCGCGACGGGCTATTCCGGGTACAAACCCCGCAAGCGTTCCGGCTCGATGTCATTCGTCAATCGCATGCGCAATGGCGAGGCGCTGCCGCAACGGACGACGCCCAGATGGCGCGAGCAGCAGGATTTGCGGTGGCTATTGTAGAGGGGGACCCCATGCTCGACAAAATCACCCAGCCTGGCGACTTTGAACAAGCCGAACAAAAGCTCTCCGCGCATCTGATCCCCCGGACGGGATCAGGCTTTGATGTCCACCGGCTGGGCGCTGGGGAGGAGTTATGGCTTGGGGGGATCTTAATCCCTCACGACAAGGGCTTAATCGGCCACAGTGACGCCGATGTTGCCCTGCACGCGTTAACCGATGCGCTTTTAGGTGCGCTTGGGGATGGCGATATTGGCACTCATTTCCCACCCAGTGACCCCCAATGGCGTGGGGCTGCCTCGCACCGTTTTGTGGAGCACGCGGCGCGCTTGATCCGGGCCGCAGGCGGCGTCATCGACCATGTTGATCTCACCATTATTTGCGAGGCGCCGAAAATTGGTGCGCACCGCGCAGCCATGCGGGAAGCCATTGCGACCATGCTAGGCATTTCCCTGACGCGCGTGAGCGTGAAGGCGACAACAACAGAAGGTCTTGGCTTTGCAGGCCGCGGAGAAGGCATTGCAGCCCAAGCGCTTGCAAACATACGTCTGCCCGAGGCGGCGGCATGACCCCGCGCGTGCTCAAGCCTTTCCTGGCCATGGCTGCTGCCTCACTTGCGATGCAGAGCGCATTTGCTCAAACCACCCCAGCGCCCAATTGCATCACGCCGCGGGACGCCCAGGCCCTGATCAGCTTTGCCCTTCCAGAAGTGATCAACGGCGTCGCCGCCAAATGCGCGCCTTTAAACGGTCCATCCTCTTTTCTTGCAGCATCGGGCAAAACCCTAGCTGAACGGTACCGCCCTGCTTCGGAAGCCGCATGGCCCTTGGCAAAGCCCGTCATACGGCAGCTGGCAGGCGCACAGGCGGGACTAATCGACCTGCTGCCCGATGAGAGCCTGAAATCTTTTTCCGCCAGCTTCGCGGCGACCGCAGTCGTTCGGGAGATAAAACCCGAGCGTTGCGGAGATATTGATCGGGTCATGCGCGTGGTTGCGCCCCTCCCACCAGAAAATATGTCTATACTCGTTGGAATAATGCTTGAAATTTTAAGCCGACCGACGGCACAGGCCGCCATCGCATCGCGAAAGATGCCGTTAAACCTATGCCCTGCCCCAACAGGTGCCGGTCAGAATGTGACAACAAAGTGATGCAGATGGAAGATGCCCTCCCGCCCGAACTCGTTGCCGCCGCGCGCGCCGTAATCACGGAAAACCGCGCCCGCGGCCGTCGTGTCGCCGTAGCCGAAAGCTGCACCGGCGGTCTTGTCTCGGCAGCGCTCACATCCATCCCAGGGTCATCCGATGTCTTTGAAGTCGGTTTCATTACCTATTCCAACGACGCAAAAATGAGCGCGCTCGGCGTCGACTCGAATATTTTGGAAACCTTTGGGGCCGTTTCGATCGCAACCGCATGGTCCATGGCTCAGGGAACACTAGACCACTCAACCGCAGATGTTGCTGTATCGATCACCGGAATTGCCGGGCCTGATGGCGGCAGCGAGAAAAAGCCGGTTGGCACTGTTGTCTTTGCCCGCGCCCGCCGCGGAGCAGACCCGGACGATGTGATTGCCGATACCAAGTTGTTTGGAAATCTCGGCCGCGGCCCGATCCGCGTTCAGGCAGCGCTGGTCGCGCTTGAACTGATGCTGCCCGGGGCCGAGCTGTAAAGCGCCTCTGCCCGAGTAACAAAAGCGTCGGTCATTTTCGACAAAGCTCGGTCAAAAACCTGTCCGGCTATCGCTTCAAACACGCGGGACTTAAACTGGAAGTCGACCATGAAATCGACTTCGCAGCCGCCGCCTGGCGCGTCGCGAAACACCCATTCATTGTGCAGATATTTCATCGGCCCATCGAGATAATCGACCCGGATCGCGCGTGGGCGATCCTTTTTCACGCGAGAGGTGAACTTCTCCTTGATCGCCTTAAACCCGACCAGAAGATCGGCGACCATTTCCGTCTCACTATCGGACTTGATCCGCACACCGCTGACCCAAGGCAGAAACTCGCCATAGCGCGCAACATCTGCGACAAGCGCATACATTTGTTCGGCGCTATAGGGCAGCGCCCGCGTCTCGCTATGCTTTGGCATGGGCCAATTGGGCGGCGCGGGCATCCCGCAACTTCGCAAAATCACGGTCTGCATGGTAGCTGGAGCGTGTCAGCGGCGATGATGCGACCAGCAGGAAGCCTTTGGCGCGCGCAATCGCGGCATAAGCTTCAAAGGTCTGAGGGGTGATATAATCCATCACCTTGGCGTGCTTGGGTGTCGGCTGGAGATACTGGCCGATGGTCAGAAAATCGATGTCGGCCGAGCGCATATCGTCCATCACCTGATGCACTTCCAACCTTTCCTCGCCCAATCCAACCATGATGCCGGATTTGGTGAAGATGGAAGGATCGAAGCGCTTAACCGTTTCCAGCAAGCGCAGCGACGCATAATAACGCGCGCCGGGACGAATTGTTGGATAGAGCCGCGGCACGGTTTCCAGATTATGGTTATACACGTCCGGGCGGGCCGCGACGATCGCCTCGACCGCCGCTTCCATCTTGTTGCGGAAATCTGGCGTCAAAATTTCAATCGTCGTCTCGGGCGAGGCGGCCCGGATCGCTTGGATAACCTTTACAAAATGGCCGGCCCCGCCATCCGGCAGATCGTCGCGATCGACCGAGGTAATAACAACGTGCTTCAGCCCCATTTCTGCCACTGCGTCGGCGACATTTTGCGGCTCTTGCGCATCAACCTTACGCGGCATGCCCGTCTTCACATTGCAAAAGGCGCAGGCCCGCGTGCAGACATCACCCAAGATCATCATCGTCGCGTGCTTCTTGGTCCAGCACTCGCCAATATTTGGGCAGGCGGCTTCTTCACACACCGTGGTCAGCGTCAATCGACGCATCAAGGCTTTGGTTTCCGCAAAGCCGGCTGAAGTCGGCGCTTTCACACGAATCCAGTCCGGCTTGCGGACTCGTTCTACGGGGGATGCGTCGGTCATGGGGCGCCTTTACGCCTGTCGCACAGGCTTGCCAACCACCGAGGGCTTGCTAAGCGCATTTCCGTCCCCAGGAGATTCCCATGCCCGAATTCAAGGCCCTGCTCGAAGGCTACCAACGCTTCCGCGCAGATTCCTATCGCCACCAAAAAGCTCGCTACGATGCCCTTGAAAATGATGGGCAATCTCCGCCTGTCATGGTGATTTCGTGCTGCGATAGCCGGGTTGACCCCGCAACCATTTTCGACACCGTGCCCGGGCAGGTCTTTGCGTTGCGCAACGTCGCAAATCTTGTCCCACCTTTTGAAACTGGCGGCGGCCTTCACGGCGCCTCTGCGGCCATTGAATTTGGTGTTTTGGGCCTCGAGGTTAAACATATCGTCGTTTTAGGCCATGGCCAGTGCGGCGGGATCAAGGCCGCCCTTTCCGGCGTCAATCTGGGCCAAAAGGGCAATTTGTTCGTTGATAGCTGGATGGGGATTGTCCGCGATGCGCGCGACGAGGTGGTTGCCTGCAACCACGAAAATCCCCAGCGCGCACTGGAATGGGAAGCGATCAAGGTCAGCCTTGCCAATTTGCGGACCTTCCCTTTCATCGCCGAGCGCGAAGCCTCGGGCGAGTTGAAGCTGCACGGCGCGTGGTTCGCAATTGCCGAGGGCAGCCTATATGTACTCGACGAACCGCAGGGTGATTTTTCGCTGGTATGACGGGCGATATTCCTCCCGACACGCTGCATGACGCGCTGGCCGAAGCCTTGGCCCTGTGGACCGGCGCGGTAAAAAACCGCCGCAGCCCTCTCCATACGCCGGTTGTCTGCACGCTGGCGGGCGATGCCCCTGCCCCGCGCATCATGGTGCTGCGCGACGTCCGCGATGATGCCAGCTATTTTCGCTTCCACACCGATGCGCGCTCTCCCAAAGCCGCCCAGATCGCCAATGGCGCGCCGGTCGCGCTGCTGGGCTATGATGCCGAAGCGCGGGTGCAATTGACGGTCAAAGGCCGTGCGCAGGTTCGACGGGAGGGAGATGCCACTGACGCAGCTTGGGGTTCCTCCGCGCTGAGCAGCCGGCGCTGCTATCTCGCGGCCTATGCACCGGGCACCCACGTAGAGGCGCCGACAAGCGGCCTACCCGAAGCAATGCTTAATCGCGCGCCCACCGACGCCGAAAGTCGGGAGGGCCGCGCCAATTTTGCGATCCTGACAATTGAGGCAGAGGAAATGGAATGGCTGCGGCTCACCAGTTGCGGCAATAAGCGCGCGGTGTTTCGCCGGGCGGGTGGCACATGGCACGGCCAATGGATCACCCCCTAAGCCCGGCGCTCACCATCTGGTATGATGGCGGCTGCCCCCTGTGCCTGAGGGAGATTGCGCTGATGCGCCGGCTCGACACACGGCAGCGCATCCATTTTGTGGATCTTATGGGGGAGGCCCCCTGCCCGTTAGACCGCAGATTGATGCTCGCGCGGTTCCATGCGACGCTGCCAGATGGCACAACCCTGTCGGGTGCCGCTGCCTTTGGCGCGATGTGGCGCGAAATCCCCCTGCTCCGTCCGCTGGGGCTGATTGCCCGCAACAAATTGGTCCTGCATGGGCTGGAGCGGGCCTATCTTCTCTTTCTGAAGATCAGGCCCGCTTTGCAGCGCCTCGCGCGTTAGCGCGTCAGCTTTTTATAGGCGAGACGGGTCGGACGGTCCGCCGCATCGCCCAGACGACGGCGCTTATCTTCCTCGTACATTGCGAAATTGCCTTCGAACCATTCGACATGGCTATTGCCCTCAAAGGCCAAGATATGCGTCGCCAAACGGTCGAGGAAGAAGCGGTCGTGGCTGATCACCACGGCGCAGCCTGCGAAATTCTCAATCGCGTCTTCCAACGCACCCAGCGTTTCAACGTCCAGATCGTTGGTCGGTTCGTCGAGCAGCAAGACATTGCCGCCTCGCTTCAGCATCTTGGCCATATGAACGCGGTTGCGTTCCCCGCCTGAAAGCTTGCCGACATTCTTCTGCTGGTCCTGCCCCTTGAAGTTGAAGGCGCCGACATAAGCACGGGTCGACATGTCATGACCGTTGACCTTCACATAATCGAGGCCGTCCGATACTTCTTCCCAGACATTCTTGGACGCATCCAGATGGTCGCGGCTTTGGTCGACATAGCCCAGACGCACCGTCTCGCCGACTTCAATCGTCCCCTCATCGGGCTGTTCTTGGCCCGTCAGGATTTTGAAAAGTGTCGATTTACCGGCGCCGTTCGGGCCGATAACCCCCACGATGCCGCCGGGCGGCAGCATGAAGGAGAGGTTTTCGAACAGCAGCTTATCGCCATAGGCCTTCGAGATATTCTTTGCCTCGATGACCTTGCCACCCAGACGCTCCGGCACTTGAATGACGATCTGCGCCTTGCCGGGCGTGCGGTTTTCCTGCGCGGCGACAAGTTGGTCAAACTTGGCGATACGCGCCTTGGATTTGGTCTGGCGTCCCTTGGGGCCCTGCCGAATCCATTCCAACTCTTCCTTGATGGCCTTTTGGCGACCCGATTCCTCGCGGTCTTCCTGCTCCAGCCGCTTCGCCTTCTTCTCCAGATAGGTCGAATAATTGCCTTCGTACGGGAAATATTTCCCGCGATCGAGCTCAAGGATCCAATCCACCACATTGTCGAGGAAATAGCGATCGTGGGTGATCATCAGCACCGCGCCCGCATATTCCTTCAAATGGGTTTCCAGCCATTCGACGCTTTCGGCGTCCAGATGGTTGGTCGGTTCGTCAAGCAGCAAGATCGACGGCTTCTGAATCAATAACCGTGTCAGCGCGATGCGGCGCTTTTCCCCGCCCGACAGATTTTCAACCGACCAATCGGACGGCGGGCAGCGCAGGGCTTCCATCGCGATTTCCAGCTGGTTGTCGAGCGTCCAGCCGTCCACGGCGTCGATCCGCTCTTGCAGCGTGCCCATTTCTTCCATCAACGCATCAAAATCGGCGTCTGGCTCGGCCATCAGCGCCGAGATTTCGTTGTAGCGATCCACCATATCCGCCACATCGCGCGCGCCATCCTTGACGTTTTCGAGGACGGTCTTCGTGGGATCAAGCTGCGGTTCCTGCGGCAGATACCCGACCGTAATATTCTCGCCCGGCCAGGCCTCGCCCGTGAAATCGGTATCAATCCCCGCCATGATCTTCATCAGCGTCGATTTGCCCGCGCCATTGGGGCCGACGATGCCGATCTTCGCGCCTTGATAGAATTGAAGATTAATGTTGCTCAAAACGGGCTTTTGGGCACCCGGGAAGGACTTGGTCATGCCCTTCATGACAAAAGCGTATTGCGCAGCCATGGCTCGGTTCTCTCGGTTGATTGTCGGATTTGAGCCGGTCCCTAGCTGAGCAGATGGACATTGGCAAACCCAGCCATAGCGGGTAGCCATGGGATTATGAAAAAGTTCGTCGCGATAAGTTTCATGCTGGCCCTTGCGCCACTCGCCGCCTGCCAAGAACGTGGCTCTACGCAATCCGAAGAGCAAAAGAGCGTCGCAGAAATTGAAAATCGCGCAGATCAGATAAGCGCGGCCGCCGATGCCGCCATCAACCAACAGATTGCGGATATCAACGAAGCGGCCAATTCCGCCGATGACGCTGTGGCAAATGTTTCGAAGTAAACATTAGCTCAGGGAGATGCCTTGGCGCTGAAGCAGCTCTGGGATCTTCGATTTGAGTTGGAAAAAGCCCTTCCGACAGAAAGGCCAGGCCAAAATGTCCCACTGCCGCTGATGTTCGGCAAAGGCAATATTCTGACGCGATAGCCCCGACTGCACGACCATCATCTCATCTTTAGCAGGACCAATAGGCAAAAAGCCCGTCACGACTTGGGCGCAGCGCTGCGAAATTGCCAGAGACGGGACATCGGCCAAGGCTAAACGCTCAATCGGACACCCCTGCCAGCGCGCAGCCGCCCGACGGGCCGCATCTTCCAACGCGACCTGATCGGCTGCCGACCTTGTCAACTCGATCGGAATCACAATCCCCCGGACGTCAGTCAGGTGAAGCTCATTTTCCAAGGACAAGTCTTCACAAGTCAAAAGAAGAAGACTTGGCACATCACAAATTGGGGACACCGGCACACGGGGTTCCACCCGCGGAAGCGGAGGCAGCATCGATGGCGGACCTGCCTCTGTTGCTAGTCCTTCAGCGGTTAAAGCGCCGCCTGTCATCGCGAAAATCCACCCTGCATCGGCGAGGTAGCTTTTTCCAGCTGTATGCAGCCCGGCTACCCACCGCCAGCTCAGCGTGTTTGACGCAGGATCGGCATCGACAAGCTGAGAGAACATCCAACCGGCGCCCAATTGCCATGGGAGACCAAGCGTAAAAACCCAGATCGACGCGACCTGCATCCGGGCCCAGTTATGGAGATACCCTGTCTCTGCCAATTCGCGGGCCCAATGGTCAAAGGCCATAATCCCTGTCTGGCCAGCACAAGCGGCACGGTATTGCGTGCCCATCGGCGTCGCGCGGGCCGCTTCTGCTTCTAATATCTTAATGTCTCGAAGGAGCTGTGGCCAAAGGTCAGGACAGCTTTCCAGCCATCCTTTCCAATAAGTCCGCCAGAAAACTTCCGAGATAAACGGGGAGACGCGGTCAAAAGAATGACGCGCCAGCACCGTTCGTACAACCTCCTCCTCACTGATCAGCCGACGCCGAAGTGCAGCTGAAAGCCGGGAGACTGCTGTATGCGCACCCTGGGCATCGACACGGTTCCGGAGGGCACCATAATTTGCCGCGCCATTGGCCACGAACTCATCAAGCCGCGCTAAAGCCTCATCTCGGGTCAGGGGAAATGGATTATACGCCAAGATGTCACCTCCAACACCGCGCGCAAACTGCAGTGCGCGGCTAACTTCAGCGGCGCTAAACGACCAGCCTATTTCGCCCAAGGTGACGAAAGGACCATATCTCGACCAAACAAAATATAGGGAAAATGGTCGGGGAGACAGGATTCGAACCTGCGACCCTCTGCTCCCAAAGCAGATGCGCTACCAGGCTGCGCTACTCCCCGACGCGAGACGCCATAGCCGCCGTTTCGGCTGAGGCAAAATCTTTTTGGTGGGCCCGGCAGGATTCGAACCCGCAACCTAGCCGTTATGAGCGGCCTGCTCTACCATTGAGCTACAGGCCCCACCCCTGATCGGCTGGCGATAGCGGAGCCCATCCCGCCTCCGCAAGCGCCTTTGCTTCACTGCTCACATCAAGAAGTGCAGCGAACAGGTTAAGCTCCTGCGAAAAAAGCGAGTTTCTCTCCAACTGGGAAGCGAAGGATGACAGCCTCACCCCGTTCGAAAAACCGCCCGCCCAAACGCTGCACCAATCTCTGGATCAAGCGCTGAACAAAATCGAGACCTAGGGGCAGTGATTCTTCGAAAATCTGGCGATCCTGGTCGCTGGGCGATCGCATCGCCGAATGCGGCGGCCCGCGTGCAACACGCTGATCCGGGCTGCCCAAAACCAGCGTCACATCATCATCCCTAAAGCTCAGGCGCACCGGAATGGCGGCGTCGGGCACGTCACGGGAAAGGATAAGGCGGGCAGCACGAGATACAATCTGGGAAACCAACCACCCATCAACCGCGTCAGATGGAGGAACCCCGTAAACATCGAGATCAAAACGAACGCCCCTCCCCCGTCGCGTCAAAAGCGCCGCATCGAGAGACGCTCGGATATGAGATTCCAGATCTACCGTATCCACAGAAGATGCCTCCCGCTGAACGTGCAGTTCCCCCAACAGTTGCAAATCTTCAAAAATCGCCAGCAGAACATGAGCATGATCGAGAACAGCCATGGCGCGTTGCTGATAGGCACGCGCCACCGGCCCTCGGATCTGCGCGCAGATCATGTCAGCAAACCCGCATACCGCATTGAGCGGTGTTCTCATCTCATGCATGAATTGGCGCAGCGCCTCATCAGGAGCCGCAAGGCTTTCAGGATTTGCCGCGACTTCAGCCGGCTTTTGAATGGCGTTAGCTGCACGCCTGCCAAGGCCGCGATAGCCCAGAAACCGCCCTGTATCGGGTGCAAAGCACGGTAAGGCCGAAATTAGCCAGTCGCCGCAAGCCGCGCCTCCGCCAGATAACCTTAAATGGGCGTCATGATAGGGCTGCCTTACCCGAAACGCACCAGCCGCCTGTCCATCAACACCATGAAACGGCGCCACCGCAACTGAAGCGAGATTAGCGCCAACCACAGCTTCCGCAGCGACACCTTCGACTTGACGAATAATTCCGTCCGCACCGGTTTCAAACCAAAAGAAGCTAACAGGGTCAGGGCCTCCCTCGCCATGTATCAACGGCGGCGGCGGTTCGCCCTGACCGGCTTTAAACGCCGCCACCCGAGACAAAAGATACGGGATCGACCGCGGCTCCTCTGGCGAGGGCTGGCTGGACGGGGCTGGCTGGAATGCCGCGGCATCGTCCAAATTCGCCGGGGGCGGCAGTGCGAAATCGCTCGAGCCATAGCTTTTGAGCATCTGCCCGATGATGATGGGAAGATCCCGTCGTTCCCGAATGAGCGCACGGGCCATCACCGGAAGAGAGGGCAAAATCTCGGCCCATTGGCGGACTGACAAGCGAACTTGGGTCAGCAATGGCGCCGCCACAGACGGCAAATCCTTTGCAAAAAGCTGAACAATTTCTGGAGATTGGCAATAAGGGGCAATTGCTACTGCGACTGCTCGACGCCGCGCAACCGGCACTTGATGACGCCAAGATGAGGCGCGTTCAAGCGCAAGCTTATGCGTTTCCCGGGGAATCATCGGACGTTGCTGTGCCAGAATATCGACGATCTGGGCCCACGCTGCCGACACTGCCATCGCATCAGACGCAGGCTGATCCAAAATCATTGTCAAAATATCGCGAAATCGCACGCTGCCCCCGTAAGCCATATCTTCAAGAGGTTGGCTTAGAACGACGAGCTGGACAGATGCGATGTTCAAAATGGGACGTCACAAACTGATACAATTGCAAGTCTATGAAATTTTATTATATCAGGAGGGCGTTTTTAAATGGAAAAATTCAATCATGCCTCAGAATAGCTTTGATCCAATTGACCAGCGCATTTTATCTGAGTTGCAGAAAGATGGCCGTATTACCAATGTTGAACTGGCAGGCCGCGTAGGTCTGACGGCACCGCCCTGCCTTCGACGCGTTCGGGCGCTTGAGGAAGATGGGATTATAGAAGGCTATCACGCCCAGCTAAACCCGCTGCGGTTGGGGTATACGATCACTGTTTTCGCGATGGTGAGTTTGAAAAGCCAGGCAGAATCTGATCTTCGACAATTTGAAGAGCACGTCGCCAAGCTCGCGCCAGTTCGCGAATGTCATATGCTGAACGGAGAAATTGATTTTATCCTTAAAATAGTCGCGCGCGACTTGCAGGAGTTTCAGGAGTTTTTGACGACATCTCTCACCACCGCCCCCCATGTTGCGGGCGTCAAAACCTCTTTAACGATCCGCACATCGAAGAATCTGCCGGGGGTTCCTGTCGGCGGTGAATGAAAAGGGCCTCGGCAAATCTGCCGAAGCCCCTCCCATTCGCATAAAGGTTTGCGTCAGGCTTGCTGGTCGAGCCAGAGGAGCCAAAAATCTGCAATCTCCTTACGCGCTGCGCCAGAGACAGCCTTAAACGCGTCGCGCGCTGCATCCTTCTGCCCTAACCGAGCCAAAGCAATGCCAAGCCGGGTATTGACGGTATCTGCGTCAATCCCCCCCTTCTTCTGCGCGAGGCGGAAAAGGTCGATCGCCTTGGTATAATCCCCATAAGCGAGGAATGCGCTGCCCGTGTTGGCCGCCAGACGGCCATCAGCTGCGGAAGCAGCACGGCGCTCATCTGACACAACGGAGGCACGGTCTGCCGGGATACGCGCATTTGCATCGGTCAGTCGTTCGCTCACGGCGCGGCTCGACTTGCTGACTGCCCCCGTTGCAAAGCCCTCCTCGATAACCGCCTTGGCTTCGCCCGGCAGCGCGCTCAGCGTCGCCAAAGACGCGTATTCGAAGAAGTCACGCTCGCCAGCCAGGGCTTTTGAATCGTGCATCAGTCGGAAGAGATCAATCAGCGCTTGATTGTCGAGCTTGTTGCTATCCCGATAAATGACAAGAGCACTGCGCCAGTTATCCGGCGTCGGGTATGCCGCCACCTGCGCACGCGTCCATTTTGCTGTCTCGGCAGACAATTTCGCCTTGTAGGCCATGCCCGCACCACGGCCATACCATTCAACCGGCACTTTGCGGCCTGCGGCCTTTTCTGCATCGACCGCGGCCTGAAGCGCGGTCAATCCCTCGCTCGTCGCACCCTGCTTAAAATTTGCTTCTGCCAACAACAAATGGGCGCTCACATCCGCAATACCTAGGCGCACCGCTTCGCTCAAATGGCGTTTCGCTTCAGCAAAATTGCCAGCTTGATAGGCCAATTGCCCCGCGGCAAATCGGAGGCGCGGCGCATCTGCTTCCGCAGCGCTGCCGCTATCCACCATACCGACAATGCCTTCATATTGCAGCTTGGAGTCCTTCGTAGCCTGACCAAGTGTCAGCCGCAGTGCCGCCGCCGCATATTTTTCATCCGGGCCCTGAGACAAAGCTTCGAGCGCCTGAATCTTGGCAATTGCGTCTGCCGCATTGGCCTTTACCGCCGCATCAGCAGGGCCATAAGCGGCGCGGAATTCTTTGCTCAGCTGCCAAACCTTTTGCGGTGCTGGCTTCGCCTTCTTCTCTTTTGCAATGGCGGGTGACACAGCCAAGGGCACCGCGACACCCAATGCCAGCGCAAGACCCAGAGCAGCGCGAGAGACGGTCTTCATAATCCTCAAATCCTCCTGCAGGCCCGGACGACTCCGGATCCTTTTGATACAGCGATCTTCCGCTAATCCCTTCACAGAATTGGCACAAGCGCCACGATCATTCGATGGCTATCCCTGCGTTAATGAACCAAGTTTGAACCAGTCCACAGAAACTCCACAGAAACAATGCATCATCGCGTGATGCTGCTGGCCTTTTCTCATCCAGGGGACTAGTCCGAAACACAGATCAATCGACCGTTTGGAAAGACTTTTTCTTGAGCACCGACGAGCCCATTCTCGCCGATCCTTCGGACATCTCGCCCATCAATATTGTTGATGAAATGAAGTCGAGTTATCTCGATTATGCGATGTCCGTGATCGTCTCGCGCGCCCTGCCCGATGTTCGGGACGGTCTAAAGCCCGTTCACCGTCGTATCCTGTTTGCCGCCCAAGAAGGCGGTTTTGTGCCGGGACGCCCCTATCGCAAATCCGCAAAGATCGTTGGCGACGTGATGGGGAATTACCACCCGCATGGCGACTCATCGATTTATGACGCGCTTGCGCGGCTTGCCCAAGATTGGTCGATGCGCCTGCCGTTAATGGACGGTCAGGGCAATTTTGGCTCGATGGATCCAGATCCGCCAGCCTCAATGCGCTACACCGAAGCGCGGCTCGCCAAACCTGCGATGAGCCTGCTCGAAGATCTTGACAAAGATACCGTCGATTTTCAGCCCAACTATGATGGCTCGCGGGATGAACCTCGCGTCCTTCCAGCACGCTTTCCAAACCTGCTGGTCAATGGCGCTGGCGGGATCGCGGTTGGCATGGCGACCAATATTCCGCCCCATAATTTGGGTGAAGTGATCAACGCTTGCCTCGCTTACATGGAAAATGGCGCGATCAGCACTGAAGAGCTGATGGAACACGTCCCTGCCCCGGACTTCCCGACCGGCGGGATCATTTTGGGCCTGGCCGGCGCGCGCGCCGCCTATCTGTCCGGGAAGGGATCAATCCTCGTCCGTTCGCGGCACGAGGTGGAAGAAGGCCGAGGCGATCGGCGGTCGATCGTGCTGACCGAAATCCCCTATCAGCAGGGCAAGAATGCGCTGGTCGAAAAGATCGCAGAAGCCGCGAAGGACAAGCGGATCGAAGGCATTTCCGACATTCGCGACGAGTCCAATCGCGAGGGCGTACGGATCGTCATCGATCTGAAGCGCGATGCAACGCCCGATGTCGTCTTGAACCAATTGTGGCGGCACACCCCGGCGCAATCGAGCTTCCCAGCCAATATGCTTGCCATTCGGGGCGGGCGCCCGGAAACGCTGACGCTGCGCGATATCATCGAATCTTTCGTCAAATTCCGCGAAGAGGTGATCACCCGCCGCTCCAAATTTGAGCTAAATAAGGCACGGGACCGGGCGCACATCTTGCTCGGCCTTGTCATCGCCGTCACCAATTTGGACGAGGTGGTGAGAATTATCCGCAGTTCGGCAAGCCCGGCTGAGGCTCGGGAAAAGCTGGGCGCGCGGGAATGGCCCATTGCCGAGATCGCGCCCTATATCCGGCTGGTGGAAGCGGTCGAAACCGAGGTTGCGGGCGATACCTACCGCCTGACAGAAACACAAATTCGCGCCATCCTTGAACTTCGCCTGCACCGCCTGACGGCGCTGGGCCGCGACGAGATTGGCGATGAACTCAAGGAGTTGGCGGGCAGTATCGAGGAGCTTCTCGCCATCCTTGCCGATCGCGTGAAGCTTTATGCGGTGATGCGCGAGGAACTCGTCACCGTTCGCGATGAGTTTGCGACGCCGCGGCGTACCGAAATCGCGCCCGCCGCGGATGGCATCGAAGACGAAGACTTGATTGAACGCGAAGAGATGGTCGTGACCGTCACGGTTGACGGCTATATTAAGCGCACCCCGCTCGATACCTTCCGCGCCCAGCGGCGCGGCGGCAAAGGCCGCTCTGCCATGTCGACCAAGGACGAGGATGTCGTCACCGAATTGTTCGTCACCTCGACGCATACGCCGGTGCTGTTCTTCTCGACCCTCGGCAAGGTCTACCGCATGAAGGTCTGGCGCTTGCCCGAAGGCGGACCGAATACGCGCGGGCGGCCGATGATCAACCTGTTGCCGCTTGCCAAGGATGAGACGATTTCTACGGTGCTGCCGCTGCCCGAAGACGAAGCGGAATGGGGCAAGCTTCACGTCATGTTTGCCACTGCCAAGGGTTCGGTGCGCCGCAACAGCATGGATGCATTCACCAACATCCCGTCCAACGGTAAGATTGCCATGAAGTTTGAAGGGGACGACGCGCAAGACCGCCTAATCGGCGTGGCGTTGCTGACCGAAGAGGATGACGTCCTTCTTGCCTCACGCAGCGGCAAGGCTATCCGCTTCATGGGCACCGACATTCGCGAGTTTCAAAGCCGCAGTTCGACTGGCGTTCGCGGCATGAGCCTGAAGGATGGCGACGAAGTGATTTCGCTCTCCATTCTCCGCCGTTCCGGCGCGGATCAGGAGGAGCGCGAAGCCTATCTCCGTGCGGCCCCGTGGAAGGAGAATGAAAACGCACCTACCCTGTCGGCAGAACGCATGACGGAAATGGCGGACCGCGAGCAGTTCATCCTCACCGTTTGCGCGAATGGCTACGGAAAACGTTCAAGTGCCTATGAATATCGGCGCACAGGCCGTGGTGGTCAGGGGATTACCAATATTGATAATATCACCCGCAACGGCCCTGTGGTGGCGAGCTTCCCGGCGCATGACACCGCGCAGATCATGCTGGTGACCGATCAGGCGAAGATGATACGCATGAAAGTCTCTGACATGCGGGTCATTGGCCGCAACACCGCCGGTGTCCGTTTATTTGATGTCGCGGACAAAGAACACGTCGTCAGCGCCGCCCTGATCGAAGCCGAAGATGACGAAAACGATATCGAGGCAGAGGCAGAGGCGGACGCGGCCAACGCAACCGACACGTTGTCGCCTGATGCGGAAGGATCAGACGCCACAGAGGCGTGACCTCACACCTAACCTTGGTCAAATAAAAAACCCCGGCGGCGACGCCGGGGTTTTTCTATGGGCACATCTGCACAGCGCTTAGCGCTTGAGCGAAAGGCCACCAAAGCGCTTGTTAAACTTGGCAACCTGGCCGCCCGTATCCATCAGGCGCTGTGCGCCACCGGTCCACGCCGGGTGAGCGAGCGGATCGATGTCAAGCGTCATCGTGTCGCCTTCTTTGCCCCAGGTGGAGCGCGTTTCGAACACGGTTCCGTCCGTCATCTGGACCTTGATCATGTGGTAATCGGGATGGCCTTCTTTTTTCATCTTACTGCTCCGGTTAGGGCTGGTTCCGACCAGCCATGGATGCGGGAAAGCGCGGGCCTTAGCGGCTCACGCAATGGTTGGCAAGTAATGCCCGGTTAGGCGGACGGCGGATCCGCAATCATAGCGGTGAAATTCGCTTCCGCTGCCAGCTTTCCGTCGATCAGCGCGCGGCCAACAAATTTACAGACTGTTGAACGCTTTTGAACAAACTCCGCCTCCAGCGTCAGCAAGCAGCCCGGCTCTACCGGTGTGCGGAACTTCGCCCCGTCAATTGCCATGAAGTAAACAAGTTTGCCTGAACCAGCGAGGCCCAGCGATTCAATCGCGAGGACACCTGCTGCTTGTGCCAGCGCCTCAACAATGAGAACGCCGGGCATGATCGGACGCCCGGGGAAATGCCCCTGGAAGAATGGCTCGTTGATCGTGACGGCCTTGATCGCGCGGATCGATTGATCCGGCACAATCTCCTCAACACGATCCACCAACAACATGGGATAGCGGTGTGGCAACGCTGCCAACACCGCGCGAATATCCAACGAACCACTCATCTTTCGGGCCCCTATTTAGCTCAGCGGCCTTGCGGCTGCGCCTGAGCCGGACCGGCGGGTTGAGCTGCGCGATTGGCTTGGCCCGGTTGCCAATCCGCCGGCGGCGTGATCGAGACGCTGGGAACCAAAGTATTCAGTTCCGCAACAATGTCCTGCGTGAGATCGGTGCCGGGGGTATTTTTAATGACGGCGCCCTTCTGGATCAGCAAGGCGACCTTTTTCTTCGCCATTGCCGCAGAGACGGCAGCGTCGAGCTTGGCGTCGATCTGTTCCAGAACATAGGCATTCACGCGCTCGATAGGATCGCTCAGCTTACCGATTTCTTCCTGCGCAGCCCGCTGCTTTTCCTGAATAGCCTTGGCTTGCGTAGCGAGCGAGGGGTTGTTCGGATTAGCCTTTTGGTCTGCCTGATACTTGACGATCATAGCATTCAATTCAGCCTGCAGAACCCGCGAGCGGCTTTCGATCTGCTCGAATGTCGTCTTATAAGTAACCCGCATCTGCTGGTCAGCGGCGCGCGCCGCTTGAGACATGCCCAAGACCTGCTGAACATCGGAATAAGCGACGCTCTGGGCAGAGGCCGCCGCCGGCACGAGCGAAAGTGCCGAAGCCGCGAGAAGAATTTTAAGATTTTTAATCATCAGAATTGAGTTCCTACGTTGAAAGTGAAAGTTTTAGGATCGTCGCCATCTCGTTTCATCAGCGCTTTGGCAAAATCGATACGGAAAGGCCCAAAGGGAGAACGCCAGTTCACACCAAAGCCAACCGACACGCGCGGCTTCCATGTATCCCCCAGAAACACCTGGCGGAACGCAGAGCCTGTCGTTTGGCAGGCGATAATCGCCTCTTGCTCCGTTTGGTTCGCCCCTGGCACAATTGGCGTGATCCCGCCGGTGGTGTTATTCCGGCACAGAGGCACATCATTTGGCAAGGCTGACGTCCCAGGGTTCTTAACACCAAAAACAGAGCCGACCACGGCGAACAGAGAGGGCCGCAAGCCAAGCTCCCGCGCCCCGGAACCAAGTGGAATCTCAAGCTCCGCGCGCCCAAGATAATAGGCGCGGCCGCCCAAGGCATCGTCGGACACCTGATCACGGGCCGTGATTAACTCGCCCGTATCCGAGCGATAGAATTGGCGCAGAGCCCGCGGGCCAACGCCACGAATATCAAAGCCCGGGAATTGTGGTTCCCCAAGGAAGTAGCGATCCGTCAAACGGACTTTATCAGAACCTTCGCGCGTCGGATTTTCAAAGCTGTGGATGTACCCGCCTTCACCGGAGACAGAGAAAACGAAATTGCCAAAAGGCTTCCAATATTGCCGCGCGTCCACATTGGTTCGCAGATACTGAACGCTGCCCCCTAGCCCCGCGAAATCTTGGCTGAACAAAAATCGCTGGCCCCGCGTCGGACGGATACGATTGTCCAAATTATCGAACACCAGGCTATAGCCGATCGACGACGTCGTCCGCTTACCGACCGCGTCGCAAATATAGAGGCCCGCACGGAAAGGATCGCACTGACCTTCAAAATAATAGAGGTCACGATCGAGCGTGACGTCGTCATAACTCAAACCATAACGACCAGCGAGTGACCAAAACTCTGTGATCGGGACGCCAACGCGAACCTGAAAACCAGTCGTCGTTTGCTGGTAGGTCGTCTGCCGGCTCTGATTGATAAAGTTGAAGGAATTCAGATCCCTTCTAAACACGTCCGCGCCCAGGGCGATATTGCGGTCCATAAAATAGGGCTCAGTAAAGCCCAATTCGATCGACTTGGAATATTGGGAATAATTCACGCCGGCACGAAGTTCCTGCCCCTTCCCGCGGAAGTTGCGCTGCCGGATGGAGAAGTTGATGATGAACCGCTCTAGCGATGAGAAGCCAGCAGAAAGCTGCAGCTCACCCGTCGGTTTTTCTTCCACATTGGCTTCGAGCACGATGCGGTCAGAGGCAGAGCCTGGCTTCTGCTCAATCTCGAGCTTTTCCTGAAAATAGCCGAGGCTTTGGATACGATCTGACGACCGCTTCACTTGGAAGCTGTTGAATGGATCACCCTCAGCAAGGCGGAATTCACGCCGAACGACCTTGTCTTGAGTTGTCGTATTGCCGTTAATGTCGATCCGCTCCACATAAACGCGCGGCGCATCGCTGATCCGATAAGCGATCGACATGGTCAGCGTGTCTTTATCGCGACTGAACTCAGGATTCACTTCTGCAAAGGCATAGCCAAACAAACCAGCGGCTTGGGTCAAGCTGTCGACGGTGTCCTCGACCATCTTGGCGTTATACCAATTGCCTTTCTTAGTAGTCAGTGTCTCAGGAGTTGGTTTGTAATCACGCAACTCGCTGTCCAAGGTAATGTCGCCGAATTTATAGCGGTCACCTTCTTCGACCACATAGGTCACGATAAAATCTCGGCGATCCGGCGTAAGCTCGGCTGTCGCCGATACCACGCGAAAATCCGCATAACCTTGCGTCAGATAAAACTGCCGCATTTTCGATTGGTCATACGCCAATTTGTCCGGATCATAGCTGTCCTTGGACGAGAAAAAACCAAAGAAGCTCGAGGGGCGGGTCGCCATTTCTCCAATGACTTTTTTATCAGAGAATTTGGAGTTACCCAAAATGTTGATCTGGCGGACTTTGGACTTAGGCCCCTCACTTATTTCAAAGACGATATCGACACGGTTTTGGTCAAGCGACACCATCTTGGGCTCAACCGTCGCGGCGTAACGCCCCTGACGCTGATAAAGCTCAATGATCCGCGCAACATCGGCTCTCACTTTTGAGCGGGTGAAGATCTGGCGGGGCGCGATCTTGATTTCTGGACGGATTTTATCCTCCTTCAACCGCTTGTTCCCCTCGAGAATGATGCGGTTGATGACCGGATTTTCCTGAACGTCGATCGTCAGATTACCATTGTCATCGCGAATCTGCACATCGGCAAAAAGCTCGGTGTCCAAAAGGTCACGCAAGGCATCATCGAGCGATTCAACGGTGTAGTTCTGACCGGGACGGAGCTTGATATAGGAACGCACCGTATCGGGTTCGATCCTTTGAGACCCTGACACCCCGATCGACTTGATTTGCTGGGGTATCCCCACAGCAGCCGCATTTGCCTCTGCCGTCGCAGGCGCAGAGGAAGATGCCGGCAACGCGCGGCGAACCCGCTGCTGAGCCTCGGCAGGAGGGATGAACGTCATAAGGGACGTCCCCAGCATCAACGCCGCTAATCGACGGTGACGACCATAGCTCAATTTCATTTTTACCACGCGCTCTCTCATCCAAATCAACAAACTCTCAAAGAGGGCTGTCATCTATCCCCCTCAATCTGCCAGTCGCCAAAGCCCCAGCGATGCCAGATCGTTCAACGTGACGAAAAGCATCAAGGCAAGCAAGGCAAACATGCCTGATCGGAAGGCAATTTCCATTGTTTTTGGGCTCACTGGCCCCCTTTTCACAGCTTCGACCGCATAAAAGAGCAAATGACCGCCATCAAGCATCGGAACTGGCAACAGGTTAATGAACCCGAGGTTAATTGAAATCAGAGCCGCGAGGAAAACAAACGCTTCCCAGCCCAAAACAGCCGCCTGCCCAGAGACTTGAGCAATTTTGATTGGCCCACCCAATTCTGTTGCCGATCGGCGTCCAGAGATAACCTGCCACAGCCCATGAACCATGCGGTCGAGGATCTGCCATGTCCGCTTCACGCCAATAACCGGGGCTTCGAGCAGCGATACGTCGCGGATGGTTCGCTCATTAGACGGAGCGATCCCGATACGCCCGATCCTATACTCACCGCCAAACCGATCCGTCTGCGTAACAAGACCTGCTTTTACCTGACGCGTCAACACCGCCCCAGAACGCGCCACTTCAACGTCAAGGGTCTGACCAGCACGATCTTGAACGATGGGGTAAATATCATCGAACCGGGTGATTTTGCGACCGTCAATCCGCAAGACAATGTCGCCTGATCGAAGGCCAGCTTCAGCCGCTGGCGAGCCCGCCTGAACAGTCGAGATGACTGGAGGCGTTCTAGCTTCGCCATACACAAAGGCAAAGGCACTGAGGATGAGCACCGCTGCGATAAAATTGGCCATAGGACCAGCCAAGACAATCAGAAAACGCTGCCCCAAAGGCTTGGCATGGAAGATACCCTGCCGTGCCTCTGCCGAAAGATCGCGCCATCGCGGATCTTCGAGGCTGGCGCCATTCATATCCCCGGCAAAACGGACATAGCCCCCAAGCGGCATCCACCCAATTTTCCAGCGCGTGCCGTGCCGATCCGTCCAGCCAAGAATTTCCCGGCCAAAGCCGATTGAAAACGCCTCGACCGTCACGCCGAAGCGGCGCGCCATCAGAAAATGACCAAGTTCGTGAATGAAAACCAAGGGGCCGATGACAAGGACGAAGCAAACGACCGTCCAGAGAAGTCCGGGCGTGTCGATCATCTGGCGAAGGTCTCCATCATTTGAGCAGCATGACGCCGCGCTTGCGCATCCACGGCCAAAACGTCCGCAATGGTCGCCGGTGGAAGAGGGTCATAGAGACTCAAGACGGATTCCACAACGGCCGGGATTGCCCCAAAGCCGATCTCTTTTTTCAAAAAGCCGGCGACCGCAATTTCATTGGCTGCATTGAGAACAGCTGGCGCGCCACCTCCTTTGGCCAGCGCCTCCCGCGCGAGCCTTAGGCACGGAAAGCGCACCTGATCAGGGGCCTCAAAATCAAGCCGAGAGATTTGGGTGAGATCCAGCTGCTGAACAGGTGCTGCCATCCGCTCCGGCCATGCAAGGCAATAAGCAATGGGGGTGCGCATATCGGGCGAGCCCAGCTGCGCCAGCACCGAACCGTCGATATATTCGACCATCGAATGGATCACCGATTGGGGATGCACAATTACGTCTAACTGTTCAACTTCAACCGGGAAAAGATGAAACGCCTCGATAAGCTCGAGCCCCTTGTTCATCAAAGTCGCTGAATCGACGGAAATCTTAGCCCCCATGGACCAGTTGGGATGCTTCACGGCCTGTTCGGGCGTCACCATCGCCAGCTCATTTGCACTCAATGTCCGAAAGGGACCACCGCTGGCGGTTAGGACAACCCGCCGAACTGCCTCTTTATTGGCCTGCTCAAAACACTGAAAAATGGCGTTATGTTCTGAATCCACCGGAAGCAGACGGGCCTTTTGGCGCGACACCGCAGCAGTCAAAACTGACCCCGCGGATACAAGTGCTTCTTTATTCGCAAGTGCGACAGTGCGTCCCTCGCCTATCGCCGCCATAACTGGCTCAAGCCCGGCACAGCCAACAATCGCCGCCATCGTCCAGTCGACTGGGCGTGCCGCCGCATCAATTAAGGCGCTCCGCCCCGCTGCCACCTCAATGCCACTGCCGAACAGCGCATCTTTTAAGGCTAGATACAGGGCTTCATCCCCAATCACCGCGAGCTGGGCCCGCGCTGCTCGGGCAGACTTGGCCAAGTCTTCGACATTGCTGTGCGCGGTTACTGCCTCAACGTGGAATCCATCAGGCTGCCGGCATACCAAATCGAGCGTTGATTGGCCGATCGAACCGGTCGCCCCAAGGATGGTCACGCTTTTCATCCGGCTTAAGCCCCCAGCCAGACAAGCAGTGCTGCGACAGGTAGTGCGGTTGCGACGCCATCGAGCCTGTCTAGCGCGCCACCATGGCCCGGAATGAGGGTTCCGCTATCCTTCACGCCAGCCCGGCGCTTCATCCAGCTTTCGAAAAAATCACCAGCTTGTGCGAGAATCGCAAGGGCTGGGCTTGCCAGCGCGAGCGCCAACGGCAGCCCCGACACCCGGTGCAACACCACCCCGAGGACGAGTGCCCCCAACATCCCGCCGATCAGGCCAGACCAAGTTTTATTCGGGCTGATCCGCGGCGCGACCTTTGGGCCACCCACATTCCGCCCTGTAAAATAAGCGCCAATGTCGGTCGCCCAGACGAGCGAAAGCCCCCAAAAGGCATAGAGAAGCCCATCAGGCTGCATACGCAGCCACAACAGCGCAGTGACAGGCAGGCCAACATAGATCGCCCCAGCAGCAAGCCAGATATTCCGTGTAGCAAGAAAGAGGAAAAGGAACGTGCCTAAAAAGGCAATCATGGTGAGCGCACTCGGGCCCGCTGCCAGCGGTGATAATAATGCCAAGGGCACACACAGAGCATATTGGGCGATCCGTTTGTGTGCGGCGGCATCTGTCAAACCCGCCCATTCCCCGATCATGATAAGACCGATCAGGGTTGCCAACACCCATAGAGCATTGCCGCCCAGCCAGAGTTCTACGGCAGCCACGACGATCAGAACAACCCCCGCAAGCGTTCTTTGGATCAGTTCAGGTGTCACAGGCCACCAAAGCGCCGCTCACGCGCACCAAATTCCTCCAGGGCGGCAGCGAGATTCTCTTTGCCAAAATCCGGCCAGAGGGTCTCGACAAACATCAATTCTGCATAAGCCAGCTGCCAGAGAAGAAAATTGGAAAGCCGCTTTTCTCCCGACGTTCGGATCAAAAGATCTGGCGCTGGGATACCCGCAGTGAAGAGCTCTGCTTCAACATGCGCGGCAGAGATCTGCTCTGGCTGAAGTTCACCTTGGGCGGCTTTCTTCGCTATCACGCGCGCCGCGCGCACCATTTCATCCTGCGCGCCGTAGTTCAGCGCGATGACGAGTGTTGTCTTCTCATTTTGGCAGGTTTTCTCGATCGCGTCGTCAATCAGCGCCACCAAATCGGGCGCCAATTCCTGATACGCACCAATCACCTTCAGACGGACGCCATTAAGGGCTAATTCCGCGATGTCCTGCACGATGAAGTGCCGAAGCAACCCCATCAAATCACTGACTTCATCCGCCGGGCGCCGCCAATTCTCAGTCGAAAAGGCATAAAGCGTCAGCACGTCAATCCCAAGATCGCCTGCAGCGCGAACAACAGCCTTTGCCGCCTCTATTCCTTTGCGATGCCCCGCGATACGCGGCAACATCCGACGCTTGGCCCAGCGCCCATTGCCATCCATAATAATAGCGACATGCCGCGGGACGTTTTGCCCCACGCCTGGCGTCGCCACGGGGGCAGACGCGGCCGTCACTTGCCGAGGATTTCCTTTTCCTTCGCGGCAAGGGCAGCATCGATGTCAGCAATCGTCGCATCCGTCATTTTCTGAACTTCGGATTCAAGGCGCTTGCGATCGTCTTCGCTGATGTCCTTTTTCTTCTCGTCGGTTTTCAGCGCATCATTGCCATCGCGCCGGACATTGCGGGCGGCGATCTTCGCCTTTTCCGCATATTGATGCGCCAGCTTGACCAGTTCCTTGCGCCGTTCTTCCGTCATATCCGGGATCGGCAGACGGATATTCTGGCCATCGACCATCGGGTTAATCCCAAGCCCCGCAGAGCGGATCGCCTTTTCAACCGGCGTCACGTTGGACTTGTCCCAGACTTGCACGGAGAGCAAACGCGGCTCAGGCGCGGAAACTGTTGCCACCTGATTAAGCGGCATCATCGCGCCATAGACTTCAACCTGAATGGGATCGAGCAGCGCGGTATTGGCGCGGCCCGTGCGCAGCCCACCAAGATCGCTCTTCAGCGATTCAACGGCACCGTGCATGCGACGTTCGATATCGGCCTTATCATAGGCTGGCATGATCCTGCTCCCTTAAGCTTGGTTGGTGACGACCGTTGCCACACCCTCTCCGGCGAGCACCCGAGCCAAATTGCCGGGTTCGCGGATCGAGAAGACGACGATCGGAATATCATTGTCCCGACACAGCGCAACAGCACTTGCATCCATCACTTTCAGATTGTCGGAAAGCACCGTGTCGAAGCCAACGCGGTCATAACGCTTGGCATCCGTCACGATCTTCGGGTCGGCATCATAGACGCCATCGACACTGGTGCCCTTGAACAGTGCGTCGCACTTCATTTCAGCTGCGCGAAGCGCCGCGCCGCTATCGGTGGTGAAATAGGGACTGCCGACGCCCGCTGCAAAAATGACCACACGACCCTTTTCGATATGGCGCTCAGCGCGGCGGCGGATGACAGGTTCACACACCTGATCCATCTGAATTGCGGATTGCACACGTGTGTCGACGCCCAGCTGCTCAAGCGCATTCTGCATCGCGAGCGCGTTCATCACGGTGGCGAGCATGCCCATATAATCGGCCTGCGCCCGATCCATGCCCTTGGCGGCCCCCGCCATCCCGCGAAAGATATTGCCCCCGCCGATGACAAGGCACAGTTCAAAGCCCGCGTCCTTCGCGGCTTTGACTTCCATCGCCATGCGCTGAACCGTTTCGGGGTTAATGCCAAAAGGCTGATCGCCCATCAGGACTTCGCCGGAAAGCTTCAGGAGAATGCGTTTGAAGCTGGGGCGCGACATGGTCGTAAAAGTCTCTCTCAACGGGCAAATAAAATAAGCAAGGCGCGCACCCTAGAACGGGTGCGCGCCCTTGCCAAGCGGCAGGCTTAGAGGCCCGCTGCGGCGGCGACTTCTGCGGCGAAATCGCTTTCTTCTTTCTCGATGCCTTCACCAAGCTGGAAGCGAACATAATCCTTCAGCTCAATGGCCGCGCCGGCTTCCTTGCCAGCTGCTGCAACAACGTCAGAGATCTTGGTCTTGCCGTCCATCACGAACAGCTGGTTCAGAAGGGCATTTTCCTTCACGAACTTGGCAACCGAGCCATCGACCATCTTGGCGATAACCTCAGCCGGCTTGCCGCTTTCCGCAGCCTTTTCCGACGCGATCTTACGCTCACGCTCGATCATGTCGGCCGGGATTCCCGCTTCGTTGAGCGCCAGCGGGAAGGCCGCAGCGACATGCATCGCCAACTGCTTGCCCAAAGCTTCCAGCTTATCGGCCGGGGCTTCCGATTCCAGCGCGATCAGCACGCCGATCTTGCCCATGCCCGGGGTCACCTGATTATGGACATAGGCCACAACCGCACCCTTGTTGACCGAAAGACGACGCGCACGACGCAGCGTCTGGTTTTCGCCAATGGTGGCGATGTTGTTCGTCAGCACTTCGCCAACCGTGCCGCCCGAGGGATAGGCTTCGTTGGCAAGCGCGGCCACATCATCGCCCTTGGCGAGCGCAATTTGGGTCACGTTGCGGACGAAATCCTGGAACTGTTCGTTCTTCGCCACGAAGTCGGTTTCGGAGTTCACTTCAACCGCAGCCCCCGAGGTGCCGCTCACGGCAACGCCGACCAAACCTTCGGCCGCGGTGCGGCTCGACTTCTTCGACGCGGTGGCCAGACCCTTGGCACGCAGCCAATCAACAGCGGCTTCCATGTCGCCATTGGCTTCGGCAAGCGCCTTTTTGCAATCCATCATACCCGCGCCCGATTTTTCGCGCAGGTCCTTGACCATCGATGCAGTAATCTCTGCCATGTTCTTGTCCTTTCGGTTCTAAACGCCGTCACCCCCGCCGAAGCGGGGGCTCAAAGATCACGCTGTTGGGCGTGTTATGACTTCCCGGCGGGCCGGGAAGGACAGGAAATTATCAGGCGTCGGCCAGAACGGCTTCGGCCGGCGGCTCGTCCATCGCGCCGAGATCGGCACCGCGCGACGCAGCGCCCTGCTGACCGCCACGGGTCGCAGCGGCCGCAACCGCTTCGCAATAGAGGCGGATCGCACGGCTGGCGTCGTCATTGCCCGGAACCGGGAAGGCGATGCCATCGGGCGACACGTTCGAATCGAGGATCGCGACAACCGGAATACCAAGAACATTGGCTTCCTTAATCGCCAGTTCTTCCTTGTTGGCGTCGATCACGAACATCACGTCCGGAATGCCGCCCATGTCGCGGATACCGCCGAGCGACAGCTCCAGCTTGTCGCGCTCGCGCGTCATCTGGAGGACTTCCTTCTTGGTGAAGCCCGAAGTGTCGCCCGAAAGCGTTTCTTCCATCGACTTCAGACGCTTGATCGAGCCCGAAATGGTCTTCCAGTTGGTGAGCATGCCGCCCAGCCAGCGGTGGTTGACGAAATGCTGACCCGAAGCGCGCGCTGCATCTGCAATCGGACCCTGCGCCTGGCGCTTGGTGCCGACAAACAGAACCTTGCCGCCGCGTGCCGCCGTCTGCGACACAAAGTCGAGGGCGCGCGCGAAAAGCGGAACGGATTGCGAAAGATCAAGAATATGCACGCCATTGCGGTCACCAAAGATGTAAGGCTTCATCTTCGGGTTCCAGCGGTGCGTCTGGTGGCCAAAATGCGCGCCAGCTTCCAACAGCTGGTGCATCGTGACAGTCGGTGCTGCCATGGGATAGTCTCCTTCCGGTTGGTCCACTGAGAGGCGAGAACGAAGCAAGCGCTTCGCACCGGTTTATGTGCCTCCCATGCGGGATTGAGGCGCGCCCCTTAACGCGGGGACGCGGGCATTGCAAGGCTTATGGCAGGCCCAAAGCTTTATGGGTCTGCAAGCTCAACCGCCATTTGGGATGATCCATGACAAATTGGATGGCTGCCGCCAGATTTTCAGACCGCGCTACCGAATCCATCGGCTGGATGAGGAAATGGTCAAAGCGCCAGCTTTCCATGTCCTGCCAGTCGCTCCCCGGTTGCGGCCAGACCAGCTTCAATTCATTGCCAGATCGCTGCACCACCTCGCTGCCGGCCTTGGGACTGATGCACAGCCAATCAATCCCCGGCGTCGCGGGAAGCGTGCCGTTGCTTTCCACACCAATCTCGATGCCGCGGGCATGGAGCGCGGCAACCAAAGCTGCGTCCAGTTGCAACATTGGCTCCCCGCCGGTGATCACGACATAGGGGCGCCCTGCCCCGGGCTTTCCCCATAAGGCTTCGACCTTATCTGCCAGATCGTCCGCGGTTGCGAACTTGCCACCATTCTCGCCATCAGTGCCGACAAAATCGGTGTCGCAGAACTGGCAGATGGCTTTAACGCGATCTTCCTCGCGGCCCGTCCACAAATTGCAGCCCGAAAAGCGCAAGAAAACCGCCCGCCGCCCGGCTTGCGCGCCCTCGCCTTGCAGGGTGAGGAAGATTTCCTTGACCGAATAGGTCATGGCCGGACCGCATATTTGGTTGGATCGGTAATCCCGGCTTCTTCAAACCCCTTTTGACGCAGCCGACAGCTATCGCAGGTGCCGCAATGCTGCCCGTCATCGGTCGGGTCATAGCATGACCAACTCAACCCCATATCGACCCCAAGATCATATCCTGCGCGGACGATATCGGCCTTGGTCATCGCGACGAGCGGCGTATGGATCGTAAAAGGATCGCCCTCAACGCCGGCCTTGGTGGCCAGATTGGCCATGGCTTCAAATGCAGCGATAAATTCTGCCCGGCAATCCGGATAGCCGGAATAATCAAGCGCGTTGACGCCTATCGCGATATCGCGCGCACCGACCGCCTCCGCCCACCCAAGACATAGCGACAAAAAGATTGTGTTCCGTGCGGGAACATAGGTGATCGGGATACCCTGCCCAACCCCGGTCTTCGGCACGGCGAGCGCGCTATCGGTCAATGCCGATCCACCGAAGGCCGAGAGATCGAGCGGCAGAACAATGTGTCGCTCCGCCCCCAAAACCGTCGCCACTCGAGCCGCTGCCTGCAGTTCAATACGGTGACGCTGGTTATAGTCGATGGTCAGTGCAAATAACCGCCAACCCGCCGCGCGTGCCAACGCCGCGACAACAAGGGAGTCCAGTCCTCCGGAAACAAGGGCAACGACGGCTCCGCCCGCAGGCGCTTGAGGAAATATCATCTCCGCCAGCTAGAGCCTGAAAGGAGTAGTTTCAAGCGCCACAAAAAACGGGCCACCGGAGGAGGCGACCCGCATAGTTTCTTTCAGGGATTGGAAGTCACCATGAAGAACTTCGCCCGATCAGAATACGAACGACGCCTTAACAAGCTGCTAAAATGAATCGGACTATTTCCGCGATAAGCTGCAACTACCAATACGCCGCGCTTCGAAATTCATCGAAAATGGTGCGTTTCTGAGGATTCCCTGCGTTTCAATCTGAAGCAATCGGGGCGTTTCCACGCGCAATTTGGTTTGACCGCTGCCAGCCCTCGGACAGCTGTAATGCACGGTCGCCTGTTGGGCCTGATTGTCGATCGTGAACCGAGAACAAGAAAGATGAGGATGTCCGAGCTGGAGTAAATCTGCAGGATCGACGACACACAGACTGCGCCCCCCATCCCGATCATCTGTGGACTTTATATCCCACAAGCCGGGTTCGATCCGGTTCAAAACATGAAGGGTGTCAGCAGCACTTCCCGGCATGGCCGCGGCGGCAAGGAGAGCACCTCCTAACATGGCAGCAATTGATCTTCCGAGGACCATCTTATTGCCCTTTAAATGACCTTTGCGACGCTTTCAGGGGCACAGAGTGCGGCGTGCCATGATGCAAGTCAAAGATAATCAAACTGAAGCGATAATTTTAGATCTGTACGGGAAAGATTTTGGAGCAGAACGCGCAATCAACAGAAACAACACCCGTCTCATCCGCCATCTCGCGGCGCTCTTCATCGGAAAATCGCAGAATGACGGACCGCACATGATCGGCATCACAGCGGCACCCCTTTTTCAACGATGCTGCGTCAAGAATCCGAACTTCGTCGACTTCATTGAAGAGCCGCCACACGATATCATCGAGCGGCAGCTCAAGAGAGCACAATTCTTCAGCTGAGATTGTATGCGCCAGCGCCACAACATGCTCCCATTCTGGGTGATCATGGCGGACATGGAGCCGTTCTCTTCCTACTTCACCTTCTGGCAGGTGCTGCACGAGAATGCCGCCGGCGACATCGCCAGACAACGCCGTTCGCACCAAGCTCGGAATTTGTTCGGACTGAGCAAAATAATGTTCGATTGCGTCGGCAAGACGCGCGCCTTCGAGCGGCACGATGCCCTGATAACGCTCCTGACTCACCGCCTGATCGAAGGTGATGGCGAGATAGCCCTCCCCAAACAGGTCGCGAAGGTTAGGATCATGGGGCAAGGCGGCGATTTTCTCCGCGTCATGCTTTACATAACCCCGCACTTCACCCGCGCGATAATCGCAGACGAGCAGCTCAATGGCTCCATCCTTGGTTTGCGCTTGGATGGTCATCTGGCCATCATCGGTCTTTAACGTCGACCCCAGCAGCGCCGTGATAACCAGCGCTTCGGCGAGCAATTTTTCAACCGCCGGCGGATAGCCGTGCGCGGCCAACACATGTTCCAGAGTCGGCCCCAGCCGCACAACGCGGCCACGGGCATGGAGGCTGGAAATGGTGAAGCCGAGAACCCGGTCCAGTTCCTGGCTCACAGAACCCCCAAGGCCCAAAGCAAAATCGATTTTTGGGCATGAATACGGTTTTCCGCTTCATCCCAAATCAGCGATTGCGGGCCATCAAGAACGGCATCAGTCACTTCCTCGCCGCGATGGGCTGGCAAGCAGTGAAGAAAGTGCGCATCTGCTTTGGCGCCTGCTATAAGCGCTTCATTGACCTGGTAGGGCATCATCGCAGCAATTTTGGCGTCTGCATGTGCTTGCCCCATGGAAACCCAGGTGTCTGTTACCACAATATCCGCATCCGCAATCGCGGCCTTCGGATCGCGAACAATATCAATCCTGGCCCCTTGAGCCCGGGCTGCTGCCACAAAACGCGGATCAGGATCATAGCCCTCAGGACAACCGATCCGCACGTTGAACTTCATCAAACCTGCTGCTTCAACGATCGACGCGAGAACATTGTTGCCGTCGCCCAGCCACGCCACTTCAAGGCCAGGTAGCGCCTTGCCAGTCTCAAGGATTGTCAGCAAATCGGCGACGATCTGACAGGGGTGAGACAAATCAGTCAGGCCGTTGATAACGGGAACCGACGCAAACGCTGCCAGCTCTTCGACCTTTGCATGGTCGTCGGTGCGGATCACAATGCCATCGACCATCCGCGAGAGGACGCGGGCCGTGTCTGCCACGGTTTCGCCGCGGCCCAGCTGCATCTGACCCGCTGCCATGAACATCGCATCGCCGCCCAACTGGCGCATTCCCATTTCAAAACTCACGCGGGTCCGTGTCGAGTTTTTCTCAAAGATCATCCCGAGTGTATGATCCTTGAGGGGCGCATCAGCATCCGCCCGACCTTTCGGCCAAGCCCGACGCGCCTCTTTGCGTGCCTGCGCATCCGCCAAAATCGCCGTCAGCGCTTCCGCGCCGGCGTCGCTAAGGTTGAGGAAATGCCGCGTCATGCTGCTTCAGGCAGCGAAAAGGTCGCTGCTCCTGCAGAGAGTTTTTCGATGCACTCCGCGATATGGCTATCGTCGATTGTCAACGGCGGCAGAATCCGCACAACATTATCGCCTGCCGCCACGGCGAGGAAATTATGATGATCCCGGAGATGCGCGACAAAAGCCCGACTATCAACCTTCAGCTTCAACCCAAGCATCAATCCCACCCCACGGACGCTGTCGAAAAGGGTGTCGTGATTGGGGATCAGCTGCTCCAGGCTGGAGCGAAGCCGCTCACCTTTGGACTTTACAGCATCAAGAAAGCCGGGTTCCAAAATGACATCGAGGACCGCCATGCCCGCCGCGCAAGCGAGGGGATTGCCCCCATAGGTGCTGCCATGCGTGCCAACCACCATGCCCGCGGCCGCCTTTTCCGATGCCAGACAGGCGCCAACGGGGAAACCACCGCCAATCCCCTTCGCGGACGCCATGATGTCTGGCACCACGCCGAAATGCTCATAGGCATAAAGTTCGCCAGTGCGTGCGACACCGCATTGCACTTCGTCGAATACAAGCATCAAGTCCTGCGCATCGCAAATCTCACGAAGGCCCTTTAAGAAATCGAAACTTGCCGGGCGGATGCCGCCCTCGCCCTGAATTGGTTCCACCAAAAAGCCCGCAGTATTTTCCGTCACCGCGGACTTGGCCGCTTCCAGATCATCAAAGGGCACGACCACAAAGCCTTCGAGAAGCGGCGCAAAGCCATCCCGCAGCTTTTCCTGATCGGTTGCAGAAATCGTCGCCATAGTGCGGCCATGGAAGGCGTTCTTGAAAGTAATCAGCACATTCTTGTGCGGATTGCCCTTGGCATGGTGATAGCGCCGCGCCGTCTTGATCGCGCACTCAACCGCTTCCGCGCCGGAATTGGTGAAGAACACCGTGTCGGCGAAAGTATGATCGACCAAACGTTGAGCAAAGGCTTCGCCCTGCGGGCTCCCATACAGGTTGGAAACATGCATCAGCGTAGCTGCCTGATCGGCAATGGCCTTGGTTAAATGCGGGTGACCATGGCCCAGCAGGTTCACCGCGATGCCGCTTGCAAAATCGAGCGCACGGCGGCCATCCTCGCTGATGAGATAACACCCCTCCCCTTTCACCGGACGGAAGCCGCACCGGGGATAAACAGGCATCAAGGGCGTAATCGTCATGGCAACAGCCTCCTCATCAACCGCAAATCAAAAAGGCGGCCAATGGGGCCGCCTCCTTGAGCGAGCATGGCTTATATAAGCCTGAAAAAGGTGGGACAACCCCCACTGACAGGCAGATCAGTTCTTGATTTTCCAACCGGTCTTCAAGAGCACGTAACACAGCCCTCCCAAAACCAGGTTAATGCTGATCAAAAGGCCAAGCCCAAACCCCAATGGGATGTCAGCCGCGCCGATAAATCCATAGCGGAAGCCTGAAATCGCGTAGTGAAAAGGATTGGCATGACTGATGGCCGCAAAGGTCGGGGAAAGGCGGTCAACCGCGTAAAAAGTGCCGGAGAGCAACGCCAGTGGCGCCACCACGAAATTGGCGATCGCCGCTGCATGGTCGAACTTTTCCGCCCAAATGGACGTCAGCACGCCAATAAAGGCGAGCATGGCAGAGCCCAGAAGCCCGAAAAGCGCAATCGCCCAAAAGTGACGCGGCGTCACATGCACGCCGGGCCAGAAAAGCATTGCCACCCAGATCGTGAGTCCAACCAATAAAGCCCGGGTGATCGCCGCTCCGGCAAGGCCGAACAAAACTTCACCGGTCGACAGTGGTGGCATCAGATAATCAACAATCGTCCCCTGAATCTTACCGACGAGAAGCGAAAAGCTCGAATTGGCGAAGGCATTTTGCATCATGCCCATGATAATCAGCCCGGGAGCCAGAAAGTCAGGGAAGGCCACCCCGAGCACCTCACGGCCAGAGCGCCCCAGAGCAACGGTGAAAATTACAAGATAAAGAAGGGTTGTAATCGCCGGCGCCCAGATCGTCTGGAGTTGCACCTTGAAAAAGCGGCGAACCTCCTTCACATAAAGGGCTCGTAAGCCTCCCCAGTTGACCGATCGAATGGCTGGGACACCGGGCTCGTGGCGGATTGCAATTTCGGACTCGCTGTTCATGGCCATATCGCCTATCGGCTGCTGCCGATTGTCGCAAGGGTGACCGCAGGTCCAAAGCTTTGAAGTGGTGTCAAGATGTCGTGGACAGATGAACGCATCGATCAATTGAAAACGATGTGGAGCAAGGGGATGACGGCATCCCAAATTGCCGAGGAACTGGGCGGTGTCAGCCGCAACGCAGTGATTGGCAAGGCCCACCGGCTTGGCCTGCAATCGCGCCCCTCTCCTGTCAAATCGGCAGATGGCAGCGAGGGAGCAAAGCGGAAGGCGCCCACCCCCCGAGCAAAGGCGGCCCCTGCAGCCACGCCGGCGCCAAAGCCCCAAGCGGCGCCGGTGCGCGCTGCTCCGCCACCGCCTGTTCAATCGACGCCTCGGTCAACCAACCCCGACCAGATGCCGCCGACGATCCGATCAATTGGCCCCGGTGGTTTTGTGAGGCAAAATCCGGGCGAGCAAACCGCTCCGCCGCCGCCAGCGCCGCCGCGTCGCTTGGTGCCGGCGCGCCCAAGCCCGGAAATCGCCGATAAGACATCGCTGCTCGATCTGAACGACCGCATTTGTAAATGGCCCCTCGGCCATCCGGGTGAACCCGATTTCCATTTCTGCGGCGAAAAGGTGAACCCAGGCTTTCCTTATTGCGTTGAGCATTGCGGTTTGGCCTATCAGGCACAGATGCCGCGCCGCGAGCGCAAACCCCTGCCCTTTGCCGTTCCCGGCCAGAAACCGAACGGGGGATAAGTTCAACGTGCGGCTTGCACGGCTGACTCACGCCAGCTTATAGCATCCGCATGTCCGACGATCTTTTTGCGTCCGCTTCTGCAACATCAGGCGGTTATGACGCGTCCTCGATTGAGGTTCTGGAAGGCTTGGAGCCGGTTCGCCGGCGTCCAGGCATGTATATCGGCGGGACGGATGAGCGCGCTTATCATCATCTCGCCGCAGAAGTTCTCGACAATGCGATGGATGAAGCCGTTGCGGGTCATGCAACGCGCATCGAAATCAGTTTAGATATTGGCAATCGCCTGACCATCACGGACAATGGCCGGGGCATTCCGGTCGATCCGCATCCTAAATATCCTGACAAGTCGGCGCTGGAAGTAATCCTTTCCACTCTCCATTCCGGCGGAAAGTTCAACGGCAAGGCCTATGCGACCTCGGGCGGCCTGCATGGTGTCGGCGTCTCTGTCGTCAACGCCCTGTCTGTCGACACCGTTGTCGAAGTTGCGCGAAACAAGGAATTATTCCGGCAGCGTTTCTCACGCGGTCAGACGCTTGGCCCGCTGGAAGCGCTTGGCCCTGTCAATAATCGGCGCGGCACCAGCGTCACCTTTACGCCCGACAGCGAGATTTTCGGGGAAATGAGTTTCAAGCCGGCGCGGCTCTTCCGCCTCGCCCGCTCCAAAGCCTATCTCTTCGCCGGGGTCGAAATCCGCTGGAAATGCGCCCCCTCGCTGATTTCTGACGACACCCCTGCCGAAGCCGTTTTTCAGTTCCCCGGCGGGCTTGCAGACCATCTCCGCGAGCAGATTGGCGACCGGGAATGCGTGACCGCAGAATTTTTTGCCGGCAATCAGGACTTCCCGGATGAGCAAGGCCGGGTTGAATGGGCTGTCGCTTGGCCACTCTGGTCCGAGGGCAGCTATTCCTATTATTGTAACACTATCCCAACGCCCGATGGCGGCACCCATGAGGCCGGCCTGCGCGCGGCGATCGTGAAGGGCATTCGGGCCTTTGGTGCGTTAGTAGGTCTTAAAAAGGCGGAAGGCTTGCAAGCCGAAGACGTGGTGACGGGTGGTGAGATCATGCTCTCCGTCTTTATCCGCGATCCACAGTTCCAGAGCCAGACCAAGGATCGACTGACGTCACCCGAAGCCGCCAAGCTCGTTGAAAACGCCGTGCGCGACCATTTCGACCATTTTCTTGCTGATAATATGGAGCGCGGCAAAGCCCTGCTTGGCTTCATGCTCGACCGCATGGATGATCGACTTCGGCGCAAGGCGGAGAAGGAAGTCAAGCGCAAGACGGCGACGTCGGCCCGCAAGCTGCGCTTGCCCGGCAAACTGACCGATTGCTCGGAAGACGGGCCTGAAGGTACCGAGTTGTTCATCGTCGAAGGCGATAGCGCGGGCGGATCTGCAAAACAGGCGCGCGACCGCAAGACCCAAGCGATCCTACCCATTCGCGGTAAGATCCTTAACGTCGCTTCGGCCAGTTCGGACAAGATCCGCGCCAATAGCGAAATTGCGGATTTAGGCCAGGCATTGGGTTGCGGTTTCCGCAAGGACTGCAACGCCGATTTGTTGCGTTACGAACGCATCATCATCATGACAGACGCTGATGTTGACGGCGCTCATATCGCGACCTTGCTGATGACCTTCTTCTTCCAAGAGATGCCGGAAATCGTCCGGCGAGGCCATTTATTCATCGCCCAGCCGCCACTTTATCGTCTCACGGTCGGCGCAAAATCGCTCTACGCCCGGGACGACGCGCATCGCGCCGAGATCGAAGCCCATGAGTTCAAGGGCAAAAAGGTTGAAGTCGCGCGCTTCAAAGGCCTTGGGGAGATGAACCCAGGTCAGCTTAAAGAAACGACGATGGACCCGAAAACACGCTCCTTGATTCGCGTGACGCTTCCGCAAGAATATGAAGAACGTGCCGAAGTGCGCGATTTGGTTGACCGGTTGATGGGGAAAAACCCGGAGCATCGTTTCCGCTTTATTCAGGAAAACGCGGCTCGCATAGATGAAGAGGTGATCGACGCATGAAGAAGCTTATCATTCTTGCCAGCGCGGCGATGCTCGCAGGCTGCGGCGCCCAATCAGACAGTGGCAGCGCGGATAGTGCCAGCATGGACAGTACAGCTCCAATGCAGACAGCATCTGCTGCAACCCGCCCGGATGCCTATGCCCAATGCGCTGCGTGCCACGCCGTCGTCAAAGGCGCTCCACATGGCCTTGGACCTAATCTTTGGGGAATTGCTGGCACTAAGGCAGGCGCGATCCCGGATTATGGCTTTTCTCCTGCCCTTAAGGCATCGGGCCTTGTCTGGGATGAGGCGACACTCGACAAATGGCTCGAAAATCCCCGGGCGCTTGTACCGGGTACCAAGATGTCATTCGCTGGAATCAGTGATCCTGCTCAGCGCAAGGAATTGGTGGCCTGGCTCTTAGCTCAGAAATAAAAAAATAAGACGAGGATCAGCCCTGCCTGGCCCGCGCCACCAGGCGTTTCGCCATGTCGACATGCATGGTTTCGATCATCCGGTCCCTGAACCGCTCTGCGCCACCTGACGCGGCGGCGATCAACGCCGCCGCTTCTTCCAACTCCGCCGCATCGGGGAGGAACGCCGCATTGGCGATGTCAATTTGATTGGGGTGGATCAGCGTTTTTCCATCAAAACCTAACGATCTGCCGGCACGACATTCCGCTTGAAGTCCCTCAGGATCGTTAAGATCGTTAAACACAGAATCGAGCGCCCAGATTCCCGCCGCGCGCGCCGACAGAAGAATTGTCTGCAACGCCACCGACAAGGCGTCGCGTCCGCTGGACGGCGGCAGGCGAAGCTGATCTGCCAAATCATTGGCGCCAACCAACAACCCAGCCACATCCTCTACCGCTGCAATCTCAGACGCTCGAAGGACGCCTTTGGGCGTTTCAATCATGACCAATAACGGCTTGCCCACCAGTTCTGCGATATGCGCCGCCGCGGCGGCATCTTCCACCTTGGGCAGGACAATAAAGTCACATTTGGCCTGACGTGCGGCCGCAAGATCTCCCCGATGCCAGGTCGTGCCTTCACCATTGATGCGAATGGCAGTGAGCCGCTCTCCAAAACCCTCTGCCATAGCGTCGACAGCGGCAAGGCGCGCTTCATCCTTCATGCCAGGCTTCACCGCATCCTCAAGGTCGAGGATGATCATGTCTGCAGGAAGGCCGCGCGCTTTCTCGATTGCCCGAGGGTTGGATGCCGGCATGTAAAGCGCCGAACGGGGCGGCAAAAGCTGATCATTGATCATGCTGCCACCCCTTCTCGCTTAATCATGCTGCCTTTGGCGCCGCGTTTAGAACGCCTTCGTCAACATGATCCGCAAATTGCGCAAAATTGTCGATGAATTGCTGGACAAGCGATTGCGCCGTCGTGTCATACTGGGCCTTATCCTCCCAAGCGTCGCGCGGGTTCAGCAACTTAGAGTCAACTCCGGGCACAGCGACTGGCACATCAAAGCCAAAAAATGGATCTTTGCGGAATTCAACACTGTTGAGGCTGCCGTCGAGCGCCGCGTTGAGCAACGCCCGCGTGGCTTTGATCGGCATACGGCTGATCCCCGGCATTGTTGCCTTGCCGCCGGTCCAGCCAGTGTTCACCAACCAGCACTTCACATTGCCCTTGGCGATCCGCTCCTTGAGGAGATTACCGTAGACCGAGGGGTGACGCGGCATGAACGGCGCGCCGAAACACGTTGAGAAGGTCGCTTCCGGTTCGGTCACACCGATTTCCGTGCCGGCGACGCGGGCCGTGTATCCCGAGAGGAAATGATACATCGCCTGTTCCGGCGTCAGCTTCGCAATTGGGGGGAGCACGCCATAGGCATCGGCCGTTAGCATGATGATGTTCTTGGGCACCGGACCCATATTCTTTTCCGACGCATTCGGGATGAAGTCGATCGGATAAGAACCACGGCTGTTTTCAGCGAGACTGTTATCGTCAAGATCGAGCTGGCGCGTCACGGGATCGATCACGACATTTTCCAACACCGTGCCGAAACGCTTGGTCGTCGCAAAAATTTCCGGTTCAGCTTCAGCGGACAGTCGGATCATTTTAGCATAGCAGCCGCCTTCAAAATTGAAGACCGCCGTGTCCGACCAGCCATGCTCATCATCACCAATCAGCGTCCGGCTGGCATCGGCCGACAACGTCGTCTTGCCAGTGCCCGACAGGCCGAAGAAAACCGCCGTGTCGCCATCAGGGCCAATATTGGCCGAACAGTGCATCGGCATCACGCCCTTGGTCGGGAGAAGATAGTTCAGGATACCAAACACCGACTTCTTCATTTCACCTGCGTAAGCGGTGCCACCAATCAGAATCAGCTTTTCCGAAAAATTGACCGCGATCACCGTTTCAGAGCGGCAACCATGACGTTCCGGGTCGGCGCGGAAGGTCGGAAGATCGATAATCGTATATTCCGGCACAAACCCCGAAAGCTCCGAAGCATCGGGGCGCACAAGCAACGTACGGATGAAAAGATTGTGCCAAGCATATTCATTGACAACGCGGACATTAACGCGATGTTCGGGCTGCGAGCCGCCATATAGGTCGGCAACAAAGAGGTCGTTGCGCTTGGCGACTTCCGCCAAAAAATCTTCCTTCAGCGCTTGAAAGAAAACCGGGTCCATCGGGACATTAGTTTTGCCCCACCACACGCTGTCCGCGGTCTCCGCATCCTTGACGATATACTTATCTTTGGCGGAACGCCCGGTATGCTTTCCCGTTGCGACAACCAGCGGACCTTCGGCTGCCAACAGCCCTTCCCCGCGACGGACGGCTTCTTCCACCAGTGCGCCGGTGAGCAGGTTCCAGTGAACTGCTGCATTCGTATGCAGGCCTTGGTCTGCGAGGGTGAAGGCGGGGACGCGATCGGCCACTTGGAATCTCCATCAGGTGCAGGGATGTCCGGCGCGCCTACCCCCCCAACCCCCAATCGTCAAGCATATGCACCCATGCTGACAGCGTCGATTGCCGATGGCGTGGATTGTTTCTAGAGAAGAAATATGAACACGCTCAAAGGCTGTGAGAAATGGATCATGTAATTGCGCTCGTCGATGACGACCGCAACATTCTCACGTCTGTCTCGATCGCCCTTCAGGCAGAGGGCTTTGCGACGCGCGTCTATACGGATGGCGAGACGGCTTTGAAGGCGTTGATCGACAATCCCCCAGATTTAGGCATTTTCGATATCAAGATGCCGCGAATGGACGGACTGGAGCTATTGCGCCAACTTCGGAGCAAATCTGACCTGCCCGTCATCTTCTTAACGTCAAAGGATGACGAGCTCGACGAGGAGCTTGGCCTGTCGCTTGGCGCTGATGATTATATCGCGAAGCCCTTTTCGCAGCGGCTATTGCTCGCCCGCATCCGAGCTGTTTTGCGGCGAGCTGAAGCAAATCGTATACCGGATGAAGACTCCTTGGATCAGAGCCAATCCATGGTTCGAGGAAGATTGGAAATGGACCCCGCGCGCCACCGGGTCCGCTGGGATGGCAAGGACGTTTCTCTGACGGTCACGGAATTCATGATCCTTGAAGCGCTTGCCCAGCGACCGGATGTCGTCAAATCCCGCAACCAATTGATGGATGCCGCGTATCACGACGATATCTATGTCGATGATCGAACCATCGACAGCCACATCAAGCGGCTGCGCAAAAAATTCCGCCAAGTCGACGCCTCATTTGACGCAATCGATACGCTTTACGGCGCTGGATATCGGTTTTCAGGTGACTAAGGCAGACCCAAGATGGCTTCGCTGGACAGGACGGCTTTCGCTTGCCCGGCGTATATTGCTTGTCAATCTTTTGCCCGTCGCGTTGTTGGCAGGGAGCCTTTTTTACCTTGATTCGATCCGCAATCGCTTATTGTCTGAACGAGTATTGCAGTCCGTTTCCGAAACCCAGTTGATCGCGACCATGTTGGCCGCCCTTCCTGCGAATCAGCGCACTGCGGCAGTTCAACGGATTGGCGATGTAAACGGGTATCGACTCCGCCTTTTCGATGGCGACAAAGTGATCTCGGATAGCTGGCAAGGCAGACAGCCCAATATTCGGCTTGTTGATCCCGAGGAAGATCGTTGGGATCGGCGGCTCGCGAGCGGTCTCGACGATGTCATCGACGCCATTGTGAGTGCCCCCGAGATACCCCGTTTCAAAGGCTATGGGACGCAGCCGGTGACGGGTGCTAGCTTGGTTCTGGCGGATGATCGAACGCATATCATTTCTGCTAGCGCAGCCTTGAGCGGATCGAGCAGGATCACACTGATGACCGATCGAAATGTTCGCGATGTGCGGCGTTTGGTGCGCGCCGAACGATCGCGACTGGGGTTGATCATCGGCTTATCGATCATGTCCTCCATTCTGCTTTCGCTCTATCTTGCACGGACAATTGCTCGGCCTTTGGGCGCTCTTGCGATGGCCGCAGAGCGTGTGCGCTTAGGGCGTGAGCGGGAAATCAGCATCCCACGCCTCAGCGGCCATGATGAGATTGGGGCCCTATCCCGCGCTTTGTCTGAAATGACAGACAATCTGCGAGAGCGGATCGACGCGATCGAAGCTTTTGCCGCAGATGTTGCGCATGAACTCAAAAATCCTTTGGCCTCCCTCTCTTCCGCGCTGGAGACGATGGGAAATGTGAAAGACCCGAAACTAACCAAGCAATTAATGGATATTGCGCTAACCGATGTTCGGCGATTGGATCGCCTCATAACTGACATTTCTGAAGCGAGCAGATTGGATGCCGAACTCAGCCGCACCCGTTTCCAGCCAATTGATATTGGGCAGTTACTCGAACAACTTTTGACAGAGCGAGAGGCGCGTTCGGCCAATTATCCCGCCAAAATCGCCTTCGCACGCCCGCAAAAAGGCTCAACCTTGGTGATGGGAGATGCAAGCCGCTTAGTTCGCGCCTTTGATAATCTCATCGACAATGCCGTATCATTCTCTCCGGAGGGAGGCGTGATCCAGATATCAGCCACACGATCAGGCCATGTGGTGAAGGCTCTTGTCGAAGATCAGGGCCCTGGAATACCACCAGATCAGCGCCAGGCTATATTTGAACGTTTTCATAGTGATCGGCCCGAAGCTGATGCATTTGGCCGTCATTCGGGGCTGGGCCTGTCAATCGCTCGGACAATTGTCGAGGCCCATGATGGCAACATCGACGTACGCGACCGCCCCTCCGGGCAATCAGGCGCCATGTTTGTTGTTGTGCTTCCTGCAGCGCGGGAACACGCCTCGTGACATCGCCTGAGCTCATTCACGCGACATGCGTTGCGGTAAACGGACACGGAGTCTTGATTACAGGCCCATCCGGATCAGGTAAGTCAGACTTGGCCCTGCGCCTCATTGACCGAGGGGCTAGGCTTGTTGGCGACGATTATGTTGTCATCGAAACTCAGGACTCCCAACTCTATGCCCGGCCCGCGCCGCACATTGTCGGCAAGTTGGAAATTCGTGGCTTAGGGCTCTGCCGTTTTGACGCCCTGCCTGACGCACGGATATCACTATATGTTCACTTAACTGACTCAATCGAAAGGCTTCCTGAACCCGATCACCTCTTGTTATCCGGCGTATCCCTCCCCATTCTTCGTCTTGATCCCTTTGAGGCTTCTGCCCCAATCAAAATAGAGCTCGCGTTGAGCCATGGAGTGGGCGTGACATGACCACGGCAATGCCAGAGCGGATCCTTCTCGTGACCGGCATGTCAGGTGCCGGCAAATCCACCGTTCTCAACACGCTCGAAGATATGGGCTGGGAAGTTGTCGACAATCTGCCCTTCCAGCTGCTCGATCGGCTCCTTGCCACACGCCCTCCCGCAGGCATTACAGAACAGCGCCCGCTGGCCATCGGCATTGACAGCCGCACCCGGGGTTTTGACGCCGCTCAAATCGTGCAACGGGTGAACGATATGGCAAGCAAATCAGACGCGCGTATCTCTATTTTGTTTATGGATTGCTCGGGCGCGGAACTGGAGCGACGCTATTCCGAAACGCGCCGCCGCCACCCTCTTGCCGCGGATCGTCCAGCGGCCGACGGCATCGCGCAAGAGCGAGACCTGATCGCTCCGCTGCGTCGCTGGGCAGAGCATGTGATCGATACAACAGCCAGCACCAGCAATGCTTTGAAACAAGATATTCGCGCCCGTTTCAGCGATTGGGGAAGCGTGGGCATGAATGTTGCGGTAATGAGCTTCGGCTTTTCCCGCGGTGTCCCGCGCAACGCGGACCTCGTTTTCGATATGCGCTTTCTCCACAACCCGTTTTGGGACGCCGCGCTGCGGCCGCTTTCAGGCCAGGACGCCGCTGTTGCTGACTATATTCGACAAGACCCGGCATATGCCGAGGCTGTCAGCCAGATTGAAAATCTGCTCCTTACCCTTCTGCCGCGCTACGGGGCGGAAGGAAAAGCCTATGTCACGATCGCTTTTGGGTGTACGGGCGGCCGCCATCGCTCGGTTCATGTTGCGGAACGAGTCGCTCTCCTCTTGGCTGAGAAGGGGTTTGCGCCTACGCTGACTCATCGTGATATTGACCGATCAGGCAGCGAGAAGATCGCAGATGATAAGGCTCTAACAGGCCAAGTTTTGGGACGTTAAAACGGGGAATTCGATGATTGGTCTGGTGCTGGTAACGCATGGACGCCTTGCCGTTGAGTTTGTGACGGCGATGGAACATGTCGTGGGACCCCAAACGGCGATTGAAGCCATCTGCATCGGCCCTGAAGACGATATGGAAGCCCGGCGCGCAGATATTGCCGCGGCTATCGCCAATGTAGATAGCGGCAATGGCGTGATTGTGCTGACCGACCTGTTTGGCGGCACCCCCTCCAATCTTGCCATTTCATTGATGGACGTTGGCCGGGTGGAAGTCATCGCGGGCATCAATCTGCCCATGTTGATCCGGCTTGAAAGCGCCCGTCGTCGGATGAAGGTTGTCGAAGCTGTCGCAGCAGCCCGCGAAGCAGGGCGCAAATATATCTCGGTCGCTTCTGAAGTTCTGGGTGAACAAGCCGCATGAGCATCAGCCGGACCGTCCAAATATGTAATCGACGTGGCCTCCACGCGCGGGCAAGTGCGAAGTTTGTGACCATGGCGAGCGGGCTTTCCGCGCAAGTAGAGGTCGAAAAAGACGGCACGAGCGTCGTCGGCACCTCAATCATGGGGCTGATGATGCTTGGTGCGGCGATGGGCGATGAGATTACGATCCGAGCCTCAGGCGATGGCGCTGAAGAAGCCGTTACAAGCCTAGCAGAACTTGTCGAAGCCCGGTTTCACGAAGCCGAATAGGCCCTTCATGATCCGCGAAATCACTGGCTTCTCCAACCCGCTCGTCAAGCGCGTCAAGGCCTTACGCGACAAAAAAGCGCGACGGCTGGAAGGGCTCTTTTTGGCAGAGGGACTGCGCATCTTAACAGAGGCGCTGGAGGCAGGCCGTGCGCCCCAAATGCTCTGGTTCGCGCCTGAAAGTGCGCAGCACCCGCTTGTTAAGGCGCTAATCTCAGCGACCGAGGCATCGGGAGGAGAAGTTTTCGTCACTTCCCCGGACATTCTCTCCAAGCTCTCTGGCAAAGATAACCCTGGTGCCGTGCTTGGGGTCTATGCCGAAAGTTGGACGCCTTTAGAGGCCATTGACCGTGCAACTGCGCCGATCTGGATCGTCGCAGAGCGGCTTCGTGATCCCGGCAATTTGGGAACGATTTTGCGCACGGGCGACGCCGTTGGCGCGGGTGGGCTCATCCTGATTGATGACTGCACAGATCCTTTTTCGGTTGAAGCCGTGCGCGCGAGCATGGGAGCCCTGTTTACCCAGCATATTGCGCGGGCAAACTGGGCAGAGTTTCTGGCATGGCTTCGCCAAGGCCCCGGCCAGTTGGTCGGCACGAGCCTGAATACCGATCATGACTATCAAGCGCCTGCCTACACGCCGCCGGTCTTTCTGCTAGTCGGCAATGAATCTCAAGGTTTACCAGATACTTATGAGAAAGATTGCGATCTTCTTGTGAAGATGCCGATGATGGGCAAAGCTGATAGCCTCAACGCCGCCGTCGCGACTTCAGTGATGGCCTATGAGGTACTAAACCAGCTCCGCCGCCGTTGATCAGCCCTACGCCTCGCTTGAAGGGGCAAGCTTAACCAGCGGGCGCGCAGGCTGCTCGATCACGGGAAGAGATTCAATCGACTTGGCTCCCGTATCGACACCCAGTTTTTCAAAGCGTTGGGCCGATGTCAGCACCTGGCTTTCAAGGCTACCCACCAGCGCATTATAAGCAGAGACAGCCGTATCCAAGTTACGCCCCATCCGCCCGACATGCCCGCCCATGGTCGCTAAGCGGCTGTAGAGTTCCCGACCAAGCTCAGCGATTTCACGCGCTTGACCTGCCATTTTCTCTTGCTTCCAGACAGCGGCGACGGTGCGGGCAATCGCAATTAAATTCGTAGGAGTTGCCAATAAAACCTTACGATCAAAAGCATAATCCCAAAGTTGATGATCTTGCTCCAACGCTGCTGTCAGGAAATGCTCACCGGGGACGAACATGATCACATAATCCGGTGCGTCTTCGAACTGGCTCCAATAAGCCTTATTGCCGAGCGCGTTGACATGCGCCTTCATCGCAGTTGCGTGCGCCGCCAAATGCGCCTCGCGCGCCGTCTCGTCCACTGCAGCAAAAGCGTCTTGATAGGCGTTCAAAGAGACCTTCGCGTCAATCACAAGCGACTTTCCGCCCGGAACCTTTACAATCACGTCTGGCCGCAATCGTCCCCCTTCACCATCTGACACACTCACTTCGGTCATAAAGTCAGCATGTTCGGCAAGGCCGCAGCTTTCCAGGACATTACGGAGTTGCTGCTCACCCCAACGCCCGCGCGCTTTGGGAGCATTGCGGAGCGCATTGACGAGCTTTGCCGCTTCGCTGGAGACACGCTCCGTCCCTTCGCGCATCGCCGCAATTTGGCCATGGAGCAGACCAAAGGCGTCGCGCCGCTCGGCCTCCACCTTCGTGACCTGCTCTTCATAACGCTGAAGACGCTCATGCACAGGCTGGAGGAGCGCCTTCAACCCCTGCCCCGCCAACTCTTCTGACTGACGGAACCGCGCTTCTGCCCTCTCCAGAAATTGGCGCTGCGCATGATCGAGCAGTTTGCCGCCAACATCACTGAACTGCGCGCTGAGAGCTTCTTTTGCCTCTTGGAGCGCCTTGATTTGGGTCGCATGTGCTTCGTCTCGCACCTTTTGCTCCGCCATCAGCGCCGACAGATCGAGCCGCGCCTGATCTCGATCCGCAAGCGCGGCCGCAAGGTCCTTTATCGCACTCCGAAAATCCTGTTCGAACCGATCCCGCTCAGCGCGCGCCACATCGCGTTCAGCCCCAAGACCTGCGGCAGCGCGACCGGCCCAGAGCCAACCAAGACCGCCACCGATCACCACGCCGGTTATAAGGAGAACAAAAGTCGGCAAAAAGGATATGGTCGCGCTCATCGGCGGAACATAGAATGAACGTCAGTCTTTGGGAAGACTCAATCAGGCAGCGAGTTTGCGCGCCTTGGCAAGCTTCTTCAGCACCATGTCGCGCTTCAACTTCGACAGATGATCGATAAAGAGAATGCCTTCTAGATGATCCATTTCGTGCTGGAGGCAGATTGCCAATAACCCGTCGAGCGTCTCTTCGTGCGAGGTGCCCTGCTCATCCAGCCAACGTGCCTTGATGACGGCCGGCCGCTCCACATCCGCATATTGATCCGGAACTGAGAGGCAACCTTCAGTATAGACGTTAATCTCTTCAGATTCTTCAATAATTTCAGGATTTATGAAAACGCGTGGATCACGAACCACGGCGCCGGTTTCCTCGTCCTTCTCCTGCAAATCGATCACTAGAACACGCTTCGGCACCCCCACCTGAATAGCAGCAAGGCCAATGCCCGGCGCGTCATACATGGTGTCGAACATATCCTTGATAAAAGTGCGCAGATCGTCGTCGATCGTCTCGACCGGGGTCGAGATCGTTTTAAGGCGCGGGTCGGGCGTTTCGATGATCGGAAGAATGGCCATATCGCTCAGTTAGGTTTGGAGGCGTACCCGGTCAAGACACCGGCCCAAGTCAAGACACCGGACGACGTGCACGGAGTGCCTGAGCCAGAGTTCCGTCGTCAAGATAATCCAATTCCCCGCCAACTGGAAGCCCGTGGGCGAGCTGGGTGATCCGCACGGGCGCATTTTCAAGCCGTTCTGCAATGTAATGCGCGGTCGTTTGCCCCTCCAGCGTCGCATTCATGGCAAGCACCACCTCATCAATGCCGCCGGCCGCAACACGCGAGAGAAGCCCAGCGATGTTCAAATCCTCCGGGCGAACCCCTTCCAACGCAGAGAGCCGGCCGCCCAGCACATGAAATTTTCCGGGAAACAGGCGGGAACGCTCTAACGCCCAAAGATCGGACACATCCTCCACAACACACAGCATCCGATCTTCTCGGCGCGGATCGACACAGATGCCGCACGGGTCGCTTGTGTCGACATTGCCGCATAAACGGCAGGTCGCCAGCTTTTCGCTGACCTGCTCAAGCGCGCGAAGCAAAGGAATGAGGGCACCATCCCGGCGCTTCAACAGATGCAGTACCGCGCGCCGCGCCGAGCGCGGGCCATATCCCGGCAAACGAGAAAGGGCCTGTGCCAAAGTCTCAATTTCGATCGACGCCATGAAGATGCTGATAAAGGCTTGCAATGCGGCTTGCCAAGGGCTTGGAGGAAAAGATGCGGATCATCTTCATGGGCACCCCCGATTTTGCTGTACCAAGCCTTGAGGCTCTAAGGGCGGCTGGGCACGACATTGTTGCTGTCTATTCTCAACCGCCTCGCCCGGCGAATCGAGGCAAAACACTGACACCGTCGCCGGTTCATGCGCGCGCTGAGGCGCTTGGTCTGCACGTCAAGACTCCCGCCTCTTTGAAGGACTCAATGGAACAGGCCGCATTTGTCGCGCTTGATGCCGATCTTGCTGTGGTCGCCGCCTATGGTCTGATCCTGCCAAAGCCAATCCTGGCGGCACCGAAATACGGGTGCATCAACGTTCATGCCTCACTCCTCCCCCGCTGGCGCGGAGCAGCGCCGGTGCAGCGCGCGATTTTGGCCGGAGATGCAGAAACGGGCGTGACAATCATGCAAATGGAAACCGGCTTGGACACCGGACCGATGCGCGCATTGGTGTCAACGCCCATTGGCCGCAAGACCGCGGGCGACTTAACGTCGGAGCTTGCAAGATTAGGAGCAGAGCTTCTGATCGATGTTCTTGCCGACCTTTCTGGACACCCGCCAAAACCTCAACCAGAAAACGGCGTGACCTATGCGGCCAAGATCGACAAGGCAGAAAGCCGCATCGACTTTACCCATCCCGCCGACCAGATTGAGCGTCAAATCCGTGCATTTGCGCCGACGCCAGGGGCGTTTTTTGAATATAAAGGGGAACGCTTCCGGCTTTTAGATGCAGAAATAGTCGCCGCAAACGGCCCGCCCGGAACGACCCTTGACGACAAGTTAACGATTGCGTGCGGCACCGCAGCACTCCGCCCGGTGCGTCTGCAGCGCGCTGGAAAATCTGCGATGTCTCCCGAAGACCTGCTTCGCGGCTACCCCATCCCCGAAGGCGCGGTGATCGCATGACCCGCTTTCGCCTGACTGTCGAGTTTGATGGCAGCCCCTTCATGGGCTGGCAACGCCAGGGACATGGCCCCAGCGTCCAGCAAGCCATTGAAGAGGCCATCAAAGCTGTCACGGGAGAAGACGCTCAGGTGCACGGCGCAGGTCGTACCGACGCCGGCGTTCATGCAGAGGCGATGGCGGCGCATGTCGATATTGGGCGCGCCATCACAGCCTTTCGCCTTATGGAAGCGATCAACGCCAAGCTCCGGCCGTTGCCGGTGGCAATCTTAGATTGCGCGGAAGTGGATACGGAATGGCACGCCCGCTTTTCGTGCATTGGACGCCGCTATATTTACCGCATCGTAAACCGCCGTGCGCCGCTCGCGCTCGATCAGGGCCGGGCATGGCGGGTCGTTCAACCGCTTGACGCCGGGCTGATGCACGATGCGGCACAGCTCCTTGTCGGCACCCATGACTTTACAACTTTCCGCTCTGTCCATTGCCAATCTGCAAGCCCCATCAAGTCCATAGACCAGATGAGCGTTCGCCGCTTTGGCGACGAAATTGAGGTAGAGGTTGCCGCCCGCTCTTTTCTCCATCACCAAGTTCGCTCCATGGTGGGATGCTTGGTTCTTGTGGGCCAAGGCAAATGGCGCAAGGCCGACCTAGCAGCCGCTCTTGAGGCACGAGATCGTGCTGCTCTGGGATTTAACGCGCCGCCGGATGGCCTTTATTTTATTGAAGCGCGCTACCCGGCTTAAGACGCCGCAACGCAGCATCGAACATCAGCACCTGCCAGAGCAGGCGGCTATGATCTGCGCGGCCTGATTGGTGCGCCCGGACAACAGCCAAAATGCGATCCATGTTGAACCATCCCGTCTGTGCCAAGGCGGATAGTTTGGAGAGCTCAATAACCCGATTGGTGAGGCTGCCGCGGAACCAAGAAGCCAAAGGCGGGGAAAAACCTTGCTTGGAGCGTTTCAAGATATCCTCTGGCAAATGCCCGGCCATCACCCGCTTTAGAATGCGTTTGCCCTGACCGTGATGAAGCCGGAGGCGCGTTGGCAAGCGGGCTGCGAATTCCACCAACCGGTGATCCAGCATGGGCTCGCGCACTTCCAGCCCGACCGCCATGCTGGTCCGGTCAAGCTTGGTGAGAATGTCGCCCGGCAGCCAAATCTTGAAATCCGCATATTGAGCACGATCGAGCGCAGAACGTGCGGGCGCGCTTGCCATAACCGCCTCATACCGCTCTTCCGCTCGATACCCTTGGAGACTGCGCATCAGATCGGGCGTGAAGAGTTGGGCACGTTCTTCGGGGACAAGATACCCAACCGAGCGGGCATAGGCCTCCGCTTCACTAAGCCCCAAAGCTTGCAGGCTGCGCTTCCCTCTCAGCTGAATAGGTGCCCAATCGGCTTTAGGAAATATTGAACCAAGCCCCCCAAAGACTGCGCGCCGCAGCATTGGAGGAAACAGTTGACGCAGATAATCTTCTGCAACTTGAAATGGATAGCGCCGATACCCGGCAAACGCCTCATCCGCGCCATCACCTGACAGAGCAACCGTTACACTTTCCCGCGCCAACTCGGCCAAGCGCAGCATTGGCAATGCGGAAGCATCGGCAAAGGGCTCATCAAAGACCATCGCCAACCGATCGAGGTCCGCAAGATCATCCGCGTCGACAGTTCGGGTCGACGCATCGGTCCCAAATCGTTTCGCGACCTGCAAGGCAAAGCGCGTTTCATCTTCAGCGGCCCCTCCAAAGCCAATTGTAAAGCTTTTGACAGCCGCTGTGCTTTGTTCCGACATAAGGGCGACGATCGATGCGCTATCGATTCCACCCGAGAGAAACGCCCCGATAGGGACGTCAGACACCATTCGGCTGGCGACAGCTGCGCGAAGCAGATCCCGCAACTCTTCCTCAAGACGCGCCGGTGACTGGGAAGACCGAGATGAAAAATCGACGTCCCACCAGCATCGTGGGCGCGGCAAATCGCGCTTTGGCGTCATGACGAGCATATGCCCCGCCGGCAGCTTCTCAACGCCCGAAATCAGACAACTATCATCCGGGACATAACCAAGCGCGAAAAAATCATCGACTGCACGAACATTCAGGTCTTGGCGCAATTTTGCGTGCGCCAGCACCCCTTTCAACTCTGACGCAAAACAAAGGCTGCCATCTGCCAAATGCGCATAATGAAGGGGCTTCACCCCAAATCGGTCGCGAGCAAGGAAAAGCTGGTTTTGACGCGCATCATGGAGCGCGAAGGCAAAAATGCCATCAAGTTGCGCCAGCATCTCTACGCCCCAATGCCGATAGGCGTGGATCAAGACCTCTGTATCACCCTGCGTTCTAAAAACATGACCGCACCGAGCCAGCGTGGCCCGCAACTCTTTGAAATTATAGATTTCGCCGTTGAAACTGACCGTGATTTCACCATCTGCGCTGCGCATGGGCTGGGCGTTTCCTTCAGGATCAATCACCGCCAATCTTCGGTGAGCAAGTCCTATGCCCGCACCTACCCACACCCCAGCATCGTCTGGGCCGCGATGCGCCTGTGCATCTAGCATTGCTTCCAGATATGTTACGTGGATTGGGGCCGCGCTATTTGCCAGATGAAAGATACCAGCAATCGCACACATAGGGTCAACGACGCGCCAAGCCGATTGCCCTTACGGCCACCGTCTCAGTAGAGCCTATAGCTGAATCAAACTTAGCAATGACGCGGGCGGCAAGTCCGCCTTCCTCCTCTTGGGTGGACATCAAGATCGCTGCCACAGCCTGATCCTGCCCCAGCAGTCGGCAGATTATGGTGCGCAGCTTTACCTCTAACGCAGATCCCGTCGCGACACCCCCAACGACATATCGGGTGACGACCAGTCGCCGAACACCGCCGGGTGCAACTAAGATTTCAGATCTGGCGCGCGGAAAAACCGGCCCGGCAGACGATCTGACCCATCGCTTCGCATCTGTACCAGCGCCCCCCTGCCCATAGCCTATAAGCTCCCGTCCTTCGCCCTGATCCCTGAAAAGGATGATCGACAGCTCGACACTCTGGCCGGCGGGCGCACGATAACTCCCCGTGATGATCTGGTCTGCGCCTGCATAATGAGGCGTCCATAAGCGGGTTCCATTAAACGCGGCCCGTTCCCATCCCGGAACAGCAGGAAGTGCAACGCCGCTAGCCAGCGGCACGGGCGCCCAGCGCGTCATCATCTGCCCCCAGAACATCGTCAAGAAAACGAGCAGCAAGGAAGCTGCTACCGCCAAAAGCGGCTTGCCCGGGCGTTTTGCGCTTTGCGCAGGGGCACCGATCAGCCAAGGATCTCCCGGTCGGCGCTCAAAGAATGGCCAGCCAGCCGCAAACATCCCGATCATCACAACCGCGAAGAACAGCCAGCCAAAAACAATATGGTCAAATCCACCCGCAATTTCGGGGCTTGTACGATATCCCACATAGATGGTTGCGGCAGCGCGAATGCCATTGGCAATGACGGGCAAGGCGATGGAGAACGCGACAAAAGCGACTTGGCGTCGGCGGCTTTTGAAGCAAAGATGAGCAACAAGAACGCCATAGCTCAGCATCGCCATTAAGAATTTTACGCCAGCGCAGTTCTGAGCGACACGATAAAGCCCGTTGGGCGTCGCGATGAAAATGCCGTCCAGCACCGCGGGCGCGCCGACCAAATGCAAAACCCGGATTGCCATCTCAGCAGTCAGCGGCTGAAAAATAGGGATAAGCTCTTCGCCGAATGGAATGGCGAAGATGAGATAGAAAATCGGAAAAAAGAGCGCACGGCAGATAGCGGGGCCCAGAAAGAACGGAACAAGCATCTGAAGCATCCCGACGAGGGCAGCATGCCGCAAAAGGGCGATGTTGCCCGCTGCACCCAAGAGCCAGATAAACGCCGCAAGCCCAAGCCCCCCCAGAGCTGGCCACCAAATTGATCGAGGAAGCCCCTTTACTTCTGGCGCCCGCTGCCAAACGAGCCATGCGACAAGAAACGGGATCAGCGCACAGTGTTTGTAACTCGACATCGTGCCCCAAAGGACAGCCATCTGCCGGACATCGTCAAAAAATAACGCGAGAATTGCGCCCGCCGTGATCGCCAAAGCAGCAAGGTGCAGGTCCCAGCTTCCGGCAGCGGGAAGCGCGATCCTCGCGCGTAGAGCGCTCAACGATGCGGCTTTTCGGGCGCTTATCATCAAGCCGCCTGACTTTTGATGTTGGCGCTGATTAGCGGCTCGAGCGCGGCATAGGCGGTGGCCCAGCTGAACCCTTGCTCAACGCGCCGCCGTGCTGCGCCGCCAAGCTCCAAGGCGCGCTCAGGATGTTTGAATAGGTGCACGACTGCGCGCGTTTGATCATTCGGCGTGTCGGCAATGATCACCTCTTGGTGATGGGTAAGGTGGAGCCCCGCGACGGCCGCGGAGCTCGCGACAACCGGGCGTGCACACGCCATTGCTTCAAGCACTTTGTTCTGAATCCCGCGTGCCACCCGCAGCGGGGCAATGATGACGGCAGCCTGTTCAATCCATGGTCGAACGTCCGCCACCTCGCCAATGACATCGATGTCATCTGCCTCAGCGAGGGCGCGCACCGCTGCTGTCGGGGCACGGCCGACAATTTTTAGCTTCGCTCCTAAATTGTGATGACGCAGGATCGGCATCACGTCGCGCGCAAATCCAGCTACCGCATCCACATTAGGCCGGTAATCCATCTGTCCCACAAAGAGCAGTTCCGTCGATCTCGGCGAGGACGCGAGCGGTTTAAAGTAAGAGAGGTCAACGCCATTGGGCACAATCGCGATGCGATGCGCGCTGCCGCGATGGGCCACTTCAAAATCAAAAGCTTCTTGAGCACTTACAAACAAGCTGACATCCGCCCGGCGGGCGGCAGCGCGCTCAAAGGCGCGCACAAGGCGCGCTTCTCGCTTCCATGCAATTGATGTTGGGAAGGAGGAAATCGCCGCTAAAGCATCGAACTTCTGGGAATCCATGTCGACAAAATCAACCAGAACCCGCGCGTTGCTGTGGGGGGGGAGATAGATCGCCATTTGGCTCGAAAAGGCATAAATGGTGCGGATGGCAGACCTGTGAAGGGCATCGTCAACAGCGGCCTGAAAGTCCGGATCTTTGAAAAGTTCAACGGATGCTGGTTGCCCCGTCCAGAGGCTTCGGGAAACGGCAGTTGCATGACCAATGCGATGCGGCACCAATCGAACCGATGCGCAAATTGAACTTAATTCCGGGGGAACGGGCGCCCCATCCCCAAAGGCAACGAGATGGACCGGCCGTCGCAATGCGAGGTAGCGCAGGAGATGCCAGCTTCGTATTCGATCCCCCCGATCAGGCGGGAAAGGCGTTCGGTGAGCAAGAAACAGGAGGTCTCCCATCAGCCGAGCCCTTTGGAGATGATGGGCCCCATCAGTTGCGCCAAAGGCAATGGTAGATGACGCCAAAGACGCGCGGCGAGCTGATATCTTGGGCTGTCAGGGTCCGTATTACGAACCGGCCCCTTGCGGATCACCCGTCGTGCATAAGCGAGAGGCGTTGATGTGCAGCCAAAGCTTTCTTTGTACGCCGCATGCGCAGATCCTGACTTTGACCGCCCAAAATCAAAAACATAACACCCCTTATTCGCCACCGCATGCCGCATGAGCATAAAGTACATCAGGTCATTGGCGCCTAAGGCGCGTGCTTTGCCGGTCCCGCCACCCCAATAAGGCATGGCTTTTCCTTGATGATAGAGAGAGAGAACGCTCGACAAGAGCACGTCCCCTTGGCGCACGGTGACGATTTCGGCATCAGCACCGAAAGCCTGAAGCACTTCCCGGAAGAGCGATTTTGGGAAAACAGGCGTCCCTAAATTTCGCATCGCCTCTGAATAGACCCGGTAATGGGCGCGCAGGTCTTCCTCAGAACGGCCAATCGAAACGCTTAGCCCCGCACCGAGCGCCTTTCGAACATTTGCGCGCCGTTTGCGCGGCAACGTAGCCAAGATATCGTCAGCGTCTTCCGGGAGCGCGCGAGAACAGCTTACGTGCCGGGTAGAAATGACATTCCAACCGGTGCGGGGGATCGGCCCACCGCGCAACTCCAGAACAGGGCAACGTGCGATAATACCGAGCGTCATCATTTGATCGGCGATTTTGGGCCAATCGCCCAAAAACCCGCCGCTGACGCCAAAGGCCGTTGATACAATAGCATCGCCAAAGAGCCTTGATTTGAGAACATGGCATGGCAGCACAGCGACGAGCCCCGCTGGCCCCTCGGCGATCAGATAATGGGCTTGAACATTTGTCCCCTTCGCAACCGCACGGCTCCACCCGGTGAGGTGAAAGGGCGTCGAGTCAGACCGACACCGAACAAAATCATCAATCTGCGCGCACATAAGATCGTCTTCTAAATCGGCTGTGCGCACCCTGATTTTATGAAATCCTGCTGGCGCGTTCATAAAATGCGCTCCCGTTCCTGCTCTATAATCTGCCTGATCGACCCCCAAGTGAGATCGCCAAGCAGAGATCTTAGCCGCGGCAGCGTTGACAAACGGTTGACGCCCAGTCGGAAACGCGTCGTTGGTGAAATCCCGGCGAGCTTGATGGGGGCAGGATCAACTTCCCAAGGATGGATGTAAAAAATCGCTGGCCGCGCTTCGTCGTTGATCCGCTGGAGAAGCGCGCGCGATAGCCAATAAGGATAGAATCGAAAAAACCCACCACCGCCAGCGGGCACGCGCCAACGACCGAACTGAGCAGTAGACACCGGTATTTCGAGAAGGGGGCAATTCCCTTGAGGACGCCAGGCAAACCGGCTGCTCCCCGGCCAGCCATAATGATCATGGACGAAAGGCGCGACGCTTGAAGAATAGGCATAGCCCTTCTCCGCAAGCACAGTATGGGCCCAAGTGGTGCGCGGCCCAATCGAAAAGCTAGGCGCCCGATATCCATCAACGCGTTCGCCGGAAATATCTTCAAGAAGCGCTTTAGTGCGCGCCACATCCTCCCCAAAAAGCTGGGGACCAAGTTCGCCTACGCGTCGATGATTCCAGCCATGGCTCGCAATCTCATGCCCCTGTTCCGCGATCCGCCGCACCATTGCGGGGCACCGCTCAGCGAGCCAGCCAAGGCAGAAGAAGGTCGCCTGAACACGGGCCTCGTTGCACAGGTTCAAAAGAAGATCGACATTGCGTTCGACGCGCAGAGGAATGTGATTCCAGTCCTCTCGGCGTACCCGCCCGTCGAGTGAACTAACCTGAAACCAGTCCTCAACATCAACCGTAAAGGCGTTTTGCACAGCCGCCATATTTACGCATCTGGTGCATGAGTGGGTTTGACTGCAGCGCGCCCTTCCGCCCACTCTACCAACAAGTGGACCGCGCGTCGCAGCGCAGCCTCTTGGCCAGCCACACGTTGCTCAAGGTCGCTCAAGCGCATGGTCAAATCACCCTGACGATCGGCATCTGCCGCACTCTCTGGGCGAACCAAGCGAAGCCCCTGCTCCGCCCGCTGCTCTGCAACAACGATATCGACCAGATCGGGGGTAATCGTATCGACTTCCCGCATCGCCGCGAGCAGAAGAACACGGGACATGATCTGATTTATCCGCCGCGGTATGCCGAGCGTATGGGTGAATAGACTTTTTGCCGCTTGTGGATCGAGGATGGGGCGACCTTGCGCACCCGCCATGCGCAATCGGTGCAGAACATAAGCGGGGACTTCATGAGCCTCCATCACCTCTAAATGGTGGCTCGCAATCACCCGTTGGGCGAGTTGTGCCAAAGCCGGACGTTCCAGCGCCTCGCGCAACTCTGGCTGACCGAGCAGGAGAAATTGAACCACCGGCTGTGCGCCTTGCTGCACATTAGACGCCAGCCGGAGTTGATCGAGCGCGGAATCGTCCAGCCGCTGCGCCTCATCAACAGTGATCAACAGCCTTTTGCCCATCCGAGCTCTAAGCTCGATTTGGGCCATCACATCTGACGCCTCTATCGCGTCATCATCCCCACTCGAGCGAGCCAGTGAGCGCCCCAATTCGCGCCATATACCTGCTGCATCTAGGCCCTCGGGCCGCAACTCAAGGGCTTCCACACGGCTAGGATCAAGCGTCTGCAACAGATGGGCGAGCAGGGTCGTTTTGCCCGCACCAATTTCCCCCGTGATCGTGATAAATCCCTCACCCAACGCCAAACCATAGCCTAGATAGGCCATCGCCTTCCTATGGGTTGCGCTTTCAAACCAAAAACCCGGATCGGGAGTAAGCCGGAATGGCGCCGCGTTAAGCTGATAAAAGTCGATATCTAGTGACATTTTACGCCTTTCAGAATTGATACCGAAGGCCAGCGCGCGCCGAGCCTAAAAGTAGGTCATGTCTGTTCCCTTGCGACGATGTGATCCCCAGCGAGGCCCGACCAGACAACCGACGCGAAAATCCATGCGATAGAGAAACTGTCATCGTCTCCGCGACAAGCGGGGTGCCGAACGTGCCGATTTCATCGTAGATACTCACAACCAAATCACCCCGGACCTCAGTCTGATAGGATGCTTGGTAGGTCAGCCCGATGTTAGCGAAGCCGCTCTGCTGGTCAGGCACCACTGCTGCCAGCCCGAGAAAGTCGCGCCGATGGTACCCCAGGCCAAAGCCTAAGCCGAGACGCCCACGCCGCTGCGACCAGACCAACTCACCCCCGCGGCTTCGATACGCCGTGCCATTCAGACCGGCGAAGCTATCGTTCAGGCAAGTGCCGCCGCCATGATCTCCAAAGCCGCAGCCTAAGCCCGCTAAAAGACTACCATAGCCCCCCGCCCAGTAGCTTGCCGGCAGACCATCGAGCCCGCGGGCCAGCTCCTGGCCCAGAGTTTCGGCTTCGTCATAGATTGAAAACGTCAGCGCCGCATCAGGATGAGCCTGCCAGTTAAACGACGCTGTAGAGCTTCGCGCTCCAAATCGTCTGCCCATCCGCACGTCCAACGCGGTCCGCGACGACGGGCGCCACTGCAGGCCGACATCCCAGTAAAGCCCTTCGAAATCATAAACGAGCCGTCTTGGCTTCAAAGGATCTGCCTGAATCCTCCCTTGTTGATCTTGAACGGCCCCTCCCTGGGCGTCGCGCAGAGCCTCTTTTTGTGACGAGCGCAGCCATTGCTGCCCCACCCCGCCGATCAAGGCGAGACTGTCATTGATGGGCAGCGTCAGATCGAACCTCATTTGGCGCTGGGTAAACCGGCCAGCCAAAAGGCCCTGCCGATCTTGCCCTATGCCCCCGCTGAGCGACCAGCCAAAAGGCAGGGGTCCCGGGCGCACCCCAATATGCGCCTCCGCAGACTGTGCGACGGAAGAGCCGAAGGGTGCGAGAAAGTCGTTCTCAAGACTGGGCACCGCCAACCAGTTGTTGCGCGCGCGCGTGTAGGACAAGCGGTAGCGCGCACCGATGTCGAGGATACCCAGCTGCGTCCGCGCTTCTGGCGCGACATAAGCAGAAAAGAGCTGGCTGCTATTGGTGTCATCGAGCACACCGTCACCAAGCGCAGCCCCATTGAACGACTGCCGTGTTCGCGTGGCCAATATGCCGCCATCGAGGAAGAGATGATCGACGATGAGTTCGGTCCGCGCACGACCCATGCCGTAATGCGCATCATGCTCCCCCAAATCCTTGCCCCAGCTGATATGGCGATCATATCGGTAGTTCAGCTGCACCTCAGTTCGCGCCCGGCGAACCGATGCGTCGGCGCCAATCGAAAGGGTGGAATAGGTCAGCACATCATCCGCACGAAGATCTCCCGTGAGGACCTGCCCGACTTCCAGATAGGGGTGAATTCTCGGGCGCTCTGTCGGTGTGGCCATAGCCAGTCCTGCCCAATTCACCGCGAGGAGCGCCGTATATCGAACAACGATGATCCCGCGCTTAGCGTTCATAGCCATAATAATATCCATAGCTCTCCCCCGGGGGAGAAAAGGTGGTGCGGTTGAGAAGAAGCTGAATCCCGCGGTGCCCTCCAAAGAGGCGAACAGCATCGGCCAATTGCTCTTCCCGGGTTCGATCAGCGCGGACGACCATCAGCACCTGCCCGCAAAGACCTGCAAGAACTGGCCCTGAGGATGCTGACAACGCCGGTGCAGAATCGAACAGCAAGATTCGACCTGGCTTTTCTGCAAGCATTTCCTCAGTGAATGCGCGCATCTGTCGTGAGCCGAGCAGCTCAATATCATCGTGCGCGCGCCGCCCTGCTGGAAGCACAGACAAATTGGGGATCGATGTTTGGATGATATAGCGTTGGGGCGGCTCTCCAGATGCCAGCGCATCCATAAGCCCGCCAGTTCCCCCAAGCCCCAAAAGAGAAAGAATTTCCGGTTTGACCGTGTCGCCATCGACCAAGGTCACTTCAATGTCCTTCTCGCTCGCCAAGGCGAGGGCAAGGTTGATGGAACAGAATGTCTTTCCTTCATTTGGAAATGACGAGGTGACGACAATGGCGCGACCCCGATCTATCGCAGGAACCTCAACAGTCCCCAGCGCAGAAACGAGCAGGTGACGTTTGGCGATCCGAAATGCCTCGGACAAGCTATTGGCCGCCGCGCCGGGAACAAGGAAATTATGCTGCCGCAGTTTCTCCGGCAACACATCAGCAACAGGTGCCGCCGCCTCCAAAAGTTGGATCGGCCGCACTTGCATGACGTTAGGCACAGGCCGTCGCTCGCCGGCAGAGAGACGCGCCGCAACTTGTTCGACAACGCTGAGCATGCGGTTCTCAGGGGCGGCGGGAATGAGGGGGGCATCTGTCATGCGAGGACGCTCCGCTGCACTTCATCAATGACTATCAACAGCGCCAGCGCCGAAAAAAGGAGGCTAATCGCCAATCGAAAATATCGATCCTCACGGGTGCGCTGCGGCTTGTTGCGCAATACGCCGGCATCGGGCACCAATCCAATCACAGGCAACCCCGTCGCCATTTCAAGCCGCTGCGCCGTGGGGAATGCCCGCAAAATGAGGCTTCGGATCAACGCCGCGCCAACCCCGCCTGCCATTGCCAATAGGGCGACCATCACAAGCAACATCGGACGATCGGGCAAGGCCGGGCGCCGCGGACTGGAGGGGGGATCAATCACCCTGAAGGAGACCGTGTCCGTTGTGCTGATGACCTGATCTTGAAGTTTCAGATTTTCTCGCTTGGACAATAGGGTCGCATATTGATCACGCACCGTTTCAAAGGCGCGATTGAGCCTGTCTTGCTCCGCCGCCACATCCGGGCGCGCGCCTGCTTGTAACGTTGACCGCGACAGGAGCTGCTGCAAGTCGCGTTTGCGTGTCATTAACTGCGTAAGCCGCGCTTGGCGCTCTGAAGCCAAAGCGCGTAGCGCGGAAGATCCCGGACGCACATTGGCATCTCGGGCTGGAAGACGCGCAAGTTGACGCTTTAGCGCGATGATATCTGGATGATTTTCGGTCCACCCCCGCGCGATTGCATCTGCAATCTGTGCTTTGATCGCCGCCGCAGGGTCGAGCATGGCACCATTGCCATAGCGGGCATCGTTCGCCTGCCCTTCGCTTTGCGCCAGCGCAGACTGCGCTGTCAAAATCTCAAAATCGAGATCATTGAGCTCCCGGCGGACCTGCTCCACCCGGTCAGTAAGGCTCCCCGTGCCAGGCAAGCCCCCATAAGCCGCACGCTCAAACTCCGACCGCGCAGCTTCTGCTTCATCCATCTTCGCACGCGTATCTTCGATTTGCTTATCAAGAAACTCGATCGACTGGCTCGTTTCCTGACGATCTCCACTCAAATTGTCCTCGACAAAGATATCGATCAGTCGTTGCACAATCAGCCTTGCCAGCCGCGCATTCTGAACATCGTTAAACTGACGAAACCCGACTTTCGCAGAGATTAGAAATAGATTTTCATGCTGCTCGACAACGGTGATCTGCGTCCGAAGCTTTTCCGCTTCGGCAGTCACAGCGCGATCATTTGGCAGCGTGTTTACCAGATCCGTACTGCGGATCACCCGCTCGATATTCACAGTGGAGGTCAGCGTCCGCTTGACCCGATCGACCGCCTTTTGCCGTGCAGCGACAGACATGCCGATATTGTCAGGCAAGAGGGTTTGCAGCTGAACAAAAATGCGTGCTTCGGACTCGTAACGATTGGGCACAAAGCTCATCAATGACCAGCCGATCAGGCACATCAGCGCCGCCACCGCGACCGCAATCCAGCGGTGCCGCCGCACCTCATGCAGGGCAATAAGTAGTTGAACGTAAAGTTCACCCACAGGCCGTCCCCTGCTTAAAAAATCGCTTCAGGGATAATGATGACGTCCCCGGGTTCGAGACGGACATTCGCCCGCGTGTCGCCGCGTTTAAGCAAACGATTAATCCGTAAAGCGAATTCCTGCTGTTTCCCGTTGACCCGATCAAACCGAACGAGCCGAGCCTTGTTACCCGCGGCGTAGGGCGACAGGCCGCCCACCAAGATCATGGCATCCAGCAGCGTCATATTCGCGCGATAGGGCAACGAGGCGGGTTTTTCGGCAGCCCCGACAATGCGAATCTGCTGTGAATAGGTGCCCGAAAAGCCGTCGACGATGACCGAAACCAACGGATTTTGAATATAATCAGACAGCGCCAGCTTGAGATCCTGCGCGAGCATCGTGGGCGTCTTCCCCACCGCTGGCATATCTGTGATCAGCGGAATGGTTATCCGACCATCAGGACGGACCTGAGTTTTGACCGAAAGATCAGGGTTACGCCAAACAAAAATCGACAATGTATCAAGCGGACCAATGACATAGTCCTCCCCCGGCCCTTCGCTCAACGCGACGAAAGACGCCGGTGGAAGTTGTCGATGATGCGCAGAGCCGGCGCAGGCACCCAGCAGCAGAGTCAAAAGACATAAGAGAGCTTTTAGCCGCCCTTGATCACTCCACTGCATCCAGCACCTCGCCTCACATCAAATGACGGGCGACGCCATCTCACCGGCGCGCCTCGGCACCTCTTGTGCGGGAAACCTGTGAACAAGGCGTTAGGAGAGAGCTGAAAAATGCGCGGAAATCAGGGTAAACGCGGCATTAAGCATAGCCTTTTGCCGGAACGTACCGCGATGAAACAAGAAACCGCATTTTAACTTTTATGCTGGGCTTCAAAATCTGCTTCGGCGAGGAATTTTTCTGCGTCGAGCGCAGCCATGCATCCCATGCCTGCCGCGGTGACTGCCTGACGATAGATTTTATCTGTCACGTCCCCAGCGGCAAAAACGCCGGGCACAGCGGTTTTGGTGGTGCCTTTTTCAACGATGAGATAGCCGTCATCGTCCATCGGCAAATGGCCGGCAAAAACCTCGGTAGACGGCTTGTGGCCAATCGCAACGAAAGCGCCGTCGGCCGACAGATGAGATACCTCGCCTGTCACCGTATCGCGCAATTCGAGCCCCGTCAGAACCTCCGGCTCACCGGACCCAACAAAGCGATCCACCGCCTTATTCCAGAGCACTGTGATATGGGGATGCGCAAACAGCCTCTCCTGCAAGATTTTCTCAGCGCGCAAGCTGTCGCGGCGATGGATCAGCGTCACATCCTGGCTGTGGTTTGTGAGGTAGAGCGCTTCTTCAACCGCCGTATTCCCGCCGCCGATAACCACAACCTTTTTGCCGCGATAAAAGAAGCCGTCGCACGTCGCGCAGGCAGAAACGCCCTTGCCCTGAAGCGCCATTTCACTGTCAAGACCAAGCCAGCGGGCCTGCGCGCCCGTCGCGATGACGAGCGTATCGGCAATAAACTCATCCCCGCTATCTCCGGTCAGGCGAAAGGGTCGCGTCGACAAATCCATTCCAGAGATGATGTCCCAAACCATGCGCGTCCCGACATGCTCAGCCTGAGCCTGCATCTCTTCCATGAGCCACGGCCCCTGAATGACGTCCCGGAAGCCGGGATAATTTTCGACATCCGTCGTAATCGTCAGCTGTCCGCCCGGCTGTAGCCCCTGCACCACAATGGGCGAAAGCCCCGCGCGCGCGGCATAAATGGCGGCAGACAGACCAGCGGGGCCAGAACCGATAATCAACATGCGGGTAGAATGGGTGGTTGCCATAGCGAGCGTGCTTCTTCCTGAATGAACGACGGACTGACAGGGCCATAAGGCGCTTTAATCGAGATTCGCAATCTTCTCCCTCGACAGCCATCTTTTTAGCGGTGTTAACCTGACGACATCCTCTTGACCTTATAACGAGGACGGACCGATAGACACATAACCAGCGATTGATGAACCTACGCTGCAAGCGCCCTTCATCCGGGATTGATACATGACTATGTCTGCTGACCATCCGACAATCTTGGTGACTGGAGGCGCCGGCTATATTGGAAGCCACGCCGTCCTTGCGCTTCGGGATCGCGGGTGGCCTGTTGTGGTTATCGATAATCTATCGACCGGCTTTCGATGGGCCTTGCCAGATGATGTTGCGCTGGTGGAAAGCGACATTGGGGACAAAGCCCTTCTTTCAGCGGTTCTGAATGACCACAAAGTGGGTGCCATCATGCACTTTGCAGGGTCGATCATCGTTCCTGAATCCGTGGAAAATCCGTTGAAATATTACGCCAATAACACAGTTAACTCCCAGGCGTTGATGGCCGCAGCCATTAACGCAGGCGTGGCGCACTTCATTTTTTCGTCAACGGCGGCAACCTATGGCATTCCCGATCAGGTGCCCGTGTTCGAAGACACACCCAAAAAGCCCATCAACCCCTATGGCATGTCAAAACTGATGACAGAGCTGATGCTTGCAGATGTTGCGCGCGCCCACCCCATGAACTTTTGCGCTCTGCGCTACTTCAACGTCTCAGGGGCAGACCCGGCGGGCCGATCGGGCCAATCGACAGCCGGCGCAACCCATTTGATCAAAGTGGCGGTAGAAGCTGCGCTGGGAAAAAGGTCCCACGTCAGTGTGTTTGGCACTGATTATGACACCCCGGATGGCACGGGTGTACGGGACTATATCCACGTCTCCGATCTCGCCGAAGCGCATGTGCTGGCGCTTGAGGCTTTAATAGACGCGCCGACAGAAAGTTTCATCATGAACTGCGGCTATGGCAGTGGATTTTCAGTGAGCGAGGTGCTCGATGCGGTGGAGCGGGTCGCTGGGGTAAAGCTCGACCGTCGGGTCGAAGGACGGCGGGCAGGTGACCCCGATGCACTTATTGCGGATAATAGCCGGATCATGGCCAAATTGCCCTGGCAACCCCGCTATAATGATCTTGAGACGATCATTTCCCATGCCCTCGCATGGGAGCGACAGCTCCATAGCCGGCGCAATTGATACCGGTGTTAGCGTGGGAGTGCCGCGCTCGCTCGCGCTGAAGCTTCAATCGCCGCAACATCAGGCGCGCCTTTACCAACAATCCAGCTCCCACCGACGCACAAGACAGGCTCAAGCGAAAGCCAATCCGCGGCCGTGTCGAGAGTGATGCCGCCTGTGGGGCAAAACTTCGCCTGACCAAAGGGCGCGGCGAGCGACTTGAGCGCGGGAAGTCCGCCTGCAGCCATCGCGGGGAAGAATTTGAAATGGGAAAGCCCCAGATCCAGCCCCCGCATGATATCGCTTGCATTGGCAACACCGGGAAGAAAGGGAACCCCGCTGTCCGAGGCGGCGCAGCCTAGTGGTTCCGTCAACCCGGGTGATACGATGAATTCTGCACCAGCGTCGATCGAAGCACGAAGATCAGCCGGGTTTAGAACGGTGCCTGCTCCCACAATCGCTCCCGGAACCTGCTTCATTTCCCGTATCGCCTCAAGCGCGGCAGGCGTGCGCAACGTCACCTCCAACACCCGCAAGCCCCCCGTCACAAGAGCTTCCGCTATGGGGCGCGCATGGGCTGCATCGTCGATGACCAGCACCGGAATGACGGGCGCTGTCCGCATGATCGCTTCAATCGCGCGCATCAGCTATACTCCTTGGCAAAAGCAGCCGCAGCCCCAAACAAACCAGGCTGCGGATGGGTAATCAGCTTGACGGGCAGTGCAGCCATCATAGCTTCGAAACGGCCTTTCGCGCGAAAACGCTCAGCAAATCCGGAGCGAACCAGAACATCCTTGAGACGCAAGCCAAGGCCACCAGCAATGACAACGCCCTGCCCGCCTTGCGCCAAGGCGATATCCCCTGCGATACTCCCGAGCGAAAGGCAGAAGCGATCCACGGCCGCCGCAGCAAGGCTATCTTCGCCAGAAGTGCCCAACGCCCAAAGCGCTTTGTCATCCATCGACAAGACCGGACGCCCCTCAATCGCAGCCAGCGTTTCATAGATATCGACCAGACCGGGGCCCGAGACGACACGTTCTACAGACACCCGGCGGTAGCGCGCGCGAAGACGCGCCAAAATGGCATCCTCAATGCCGTCCAGCGGCGCAAAATCAACATGGCCGCCTTCGGTCGCGACGACATGATAGTCCGCATCATCGCGCCAGATATGGGCAACCCCCAACCCCGTACCGGGGCCGACGATGCTGATCGTTCCCGCAGAGGGAAGCGGAATATCTGGCCCGCTAAGGTGGAGAAAATGTTCGCCATCGGCCTGAGCGACAGCGTGACCCACGGCTTCAAAATCATTCACCAGGATCGAGTGCTGCACGCCGAGCTTTTCGTGAATAAGCGCAGGCCGGATGATCCATGGGTTATTGGTGAATTTGATCACCTCGCCTTGAACCGGGGCAGCAATGGCGATGGCGACGGCATCTGGCAACGGCCGGTTCAGCTGCGCGCCAAAGGCTTCCCACGCCGTCTGGAAAGAGGCGTGCTCTGCCGTTGGCATGGTGACAGCGTCCCCAAGATGCTCGACGCGCCCATCCCCAATTTGCGCCACCGCAAAGCGCGCATGGGTACCGCCAATATCGATACTGACAATCTCCATCACAACCCCGCCATCGCCAGCATGGCAGAACCACCCTGCTCCGCGCCATCAGCCCCAGCACGCATCATGGCAAACAACTCGCGCCCCATCCCCGGCAGCTCTGCCACTGGCGCGGCGGGCGTCCGCCCGCTCAAATCGGCATCGACCTCGATCCGTCCCTGATGCGCGCAAAGGCGAATAATGTCGCCATCGTGCACCAGTGCCAACGGACCGCCTCCCAGCGCTTCGGGCGTCAAATGGATCGCCGCGGGGACTTTGCCGCTCGCCCCAGACATACGGCCATCGGTCAAGAGGGCGACGTTAAACCCGCGATCTTGGAGCACACCCAAAGGCGGCGTCAGCTTATGCAGCTCTGGCATACCATTCGCCCGCGGCCCCTGGAAACGGACGACGACGACAACATCCTGATCCAGCTCGCCAGCCTTGAACGCCGCAAGTACCCCTTCTTGGCTGTCAAAAACCCGCGCGGGCGCTTCAATCGTCCAGCGCGCCTTGTCGACCGCGCTCGTTTTGAAAATCGCGCGGCCAAGATTACCCGTGACGAGCCGCATCCCGCCATCTTGTTGAAAAGGATCCGCCGGAGGACGCAGCATCGAGGGATCTCCGCTTTCGGTCGGGACATCGCGCCAGACCAGCTGCGCCTCATCAAGCACAGGCTCCTTGCCATATTCAGCAAGGCCATTGCCAGCGACCGTCAGAATATCACCGTGCAAATAGCCAGCGGCCAAAAGCTCTCGAATGACAAACGCCATCCCTCCCGCGGCATGAAAATGGTTCACATCACCCGCACCATTTGGATAAACACGTGCAATCAACGGTACCGCCGCCGATAATTCGTCAATATCCTGCCAATCGAGTTGAATACCTGCGGCACGCGCAATGGCGGGCAGATGGATCGCGTGGTTGGTCGATCCCCCCGTTGCAAGCAGGCCAACACAGGCGTTGATGATCGCCTTTTCATCGATGCAGCGACCAAAGGGGCGATAGTCCCCACCTTTGCGTCCGATTTCAGTGATGCGGTGGGTTGCGGCGCGGGTCAATTCGCTCCGCAGCTTGGTGCCGGGATGGACGAAGGCCGCGCCCGGCACATGTAAGCCCATCACTTCCATCATCATCTGGTTGCTGTTTGCCGTCCCATAAAAGGTGCACGTGCCTGCGCCATGATAGGAAGCAGATTCTGCCTCAAGAAGCTCCTCTCGACTGGCCTTTCCTTCAGCGTAGAGCTGGCGGACACGCTGCTTTTCCTTATTGGCCAGCCCAGAGGGCATCGGCCCTGCTGGCACCAAAATCCCCGGCAAATGGCCAAAGCGGAGCGCCCCGATCAACAGTCCAGGAACGATCTTGTCGCAAATACCCAGAAGCAGCATCCCATCGAACATAGCGTGGCTCAGAGCGACCGCCGTGCTCATGGCGATGGTATCGCGGCTGAAGAGCGACAACTCCATGCCCAATTGACCCTGCGTCACGCCATCGCACATTGCGGGCACCCCGCCAGCGACCTGCGCTGTTGCCCCCTTTTCCCGAGCAAACATCTTGATCGCTTCCGGGTAGCGGCCATAAGGCTGATGCGCCGAGAGCATGTCGTTATAGGCCGTAACAATGGCGATATTCGGGCTGGTTGCGGCCCGAATGCTTGGTTTGTCGTCCCCCGAGGCCGCAAATCCATGCGCCAAATTGCCACATGATAAGCGGCTGCGATCAAGCCCGTTCTCGGCTTCGCGATCGATCAGGTCGAGATAGCGCCTGCGGCTTACCTGGCTCTTTTCGATCACGCGGGCCGTGACCCGCGCAAGCGCGGAATTAAGCGTTGTCATGCCAGGTCACTCCTTCCCGTTCCACCAGTGCAATGGCCGCGGATGGGCCCCAGCTCCCAGCCGTATAGGGCTTGGGCAGGGCGCCTTCGACGGCCCAATGCGCGCGGATCGCATCCACCCAATGCCATTGCGCCTCAACCTCGTCGCGGCGAACGAACAGCGTCTGATCGCCCTCGATCAAATCGAGCAGCAAGCGCTCATAGGCGATCCGGCGACGGGCACCGGCAAAGGCATTTGGCATCGAGATATCGAGCGGCACTTCGCGCAGACGGAGCCCGCCCCGGTCTAGCCCCGGTTGCTTCGCCATCACCGAAAGGCGGATATTTTCTTGCGGCTGAATGCCGATAATCAGCCGGTTCGGTTCCGTCCGGGCGCCTTGGCCTGCGAAGATAGAATGTGGCACGGGCTTAAACTGAATGGCAATTTCTGTCTTGCGTTCAGGGAGGCGCTTGCCCGTGCGAAGATAAAAGGGCACGCCCTTCCACCGCCAATTGTCGATATGGGCCTTCAGCGCCACAAAAGTCTCTGTTGCAGAGGGATGCCCAAGCTCCTCATCATAGCCCGGTACCGCAGCGCCATTGATAGCCCCCGCGCCATATTGCCCAATCACACACTCGCGCCCATCCAGCGGCCGTAGCGAGCGGAGCACCTTCACCTTTTCATCGCGGACGGACGTTGCGTCAAAGCTTGCTGGGGGTTCCATTGCCACCAATGCCAACAATTGGAGCATATGGTTCTGCACCATATCCCGCAACGCACCCGCCCCATCGTAAAAGCCAACCCTGCCTTCCAGCCCCACGGTCTCAGAAACCGTGATCTGGACATGATCGATATGGCTTGCATTCCAGAGTGGTTCGAACAGCATATTGGCAAAGCGCAGCGCGAGCAGGTTCTGCACTGTTTCCTTGCCCAAATAGTGATCAATGCGGAAAATCCGGTCTTCTGAGAACGCGGCAGCGACGGCATCGTTGATCTGCTGACTGGTTTCCAGCGAGGTCCCCAAGGGCTTCTCTAGACCGATCCGACTTGTGCCGGATGCCAAGCCGCAGGCCGACAGGCCTGCAATAGTCGGTTCAAACAAAGAGGGCGCCGTCGAGAGAAAAACCGCGACGCCGTGCCGCGGCGTGCCGACTTTTGAAGCCAGCGCCGGAAAATGATCAGCTTGGGTGGCGTCGAGGGTCTGATAGCTCAAACGCAACAGAAATTCAGGAATGGCGGATTTACGATCCTCGGGAAGGAATTCCTCCAGCGCTTTTGCTGCAAACGCCCGAAATCCGTCATCATCATAGGCGGATCGCGCCGTCCCCACGATTTGAAGATCTGCGGGAACAAGCCCGTCTGCATGCAACGCGCAAAGCGAAGGCAGAAGCATCCGCTGCGCCAAATCCCCGGTTGCGCCAAACAGCACCAACTTATCGGCGACAAAAGCCATAACCGCATCCACCTGTTATCGTGTTGCAGCGGCTCCTAAGCCTTTTCCCCGCCGAAACAACAGATGTGCATACGGATGCACGATCCTAAGCGGGAAGCAAATCCTTCAGCGGTAGCTCAACATTTGCCAGATCAGCTGCGGGAATAACGGCGCGCGCTTCAACCAGTTTCCGGCCTTGCGCATAGTCTTTGACGCTGTTCACACAATCGAGCGCGATGACATGCCCCTGCTTCGTATAGACAACGGTAAAGCTCCGCGTCGCAGGGTCACCCCGCAAAATGGCGGCATCATGGCCCGTGGAGAGGCCAACAGTCTGCAGCTTCAGATCATATTGGTTGGACCAGAACCAGGGCGTCGCGCCATAGTCTTGCGGCGTCCCCAGGATCGCCTGCGCCGCAACTTTCGCTTGATCATTGGCATTCTGCACCGACTCCAACCGGATCACAGCCCCTTCTGCAAAGCCATTGGCGTGCGCCGCGCAGTCCCCAATTGCATAGATATTCGGAAGGCTCGTTTTGCAATGGGCGTCCACGAGCACACCATTGCCACCTTGCGCGCCCGCGTCCAGCAGAGGGGCGACTGCGGGAATAATCCCAATGCCAACAATTACCATCTGCGCCGGGACGATCTCCCCATCGGCGAGCTTCACGCCGGAGACCTTGCTGCCATCCCCGACAATCTCGGAAACATTCACCCCGGTCCGCAGATCAACGCCATGGGCGCGATGTTCTGCTTCGTAAAAAGCGGAAAGCTGCGGCCCGGCTACCCGCGCCAGAACCCGTTCCAGCGCTTCGAGCAAGACAACCTTCTTGCCGAGCTTGGTGAGCACCGCCGCAGCTTCGAGGCCGATATATCCCCCGCCAATGACCACGACCTGATCAACGGCCGATAACTCGCCCATGATGGCATCGGCATCTTCACGCGTTCGCACGCCATGGACACCCGCCAAATCGCCGCCGGGGCAGCTCAAGCGGCGTGGATCGCCACCCGTTGCCCAAATCATATGGCCATAGCCGATCTGCTGGCCATCCTTCAGCGTGACGTGCTGCGCAGCGGCGTCAACAGCGACAACTTCAGCCGCCAACATCAGGTCAACTGCCTTGTCCGCCCAGAATTGACGGGGCCGGATATAGAGACGCTCAAACTCTTTCTCGCGCGCCAGATATTCCTTGCTGAGCGGCGGGCGTTCATAGGGCGGCTCAGCTTCGCGGCCGATCATCAGAATGGAGCCCTCAAAGCCCAGTTGCCGCAAGCTAATCGCTGCTTGCGCCCCGCCATGGCCTGCCCCGATTATGATGATATCCGCGTGCGTCATTGCGTTTCTCCATTTGATGGGCTGCCGATGCGATGTCCGGTGGACAACGTCAAGCTCGGAGGAAATGCCCCCCCCTGCAAAATCAAATTATCTTGGACATCAGCGCCGGAGAACGACATAAAAAAGAAAGGCCCGAAAACGGGCAAGGGAGGATGACGTGGCGGCAGTTGCGCCAACAACAGGGCTATTGACGCTTGGGCCGCAGTCACGCGCGGCGGGCGACGCGCTTTTCAGGCAAAGCTGGCTTCCAGATGGTGCACCACGCGCGGCCGTTGTTCTGGCACATGGATATGCCGAACATGCGGGACGTTACCAGCATTTGGCCGAACGCCTGACAGAATCTGGCTATGCGGTTCACGCCATCGATCATTGGGGACATGGCCGCTCGGATGGCGATCGTGGCTTTGTCCCTAATTTCTCTGTATTCCTCGATGGCCTGAACGCTCTTTTGACTTTTGTGCGAACGGCTCACCCCGGCCTGCCGCTTTTTCTCCTCGGCCATTCGATGGGCGGGCTTATCGCGAGCCATCACCTCCTGACGCATCAGCAGCATTATTGTGGCGCTGTGTTATCTGGCCCTGCGGTGAGCGCTGGTACGCCACCTTCAGCATCAATCCGCCTTATTGGCCACATATTGTCGCGCCTCGTGCCCAAGGTCGGACTGCTTCAGCTAGACCCTCACGCCGTTTCGCGCGATCCAGAAGTCGTCGCAACGTATTTGGCAGATCATCTGGTTTATAAGGGCAAAATGAGCGCCCGACTTGCCGCAGCGATGCTCGACGCGATGGAAGAGATTCAACTGCGGGCAGGAGACATCACCCTGCCCCTCTTGGTTGTCCACGGCAGCGAAGACACCCTAGCCGCCCCTGAGGGTGCACGCCGCTTGGTCACTCAAGCGCGGTCGACAGATAAACAGTTCAGAGAACTGGACGGCCTATTTCACGAAGTTTTCAATGAGCCCGAACGCGAAACTGTTCTTTCAAGCGTGATCGAATGGATGACGTCCCATCTTCCCTAAAATATTTCTCAAAAGGTCAACTTCATGCCCCTTCTTCCTCTTTTGATCGGCACCGCCATCGGCTTGCCTGTGCTGCTCTATGCATTTGCCCCGGCCACCCTTTTTCGTCAGGTGCAAAATGCCATTCGCCGGAAAAGTCGTCTCGCTCGAAAGAGCGTGGTCGTCGACGGGATCGAATGGCCCTATTTGGAGGGCGGTCCTTCTAATGGAGACGTTATTGTTCTCGTTCATGGCTTTGGGGCAGATAAGGACCATTGGTCGCTATACGCTCGCCATTTGACAGACCGCTATCGCGTCATCGCGCCAGACCTCCCCGGCTTTGGTGAGAACGACCTTTCTGCAGATCGTGATTATTCGATCCGGGCTCAGACGAATAGGCTGATTGGGTTCCTTGACGCGCTGGGTATCGATCATTGTCATCTTGGGGGCAACAGCATGGGGGGCTATATCGCGCTTCAGGCCGCGCTCGACCATCCAACTCGCCTTAAAAGCCTCACTCTTCTCAACAATGCCGGGGTTGTGGGCGCCCGCGAGAGTGAACTTCAACAGGCCGCCCAAAGGGGCGAGAATCCGCTTGTGATGCGCAAACTTGAAGATGTCGACACGCTCATGGCGTTTGTAATGCATAAGCCCCGTCCGCTTCCCGGCCAGTTTAAAAAGGTCATGTTCGAAGACTCACGCCGCCGCGAAGCTTTGCTCGACACTATTTTCGCAGCGATCGTCGAAGACTCGCTGAACAATCCCGCAACCGATCGCTTAGAAAGCGTCAAAGCACCGACGCTGATCATATGGGGCCGCCATGACCGCCTGATCGACGTCAGCTGTGTCGAGGTCTTGAAGCAGGGCATTCAAGGATCAGAGGCGGTGATCTTTGAACATATTGGCCATTTGCCGATGATGGAGGACCCGGACGCTCTGGCCTCAGCGCATGTGCCATTTCTCGCGCGCGTCTAAGAGGAATATTAGATAAAGTTATGGTGGAGTGCGATTGACGATTTCACGAAGATTTGTAGGCCAGCCCTACCATAACAAGTCTCTATTGGACGGTGCGCCTCGCCCTGTCTAGGAAGCGGACTTTGAAGATTCTGACGAGGAGAGCATTATCCATGAAGACGCGCGCTGCTGTCGCCTTCGAAGCGAAGAAACCACTGGAAATCGTTGAACTGGACCTTGAGGGCCCGAAGGCTGGCGAAGTTCTGGTTGAAATCATGGCCACCGGCATCTGCCATACCGACGCTTACACTCTCGACGGTTTCGACAGCGAAGGGATTTTCCCTTCGGTTCTCGGCCATGAGGGCGCCGGGGTTGTCCGGGAAGTGGGTGCGGGTGTTACCTCGGTCAAGCCGGGCGACCATGTGATCCCGCTCTACACGCCGGAATGCCGCCAGTGTAAATCATGCCTCTCGGGCAAGACGAACCTGTGCACGGCGATCCGCGCGACACAGGGCAAGGGCCTGATGCCCGATGGCACAACGCGCTTCAGCTATAAGGGCCAGCCGATTTATCATTATATGGGCTGCTCCACCTTCTCGAACTTCACCGTTCTCCCCGAAATCGCGGTTGCTAAGATCCGTGAGGACGCGCCCTTCCAGTCGAGCTGCTACATCGGTTGCGGCGTGACGACCGGCGTTGGCGCCGTTATCAACACTGCCAAAGTGCAAGTCGGCGATAATGTCGTTGTCTTTGGCTTGGGCGGCATTGGTCTCAACGTGATCCAAGGCGCCCGTCTGGCAGGGGCGAACCGGATCATCGGCGTGGACATCAACCCGGATCGGGAAGAATGGGGCCGCAAGTTCGGCATGACCCACTTCCTCAATTCCAAGGGCATGAGCCGCGAAGACGTGGTCGCCAAGATCGTGGAAATGACCGATGGCGGCGCCGATTACACCTTCGACGCGACGGGCAACACCGAAGTCATGCGCACCGCGCTGGAAGCCTGCCACCGCGGCTGGGGCACCTCGATCATCATCGGCGTTGCTGAAGCCGGCAAGGAAATCGCGACCCGTCCGTTCCAGCTCGTCACGGGCCGCAACTGGCGCGGCACGGCGTTCGGCGGGGCCAAGGGCCGCACCGACGTGCCGAAGATCGTGGACATGTATATGCAAGGCAAGATCGAGATTGATCCGATGATCACCCACGTCATGGGCCTTGAAGAAATCAACACCGCGTTTGATCTCATGCATGCGGGTAAGTCGATCCGCTCGGTCGTGGTGTTCTGATCCCACAACCCAATTAGAAGGAGAGTTAGAATGTTCAGCCATATCATGGTCGGCGCCAATGACCTCGCGGCGTCAAAGAAATTCTACGACGCCGTACTGGGTGCGCTGGGCGTTGCCCCTGGCACGCAGGACGATAAGGGCCGCGTTTTTTACATGACGCCCACAGGCATCTTCGCCATCTCTCAGCCGATCAATGGCGAACCCGCCTGTGGCGCCAATGGCGGCACGATTGGTTTCGCGGTTGAAAGCCCAGAACAGGCCGATGCGTGGCACGCCGCTGGCGTCGCCAATGGCGGCACGACCTGCGAAGATCCGCCCGGCATCCGCGAAGGCGGCATGGGTGCGCTGTATCTCGCTTATTTGCGAGATCCTGCTGGCAATAAAATCTGTGCCTTGAAGCGCATGTAATCTAAGGGGCGAGGCAAACGCCTCGCCCTTTCACAGAAAGAAGGCCATCATGTTCACCCATATTTGCGTGAGTGCGCAAGATTTGGCTGCATCCAAAACATTCTACGATGCGGCGCTCGGTGCGTTAGGGGTTGTTAGCGTAGGTCAGGTCAACGACCGAACCTGCGTCTATGCGACAAAGCACGGAAAGCTGCTCGTGATGACACCTGCAGACGGCAATGCTGCAACCCATAGCAACGGCGGCACAATTGGTTTCCAAGCCGCCGACAAAGCAGCCGTCGACGCCTTCTATGCCGCAGGCATGGCCAATGGCGGAACAGATGCTGGCGCGCCGGGCCATCGTTCGGGCGCACCGGGCAACCCCTATGGCGCCTATCTGCGCGATCCGGTTGGCAACAAGATCTGCGCCTTTGCCGCGCCGGAAGCCTGATCCATGGACCTCGCTGATATTCTCGACCGGCACAAGGGACGCGAAGGCCCCCTGCTTCCTATCCTGCACGATGTGCAGGCGGCGTTCGGCCATATCAGCGAGGAGGCCATTCGGACGATTGCCCAAGCGTTGAATCTGACCCGTGCCGAAGTGCACGGGGTGGTCAGCTTTTACCATGATTTCAAGACTAAGGCTGATCCTCGGCCCGTGCTGAAGCTCTGCCGTGCCGAAGCCTGCCAGGCCCGCGGCGTCGAGGCCGTGGCTGCTGCCTTGCCTGAAGATAGCCGGGTGAAGATTGAGACGGTCTATTGCCTCGGCCTCTGCTCGGTCGGTCCGGCAGCGATGACCGGCGACACGGTGCACGCGCGGCTCGATGCGACAAAGTTAAAGGCATTGGTGGCCGCGCTATGAAAGTCCGGATTTCAGACGATGCGCTCGCGCTGGCGTGCGGGGCAGATGCCGTTGCCGCCGCTTTTGAAAAAGCAGGCGCCGAGGTTGAGCGCACCTCTTCCTGGGGGATGCACTGGCTGGAGCCGCTGGTTGAGATTGACGGCATTGGCTATGGCCCGGTGGGCGTTGCCGATGTCCAGCCGATCTTGGATGGTGTGGCGGATACGCTGTCCATCGGAGTGATTGCCGAGCACCCCTTTATTGCCCGCCAGCAGCGCCTAACCTTTGCGCGCGCTGGGAAAACCCGAGCCCTTAGCCTTGATGATTACGCCGCAACGGGCGGCTGGCAGGGCCTTGCCAAAGCCCGCGAAATCGGTCCCGACGCGACCATCGAAGCGATTATCGCTTCTGGCCTGCGCGGCCGCGGCGGCGCTGGATTTCCGGCTGGCATTAAATGGCGCACCGTCGCGGGTGCGCAAGCGGATCAGAAATATATCGTCTGCAATGCGGACGAAGGCGATAGCGGCACCTTTGCCGATCGGATGGCGATGGAGGGTGACCCCTATCAGCTAATCGAAGGCATGGCGATTGCTGGCCTCGCGGTCGGCGCGACCAAGGGCTATGTTTATATCCGCTCTGAATATCCGCACGCCATTGCGAAGATGGAAGCAGCCGCCGAGGCCTGTGCGCATCTGATTGCGCCCTTTGACGTTGAAATCCGCGTGGGTGCTGGCGCTTATGTGTGCGGCGAAGAAACCTCGCTCCTCAATTCGCTCGAAGGCAAACGCGGCGAAGTGCGGGCAAAGCCGCCTCTGCCCGCGCTGGAAGGCCTTTTTGGCAAGCCCACCGTCGTCAACAATGTGCTGACGCTGACCAGCGTGCCGTGGATCATGGCGCACGGCGCAGAGGCCTATGCGTCTTATGGCATGGGCCGGTCACGCGGGACGATGCCGATCCAGATCGCCGGCAATGTCGCGCGCGGCGGTCTATTTGAAACCGCGTTCGGCATCACGCTGGGTGAATTGGTCAATGATATTGGTGGCGGCACCGCCTCGGGTCGCCCGGTTCGCGCGGTGCAGGTGGGTGGGCCCTTGGGCGCCTATCATCCGCCACGCCAGTTCGACACGCCGTTCGACTATGAAGCCTTTACCGACATTGATGGGCTGATCGGCCATGGCGGGCTGGTTGTGTTCGACGAGAGCGTCGACATGGCGCAGCAGGCCCGCTTTGCAATGGAGTTTTGTGCCGCCGAGAGCTGCGGCAAATGCACGCCGTGCCGCCTCGGCTCGACCCGCGGGCTCGAGACGCTTGACCGCGTGATTGCAGGCGACAACGCCGCCGAAAACCTCGCACTTGTCGAAGATTTGTGCGATACAATGAAATTCGGGTCGCTCTGCGCATTGGGCGGATTCACCCCCTACCCCGTGCTCTCGGCGATCACTCATTTCCCGGAAGATTTTCAGGGACGGAAACGCGCATGACCTACCAGCCCCAAGAAGATTTTGGCACTCCCGCCTCGCGCGCGGAAGAACAGGTTTCGTTAACCATTGATGGCCGCGCCGTCACCGTGCCCGCCGGCACCAGCGTGATGCGCGCCGCGGCGGAACAAGGCACCGCGATCCCCAAGCTGTGCGCGACCGACAGTCTATCGTCCTTCGGTTCATGCCGCCTGTGTCTGGTGGAAATTGATGGCCGCCGGGGTACGCCCGCCAGCTGCACAACGCCGGTCGAACCGGGCATGGTCGTCCACACCCAGACCCCGCGCCTGCAAAAGCTGCGCAAGGGCGTGATGGAACTTTATATCTCCGATCACCCGCTCGACTGCCTGACCTGCGCAGCAAATGGCGATTGCGAGCTTCAGGACCAGGCCGGGGCCGTTGGCCTGCGCGATGTCCGCTATCAGCCGGTGGACACCCATTTGGGTCAGGCCAAGGACCAGTCCAACCCCTATTTTGATTTTGATCCGTCCAAGTGCATCGTCTGTTCGCGCTGCGTCCGCGCGTGCGACGAGGTACAGGGTACGCTGGCGCTGACCGTCCAGAGCCGGGGCTTTGGTTCCAAGATTTCCGCCGGGCTTGCCTCTGACAACTTCCTCGGTTCGGAATGCGTTTCTTGCGGCGCCTGTGTGCAGGCCTGCCCCACGGCGACGCTAGTTGAAAAGAAGGTTGTCGAAATCGGCACGCCCGAACGCTCGGTTGTGACGACCTGTGCTTATTGCGGCGTCGGCTGCACCTTCCGCGCTGAAATGCGCGGCGAACAGCTGGTGCGCATGGTGCCGTGGAAAGATGGCAAGGCCAATCGCGGCCATAGCTGCGTCAAAGGCCGCTTTGCCTGGGGCTATGCCCAGCATCAGGAACGCATCTTGAAGCCGATGATCCGCAAGGCGATCAGCGATCCATGGCAGGAAGTCTCTTGGGATGAGGCGCTGACCTATGCGGCATCAGAACTCAAGCGCATCAGCGGCCAATATGGCAAGCACGCGCTGGGCGGCATCACCTCGTCGCGTTGCACCAACGAAGAAACCTTCCTGGTGCAAAAGCTGGTCCGCGCGGGCTTCGGCAATAATAATGTCGATACCTGCGCCCGCGTTTGCCACTCGCCGACCGGCTATGGCTTGAAGACAACCTTCGGCACGTCGGCGGGCACTCAGGATTTTGACAGCGTGGAAGACAGCGATGTCATCCTCGTGATCGGGGCGAACCCGACCGACGGCCACCCCGTTTTCGCCAGCCGGATGAAGCGGCGGCTGCGCAAAGGCGCCAAGCTGATCGTCATCGATCCACGTCGAACGGATCTGGTCCGCTCGCCGCATATCGAGGCGCAGCACCATCTCGCCCTGCGTCCGGGCACCAATGTCGCGGTTCTGACGGCGATGGCGCATACGATTGTGACCGAGGGCCTTGTCAACGAAGCCTTCGTTAAGGAACGCTGCGACTGGGACGAATATCAGGATTGGGCATCGTTCGTCTCGCAAGAGCGGAACAGCCCGGAAACGCTGGAAGCGATCACCCAAGTCCCCGCATCAGACTTGCGCGCGGCCGCCCGGCTTTATGCCACCGGCGGCAATGGCGCGATCTATTATGGGCTGGGCGTGACCGAGCATTCGCAAGGCTCTTCCACGGTGATGGCGATTGCCAACCTCGCCATGGCGACCGGCAATATCGGCCGTCGCGGCGTGGGCGTGAACCCGCTGCGTGGTCAGAATAATGTGCAGGGCGCGTGCGATATGGGCAGCTTCCCGCACGAGCTCTCGGGCTATCGCCACATTTCCGATGGCGCAACGCGCCGCCTGTTTGAAGGCGAATGGGGCGTGCCGCTTGATCCGGAGCCGGGCCTGCGTATCCCCAATATGCTGGATGCCGCCACCGATGGCGTGTTCAAGGCGATCTATATTCAGGGCGAGGACATTCTTCAGTCCGACCCGAATACGCACCATGTCGCGGCCGGGCTTGAAGCGATGGAATGCGTGATCGTGCATGACCTGTTCCTCAACGAAACCGCCAATTACGCGCATATCTTCCTGCCGGGCTCAACCTTCCTTGAGAAGAACGGCACCTTCACAAATGCCGAACGCCGCATCCAGCCGGTGCGCAAGGTGATGACGCCGCTCAACGGCTATGAGGATTGGGAAGTTACCCAGTTGCTTGCCCAAGCCATGGGGCTTGACTGGAACTACAGCCACCCGTCCGAAATCATGGATGAGATCGCGCGGCTGACGCCCAGCTTTGCGGGCGTGAATTTTGATCGGCTCGACAAGGAAGGCTCGCTGCAATGGCCAGTCAATGAAGCCGCACCCGATGGCTCGCCGATCATGCACATTGATGGTTTCGTCCGCGGCAAGGGCAAATTTGTCGTGACGGACTATGTGCCCACCGATGAAAAGACCGGCCCGCGCTTCCCGCTGCTGCTCACCACGGGCCGCATCCTCAGCCAGTATAATGTCGGTGCGCAAACACGGCGGACCGATAACGTCCTGTGGCATGAAGAAGATCTGTTGGAGATTCACCCCGTTGATGCCGAAAATCGCGGCATCAAATCGGGCGATTGGGTCCGCCTCGCCAGCCGTGCCGGTGAAACCACACTGCGCGCGACGGTGACGGAACGGGTGGCGCCAGGGGTTGTCTACACGACCTTCCACCACCCGATGACGCAGGCGAACGTTGTCACCACCGATTATTCGGATTGGGCGACCAACTGCCCCGAATATAAAGTGACGGCGGTGCAAATCTCTCCCTCCAACGGCCCGACCGATTGGCAGGAAGATTATGCGAAATTGCAGCGCAGCTCACGCCGGATTGCCTCCACGGTTGAGGCTGCAGAATGAGCTCCACGCTCGACAATCTCGTCCGCATGGCCAATCAGATCGCCGCCAATCTCCAGCATGAACCGGATGTGGCGGCGGCGGTGGCGGAGCATATCCACCTGTTCTGGGATCCTCGGATGAAGCAGATAATCCACGCGCATGATGGCGCCGGGCTATCCGAAGATGCCTTAGCTGCCATCACCCTGCTCAAGACGCGCGCGTGACAAGCCATCGCGACGTCGCAGTCTCCCGCATCACGCCGGATGGCACGTCACCCGCCACCCGCACCCTACCTGTCGAAGCACCGATTGCGATTGAATATAATGGCATTGGCTATGCCGTGATGATGGCAACACCCGAGGAACTTGAAGATTTCCTAATCGGCTTTTCGCTGTCGGAAGGGATCATCGAGACGCGTGATGACCTGACCGGCCTTGACATTCACGAAACCAGCCAAGGCTGGGTTGTTCGCGCCACGCTGCGGCCAGCGCGGATGGACCCATTGTTAGAACGTGTTCGGGTACGCGTATCAGAAAGCAGCTGCGGGTTGTGCGGCCTTGAAAATCTGGAACAGATCTCCCGCCCCTTGCCGCCAATCTCTGTGCCGCTTGACGTGGCGCCAGCGTCCCTGTTTCGCGCGTTGGACGGGTTGCGTGCGCATCAGCCGCTCAATGCCGTGACGGGCGGCGCGCATGTCGCGGCCTTTTGCACGCCCTCAGGTGAAATCATGCTCGCGCGGGAAGATGTCGGCCGCCATTGCGCGCTCGATAAGCTTATTGGGGCACTCGCCTGTGCTGGCATCTCTCCTCAGACTGGCTTTTTCCTGTTGTCATCACGGTGCAGCTATGAGCTCGTAGAAAAAACAGTGATTGCGGGCTGCCCCTTGCTTGTTACGATTTCAACGGCCACCACACTTGCAGCAGATCGCGCCGCTGAGGCTGGTTTGCGCCTTATCGCGCTTGCGCGACCTGATGCGATGCTCGAACTTCGCCCTGACATACCCTGAACCATTGCTCAGCTTGTTTGCTGATCCACTTCTCTGCAATCGATCGCCTGTTGAGATGTTTTAACGGGAGATTTTCATGCGCGCTGCCCATCGGGCTCGCCAATCCATCGCGATTATCGGGGCAGGCATTGCCGGTCTCGCGTGCGCGTCGGCTTTGGCACGCGCAGGCCATGATATCACCTTGTTTGATAAGGCGCGTGGTCCGGGCGGTCGCATGTCAACGCGGCGTTTCGAAACGCCGTTAGGCCAAGCTTCGGCAGATCATGGTGCCCAATATTTTACCGCGCGTGATCCAGATTTTCTGGAAGAGGTCATCGGTTGGGCGCTTGCAGGCGTTGCGGCGCCTTGGCCGGTTATATCGGAAGATTGCTGGGTCGGCGTACCAGGAATGAACGCCGTCATCCGCCATTTGGCCTCGGCTCATCGCGTCCACTGGGACAGTCGGATTGAGGCAATGTCGCGCACCAAGGATGGTTGGGTCCTCTCTGGGCCAAGCGTTCCCGATGCGGCATTCGATGTCGTTATTCTGGCCATCCCGTCAGATCAGGCCCTTCCCTTTCTTGCTGGGCATGATTTTGCGATGGCACGTCGGGCAATGCTTGCGCGCTTTCAGCCCTGCTGGACAGCGATTTTCGCCTATGAATCGTCCCTCCCAACAGATCAGGCGTTTATCCGCGACCTTGGGGTTATCGGCTGGGCCTGCCGGGAGAGCGCAAAGCCAGGACGTCAGGGGCCCGAGACATGGGTCGTTCAGGCAAACGCCTCTTGGTCTGCAGAGCATATTGACGATACGCCGGAAGGCGTTCTTGCGGCGCTGCATCGCGAATTGGCGTTGGCACTGGACATTCACCTGCCAGAACCCATCGCCCAATCCTCACACCGTTGGCGCTATGCCATGTCCTCCGGGCTGGGGGATGGCGCACTCTGGAACGCAGAATTGGGCCTTGGCGTTTGCGGCGATTGGCTGTTGGGCCCGCGGGTAGAAAGTGGCTGGCTATCAGGGCGGTCGCTGGCAGCCAGCATCCTTCACGGCAAGGTCGCCCGCGTCGCCTAACCCGCGTTACGCAAAGCCTGCGCGTGCTGCTGAACCTCTCGATCATTGGGGAGCGCCTTTGCAGCGCTCAGAATAAGCTTACGGGCCTCGGGCGTTGGGCCTTTCTTTTGGAAGAGGATCCAGCCCAGCGTATCCATCAGCACGGGATCATTGGGATCCAGAGCAAATGCCTGCCGCGCCAGCTTTTCACTCCCCTCCAAATCGCCAACCCGCTGCCGAACAAGGGCGGCATTGTTGAGCAGAACCCGATCCTTGGTTTGCGGATCGCGCATCAACGCCTCTCTAAAAAGCCTGTCCGCTTTAGGGATATCGCCGGCTTGCAACGCCCGGGAAGCGGCCAGTGCAAGGTCAGACGGCATAACGCCATCCGGCGTTTGAGGAACCGGGGCGAAGCGCGCTGCTTCTGGCAGCTTTAGCGCCCGTGTCAGCTGCGCCGCCAATGCGCGAACCGGCGCATTGGCATCTGCCGCCAGAGCTGCGGGCTTCAAATAGCGCCATGCATCTGCCACCTGCCCCACCCGCGCAAGGGAAATGGCGAGCGCATATCGGGCGAGCGGATCATCCCCACCCTGCCCCAGATAATGACGGAGCAGATCAATCGCCTGTTCGTCCTGCCCCTGATAGGCAGCCAAAATCCCAGCCAAACGGGCCGCGGGCAGAAAAGCCTTGGCCGGCGACACACCCGCAAGAATATCGCGCGCCGCGCCGTAATTGCCGGCATCAAAAGCGATTTGAGCCCGATAATAACGCGCAGCTGCCGTAAGTTCGTTCGTGGCGTTCTTCCCCGGGCCCGAGGCTTTGACAAAAAGAGCTTCGGCAGCCTTCGCATTCCCCGCCCGCGCCAATATCCCAGCTTTCGCCATCAGCGCGAGGCCGTCATTCGGATGCGCGCGGAGAATGACATCAAGATGCTGCGCGGCTTCACTTTGCTTGTCTTGGGCAAGGGCAAGACGGGCAGCGAGCATCCGTACATCCTTGTCCTGCGGCGCCACCTGCATCGCTTTATCAGCCCAGCTTTTGGCTGCAGCAAGATCACCACCGCCCACAGCATTATTCCCCGCGAGAACCAGTAATTCGCTGGATTGCGGAAAGGCGCCCATGCCCTCCACCATCAGCCTGCCGCCCTTATCAACATCCCCCAGCATGGAGGCCGCTGTCGCCGCGAGGCTATAACCTAATCCACTTGGCGGCTTTTCCCCCAATGTGGACAAAACCTCCCTTGGATTGCCGGAGAGCATATAGACGCGCGCCAACTCAACACGCGCACGGGCACCAAATTGCGTATCTGGCAATAAGCGCTGCATCTGAGCCTTTGCGAAATCGAGATTGCCCGTCTCAAGCGCAATCTGGCCGCTGAGGAAAAGAAGCGTCGGGTCAGATGGGCGCTCCTTGAGCGCGGCTGCGACGAGCTTTGTCGCCCGCGCATATTCCTGCTGCTGATAAGCGGCCCGAATAGTGTCCGTTTGCGGGACATTATCGTCCGCACATGCCGTCAGCATCAATAAAATTGGCAAAACGAGCCCGTTAACCTTCATCCTGCGTTGCCGGATCGGCCGTGCTGAAGAATTCATGATCACCTCAAACGTTGCAGTAGGACGACGGCAATCAGGATGACTCCCGGCAATCCGTCAGACAGCACGCAAAGGAATAGGCACAATGATTAAAAATTTAGTCAAAATGCTGGCATTATGCTGGGCGCTCGCGGCAGTGTCCCCCGCTTATGCCACCGTCTACACTTATAGTCTGGCCGATGGCTCAACCCTCACCATTAATAATGTCTCAGGCAAAGGCAGCCTTGTGAATACAAGGCAGGGAACCAGCCTCACCCTGACCGGAAATTATCTTAAAAATTTCAGAGGTGTCTTCAGTGGAGATACGAGGAAGAATTACATCGATCTCACCTCGATCACCGGCACGATCGGCGGTCAACAATTGGCATGGACTAAAACAGCAAACGCCACCCTGCCTCGCATCGTGTTCGATTTTGATCCTGCCGGGACGAGCAGCAAGCACATCAAGCTCGTTTACTATGTTAAAAGTGGGTATGGCGGGAATTGGGGCGTGCAGCGTGATTACTCCTTCGGCGTGACAACGAGCACTGCAGTTCCCGAGCCTGAGACTCTGGCGTTGTTGCTGCTGGGCCTCACCGGACTATTCCTCTCATCCCGCAAACGGCAGAAAGCCGAAACCGACACCAACTTCGGCGGCGCCCTCCAGCCTGCCTGAATATCAATTCCCCTTTGATCAACAGGGCAAAAGCCCATTCGTTGATCCCGAAAAACTGACCTGGGCCTGCATCCGCAGACCCAGGTTTTTTCTGATCTCTCGAGAGACCGGGCAATGCTTAACACGCGTCATTCGCAAGCATTTTGAGAGCATGGCATGTGAAGAGGGATGGTAGCGGAGGAGGGACTCGAACCCCCGACACGCGGATTATGATTCCGCTGCTCTAACCAGCTGAGCTACTCCGCCCCATGAAACCGAAGGTCTCGGGAAGCGCGGCTATAGGCAGGCTTTTCGGGCCGGTCAACAGGAGAGAGCGCAACTTTGCCGCGCCCCCTCTTGTGCCTGTTAGATTTCGACCTGGCTGCCCAATTCAACCACCCGGTTTGTTGGCAGGCGGAAGAACTCCATCGCGCTTTCAGCGTTGCGCAGCATCCACGCAAACAGCTTTTCCCTCCAAATGGCCATGCCAGGCCGCGACGACGGGAGGAGCGTCTGCCGGGCAAGGAAAAAGCTGGTCTCCATCATCTTGATCGGCGGGCCACAGCTGGTGATGCCGGCAAGCGCCGCTGGCACGTCCGGCTCTTCCATAAAGCCAAATTTGAGGATCAGACGATGGAACCCCTGCCCCAAATCTTCCATCTGGCAGCGTTTATCCGGATCGACAAACGGCACGCCGGGGATCTTGACCGTAAGGAGGATCACCCTTTCGTGAAGGATTTTGTTGTGCTTGAGGTTGTGCAGCAACGCGTGAGGCACACCTTCGGGCGTTGACGTCATAAAGACCGCTGTCCCGGGCACGCGCGACGCGGATGTCGCGGCCGAACTGATGAACACCTTCACCGGCATCGCTGCCTCACGCATCCGCTCCACCATCAACTTGCGCCCGCGCGACCAGGTTGTGAGCATCGTAAAGATCACCAGCCCAATCACAAGGGGCACCCAACCGCCCGACGGCACCTTAGTCAGGTTCGCGGTGAAATAGGCTGTATCGACAACGAAGAAGAGAGCGAGGAGCGGCAGGACAATCCAGCGGTTCCATTTCCAAATGCTGAGCAGCAAGACCGCAAGGAGGCAAGTGTCGATGAACATCGCCCCTGTCACCGCAATCCCGTAAGCAGCAGCAAGATTGCTCGAGCTTTTGAACTGAAGGACAAGCAGGATAACCGCAACCATCAAAGCCCAGTTGATCGCAGGAATGTAAATCTGGCCCGCTGCACGCTCGCTGGTGTGCTGAATGCGCAGGCGCGGCATAAAGCCGAGCTGGATGGCTTGCTGGGTCAGTGAAAAGGCACCAGAAATGACCGCCTGACTGGCGATAATCGTTGCGGCAATGGCCAGCAGCACAAGCCCCAATCGGGCATCTTCGGGCGCCAGCAAGAAGAAGGGGTTTTTAATCGCCTCCGCCGCTTCCTCGGGAGAAAGGCTCATGATCATGGCACCCTGCCCCAGATAATTGAGCATCAGCCCCGGAAGGACGATCCACAGCCAGGAAATACGGATCGGACGCCGTCCAAAATGCCCCATATCGGCATATAAGGCTTCCGCCCCGGTCACCGCCAACACAACAGATCCCAAAGCCAAGAACCCCCGCAATGGATCGTCTAAAAAGAACATGATGGCGTTCGATGGGGAGAGCGCCCACAAAATCTCGGGGGCGCGGGAAATGTGAAAAATACCGAGCAGCGCCAATGTTGAAAAATAGACAAGCATGATCGGCCCGAAAAGCGCACCAACGCGCGCAGTTCCCCGCGACTGGAAAGCAAAAAGACCGAGCAAAATGGTCACTGATATTGGCAGCACGAGCGGTTCGAATGCGGGGTTGACCACCATCAACCCTTCAGAAGCCGACAACACCGACATGGCGGGGGTTATCATCGAGTCGCCATAGAAGAGCGCCGTAGCAAAGACGCCCAGCATCACAATCGGCAAAGACCAGCTTTTTCCCTGCGCCTCGCGGCTGATAAGAGCGAGAAGCGCGAGGCTTCCCCCTTCCCCTTTATTGTCCGCACGCAAAATGACCGTCACATATTTAAGCGTGACGACAATCATCATGGACCAGAAAATCAGGCTTAAAACGCCGTAGATATGAAGATGATCTGGCGGGATCGGGTGATGCCCCGCAAAGGTCTCACGAAAAGCGTAGATCGGGCTTGTGCCGATATCACCATAGACAATGCCGATGGCCGCAATCAGCAGCTTGTAAAGAGGTCCATGGCTGTCATGGGACCCATCTTCCGCATCGGCCAAAGCCGCAGAATCACTCGCCGTATTGGTCATGAGCGGCAACCTGAATGACAGTCTGGGCGCATCGGAACAACGCTTCCCCCGTTGAAATCGCGGGCCCGCTAGCACGCCGCCGCAAACCCCGCAAATTATTTGGCAGCACCCTCCGGCACCAATGGCTGATTTTCGAGCAAACCAGCTTTCTGAAGATCAGCAATCAAGCTTGACCGCATCGGCGCATCGGACGGTAAACGGCGAACCAGCTCAGCAAAAAGCGGCTTGGCTTCGCTCGCGCGATCATTCTCGACCAAAAGAATGGCGTAATAATAAAGGGCACCAGGATAGCCGGGAACAAGCCGGAGCGCCCGCTGGTAACAATATTCTGCCGGGGGCGACAACAGACCCTTGTCATGTGCCACCATGGCATTGCCAAGGCCAGTCCAGAGCCCCGGACTTTGAGGGTTTTTCTCAAGCCCCAGCCGAATGACGCGCGCCGCGAGATCTGGCCGGTCAATTCGGAAATAAGCGTCTGCCTGCGCCAAAGTATCTGCTTCGCCGCCAACTTTATCCATCAAACCGTCTTTGGCAGATCCGTTCGGCAAAGCCGGCACAGCTGCGGCTGCAGGACGCGGTGCAACGGGGGCTGCCGGCAACGACGGGCTTCCCTGCAGCGCATATCCAACAAGGCCAAGTGAAAGCGCGGCGCCAGAGACCGAGAGCGCCCCTGCTGACAACTTACCGCGCCACCACAGCAACCCCAGCGTCACCAATCCCAAGGCGATGACCAGAAAGAGAGCCATTACCGTCCCCTCCGCCGAAACCGCCCTAAGGCGACCCCGCTGCCGAGCATCAGCAAAAGAGCGGGAAGAAGCCAGAGAACAAGTGCGGCGCCCCGTGCGGGCGGCGCATAGCTCACCCAATCACCATAGCGTTCAACAAGCCACGCACGCACCGCTTCAGGCTTTTCCCCGCGCGCAATGCGCTCCCGGATAAGCGATCGCATGTCACCGGCCATCTCCGAGTCCGAATCCGCAATCGACTGCCCCTGACAAACGAGGCATCGCACGGTTTCCATCAGCATTTTGGCGGCCTTTTCCTGATCAGGGTCGGCCAATTGAACATAGGCATAGGGCGCCGAGTCCATGCGGCTATTTGCCAGTGCGGGACTAAGCGCGGTCAGACCGCACATAACCAGGATGAGCGTTGCCCTCATTGCGCGTCTTTCAGGGCTTTAAGAATTTCAGGGATATGTTCTTCCCGAATATCCCCAATATGCTGAAACCGGATAACGCCCTTGCCATCAATCACAAAGCTTTCCGGAACGCCAGAAGAGCCGAGGCTGATCTGCACGCGGCTCGAGACATCCGACCCAATTCGAGCATATGGATCTCCGTGCGCCTTTAGGAAACGCGCTACGTCTTCAGGTGTGTCGCGAATAGCAATGGCGTGGATTTCCACGCCTTGCCGCTTGAGCTCCAAAAGCAGGGGCGCTTCCGCCACGCAGGGCAAACACCAGCTTGCAAAAATGTTCAAAAGAACCGGCTTGCCCCGCCGCAAATCCTTATCAGTCAAGCCGGGGTGCGAAGGGACAGCAGCAGGAAGATCAAAGGTCGGCACCTGTTTGCCCACCATTTTTGAGGTGATGGTCGAAGATTCAGGATTGGTGAGCCCCCGCAACATGACCCCTGCGAATAGAGCAAAAATCAGGAGTGGCACCCAAAGGAGGAGTTTACGGGTCATCATGCCACCGCCTTTGGCAAGCGCCGTTCACGCCAAAGCCGACCAATAAGGGAAAGCCCGCCACCCAGCGCAATGAGCGCTCCACCAAACCAGATGAGCGTCACCCATGGCTTCCACCAGAGCCGCACCTGCCAACGGCCATCCTTGTTCGCCTTGCCGAGAACTGCATAAAGCTGACCATCGACGACCGTATCGATCGCGGCTTCGCTCGTCTGGGTCGGCGGGGAGCTATAGCTGCGCGCTTGGGGCGACAGCGTCTTGGGCGCACCACCACCACGGCGGGCTTCCATTTTCGCTTCGAGCGCCGTCCAATTCGGCCCGATAACCGGCGTCACGCTGATCAGTTTGACGGTGAAGGGACCAACTTCTGCGGTTTCTCCCTCGCCGATTGCCACAAGCCGCTCTTTCATAAACGCCGTGTCTGCTGACATGCCCGCAACCGCAACCGCGACACCCAAATGAGAAATAACCATCCCCCATGTAAACAATGGCGTGCGGCGCAAATCCCGCTTCCATAGCGGGGCGATGCTCCCCGCCGCTGCTAGCGCCGCGACGGACATCCCCAACCATGTTAAGATGCTGATATCTGGCGCGACGAGTCGAACCGCAAGAAGAGTAATCACCCCAAGCACCAAAGGCGCCGCCAGTCGGCGTGCCACTGCCCCCATCTGGTCCCGTCGCCAGCGCATCAAGGGACCAGCCGCCATTGCCACGACCAAAATCAACGCCACAGACCCCGCCGCTGGGTTGAAATAGGGCGGACCAATTGAAATCTGCTGCCCAAATGCCTGCGCGATAATCGGATACAGCGTGCCAATTAAAACAACGCCCAAAATAACCGTCAGGAGAAGATTATTGAGAACCAATGCCGCTTCCCGGCTAACGGGCTCAAACTGCGCACCTTCCCGCACCGTTGAGATCCGCAGCGCAAAAAGCGCGAGCGCAGAACCGATATAGATAAGCAAGAGCGCCAAGATGAAGGAGCCTCGCTCAGGATCGACAGCAAAGGCATGGACGCTCGTTAAGATACCGGATCGGACGAGAAAGGTCCCCACCATGGACATCGAGAAAGCCACCACCGCGAGCATCACCGTCCATGCCCTCAGGCTATCACGTGTGGCAAGAACGGTAACGGAATGCAGCAAGGCAGTTGCGGCGAGCCATGGCATCAGAGATGCATTCTCAACGGGATCCCAGAACCACCAGCCGCCCCAGCCCAGTTCATAATAGGCCCAATAGCTCCCCGCGGTGATCCCCAAGGTCAAAAAAACCCATGCGCCCAAAATCCAAGGCCGCATCGCGCGCGCAAAAGCCGGCCCCACATCTCTCGTAATGAGCGCGCCGACGGCAAAGCTAAAGGCCACCGACATGCCAACATAGCCGAAATAAAGCGTCGGCGGGTGGAACGCGAGCCCGGGGTCTTGCAGAAGAGGATTCAAGCCATTGCCATTGGGCGGCGATGGCGACAATCGTTCAAACGGGTTGGAAGAAAATAGGAGAAACGCATAAAAGCCGAGGGCGATGAGCCCCTGCGCCATCAATGTCGCGATCAAGGTGTCTTGGCGAACGCGACGCTCCAACAGCGCGATCCCGCTTCCCGAAAGCGCAAGAATGGTGACCCAAAGGAGCATCGACCCCTCATGGTTCCCCCATGTTCCAGAGAGCTTATACAAAAGGGGCTTTTCAGAGTGGCTGTTTGTTGCAACCAGCTTCACCGACATATCTGAAATGAAAAACAGGTAAACCAGCGCGAGAAATGAGAGCGCCGCAAGCACACCCTGGGCGATCGCCACAGGCCGCACCGCGCCGCCCAAATCCGCCCGCGCGGGCATTCTCAGGCCCAGCGCACCCAGCACGGCTTGCAACACGGCCAGCCCAGCCGCCAACCACAACAGCCCGAGCCCAATTTCTGCGATCATGATTTCAGGCTATCCGTCTTGTGCATTTTGCCTTCCAGTTCGGGGGGCATATAGCGTTCATCGTGTTTCGCCAGAAGGTTGGTCGCAACAAAGCTGCCGTCCGGTTGGAAAGATCCTTCTGCAACAACACCTGATTTTTCCTTGAACAGGTCAGGTGCAATGCCTTTGAAACGCACCGGGACTTCGGCTTTACCATCCTCGACAATAAAACGGAGCGTAACGCCATCGGCATCGTGCGAAATTGAGCCTGCCTTTACCATGCCGCCAAGACGCACAGCACGATCAAGCGGAAGATCGGCCTGTTTCACATCTCCGGGCGCATAAAAGAAAGACGCCTCTTCGCGCAGTCCAGACACCGCAAGGAGCCCAGCCCCGACAACCGCTGCAAGCGCCAAAACAGCTAAAATTAACCGCTGATTCTTTGCTTTCACCGATCTTTCTCCAGATCATTCAAAGCGGATTCCGCCCGCCGCATGGTCACAAGGCTCCACAAGGTCACGGCGATAGTTGCCACACCCGTCAGGCCATAGGCCGCTGCAATAAAAGGCCAATGATTCATGCCGCAGCCCTCCGGCGCAGCCGCGCCTCGAGCTTCGCCTCTGCAAGGGTGGCGCGCATTCGCATCAAAACAATCGCCCCGAACAACAGTGAGAAGCCAATCACGCTCGGAATTAGCGGCCAGAGCAGTTCCGGTGCGATGGTCGACCCTTTCAAAGTGATGGAAGGGCCTTGATGTAAAGAGTTCCACCAGACCACAGAGCGGTTGATAATCGGTATGTTAACCGCACCCACAATGCCAAAGATCGCCGTCGCCCGGCTGACGCTGGCGCGGTCGTCGCTCGCATTGGCAAGGGACATATAGCCAAAATACAGGAAAAGCAGGACAAGCATCGACGTCATCCGGCCATCCCATTCCCACCAGGTACCCCAGGTCGGGCGGCCCCAGATCGAGCCGGTCACAAGGCAGATGGCAGTAAAAAGTGCGCCTGGCAGCGCGATCGCACGGGCGGCGACACCAGCAAGCGGATGGCGCCAGACCAATTGGACGATGCTTGCTATCGCAATTGCAGACCACCCACCCATGCCGAGCCATGCTGCCGGCACATGGATGTACATAATCCGAACGCTCTCCCCCTGAAGATAATCGGGTGGGGTCAGCACCAAGCCAGCATAACAGCCGCCAAGAATGAGAAGAGAGCCAATAGCCAGAAGCGCCGGCGTCAGCGGCCGAGCGAGCTTCAGGAATCGAGCCGGGTTGGCATAGGCGTGCATTGCGGGTGCGCTTTAAGGGACAAGCCCGTCCAGTGAAAGGGCTTTGTGCGGACAAGCTGCCGCTTTTGGGTATTGCAACGCCTGCCCGCTTCTGGCCTTGGAGGAAAAGCGCGGCGGACTCGGCAAACGACCGACCGGCAAGATAGAATAGAGGGAGCGGATAAATGGGCATGCTCGACGGAAAAGTGGTGGCAATCACGGGCGCGGGGCGCGGCGTTGGCCGCGAAATTGCCTTACTCTGCGCCAAGGAAGGCGCGGCGGTGGTCGTTAACGACCTGGGCACTTCCGGTGAAGGTGAAGGCGCCGATCTCTCCCCCGCGCAAGAAACGGTGAATGACATCAAGGCAGCGGGCGGCAAAGCCTTGGCCAATGGCGCAAGTGTTGCAGACCCGGCGGGTGCGGCTTCCATCATTGAAGATGCCGTGAAGGCCTTTGGCCGGATTGATGCAGTGGTGAATAATGCGGGCATCCTGCGCGACCGCATCTGGCACAAGATGAGCCATGAGGATTGGAACGCCGTGATCGACGTGCATCTCAATGGCTGCTTCAACGTTTCCAAGGCTGCCACCCCCTATTTCAAGGATCAAGGCTCGGGCAGCTTCATCCATTTCACCTCGACCTCCGGGCTGATCGGCAATTTTGGACAAGCCAATTATTCGGCCGCAAAGCTGGGAATTGTTGGCCTGTCACAATCCATTGCGCTGGACATGGCGCGTGCGGGGGTGCGCTCCAACTGCATCGCGCCTTTTGCGTGGAGCCGGATGACCGCCTCTATTCCCGCAACGACCGACGCCGAAAAGGAACGCGTTGAACGGCTGAAGACGATGAGTGCAGATAAGATTGCACCCTTGGTCGTCTTCCTCGCCTCGGACGCGGCGGCCGAGGTCACCAACCAGATTTTTGCCGTGCGCAAGAATGAGGTCTTCCTCTTCTCCAAACCGCGGCCTATCCGCTCCATGCACCGGAGCGAAGGCTGGACCGCCGAAACGCTGGCGAGCGAAATGCTCCCCGCTTTCCGCGCAAGCTTTGCCGATCCGACCGAGCGGTCGGGCGATGTTTTCTGTTACGATCCGATCTGAGGGAGAGGCTTATGTCCGGCATGGACCCCGAAATTTTCGACGCCTTTATCGACCAGCTGAAGCGCTATGTCCGCGAACGGCTGATCCCGGCTGAAGCGGATATGATCGCGAATGACCGCATCCCGGAGGATATACTTCAGGAAATGCGGGACATGGGGCTGTTCGGCATTACCATCCCTGAAGAATTTGGCGGCGCTGGCATGAATGTCAGCCAATATATCGAAACGGTAAAGCAGCTCGCTTACGCATCGCCCGCTTACCGATCCACCATCTCGATCAATATCGGGATGACGGGCAGCGCGATCAAAAATTTCGGCACGCCCGAGCAAAAGGCGCATTGGCTGCCGCGCATCGCCTCGGGCGAGATTGCCTGTTTCGGCCTGACCGAGCCGGGCAGCGGATCGGATTCCGCTGCCATGCAAACAACCGCCCTGCGCGATGGCAATGGCTATAAGTTGAACGGCACCAAGCGCTACATCACCAACAGCCCGCATGCGAAGATCGGCCTGATCATGGCGCGGACCAACAAGGAAGCCTTGCCCAAAAATGCCCATGTCTCGGCCTTCATCGTCGATATGACGACACCGGGTATCAGCATTGGCAGCCCGGACAAGAAAATGGGGCAAGCCGGCGCGCATATCGCCGATATCAATATGGATGATGTGAAGATCCCCGGTGACGCATTGGTCGGCGGCGAGGAAGGCCGCGGTTTCCAGATTGCGATGCAGAGTCTTGATAATGGCCGCCTTTCGGTCGCGGGCATGGCGGTTGGCATGGGCCGTCGCGCACTTGATACCGCAGTGCGCTACGCGACCGAGCGCAAGGCTTTTGGCGAGGCGATCAGCAATTTCCAACTGATCCAATCCATGCTCGCCGATAGCGATGCTGAGCTTTACGCCGCTGAATGCATGATTGCCGATGCCTGTGCCCGGGCCGATCGGGGTGAGAATATTGTCCGCAAGGCCGCCGCGGCCAAGATGTTCGCATCTGAAGCCTGTGGCCGTGTCGTTGATCGCTGCGTGCAGGTATATGGCGGCGCGGGCTATCTTGCCGAATATGAGGCAGAACGCTTCTTCCGCGATGCCCGCATCCTGCGCATCTATGAAGGCACCACCCAAATCATGCAGCTGCAGATCGCCAAGCACATGCTCCGCGACTTTGCGGCCAATGGGCATGTCTGGTCTTAAGGGAGCCTTGGCGCGTGTATAACCTTCTCCCCGGACTGAGTGTGATTGAGGCATCATCCTTTGTCGCCTCGCCCACGGCGGGCCTTTATCTGGCGCAGATGGGGGCAGAAGTGATCCGTGTCGATCAGATCGGCGGCGGGCCGGATTTTAACCGTTGGCCCAAGGCGGAGAATGGCCGCAGCCTTTATTGGGAAAATCTTAATCGCGCCAAAAAATCGGTCGCGCTGGATTTAGGCAAAGCGGAAGGCCGGGAATTGCTGGCAGAACTGGTCCGCAAGACCGGCCAGTTCATCACTAACTTCCCGGTCAACGGCTTTTTGGCGCATGACAGGCTATCCGATGGCCGCCCCGACCTGATTACCGTCCGGATCATGGGGCTGGCCGATGGCGGGCCGGCGCTGGATTACACCGTGAACAGTGCCGTCGGCTATCCCGATTTGACCGGGCCGGGGCCAGAGCCCGTTAACCATGTTCTGCCCGCATGGGACTTGTTGACTGGGGGCTATGCCGCTTTTGCGATGATGGCTGCCCTCGCCCACCGTGCCGCAACCGGACGGGGGCAGGAAGTGCGCGTCCCGCTGTCTGATGTCGCCATCGGCACGGTCGCCAATCTCGGCTCGCTTGCCGAAGTACTGACCAAGGGCGCCAATCGCGACCGGCTGGGAAATGCGGTGTATGGTGCCTTTGGCCGGGATTTTGTGACGCGCGACGGCGTGCGGCTGATGATCATGGCGATCACCCCGCGCCAATGGTCGGGCCTTGTCGAGGTGCTGGGAATTGAAGCGGAAATTAAGGCGATTGAGGCCGCCCGCGGCGTTTCCTTCGCCAAGGACGAAGGCGTCAGGTTTGAGCATCGCGATGCCCTTTTCCCGCTGGTTGAAACCAAGGTCGCGGGTTGGGACTATGCCGCGCTTAAAACCGCGCTCGATAAGGTCGGCGGCTGCTATGGCCCCTATCAGACAATGCTCGACGCCGCGCATGATCCGGCGCTGGTCGCCAACAACCCGATTTTCGGCCAATCGGCCAATCCAAGCGGGGTCGAGTATCCAGCCGCAGGTAGCTTTGCGACCTTGCCGGGGCTGGGCCGGGTGCCGCCCGCCCCTGCCCCTTATCTGGGCCAGCATAGCGAAGAGATATTGGCCGATCGGCTGGGCTTGAGCACGGGGCAGATCGGCACGCTGATCGATACCGGGACGGTGGGTCGGCATGGCGGATAATCTGCTGGCGCGGGTTCAGGCCGCCATCGCGGCTGCGGAAAATTACGCGCTCGCTGTGCGCGAAGCCGTCCGGCAGCGCGTCGCCGCTGCCAGCCTTGAAGCCGAGCAGCACGCCGCCCATGGCTATGCTTGGGTGGAAACCAGCATTGCAACACTGGCCGCCATCGGCCGCTGGCTATCGCAGCTGGAGGCAGAGGGCAGTGCGCGCGACGCAGACCGGCTAGCCGTCCAGATTGGCTTTGGGGAAACGCTTGCCCAGTTGATCGGCGGACTACCGATGGGCCAGAATGAGATCATCCGCCCGGCCGGGCTGGGGGCAAGCAACGCGGCAGCGCAGCTTGCATCGGACCCGGCGGTGGCGTGGTTCCTGACGTCAGGCAACACCGCAGCCGCCCGCGCGGCGCTGGTCGCAGAATTGCACCAAGGTGCAGCGCTGTCCGAAGGGCTCGGTGATGATCTACTCGACAGCATCCGCGACCAATATCGCCGCTTCACCGATGCCCGCATTCTGCCCTTTGCCCATGGCTGGCACCTTGAGAACGCGCTGATCCCGGATGATATTATCGCCGAGATGGCGGATCTCGGGACCTTTGGCGTTTGCATCCCGGAAAGCTATGGCGGGCTGGGCCTTGGAAAGCTGGTGATGTGCATTGTCACCGAAGAGTTGTCGCGCGGCTGGATCGGCGCGGGGTCGCTCGGGACGCGCTCTGAAATTGCCGGCGAATTGATCGTGTTGGGCGGAACAGACGCGCAAAAGGCGCAGTGGCTCCCCCAGATCGCCTCGGGCGCGGTACTGCCGACCGCCGTCTTTACCGAACCTGATACAGGATCGGACATGGCAAGCCTTGCTACCCGCGCGGTGCGGACGGACAAGGGCTGGTCGATCACCGGCGCGAAAAACTGGATTACCCATGCCAGCCGGTCGGACATGATGACGCTGCTCGCCCGCACCCTGCCCGATGCGAAGGGCTATGCGGGCCTTTCCATGCTGCTGGTCCCCAAGCCGCGCGGATCTGAGGAAAACCCCTTCCCCGCCCCCGGCATGACGGGCAGCGAGATAGAGGTGCTCGGCTATCGCGGGATGCGCGAATATGCGCTGCAATTTGATGGGATGCTTGCGCCAGACGACGCGCTGTTGGGCGGCGAGGAAGGCCAGGGCTTCAAGCAGTTGATGCGCACCTTTGAAGGTGCCCGCATCCAGACGGCGGCGCGCGCGGTGGGCGTGGCCCGGCGAGCGCTGGAGCTTGGGCTGGAGTATGCCCTGACCCGCAAACAATTTGGCCGCCCGCTGATCGATTTTCCACGCGTGGCCGATAAAATCGCGATGATGGCGGTCGATACCCTCTTTGCCCGGGAACTGACCTATTTCGCCGCGCGCGAAAAAGACGCGGGCAAGCGGTGCGATATCGAAGCCGGGATGGCGAAACTCCACGCCGCGCGGATCGCCTGGGCCAATGCCGATGCCGCACTCCAGATTCATGGCGGCAATGGCTATGCGCTGGAATATGAGATCAGCCGCGTGCTGTGCGATGCCCGTATTCTCAACATCTTTGAGGGCGCAGCCGAAATTCAGGCGCAGGTTATTGCGCGCGGCAAACTTCAGGACAGGAATTAAGATGCAGGATTTTACCCCGATCCGCGAAGAGGTCGCCAAGCTCTGCCAGCAATTCCCCGGCGACTATTGGCGCGCCAAGGACAAAGACCGCGCCTACCCGACCGAGTTTGTGACCGCCCTGGGCGACGCCGGTTATCTTGCCGCCCTCATCCCGGAAGAATTTGGCGGCGCGGGCCTCCCCTTATCGGGTGCAGCGGCGATTTTGGAGGAAGTCCAGCGCCAAGGCTGCAATGGCGGCGCCTGCCATGCGCAAATGTACATTATGGGTACGCTGCTGCGGCACGGGTCAGACGCGCAAAAGGCCCGCTATTTGCCGCGCATCGCCACCGGCGAATTGCGGCTTCAGGCCTTTGGCGTGACTGAGCCGACCAGCGGCACCGATACGCTGTCGCTCAAAACAACGGCGCGGCGTGAAGGTGATCATTACGTCATCAACGGACAGAAAATATGGACCAGCCGGGCCGAACACTCTGACCTCATGCTGCTCTTGGCCCGCACCACCCCGCGCGATCAAGCAGCAAGCCGGACCGATGGCCTTTCGGTGTTTCTGGTTGATATGAATGCGGCCAAGAATAATGGCCTGACGATCCGCCCCATTGAAACGATGATGAACCATTCAACGACTGAAGTCTTTTTTGAAGACATGGTCGTCCCGGCCGAAAATCTGATCGGCGAAGAGGGCAAGGGCTTTCGCTATATCCTTTCCGGCATGAATGCCGAGCGGCTGCTGATCGCAGCCGAGTGTATTGGCGACGCCAAATGGTTTATCGACAAAGCCAGCGCCTATGCCAAAGAACGCGTACTTTTTGGCCGACCCATCGGCCAAAATCAGGGCGTCCAATTCCCCATTGCCCGTGCCTATGCGCAGATGCGTGCGGCAGAGCTGCTCGTGCACGAAGGGCTGCGCAAATATGAAGCGGGCGAAAATTGCGGCGAGGAAGCCAATATGGCGAAAATGCTGGCCGCCGAGGCCAGTTGGGCGGCGGGGGAAGCCTGTATCCAGACCCATGGCGGCTTTGGCTTTGCGGCGGAATATGACATTGAGCGCAAGTTCCGCGAAACCCGGCTTTATCAAGTAGCGCCGATCAGCACGAACATGATCCTTTCTTATGTGGCCGAGCATGTGCTGGGCCTGCCCCGGAGCTATTAATGGGCGTGTGGGACGCGTGGATCGGCCGCAGTGAGACGCGCGAGGACCTCATAACGCCGGGCCAGATGGCACGCTTTGGCGCGATGCTTGATCGTCCGGCTGAGGGTGCAGCAGCGGTGCCGCAAGGCCTGCACTGGGGCCTGTGCCTGCCCGATGCCCCCACCGCCGCTTTGGGCGAGGATGGCCATCCGCGCCGGGAAGATGGCCCGGCCAGCTTTCTGCCGCCCATCCCCCTGCCCCGCCGCATGTGGGCGTCGAGCAGCGTTCAGTTTCACGCGCCGCTTCTTCCGGGTGCGTCAGTCCGTCGGGAATCGACCATCGCGGCGGTAACAGAGAAGATCGGCGCCACCGGGGCCTTGGTGTTTGTTGAGGTCGATCATCGCACGGAAGCAGCGGGCAAGCTCGCGATCAAAGAGCGGCAGACCATCGTCTATCGCGACGCCACGACAACGCCGCCTGCACCGCGCCCGGCCGATCAGGCCCCGGACTTAGCGGCCTGGCACTGGCATCGGGTGCTGACGCCCAGCGAGGCGCTGCTGTTCCGCTATTCCGCGCTGACCTTTAACAGCCACCGCATCCATTATGACCTGCCTTATGCGACCGAGGTGGAACGCTATCGCGGGCTGGTTGTCCAAGGCCCGCTAATGGCAACGCTGTTGCTGGATCTCGCGGCGCGCGAATTGGGCGATAACCGCCTTGCCCGCTTTGCCTTTCGCGGCCAGAGCCCGGCATTTGCCGGAGAGCCGCTTTATTTTGTGGGCCGCCAACAGGGCGACCAGATCAGCCTTGCCGCCTTGGGCGGCGATGGCCGGATGGTGATGAGCGCCGAGGCCAGCCTTTAGCCGCCCCGGCGCCCGTCTGCCTTACGCGCCTTTGTGCGGCAGGATCAGATATTTTTCACCCGTCCGCTTCGCATTATAGGCGTGCAGCGTGTCGAGATTGAGCGCTTCTTCCAGCGAAATCTCATGGCTGTAATGGCTCGCAAAGGTTGTCGTTAGTTCGGCGACCACGCGCGCGCGCATCCGGGCGACGATTTCCGGCCCTGCCTTGGCCATAAATGGCGTCAACAGCCAGCCCGAGACAGCCCATTGAAAGCCGAAATTACGGGTTAACACCGTCGGCGACATATCCAGCGCGCCGTAAATATAAAGCTGCTTGAACGTGTCGGAGCCATAGCGGCTATATTCCGTCATCCGCGTAACCGCGGCAGCTTCCATACAGGTGACGATCTGGCTGCCCAGCTTGCCCCCGCCGATCGCGTCAAAAGCGCAAGTAATACCGGTTTCAACGATCGCGGCCGTCAAATCATCGATGAAGGTATCGCTGGTGGAGTCGAACACATATTTCGCTCCCTGACCTTTGAGCAGGTCCATCTGCGCCTGGCTGCGCACGACGTTGATCAGCGGCATATTTTCAGCAAGGCAGATGCGGTTGAGCATCTGGCCGAGATTGGAAGCGGCGGCCGTGTGGATCAGCCCCTTATGGCCTTCCATCTTCACGGTTTCCACAAAGCCAAGCGCCGTCAGCGGATTGACAAAGCAAGACGCGCCATCGCGCGGGCTGGTGCCCTCGGGCAGCGGCATTACCATCTGGAGTGGCAAAGTGCGATATTGCGAATACATGGCCCCACCCAGCATCGCGACGGTCTTGCCCATCAGCGCCTGTGCTTCGGGCGAGTCACCCGCCGCCACGACAATCCCGCTGCCTTCATTACCAAGCGGCAGCGCATCGCCGACGCGTCCGGCCATTGCCCGCATGCCCGAGGCCGGCACATCTGCCTCAATCGCCGGGCGGCCGTTGCGCGAAATGGCGCGCGCGGTGGAGATATCCGACGCGCCGACCAACAGCCCCAGATCCGAAGGGTTAATGGGGGCCGCTAGCACCTTCACAACCACCTGATCGGGGCGCGGCGCCTGCACCGGCACCTCTGCCAGAGACAATTCCAGTAGCCCTTCCGGCTTAACCAGCGTTAACATTTGCAAATTCTGGGTCGGCAAATCGGTCATCATATCCTCCCTATATCTTCTCGCTGCTTGTCCTAAGCGCAGTCCCAACCGCCTACAAGAGACCTAAAGGTGGTTAGGTATCGCTATGCGGCGATGTATCGCCTCGGGCTTGCAACGTCCGCGCGTTGACGTAAAGGTAAACCGACTCAATTTTCACCATATTTCGGGAGAGACAGATGGCTGACGCATATATCATCGACGCTTGCCGCACACCGCGCGGCATTGGCAAACCGGGCAAGGGCGCCCTCTCCCATATGCATCCGCAGCATCTGGCGGCAACCGTGCTCAAGGCGCTGAAGGATCGCAACAATCTGAAGACCGAAGACGTGCAGGACGTCATCTGGTCCACCTCCACGCAAAAGGGCAAACAGGGCGGCGACCTTGGCCGCATGGCGGCGCTGGACGCGGGCTACGACATCCGCGCGTCCGGCATGACGCTCGACCGTTTCTGCGGCGGCGGCATCACCTCGGTGAACCTCGCGGCCGCGACGATCATGTCGGGCATGGAAGACCTTGTCATCGCCGGCGGGACCGAGATGATGAGCTATACCCAGACGATCGGCGCCGAAGAAGCCAATGCCGGGATTAAGCCCTTGGGCATGGGCTCAGGCAATATGCGCCTGATGAAGGTGCACCCGCAATCGCACCAGGGCGTCTGCGGCGATGCGATCGCGGCGCGCGAAGGCATCACCCGCGAAGTCGTCGACCAATTGGGCTATGACAGCCAGATGAAGGCGAAAAAGGCGCTCGCCGAAGGCGCGTTCGATAAGTCGCTGGTCACCGTTTATAACGAAGACGGTTCTGTCGCGCTCGACCATGAAGAATTTCCCCGCCCGGAAACGACGCTGGAAGGCCTGTCGCAGCTCAAGGCCTCGTTTGACGGCATGGCTGATTTTGATCTGGGCGGCGGCATGACCTTCCGCAAGCTGATCCAGATGAAATATCCGGGCCTTGACTGGAAGGGCGTGCACCATGCGGGCAATAGCTCGGGCGTCGTCGATGGCGCGGCGGGCGTTCTGCTTGCCTCCAAAGACTATGCGCACAAGAACGGCCTGAAGCCGCGTGCGCGCGTTGTGGCCTTTGCGAACGAAGGCGATTGCCCGACGCTGATGCTCAACGCCCCCGTCCCTGCCGCCAAGAAGGTCTTGGCGCGCGCCGGCCTGACGGTCGATGATATCGACCTCTGGGAAATCAACGAAGCCTTTGCCGTTGTTGCTGAAAAGTTCATGCGCGATCTCAACCTCGATCGCTCACGGGTCAATGTGAATGGCGGCGCCTGTGCGCTGGGCCACCCGATCGGCGCAACTGGCTCGATCCTGATTGGCACCGTACTCGATGAACTGGAGCGGCGCGACCTGAAGCGCGGGCTTGTGACGATGTGCGCGGCGGGCGGCATGGCCCCGGCGATCATCATCGAGCGCGTTTGAGCACGACGTACCGCGCAGCTATTTGCACCGATCTCAAGGGCCCCAGCGCCCTTGAGGTTCGGCCCCTTGATGTTGCGCCTCTCAAACCAGGCGAAGTGCGAATTGCCGTCCGTGCGGCGGGCCTCAACTTCCCCGATTTACTGATGACAACGGGCGGCTATCAGTTCCGCCCGGAACCACCCTATGTCCCCGGGATGGAGATTGCCGGTGACGTGATAGAGGTGGCCGCCGACATCGATAGCTTTCGGCTCGGCGACAAGGTGATGGCGCAGATGCGACTTGGCGGTTTTGCCGAGCAGGCCATTGTGCCAGTTGAGTCTGTGATGCCGCTACCACCCCAATTCAGCTATGAAGAAGGCGCAAGCTGGTATGTCGCGGCTACAACAGCGTGGCACGCGCTGCATGACAAAGCGCAGATCAAGCCGGGTGAAACGATGCTCGTCTTGGGCGCCGCTGGCGGGGTTGGAATGGCTGCCGTCCAACTGGGCAAGCATCTGGGGGCTCGGGTTATCGGCCTAGCCTCAACGCCGGACAAATGCGCCGCGGTAATCTCCGCCGGGGCAGACGTCGCCTTTCTAAATGATCAGCCAGACCTGCTCGACGCGGTCCGCGCTGCTGCCGGCCCAAATGGGGTGCAGGTGGTCTATGACCCTGTTGGCGGCCCCTTGGCACAACTGGCGACGCGAAGCTTTGGTTGGGGCGGGCGCTATCTGATCGTTGGCTTTGCAAGCGGGGAGATCCCCAAATTCGCGGCGAACTATGTGCTGATCAAGGGCTATACCGTAATGGGCCTGCGCGCCGGGGAAGCGGGCCGCCGCGACCCCGCTTTGGGTGCGCGCAACCGCGCCGCACTTAAGGCTCTCGCGGCGGAGGGCGTCATGCGCCCCCATGTCTCGCATCGGTTTTCTTTAGCTGAGGCAGGGGCAGCGCTTCAGGCGCTGGCGGATCGCAAGGTTACCGGCCGCGCCGTCATCATGCCCGATCGCGACGCGCCAACGCCTGCGTAACCCCGGTCGCTATAGTATACTGTCCTGCATAATAGAGCGCCCAAATCGCCGGGCCGACCCATAGCGCGCCTTGCAGCGGCCCGAAACGGGCGAAAATCAACAGGTCGGACACCGCGAATAAAATCGCGCCAAGCCCCACACGGGCGCGGGAAAAATGGCTTTGCCATGCCGCTGCCGCCATCGCCCCCAAGAGCGCCGCGTAGAAAAGCACATCCGGCCGCTGCGTCAGCATCCATGAGATAGCCGGAACAAGCACTAGTAGAAGCAGCGCGATGCCCGCCTGGCGCTGCCCTGGCGTGCGGCGGTTCTGCCAATAGAGCAAAACCGCAACAACATGCCCGAGCGCGAAGAGCCCCGCACCCAGCGCGAACTGAATATCAAGCACAACATCCCCCGCGGCCCCTAAGGCCAGAACGACCGCCAGTAACCAGCCATCTCGGGAAGAGGCGCGCCCAACGGCGTAAAGCGCGAGTAAGCCAACACCCAATCCCTTCCACGCGATGATCGCAGGGCCAGAGAGATGGAGCATGACTGGAATAAGGTAGCTCACCCCAGCAGCAACAGATGCCCAAAGCAGTCCTTGGTTCCAGCCCAATTGATCGTCAGATCTCTGTTTTACGATCATTCCCATCTCTCCCTTGACCTTCACGGTGGCGATGTCGTTCGGCATTGTCCAGCAGAACATCCCATGCCGAAAGGCGGCTAGAGCCCCTCGCCTTCCGAACCACATTCGCTTAAGGCGCTCCACATGGAGCATCAGATACATGTGATCGGCGGCGGCCTTGCGGGAGCAGAAGCTGCTTGGCAGCTGGCCGAAGCCGGATTTCGCGTTCGCCTCTCAGAAATGCGCGGATCGGGCGAAAGAACAGCCGCGCATCAGACGGATGACCTCGCGGAGCTGGTCTGCTCGAACAGCTTTCGTTCTGACGATGCAGATCGGAATGCTGTCGGCTTGCTGCATCAAGAATTGCGTCGGCTTGGATCACTGATCATGCGAACAGCCGATGCCCATCGCGTGCCCGCTGGCTCGGCGCTCGCGGTTGATCGAGATGGGTATACACAAGCGGTTACGGCCGCCATTGCAACCCACCCCAACATCTCCCTTGTGCGCGAACGGATCGACGCCCTGCCCGATGGTCCCGCAATTATCGCCACAGGTCCCTTAACCGGCAGCGCATTGGCTGAGGCGATTGCCCGCGAAACGGGAGAAGAGGCGCTCGCCTTTTTCGATGCGCTCGCCCCGATTGTTCATCACGAGAGCATCAATATGGATGTCGCGTGGATGGCTTCCCGCTGGGATAAGGGGGACGGCAAAGATTATATCAATTGTCCGATGGATAAGGACCAATATCTCGCCTTTCACGCGGCACTAATTGCAGGTGAAAAGACGAGCTTCAAAGAGTGGGAAGAAAACACCCCCTATTTCGATGGCTGCATGCCCATCGAAGTAATGGCAGAGCGCGGTGTCGAGACGTTACGCCACGGCCCGATGAAGCCGATGGGGCTGGACAATCCGCGCACTGGCCGATGGCCCTATGCCGTGGTCCAACTCCGCCAGGACAATGCCTTGGGGACGTTGTGGAACATGGTGGGCTTCCAAACCAAGCTCAAACACGCCGAACAGGTGCGCATCTTCCGAATGATCCCGGGGCTAGAAAATGCTCAATTTGCAAGGCTTGGCGGTCTTCACCGCAATACCTTTATCAAATCGCCGGTTCTGCTTGATGGCAGCCTCAGATTGAAATCACGCCCCCATCTGCGCTTTGCTGGACAGATGACAGGGTGCGAGGGCTATATCGAAAGCGCGGCAATCGGGCTTTTGGCAGCTCGGTTCTGGATCCAAGAACTATCCGGCACCTTCATTGCTTTGCCACCTGCCGATACCGCCCTTGGGGCCTTGTTGCACCATATTACCGGGGGAGCGGCGGCCGATACATTCCAGCCGATGAACGTCAATTTCGGTCTATTCCCGCCTCTTGAGGGCGTGAAGCGCAAAGCGGATCGAAAGCAGCTCTATACCGATCGCGCACGTGCGTCATTGGCGCACTGGCTTGGGGATCAGGCCTCCCCCTCGGCCTCTGAGACATCCGCCTTGGCAGGCTGATCGGCCGGCGGGCATGGGCGCACAGGCTTTGGCTTGCGCACCGGCTTGGTTGTCGCGAACTCCTTCGGGTCTAGCCCGCCCGAGCGGTTCTGATCGGCTTTGCGAAACTTCTCGCCCGCCTTGGCGGCGTATTCTGGAAACGAAATGGACCCGTCATGGTTGGTGTCCAATCGCGCGAAGGCCTTTTGGCGGGAGGCAAGAAATTCCGATGTTGCGACAACCCCGTCATCATTCTTGTCATAACGAGCAAAGCGCCGCGCTTCTTTATTAACGGGGTCCGCGCTCGGCGGGGCGGCGTCTGGCGATGCAGCCGATCCTGGCTGAACAAGCGACGGTTCCGGGACGGCAATCGCACTCGCCCGCATTTCCCAGCCAAGGAAAACCAGGCCCCCCAGAAGGAGGAATAACGCACCACCCCCGGCCAGATACCGCCACATGCAGCACCTCCCTCAATTGCACAATTCCGACATAAACGGAGAGCCGACGTATGTCCAGTCGTCTCAGGCAAATGGGCCGCGCAGCAAAAGCTTAAAATAATGGCGCAACTCAAACCCGCCGCGAGGAAAGCGACGGGCGGCCACATCCGAATTCGCCAAAAGCGTCAGCAAGCGAACAACCCGTGCAGATGATCCAGCGTTGATCTGCGGCAGAGGTTGATATCGGACGGCAAGATCAAGACATAATGATGCGTCTTCAACGTCCTGAACATGGCCCGCCAAATCCCATAACGCCCAAAGCGCGCCCGCCGCGCCGAAGCCGCGCCCCTCCTCCTCAGATCGAGCCCCGGCCAAAAGCCCGAAAAACCCATGTCCTCGATGATCTGCAAAGCGGAGGAGGGCCTCTGCAGAAAGGCTTTCCTGCTCCAGAAGCGCGCCCCACCCCGTGATAAGCCGCGAGATAAAATCGCGTTCTATCGCTGAGACGCCGGCCATGCGCCAAGCCTCGATCAGGGGATCGCCCTGCCCTTTTGAAAGGTCTTCGCCGGCCAGCGCATCCCGCCACCACGCCAAACGGATCGTGGCGATGGCTGGTTCCCGGCCCTTGCGCACCAAATCTGCCAATCGGGCATCAAGCGCCCAGCAGCGATGATGCAGATGGCGCTGCTCCGCCCCATGCGCATAGCCGAGCATCAACTGCCCAAGTGCAGAAAGAGGCTGTGAGTTAAGAATCGTCATTAGCCTTGTTGAAACCATTTCAGGCGTAAACATTCTTATCCATCCTATCCAGTGCAGACCCTATGAGAGCGAAAATTCCCCCAACCTTTCTCTCTCGCTTCCTTCGCGCGAGCGGCGGCAATGTGATGATCATTTTCGCCTTTGCGATGCTGCCCTTGCTGATGATTTCGGGCGGCGGGATAGAGGTTGGGCGCCGATACCTTGCCAAACAACAATTGCAGGGCGCGTGCGATGCAAGCGTGCTCGCGGCCCGCAAGTTTCAGACCGGCCAGAGCTTGGCGACGCAAGCAAGCGCGACAGGCCAAAGCTTTTTCAAAGCAAATTATCCCGCAGGGTCATTTGGCACCAAAAACGCCTCTTTGGCGTTGACCGTTTCTGCAGGGGGAGAGGTTCGGGGTGCCGCCAAAGTTGAGGCGGGTGACCCGGTTTTCAAACTGCTGGACTTTTTTGCCGACGAGATCAGCGCCGATTGCGCGGCAAATCTTGAGATGGGCAATACAGACGTCGTCTTTGCACTCGACGTAACTGGTTCCATGAGCGGTCAAAATCCGGGAGATAGCCAAACCCGGCTTGAAGCTTTGCGCGCGTCAGTGCGCGATTTTGCGAGTATGTTAAATGGGCAAGTCAGTGGCGGCACGCGGGTACGTTTCGGCTTTGTGCCATTCAGCTCCACCGTCAATGTCGGCTTTCTGCTGCGGCCGGACTGGATCGTCGATCAGTGGACCTACCAGTCTCGGGTCGCCGATACGTCCAACCCGATCAATCCCGGGTCAACGCCGTTCATGCCGATCTCGGGCACGGTTATCCAGACCCAATATTATGGCCAGGCAGAAACTGAACCCGGTTCCGAAATCACCGTGCCTGGAGGTATTTGGAAATGCTCGAGCATCCCCATCCCGACGACAACTGTTGCCGCAAGCAGCGGCCCTTGGTCCATCGTGCCGGGTTCGGGCGGGCAACTGCAACAGCGCACCAACACTCAGGTCGTGAACGGTAAATATTACTCGGGAGAAATAGACGGCAATAAATGCATCATCCACGTCGATGATTACCGGAACCGAACCTACACCAGCACCGAGATTCAGCGCGTCAACGGGGGGCCGTCGGGCCCACCACCGGGGCTTTATCTTTGGATCTATAAGCCGGTTCAATTTAACGTTTCGGCTGTAAAAAGCGGAAACCGGTCGTTTGTTGTCCCCAAGTTCAGCGATCAGCAGGATAGCATAACCGTTACATGGCAAGGATGTGTCGAAGAACGAGACACCGTCCGTGCGACTGATTTTTCGCCAATCCCGACGGGTGCCTATGACCTCGATATTGATCGCATTCCAACCAACGACGCGACACGCTGGCGCCCGTTCCTGCCCGAACTCGTTTACTGGCGCCGCGACAAAGGCGATTGGGATATGGCGCCATGGTCGACCCATCTTAATGCACCCCGCCCAATTGACTATGCAAATGGTCAGGCTGCGGCCTGCCCAACCGAAGCGCGCAAGCTATCAACAATGTCGACCCAAGGGGTGATCGACTATGTGAACTCGCTCACGGCAGGTGGCACGACCTATCTCGACATTGGTATGATCTGGGCCGCGCGTCTCGCTTCTCCAACGGGGCTATTTGCCAGCGAGAACCAATCGGCGCCCAACGGCCAACCCATCAGCCGGAACATCATTTTTATGACCGACGGGGATATCGAAACCCATGATTATATCTACGAGGCCTATGGCCTTTCGGCTCTCGACCGCCGCCGCACGGATCCAGATGATCTCCCCACCGATGCTCAAACGGATGCCCTAGTCGATGCCCGATTCCGCGCCGCCTGCGAAGCGGCCAAATCAAAAGGGATCAGCATCTGGACGATCGCTTTTGGCACGGCGCTGACCCCGACCCTCAAGGCGTGCTCTAGCAACAGCCAATATTATATGGCGGCCAATAGCGGCCAATTGAACCAAACTTTTGCATCGATAGCCGCCAATATCGCGCGCTTGCGGCTCACCAAATGACTCTGCCTCTTCTGCCACGCCTCTGGACGGGCATATTCGGGAATAAATGCGGCTCGAGCGCGGTTGAATTTGCATTAATCTCACCCGTCGCATTCGCGATGCTCTTTGGCGCGATGGAGTTCGGGTATGAAATGTACATGAACAATATTCTCCAAGGGGCGCTCGCCAAGGCAACGCGCAAAATCACTTTGGAGAGCGCTAGCGATGCCAATGCTCGCGCCGCACTGGATCAGGAAATTCGCAACATGATGGGCCTGACCCATAAAGAAGCGACAATCTTGATCACTCGAGAAGCGGGAACCAGGTTCAGCCAATTCCAGTCGCGCGGCGAACCCCTGAATGACAATAACCATAATAACCAGTGCGATGCCGGCGAAACCTATGAAGATGTAAACAACAATAACGCCTATGACAGCCAGGCCATCAGCCAAGGGTGGGGCGAAAGCGATGACATCATCCTATATTCAGTCAAAGTCACCTTCCCGCGGCTTTTGCCGATTGGCGGGCTTGTTGGTTTGCCCGACACAACCGCTCTCACCTCAACCCAGATGATGCGGATCCAGCCCTTTTCCAATCGCTCCCGCCCTGCCCTGCGAAGTTGCTAGAGCAGATGATGATCCAACATTTGCGCGCTCGTTCCCAAAGGAGCTGTTTTGCCCGGGACCAGCGGGGAACAAGCGCGATCGAATTTGCGCTGCTGATTCCCCCGATCCTGATCCTCGCGCTTGGAGGAATGGAGCTGGCGACCAACATCCTGACCCGCAGCCGCGTCAACGCGCTCGGCAGATTAGCGGCCGACAATGCCGCACGCATTAGTGACGGCACCGCCATGCAAGCGTCGTCTGTCCGCGAGTCCGACATTAACGATCTGTTCCTCGGCATTCAGATGCAGAGTGGATCTCTCGACCTGAAGCAAAATGGGCGCGTGATCATCTCCAGCCTTGAGACCAATACCGATGGCGGCCAGTGGATCCATTGGCAACGCTGCTTTGGGGCCGCGGCATTTACCTCAGCCTATCCCTTGGGCATTGGCGCGCACGGCACAGGCTTTGGGGGAGTCCAGATAAAAGGCCAGACGGTCAAAGCACGCGCCGGAGACGCCGTCATGGTGGTGGAAATCGCTTATGACTACTCGCCGCTTGTCTCCGCCCATTGGGCCGGATTTTCGACCCAGCGGATCATTGGCCGTTTTGCGATGAACGTGCGCGACAAGCGAAACTTGAGCGGCCTTTCCCCGAATGCACCAGCCGCTCACTGCTGAGCGGCTGGTCCGAGGGCTTTACCGCCGGTAGCAAACCCCTCTCACCGCCTCCACAACGGCCGCCGGTGTCACCAATGCCAGTTTTTCGAGGTTGTTCGCATAAGGCAGCGGCACATCCACATTGGTGACACGCGCGACGGGCGCGTCGAGATCGTCAAAGCCCTCTTCCATCGCGATCGCCATCACCTCACTTGCAATCGAGCATTGCGGCCAACCTTCCTCGACAATCACAAGCCGGTTGGTGCGCGAGAGGCTCTCCAACACTGCGCCTTTATCCAGCGGGCGCAAGGTACGCAGGTCGATCACCTCAGCGTCAATGCCTTCAGCAGCAAGCATTTCTGCCGCTTCAAGCGCCACGCCGACGCCAATCGAATAGCTCACGATCGTGACATCTTGACCGGGACGCATCGTTCGCGCCTTGCCAATAGGGACAATATGCTCCCCTGTCGGCACATCAAAGCTGCGGCCATAAACCAGCTCATTTTCAAGGAAAACAACGGGGTCTTCGCTGCGGATCGCAGCCTTGAGCAAACCCTTTGCGTCCGCCGCGTCATAGGGCGCGATAACCACAAGGCCAGGTACGCTGGCATACCATGGGGCATAATTCTGGCTATGCTGCGCCCCGACCCGGCTCGCCGCGCCATTGGGGCCGCGGAATACAATCGGGCAGCGCATCTGGCCGCCTGACATATAATTGGTTTTGGCTGCAGAATTAATAATGTGGTCAATCGCCTGCATGGCGAAGTTGAACGTCATGAATTCCACGATCGGCCGCAAGCCGCCCATTGCAGCACCCGTGCCGATCCCGGCAAAGCCATATTCGGTAATCGGAGTGTCGATGACACGCTTTGCGCCAAATTCCTCAAGAAGTCCTTGAGTGACTTTATAGGCACCCTGATACTCAGCGACTTCTTCGCCCATCACGAAGACGCGTGGATCGCTCCGCATTTCCTCTGCCATCGCATCGCGCAACGCTTCACGCACTGTAAGGCGTTCGGTCTCGCCCGCAATGTTTTCGACAGAGGCCGCAACGCGCGCAATCGGCGCTTGACGCACGACCGGTGCAGACGATTCCTGGGCCTCGACAGGCACCGGTCCAGGTGCCGTCAGCTTGGCCGGCGCCGCGTCTCCATCTGCGTTGAGGGTCGCGATCACGGTGCCAACCTTCACATGGTCGGTGCCTTCGGCGACCAGAATTTCGGCGACGGTGCCTTCATCCACCGCCTCAAACTCCATCGTCGCCTTATCGGTTTCAATTTCTGCCAGAATATCGCCCGAGCGCACAACATCCCCCGGCTTGACCAACCATTTGGCAAGCGTGCCTTCCTCCATAGTTGGGGAAAGCGCGGGCATTTTCAGTTCGGTTGCCATTAATAGCTCTCCACCAACACATCGGTATAGAGTTCAGAGGGATCAGGCTCAGGCGAGCTTTCCGCAAAATCGGCCGCTTCGTTAACGATCGCCCGGATGTCCTTATCAATCGCCTTCAATTCCGCCTCGGTGATACCTGCGGCTTCAAGGTCGTGCTTCAGGCCATCGATCGGGTCAGACTTCTCACGGACCTCCTGCACTTCCTCGCGCGTCCGATATTTCGCCGGGTCTGACATGGAGTGGCCGCGATAGCGATATGTCTGCGCCTCGAAAACAACAGGGCCGTTCCCCGCGCGGACAAAGTCAATCGCGGCCTGCGCTGCGCCCCGCACCTCGAGTACATCCATGCCGTTGCAGACCATACCGGGAATGCGGAAAGCCTCACCCCGGCGCCAAAAATGGGTTTCGGCGCTCGACCGGGTCACGGCAGTGCCCATCGCGTAGCGGTTATTTTCGACCACGAAGATGATCGGCAGCTTCCACAAAGCCGCCATGTTGAAAGCTTCGTAGACTTGACCCTGATTGGCCGCGCCATCGCCAAAATAAGCAACGCACAGTCCGCCATCCTCATTATACTTATGGGCGAAAGCGAGGCCTGCACCCAAGGGCACCTGGGCACCCACAATTCCATGGCCGCCGTAAAATTTATGATCGACCGAGAACATGTGCATCGAGCCGCCCTTGCCCCGCGAAATGCCCGCTGCCCGGCCGGTCAATTCGGCCATCACGACCTTCGGATCGATGCCGCACAAAAGCATATGGCCATGATCACGATAGCCCGTAATGACGCTGTCGGTCTCTTTCAGAGCGGTTTGAATGCCGGCAGCCACTGCTTCTTGCCCGATATACAAATGGCAAAAGCCGCCAATCAGCCCCAAACCATAAAGTTGGCCCGCTTTTTCTTCGAACCGGCGGATAAGAAGCATCTCGCGATAGAGCGACAACAACTCTTCCCGACTTGCCTTGTAACGCTTGGGCGTCGCGGGTTTGGGGAGTTGCTCGGTCGGCGCTTTTGGTGCTGCTGCCTTGGCCAAGGGGAAACCTTCCTCGTTCCTAGGGAGAATGAACAGGGGTCTATAAGCACCAAAAGTTGGCCGCGGCAACGCCACGATCTCATTTTAACGCTACGGAAACGAATGCAGACGCTTATTTTATCGGAATGATCACTTCATCCGGGTGTGCAAGGCCCAATTCCCGCCGGACCAGCTCATCGACCAGATCGGGATTTGCCTTTTTCGGGTCAAGCAACGCCACGCGATTGGCGATTTCCGAACGCTCTTTCTTGAGCAACGCCAATTCAGCCTGACGCTCCGACAATTGGTGGCGATATTCGACACCTGCGAGCAATCCATTGGCGCCAAAGAGCGCATACCCGCCAAAAAAAGCGACAATGATGAAGCCGAGCGCCGGCGTTGTCGCCGTTCGCAGCAAATTCCAAAGCTGTTGCGCTCGCTTCATACGTCCCTTGAATCACAAGCGAATCCTGCGGTCAACCGCAAAAATTCAAGATATGCTTAAGACTTGGTCAAGAATTCACGAAAAAATGGATCGACCAGCGTAGCGCGCGATCGGGCCAAGCTCTTCTTCAATCCGGATAAGCTGGTTATATTTTGCCAACCGGTCAGAGCGCGCAAGACTGCCTGTCTTGATCTGTCCGCAATTCGTCGCGACCGCGAGGTCGGCGATTGTCGCGTCTTCAGTTTCCCCAGAGCGGTGCGACATGACGGCGGTATAACGCGCGCGGTGCGCCATATCGACGGCAGCCAACGTTTCGGAAAGCGTCCCAATCTGATTGACCTTGACGAGGATAGAGTTGGCTAGACCCTCGTTGATTCCGTCATGAAGGCGCCTCGGGTTGGTGACGAACAGGTCATCGCCGACCAACTGGCAGACCGAACCGATTTTGTCCGTCAGATATTTCCAACCCGCGCGGTCATCTTCCCCCATGCCGTCTTCGATCGACTTAATCGGATATTTGGCAACTAGATCTGCCAGATAATCGGCATGTTCTTCAGGCGAAAGGATCCGCCCTTCCCCGTCGAGATGATATTTTCCATCGCGGAAATACTCGGTTGATGCACAATCAAGCGCCAGGACGACGTCGTCGCCCGGCGTGTAACCTGCCGCTTCGACAGCCTGCATGATGAAATCGAGCGCGGCTGGTGCCGAGGCAAGGTTGGGCGCGAAGCCGCCTTCATCGCCCACGGCCGTCGCCAGCCCCTTATCATGGAGCTTTTTCTTCAAGGTATGGAAGATTTCAGACCCGATGCGCACCGCGTCGAACAGCGTCTCCGCGCCGACCGGCATGATCATGAATTCCTGAAAATCGATGGGATTATCCGCGTGCGCGCCACCATTGATGATGTTCATCATCGGCACAGGCAACACATGAGCCGAGACGCCGCCGACATAACGATAGAGCGGCAACCCACGCGAATCTGCCGCGGCTTTCGCCGTCGCCAAGCTCACACCGAGGATCGCGTTAGCACCAAAATTCCCCTTATTCTCGGTGCCATCGAGCGCGATCATCGCTGCGTCAATTTCAGATTGGTCCTCAGCATCCATGCCGAGCAATGCTTCGGCCAGCGGCCCATTCACATTATCCACGGCTTGCTGAACACCTTTGCCCAACCAAGCCTTGCCGCCATCACGCTTTTCGACAGCCTCATAGGCCCCCGTCGAGGCGCCCGAGGGCACGGCTGCACGGCCAAAGCTGCCATCTTCAAGAAGAACATCAACTTCAACGGTGGGGTTGCCGCGGCTGTCGACGATCTGGCGGGCATGGATATCGAGAATGGCCGTCACTATATGAGACTCCGAAGTTGCTTGGCGGATAGGATCTCGGCCTCTATCGGTCAGGCAGCCACTGCGCAACCATGAGGGATAGCGAGACCATGGCATCTGAAGAGAAGACCTCCCCGAAAAAGACTGCCCCCCGCAAAGGTACGGCGGCAGCCAAAACGCCTGCAACAGCGTCGACAGCCGCGAAAAAGGCATCTGCCAAGACCCCGGCCGCCACGAAGAAAGCCCCTGCTGCTTCTCGGAAGGTAAAAGCAAAAGCTGCACCTGCAGCCAAATCAGCGGCCGTGGCCAAGGTGCTCCCCTTGCGTGAAGAGGCGACCAATATCGTCTCCAAAATCAAGGCAACAGCGCGCGAGGCCGCTGCAACAGGTAAGGAAAAGACCGTGTCGACGTTGGACGATGTAACGGCGATGGTCGAAGACATCGCGCGCGCGATCGACGAAAAGGCGGGCCCTCAATATGGCAGCTACGCCCATCGTGCGGCCGGCGCGATCTCTGGTTTGTCAGAAACGCTAAAGACGAAACAACTCGACGAGATGCTGGAGGATGCACGCGATTTTGTGAAGCGTCGCCCTGCGGTGGCGATTGGCACGGCAGCAGCGATTGGCTTTGCGCTGACCCGCCTCTTCCGCGCCGACACGGACGAGCAAGGCGACGCCTGACGCGATGACAGACGAGCCGACTATCGACACCGATGCGCCAAATACTGGCGGGATCCTGCGCCAACTGATGGAGGATGGCGCCACCTTTGCGCGCGCGCAAGCCGATTACGTGAAAGCAGAGCTTGGCGAACGCAGTGCCTTCATTCTGCCGGGACTTGCGCTGGCGGGGATTGCGTTGGCGCTGGCGCTGGCGTTGATCGTCGCGCTGATTATCGTGGCGATGGTTTGGTTAAGTGGTGCCATTGGCTTTGGATGGGCCGTGGCCGCGATGACGAGCATTCTGCTTGCTGTCATCCTCCTCTTGTTTCGGGCAAGCAGCCGTCAGTTCAAAAAGGCATTCCGGCCATGGCAGATCCCCTGACCACGACGGAAGACGCGCGACGCAGGCTTGCAGAGGCGCGCGCGCGTTTTCAGGCCTCGCTTTCAGTTGCGCGGCGGGAACTGACGCCGGAATTGGTGACCCGCAGGGCGTCTGACGGCTTTCGCCGCCGCGCAATCAGCATCGCCAGGAAACGCCCCGCGCTGACCACGATCATCGCCGCAACCATCCTCGCATATGTGTTCCGCAAACCACTTGCCGGCCTCATCCGGCGCCTCTCAAGGGAGAAATGAAATGGCTCATGATCTTCGCGCCAAGGCTGAAAAAAGCTATGCCAAGGCCCGCGAAAAGGCGGGCGCCGCGTTAAAGACGGGCAAGGCCCGCGTGCAACAGGGCGCCTCCGTTACGCGTGAGCGGGCCAAGCAAGCCCAGTCCAAAGCCACGCAAGGGGTTGAGAAAAATCCATTGGCGGCTCTGGCAGGCGGACTTGCTATCGGCGCGATTATCGCCGCGCTGCTCCCCCGCACGGTGCGTGAAACCAAGATCATGGGTCCGGTGAGCCGCAGCGTCAAAGCAACAGCGCGCACAGCAGCAAAAGTGGCGGGGACCGTTGCCAAGGCTGAACTCATTACGCTAGGCGTCAACGGGGATGCCGCTCGTAAACAGGTCCGCGCACTTGCCGGTAAAATCGGAAAGGCCGCAACGTCGGCCGGCTCTGCCGCGGCCAAGACTGTACGCAAGGAAAAATAATGGGTGACAACAGCAAACTGCATCTCGTGTTTGGTGGCCGTGTTTCAGACCCCCGCACGCTTGATTTTGCAGATTTGAAATCGATGGATGTCGTGGGCTTTTTCCCCGATTATAAAAGCGCAGAAAAAGCATGGCGGGCGGCCGCTCAGCGGACCGTGGATGACGCCGAAATGAAATATGTCGTCGTCCATATGCACCGGCTGCTCCAGCCCGACTTGATCGAGCCCGGCACTGGCGCTTAGACCGCCATCCTCTCCGCCCTTAAGATCCTCTCTTGTCCCGCCGCTGTGCGCGGCCTAGCTAGCTCATATGGCATGCGGATCATCAGGCGGACTTCAAGACCGGTTCGGGCGGCGGATAACCTATGTCCGTCTCTCGCTGACCGATCGGTGCGATATGCGCTGCCGCTATTGCATGGCCGAACAGATGACCTTTCTGCCGCGCAGCGAGATCCTGACGTTGGAGGAATTATACAGCCTTGCCCGCGCCTTTGTCGATCGAGGGGTGACCCGGATTCGGCTGACCGGCGGCGAACCACTCGTCCGCCGCGGTGCCGTTGACCTTGCGCATGAAGTTGGCGGGCTTTTGGGCCAGGGCCTTGAAGAACTGACGCTGACCACAAACGGCGCGCGCCTCGCAGAGTATAGCGACGCCTTATGGGATGCGGGCATCCGTCGCCTCAATATCAGCCTCGACAGTCGCGACCCCAACCGCTTTGCTGCGATTACGCGCTTGGGCCAGTTAGGCGATGTACTGGCCGGCATCGAAGCCGCCAAGAAACGTGGATTTAATATAAAAATCAATACTGTAGCACTCAAATCTATCAACGATGATGAACTGGAACAGATGCTCTCCTGGTGCTGCGATCAGGGCTTTGACCTCTCGCTCATCGAGACCATGCCGCTTGGTGACGTCAGTGATGACCGAGAGGATCGCTTCTACCCGCTGACCGAAGCGCGCGCGCAGCTGGAGAAACGCTTCACCCTCCTCCCCTCCGCGCATCGCACTGGCGGGCCCGCGCGTTATTGGCATGTGGCAGGAAGCCAGACACGGCTTGGGCTGATCTCTCCGTTGACGGAAAATTTTTGCGCGGCGTGCAACCGCGTCCGAGTCTCTGCCTCAGGCAAGCTCTATATGTGCTTGGGCCATGAAGATCATGTTGACCTGCGCGCCGCACTCCGCTCTGGCGAGGCGGAGGCGCTTGACCGCGCGCTTGACCGCGCCATGGGACAAAAGCCCGAACGGCATGAGTTCAACCTCGGCACCGCAGCTACGCGGCGCCATATGAATGTAACCGGCGGATGAAACGCGCACTTCTTGTCTCCCCTACCGAACAGGCTCAGGAAGCCGCCGACGCGCTGCGCCAGCGGCACGACTGGGTTGACCTGCGCGAGGCAGACATGGTCGTCGCCTTGGGCGGAGACGGCTTCATGCTGCAAACGCTTCACGGCATGCTGGGTCGCGGGCGGATCATCCCCGTTTTCGGCATGAACCTCGGCACGGTCGGCTTTTTGATGAACGATTGGCGCGACAATGCCCTCGAAGATCGGATTGCCAAAGCCAAATCCTTTACCGTTTCCCCGCTGCGCATGGAGGCGGAGACCATTGATGGCGAACGGGTCACAAGCCCCGCAATCAACGAAGTCTCCCTGCTGCGTGAAACGCGCCAGACAGCGAAGCTTCAGGTCGAGGTCGATGGCCGGGTCGTGATTGACGAATTGGTTTGCGATGGCGTGCTAGTCGCCACCCCCGCGGGATCAACAGCGTATAACTTCTCCGCCCAAGGTCCAATCCTACCCCTTGATTCGCCGCTTCTGGCGCTCACCCCGATCAGCGCCTTTCGTCCACGGCGTTGGCGGGGGGCGATATTGCCGGACAATGCCACCATCCAGTTTGAGGTTCTCGACGCCGTAAAGCGTCCTGTGAGTGCTGTGGCCGACCAACAGGAAGTCCGCGATGTAGCGCAGGTTCGCGTGACCAGCGACAAGTCCACGCGCCTCACACTGATGTTCGATCCTGAGCACGCACTCGATGACCGGATCGCAATGGAACAATTTGCCGTTTGAGGCGCTTGCCAAGCGACGATTGCCTGCCTATAGCCCGCCTCCTCAAGAGCGTTCCCCGGTAGCTCAGCGGTAGAGCATCCGACTGTTAATCGGACGGCCGCCTGTTCGAATCAGGCCCGGGGAGCCACTCTTCTCCTTCTTCTGACAGCGCGATTTTCAAATGGGGACGCCTTTGTTCTCACCCTGTTCCTTTTTTCGCTTGACGGTGGAACAAATCAGGATCATCAAGATGAGAACAAAAGGAGACTATCGATGCATATCCTCGCCATCCTCTTCTTCGCCAGCGTTCTTGGCTTCGCTGTGATGATGATTCGGAACACGCTGAGCGGCGCGAGTGAACGGATTGGCCTTGCCTTGGCCGGCGACTATTATGTGGCGCCAGGTCGGGACGCCCCGGTGTACATTGCGCGTCGTCGCCCCGTGGCGCGGCGGGTGCGGATGACGATGTCGGATTATCGCCTAGCGGCGTGATTGTGCTTAAGCATCACGCCGTGCAGCGCGGACCTTGGCATAACTGCGGATGCTGAAGGGAATCAGCAGCAGGTAGACAAGGGATATGCCGATTAGAGTGATCCAAGGCTCTGAGAAGAGCGCGACGCCGACCAGAGCAACCGCCAGAATCACCTCAAGGCGGATAGTTCGCCGAAGCCGGACAGACCCCCAGCTATAGGTTGCGATATTCGAAATCATCAGCGCGGCCACAAAGACCACCCACGGCGCGACAAGAGCGGGGTTTCTGAACAGCTCATCCCCCGTCACAATCCAGAGATAGAGGGGCGTAAAGGCAAGCCCCGCCCCTGCAGGCGCTGGGATCCCGGTGAAGAAGCCCGCGGATTTATGAGGCTGCTCCTCAGCATCGATGGCAGCGTTGAAGCGCGCGAGGCGCAGCGCGCAGCACACCGCGAGCATCAGCGCACAAATCCAGCCAAATTTTGGAAAGTGCTGGAGCGACCAGAGATAGATAATCAGCGCTGGCGATACGCCAAAGGCAATGACGTCTGATAGCGAATCAAGCTCTGCCCCAAAGCGGCTTTCCCCTTTGAGCAGACGCGCAATCCGGCCATCCAGCCCATCGAGCAGCCCGGCGATGACGATAGCGCCAATCGCGCGCTCCCAATCAGTGGGGTTTGGATTCTCACTCACCGCTGAAATTGCGAAGCGGATCCCTGTCAATCCAAAGCACAGCGCCAGCGCAGTTACCGCATTGGGGGCAACCGCACGCAAGCTGATACCGCGCTTCACGGGTGACGTCATTGGCTAATCGCGACCGCAGCCGCGCCATCTCCGATCACGCCGAGCACCGTTTCCCCGGCGACACAGCGCTGGCCGAGCGCCACTTTGGGCGCGGTCCCTTCTGGCAGATAGACATCAACCCGGCTGCCAAAGCGGATCAGGCCGACCCGCTCCCCAGCAGTGACGACCTCGCCTACTTTGCTCAGCGGAACAATGCGGCGAGCAACTAGTCCGGCAATTTGGGTAAAGGCAATCTTTACGCCATCCGCACGCTCCACGAGGAAATGCTGGCGCTCATTATCTTCGCTCGCTTTGTCGAGATCTGCGTTCAAGAATTTGCCGGCAATATATTCGATGCGGCGGATCGTCCCGGCGATCGGGGCCCGATTAATATGGACGTCGAAAACGCTCATAAAGATGGAAACGCGCACCATCGGCACATCCGACAAGCCCCCCTCCCCAATGAGTTCACGGGGAGGGTGCACCTTCTGGATCAACGTCACCATGCCGTCTGCGGGCGCAATGACCAGATCTGCCCCTTGCGGCACGCTGCGGATTGGATCTCGGAAAAAGGCAAGAATCCAGATTGTCAGCGCCAGCATCAGCCAGGCCACAAAGTTCCAGCCTAAAATCGCAAGAACAAAAGTCAGCGCCCCGGCAAGAAGGGCAAATTTACGGCCTTCGGGGTGCACCGAGGGCCAGCTCCATTTAACGCCTTCGCCTTGGGCGACGGCCTTTTCATGCTCAGTCATCTGGCCTTCATAGGCGGGCTAGTCTCCCGATACAATGAGAGCAGTTGATTGACGCGATTTCCGGCCCTAAGGCCTCTGGCGATCCAAACTCCCCGGGGAAAGTGCAATCATATGGCAAAGATCAAGGTGAAAACCCCCGTCGTCGAAATGGACGGCGATGAAATGACCCGCATCATCTGGCAGTGGATCCGCGAAAAGCTGATCCTGCCCTATCTCGATATTGATCTGAAATATTATGATCTGTCGGTCGAGAAGCGTGATGAAACCAATGATCAGATTACGGTTGATGCCGCCAATGCGACCAAGGAATATGGCGTTGCTGTGAAGTGCGCGACGATCACCCCTGATGAAGCGCGCGTGACCGAATTCAACCTGAAGAAGATGTGGAAGTCCCCCAACGGGACGATCCGCAACATTCTGGGCGGCGTTGTGTTCCGCGAACCGATCGTCATCAAGAACGTCCCACGGCTTATCCCTGGCTGGACAGACCCGATCGTGGTTGGCCGCCACGCCTTTGGGGACCAGTATCGGGCGACCGATTTTCTCGTTCCCGGCCCGGGCAAGCTGCGCCTCGTCTGGGATGGCGACAATGGCGAGAAGATTGACGAGGAAGTCTTCCAGTTCCCGTCTTCGGGCGTCGCCATGGCGATGTACAACCTCGATGATTCGATCCGCGACTTTGCCCGCGCCTCGATGAACTATGGCCTTGGCCTTGGCTGGCCGGTTTATCTTTCGACCAAGAACACGATCCTGAAGGCCTATGACGGCCGCTTCAAGGATCTGTTCCAGGAAGTGTACGAAGCAGAATTCAAGGCCAAATTTGAAGAAGCGGGTATTGTTTACGAACATCGCCTGATCGATGACATGGTTGCCTCGGCCCTCAAGTGGAGCGGCAAGTTCGTCTGGGCATGTAAGAACTATGATGGCGACGTTCAGTCGGATCAGGTCGCCCAGGGCTTTGGCTCGCTCGGCCTCATGACCTCGGTTCTGATGACGCCCGATGGGAAGACGGTGGAAGCCGAAGCCGCGCATGGCACGGTGACCCGCCACTATCGTATGCATCAGCAGGGCAAGGCGACCTCGACCAACCCGATTGCCTCGATCTTCGCGTGGACGCGCGGTCTGATCTATCGCGGCAAGTTCGACAATACGCCGGATGTGACCCGCTTTGCCGAAACGCTGGAACGCGTCTGCATCCAAACGGTCGAAAGCGGCCAGATGACCAAGGATCTCGCAATCCTGATCGGCCCCGACCAAGCCTGGATGACGACGGAGCAGTTCTTTGAGGCGATCCGCGCCAATCTTGAAAAGGAAATGGCGAGCTGGGCCTGACCCTTTGTCGCTTGAGTTCGTGAGACAGGCCGGGGGAACACAGGTTCCTCCGGCCTTTCTTTTTTAGGCAAGCAGGCCTGACAAAACCGCCTTTCTCTGCCTAGAGAGAGGAATGGCTCTCGAAACCGGATCCCCTGCGCTGCACGATGCCTTGGTTATTCTGGGGGCGGCAGGCATTGTTATCCCCGCTTTTGCTCGCATCCGCATTACTCCGGTTATCGGGTTCATTCTTTTTGGCATCCTCGCGGGCCCATTCGGGCTTGGCCAGCTGAGCGAAACCTTCCCGTGGATTGCAGTATTTACGATTTCTAACGCGCAAGGGATCGAACCCTTTGCGGAGCTGGGCATTATCCTCCTCTTGTTCACGATTGGGCTGGAGCTTTCCTTTGCGCGATTAAGGTCGATGCGGCGTTTGGTCTTTGGTGTTGGCGCGGCACAGCTCTTCGGCGCGGGGCTATTGATTGGCCTTGCGCTTCTGGCCGTTGGCGAAGATGCGCGCGGGGCCTTTGGCATCGGCCTTGCGCTGGCCCTCTCGTCGACGGCGTTGGTCCTGCCGATTTCCGGAACACGCGGCGCTGTGGGCCGCAACGCCCTGGGAATGCTGTTGTTCGAAGATCTGGCCTTGGTGCCGATTGTTTTCCTCCTCGGCTCTTTGGGGACAGCATCAGCGGGACTTGGAGATATCAGCCGGACCTTGCTGTTGGGCGGCCTTACTCTGGCGGCGATGCTGATTATCGGGCGGGTCATGTTGCCGCCCCTCTTCGCCCAAGCGGCGCGGACAAAAAGCCCGGAAATGTTCCTCGCCGTGACGCTGCTCGTCGTCATCCTATCCAGCATGATGACGCTGTCGACCGGTCTTTCGGCCCTGCTGGGTGCACTCGTTGCCGGGCTGTTGATCGCCGAGACAGCGTATCGCAGCGAGGTTGAATCCGTTGTTCTGCCTTTTCGCGGGCTCGCGCTCGGGATTTTTCTCATCACCGTAGGTATGAGCCTCGATATCGATCGGCTTTTGCGCGATTGGCCCCTGATCTTGCTGGCGCTGAGCGGGGTCGTGCTTTTGAAGTTCGTGGTAACGGCAGGCTTGCTCCGCCTTAACGGCGTCCGCCCCGGGGTCGCTGCCGAAGTGGGCGTGCTAATGGGGAGCCCTTCTGAAACAACGCTCATCGTGCTCGGCGTTGCGGCTCAAGCCGCCGTGATCGACGCACAAACGGCTTCTTTCTGGCAAGTCGTCACGGCTTTGGGGCTTACCGTGACGCCGCTTCTTGCGCGCATGGGGCAGAAATTCGCTTCTCGGATCGAGGCGCGGCAAGCAAAAGAGCGCCAGAACGACGACATTCTGCCCCCCGCAGAGCGCACGCTGATCATCGGATTTGGCCGGGTCGGGCGGATGGTGGCATCGATGCTCGATGTCCACAAACAGCCCTGGATTGCGCTGGAAGGCGATGTCGACGCCGTCAATCGCGCCCGGCGTGAGGGACTGCCAGTTCGATTCGCGGATGCCCGGCGGCTCGAAACGCTGGAAGCTTTGGGGGTAGGAATCGCCCGAGCCGTTGTCATTACGATGGATGACCATGTTCAAGCCGGACAATTGATCCGCAAGCTTCGCAAGCGTTTCCCTAGCCTGACAATCGTCGCGCGCGCGCGCGACACGGAACACGCCGCCGAGCTCTATCTCGCTGGCGCCAGCGATGCCGTGCCCGAAACACTGGAAAGCTCGCTGCAGCTGTCCGAAGCGGTGCTGGTGGATCTAGGGGTTGCGATGGGGCCTGTCATCGCCTCGATCCACGAAAAGCGTGACGAACTGCGCAGCGCCATCAAGCACAGGGCAGAGCTCAACCGCGCACCGCGTCTGGGCGGCCTGAAACGCTGATCTAGGAGCAACGGCGTGGTGGGCGCGACAGGGATTGAACCTGTGACCCCACCCGTGTGAAGGGTGTGCTCTACCGCTGAGCTACGCGCCCACGCCGTCGGGCGATGGCCCTAAACGAGGCGTCGCTGCAAAACAAGACGGGCGGCGCCATTTCTGGCACCGCCCGTCAAAAAAGTTCCTTTTGGAACGGCGCGTCTTAGTTGACAGCGTCCTTCAGGCCCTTGCCAGCCTTGAACTTCGGCTGCGAAGAGGCCTTGATCTGCATCGGGGCACCCGTGCGCGGGTTGCGGCCGGTCGACGCCTTGCGCTTCGACACAGCAAACGTCCCGAAACCGACGAGACGAACTTCATCGCCCTTCTTGAGCGCGCCGGTGATGGCGTCAAAAACGCCCTCAACAGCCTTGCTGGCGTCAGCCTTGGTGAGGCCAGAAGCGTCAGCAACGGCTGCGATCAGATCTTGCTTGTTCATTAGAAACCCCCTCGTCGAGTGTTGAGTATCAGTCGTTCTTATCGGCAGAAAGCCGTGGGTTGGAGTAATGCCATGCCCAAGTCGGCTGTCAAAACAAAATGACGGTCTAACGCGCGTTAATCCCCGAAAAAGGGCGATTTTTGCTGCCAAAATGGCCCCAACGTGGCGCGACCATGGTAAATCACTGAAAAATAGCACAAATGATGTCGCAAAATACCAAAAGAGGCGCCGGACTGCGCCAGCGCCTCTTGGCCCGATTCGGGGAAGATCAGTGCCGAACCATGTCCCCAGAGGCAGGTGGCACCGCTGGCTGCGCTGCTAGTTCATCCGCCTCTGACCAGTCGATCGGCTCAAGCTCTCCTGCCAGTGCAATGTCGAGCACTTCATCGACATGCCGTACCGGAATGATCTTCAGCCCCTGCTTCACGTTGTCTGGAATCTCTGCGAGATCTTTCTCATTCTCCGAAGGGATGATCACAGTTGTAATTCCGCCACGAAGCGCCGCGAGGAGTTTTTCCTTGAGGCCCCCAATCGGCAGGACCCGGCCCCGCAACGTCACTTCACCTGTCATCGCGACTTCACGACGGACAGGCACGCCAGTGAGGGTCGACACCATCGCCGTGACCATCCCGATCCCCGCCGAAGGGCCATCCTTCGGCACCGCCCCCTCGGGCAAGTGGATATGGATATCCTTGCGCTGGAAAACACTCGGCTTGATACCATAGCCGGGCGCCCGTGCTTTGACGAAGCTCATCGCAGCCTGAATCGATTCCGTCATGACGTCGCCAAGCTTACCTGTGGTCTTGACGGCCCCCTTGCCGGGCACCGTCACAGCTTCGATCGTCAACAATTCACCACCGACTTCGGTCCACGCCAAGCCGGTCACAGCACCAATCTGATTCTCTTCCTCGCCAACGCCAAAGCGATATTTGGGAACGCCCGCAAATTCAGCGAGATTATCAGGCGTCACCTCAATCTGTTTCGCTTTACCTTCCAGAATGCGGCGCAGCGCCTTGCGCGCCAGCTTGGCGATCTCCCGCTCGAGCGTGCGAACCCCTGCCTCCCGCGTGTACAGGCGGACAAGATTGCGCAGTCCTGCTTCGGTCAACGTAAACTCGCCAGGCTTCAGGCCATGCGCCTCGATTTGCTTGGCGATCAGGTGACGTTGGGCGATCTCCACCTTCTCATCCTCGGTATAGCCTTCAAGCCGGATGATCTCCATCCGGTCGAGCAATGGCTGCGGCAGGTTGAGCGAGTTGGCCGTCGTCACGAACATAATGTCCGACAGGTCGATATCCGTCTCCAGATAATGGTCCTGGAACTTGCTGTTCTGCTCTGGGTCGAGCACTTCGAGCAGCGCCGACGCGGGATCACCACGGAAGTCCTGTCCGAGCTTGTCGATCTCATCGAGCAAGAAGAGAGGGTTCATTGACCCCGCCTTCTTAAGATTAGTGACAATCTTGCCGGGGAGCGAGCCGATATAGGTCCGCCGGTGACCGCGAATTTCCGCCTCGTCCCGCACACCGCCCAAAGACTGACGAATGAAGGCCCGGCCCGTGGCTTTCGCAATCGACCGCCCGAGCGAGGTCTTCCCCACCCCCGGCGGCCCCACGAGGCACAAAATCGGGCCCTTGAGCTTATTGGTCCGCGCCTGAACTGCGAGATATTCGACGATCCGATCTTTGACTTTTTCAAGCGCATAATGATCGGCATCGAGAATTGCCTGCGCCGCCGCGATATCTTTCTTGAGCTTGGACTTCTTGCCCCATGGCAAGCCGAGCAGCACATCAAGATAGTTGCGCACGACCGTGGCTTCGGCCGACATCGGCGCCATCGTTTTTAGCTTCTTCAGTTCACTCTGCGCCTTGGCGCGCGCGTCCTTCGAGAGCTTTAACGAGTCGATCTTGTTCTGAAGCTCTTGAATTTCGTTGCCATCGCCATCGTCGCCCTCATTGCCGAGTTCGCGTTGGATCGCCTTCAACTGCTCATTCAGATAATATTCGCGCTGTGTCTTTTCCATCTGGCGCTTCACGCGGCTGCGGATTTTCTTTTCCACCTGCAGCACGCTCAGCTCGCCTTCCATAAAGGCAAGCGCCATCTCAAGCCGCTTCGCGACATCCATTTCGACAAGGAGCGACTGTTTATCGGCAACCTTGAGCGCAAGATTGGCCGCCACCGAGTCCGCCAATTGCGCAGGATCGAGGATCTCGCTCAACTGACCCGCAGCTTCGGCAGGTAACTTCTTGTTAAGCTTTGCATAGTTTTCGAAGCGATCGACGACAGAGCGGACGAGCGCCGCGAGTTCATCGCTATCGTCGCCTTGGGTGGATGCCACGGATTCGGCCTTAGCCATCGCCAGCCCATCGACGGTTTCGATCTCTAACAGGCGTGCACGTTGCTTTCCTTCGACCAGCACCCGCACTGTTCCATCGGGCAGCTTCAGCAGCTGGAGGACGGTTGCCGTAACCCCCATATCGAAGAGATCGTCTTTGCCCGGATCATCCTGACCCGGATCAAGCTGCGCCACGAGCAGGATTTCCTTGTCGCCCGCCATCGCCGCCTCAAGCGCCGCAACCGATTTTTCGCGACCGACAAACAGAGGCACAATCATGTGCGGGAAAACAACAATATCGCGCAAAGGCAACAGAGGAAGGTTCAGCGTCATGTTAACTCCGTGAGGGCTAAAACAAGCCCTTTGTCGGGAATATGGTGGGCCTATCGGCGCTTATCAATGGTTAAGAGGTCAACAGGCCATCATGAAGTCGAACAACCCGATCCATCCGGCGGGCAAGTCGCTCATTATGGGTAGCGATCAGCGCTGACGCCCCTTCCCCGCGCACCAAATTCAGAAATTCATCGAGAACGAGATCGGCGGTTGCTTCGTCCAGATTTCCGGTGGGCTCATCTGCCAGGACAAGGCGGGGCTGGTTCGCAAGCGCCCGCGCCACCGCCACGCGCTGCTGCTCTCCACCAGATAATTGGCTTGGCCGGTGGGTCAGGCGATGGCCAAGGCCAAGAGCCGCCAACAGGCCGGTCGCCCGCTCCCGAGCAGCCGCCTGAGGGACATCCCGCACCAACTGGGGGAGCATCACATTCTCGACGGCACTGAAATCGGGCAGCAAATGGTGAAACTGATAAATAAAGCCGAGCTTTTCGCGCCGAACGCGGGTGCGCCCCTCGTTATCCAATGCCGCCACTTCCTCGGCATCGATTTGGATCGACCCCTGAAAGCCGCCTTCCAACAAGCCGACGGCTTGCAACATTGTGGATTTACCAGAACCTGAAGGGCCAAGCAGAGCCACGACCTCACCCGGCTTAATGCGCAGATCGACGCCGCGGAGCACCTCAATCGTCTGCCCGCCTTGGCTAAACGCACGCCTCAGGCCTGAAATGCACACCAGATCATTCATAGCGCAATACCTGCACCGGATCTGTGCTGGCCGCCTTAAAGGCGGGATAGAGCGTCGCCAGGAAGCTGAAGAACAGCGCCATCAATGTGATCCCAACAATCTCCACAAGGTCCACCTTGGAAGGAAGTTCCGTCAGATAGCGGATTTGGGGATCCCATAAGGTCTGGCCGGTCACGACCTGGATAGCGTTCACCACATTCTGCCGGAACACCAGAAAGACCAGTCCCAGCGCAACGCCTGCCAGCGTCCCAAGCGCGCCGATCACCGTCCCCACGGTCATGAAAATCCGCAGCACGCCATTGCGCGTGGCGCCCATCGTGCGCAGGATCGCGATATCGCGGGTCTTTGCCCGCACAAGCATGATCAGCGACGACAAGATGTTGAACGCGGCAACAAGGATAATGATCGACAAGACAACAAAAGAAACAACACGATCCACAGCAAGCGCCTCAAACAGCGACGCATTCATCGTCCGCCAGTCCGAAATAACGGCACGGTTCGCAACTTTGGGGGCGAGCGGCGCTAAGATCTGCCCCACGCGATCGGCATTTTCGGTTTCAATCTCCACCATCCCCACGGCATCGCCAAGCAAAAGCAGGCTTTGCGCATCTTCAATGGGCATCACGACAAAGGCTTTGTCATAATCGTAGATGCCCACCTCAAAAATAGCCGAAACCCGGTAGGATATGATGCGAGGCATGGTTCCAAAGGGGGTGGATTGCCCCTCTGGGGAAATGAGACTGATTGAACCGCCGGGCTGGACACCCAAAGCCTCTGCCAGTCGCGCGCCAATAGCAACATTGCTGCGCCCCGGCGCCAGATCCTTGATCGAGCCTGCGACGAGCTTTGTCGTGAATATGGGGTTCGCCCGGATATCTTCCACCCGCATACCGCGCACCAAAATGCCCTCAACCCTTCCATTATGGGACGCCATCAGCGGCTGTTCGATCAAGGGCGTCGCTGCAGTGACGCCCGGCGTCTTGCGTGCCTCGGCTGCGATCTCACGCCAGTCGGGCAATTTCCCTTCATAGCCTTGAACAACCGCATGGCCGTTGAGGCCCACAATCTTATCGAACAACTCCGCGCGAAAACCGTTCATCACGCTCATCACAATGATGAGCGCCGCAACCCCAAGCATCACCGCCACAAGGCTGATCGACGCCACAAGGAAGATGAACCCTTCCCCATTGCCGGGCATCAGATAGCGCTTGGCGATAAAGCGTTCATAGCGGGTCAAAATCATCGCCCTTGCGTCTAGAGAGGCGCGCTCGGGCTGGCAATGGCCTCAGCCATGTTGCCAATTCACAACAGGCCGATGCAAATCGTTCTTACCGGCGCGGCGTGACAATGACATCGGCGGAGCAATGAGTTAGCAAAACCTCCTGTTCTCAGGCGAATGGCCAAAGGTTCAGGGAGTCGTGCGTTAGCGAAAGCATAAGCTCGCAGCGTAAGACAAAAATTGGGGGCGGACGGGTTTTTGATTCGTCACGCAAATGCGCCCGGGTCTGAAAAGGCCCGGGCGCACTGCTTTCCAAATCATCGTGCATTCTAGATCCTTCTCACCTGCCCCAAATAGCGGCTTGCATGGCCCTGCCGGCCTGCGTATCCCGAGCGCTAACTTGCCGTTTACGTCAAAGGAAATGTCGATGCGCTTTGAAGGCACCAAATCCTATGTTGCAACCGATGATCTGAAGGTTGCGGTCAATGCGGCGGCGACGCTGCGTCGCCCGCTTCTGGTCAAAGGGGAGCCGGGCACCGGCAAAACCGTGCTGGCCGAAGAAGTGGCGAAGGCCATGAACGCGCCGCTCATCACCTGGAACATCAAATCGACGACCAAGGCGCATCAGGGCCTGTATGAATATGATGCGGTGGCTCGCCTGCGCGACGGCCAATTGGGCGATGAACGCGTCCACGACATCCGCAACTACATCAAAAAGGGCAAGCTGTGGGAAGCCTTTGAAGCGCCCCAACTGCCCGTTCTCTTGATCGACGAAATCGATAAGGCCGATATCGAGTTTCCGAACGACCTGTTGCAGGAACTCGATCGGATGAGCTTCGACGTGTACGAAACACAAGAAACAGTGGCCGCCAAGGAACGTCCGATCGTCGTCATCACCTCGAACAACGAAAAGGAACTGCCCGACGCATTTTTGCGCCGCTGCTTCTTCCATTATATCAAGTTCCCGGACCGCGAGACGATGCTGTCGATCATCGACGTCCACTTCCCCGGTATCCAGAAGATCCTTGTCTCCAAGGCGCTCGATATCTTTTATGAAGTGCGCGAGGTGCCCGGCCTGAAGAAAAAGCCATCTACCTCTGAACTGCTGGACTGGCTGAAACTGCTGCTGGCCGAGGACATGCCGCTCGACGTGCTTCAGAACAAAGACCCGACCAAGGCGATTCCGCCGCTTCATGGCGCGCTGCTGAAGAATGAGCAGGACGTAATGCTGTTTGAACGGCTTGCCTTCATGGCGCGTCGTCAGGGCTAATCCGGCAAGGACTGAGCCATGTTCCTCAATTTCCTCGACGAACTGCGGTCTGCGGGCATCCCGGCGAGCCTCAAAGAGCATCTGATGCTGCTTGAGGCGCTCGACCGGGAGGTGATCGGCCGCAGCCCCGAGGAATTTTACTATCTCTCCCGCGCGGTGTTTGTGAAGGATGAAGGCCTGCTCGATCGGTTCGATCAGGTTTTCAACAAAGTCTTCAAAGGTATCCTGACCGAATATGGCACCCAGCCGGTCGAGATCCCGACGGACTGGCTCAAGGCAGTCGCCGAGAAATTCCTGACGCCCGAAGAAATGGAAGCGATCAAGTCGCTCGGTTCTTGGGATGAGATCATGGACACGCTCAAAAAGCGGCTCGAAGAGCAGCAGGAGCGGCATGAGGGCGGGAATAAATGGATTGGCACCGGCGGCACCTCTCCCTTTGGCAATAATGGCTATAACCCGGAAGGCGTACGGATCGGCGGCGAGTCCAAGCACAAGCGCGCGCTTAAAGTCTGGGAAAAGCGCGAATTCCAGAATCTCGACAACACGCGCGAGCTTGGCACGCGCAACATCAAGGTGGCGCTCCGCCGCCTGCGCAAATTCGCACGTGAAGGGGCCGCCGAAGAGCTGGATATCAAGGCCACGATTGACGGCACGGCGCGCCAAGGCTGGCTCGACATCCATATGCGGCCGGAACGGCGCAACGCCATCAAGGTGCTGCTGTTCCTTGATGTCGGCGGCTCAATGGACCCATTCGTCAAGCTTGTCGAAGAATTGTTCAGCGCCGCGACGGCCGAGTTCAAGCATCTGGAATTCTTCTATTTCCACAACTGCCTCTACGAAGGTGTGTGGAAAGATAACCGCCGCCGCTTTTCAGAGCGGACGATGACCTGGGAATTGCTCCATAAATTCCCGCATGATTACAAGGTCGTGTTTGTCGGCGATGCGGCGATGAGCCCCTATGAAATCTCGCACCCCGGCGGCTCTGTAGAGCATTTCAACGAGGAAGCGGGCGCCGTCTGGCTGCAACGGATCGCCAATACTTATCCGGCGACCGTCTGGCTCAACCCGACGCCGGAACAGCATTGGACCTATTCGCAGTCGACCAAGATCATCAAGGATTTGATGAACGACCGCATGTATCCGCTGACGCTTGAAGGCCTAGATAACGCAATGCGGGAATTGACCCGCAAGCACTAAAATACCGGCTTAATAGCGCAGAAAGGCGCGGCGCTCCTCGATCCAGTCGCGCTCTTCAGGCAGGGTCAGCGCGTCGAGATCGGCAGGCGTTGCGGCCCCGTCATCCACCCACTCGCGCAAGAGCGGGCCGCCATTGATGACGTCGATGGCGAGCACATCCTTGGTATATTCATATTTAAACTCGGTGCCGCGCCAGATTTGGTAATCCGGATACAGGTTGCGGATTGCCTTGAAGCCCAAAGCTTGCACCCGCCACGGCTTGAAGGCGGCCGGATCATAGCCCGGCCCTTCGGCATGGATATGCACGCCGTTGCACAACGTGCCGAGATGCTTGTGGAAGGTGGGCTCAAACCAAATATCCCGCAACTGGCACCCGCCGAGCCAATCCGGCGCGAGGCGCTGCATCTCGGCGATGACGGCGCGGGCATCGATATCCGGCGCGCCAAAAATCTCCAGCGGCCGGGTTGTCCCCCGCCCTTCGGACAGGGTCGCTCCCTCCACCATCACGGTGCCCGCATACGCGCGCGCCATGTTGATGTTAGGCGCATTGGGGCTGGGGTTGATCCAGATGCGTTCCGCCAAGGGCCAGCCATAGCCTGGCGCGGCGTGCGGATCATAGCCTTCCATCCCGACCAGTTTGTAATCAACATCGAGCTTCAGATGATCGATAAACCAGAGGCCCAATTCACCCATCGTTAGGCCATGGCGCATCGGCATCGGCCCGGCCCCGACAAAGCTCTCCCAACCCGCGCGCAAGGTCAGACCTTCTACTGGGCGACCAGCGGGATTAGGCCGATCCAGCACCCAGACCGACTTGCCCGTGGCGGCCGCTGCCTCAAGAATATAGCGCAGCGTCGTGATGAAGGTGTAAATCCGGCACCCCAGATCCTGAAGGTCAATGAGGATGACGTCGAAACTGTCGAGCATCGCCGGGGTTGGGCTGCGCACATCGCCATAAAGGCTGAAAATCGGGATGCCGAGCGCCGAATCAACAAAGTCCGGGCTTTCCACCATATTATCCTGCTTGTCGCCGCGCAGGCCATGTTGCGGGCCAAAAGCGGCTGTCAGCGTAATTTCCGGGCAGGCCGCCAGCGCATCAAGGCTGTGCGTCAGATCATCGGTGACCGAGGCAGGATGCGCGAGCAGCGCGACACGGCGGCCTTCAAGCTCCTTGCGAAGCGAGGCATCTTCCAAAAGGCGATCAATCCCGAACTTCATGCTCTGTCCGCTGCATTGATCTGGATCGCAAAGCAATCCCGATGATGAAAATCCGGTTTTTCCGGTGGATGGTTGAGCGCCCAGAAGGATCGCTCTCCGCCCTTGCCGCAAATAACAGCCGAGATACCCAGCCACCAATCGGCGGCCGCCATATCGGCAGGTAAAAGGGAAAGATCAACGCGCGCCATCAGGAGCAACCCGTCCGGCCCAGCCTCCCGCGCAATCACCGGCGCCGCTCCGATGTCGACCGGGCGCATCCCATCCCGATAGCCCGAAAAGCGATACACCGCCCATTGGGTCGAGGGGGACAGGTTGATCTCATAATAATCGGGCCGCCCTTCTGCCTTCAAAAAGGCTTCGCAGCAGCTTTTCTGCCATAGGCCATCGGCACGAACGGGCTCCTCATAATCCGGCACGGCAAGCCCATCGGTTGGCGTTCCGATCGAATATTTGAGATGCAGGGTTTGGCCAACAAGCACGACATCCACCGTCAGCGCGTCCACAAGCGCACAGGGCGTGGTTGGATGGGGCACAAGCGGCAGGGTTATCTCCATCTGCCCGGATTGGCGGGATAAGGCGCGCTTGGCAAGCAACGCGCGGCATTTCCATTTGGGCGATCCCCTGCTAAGCGCCCCGCCAGACAAAGAGACTATGATGACCAACTATCGCTCAGACCTTCTCCGCACCCTGTCCGACCGCGGCTATATCCACCAGATCACTGATGCAGCGGCGCTTGATGCGCTTGCGGGCAAGCAGGTCGTCCCCGGCTATGTTGGCTTTGACGCGACGGCGGCGTCGCTTCATGTCGGCAATCTGGTCTCGGTCATGCTGTTGCGGCGGCTTCAACAGGCCGGGCATAAGCCCATCGTCCTGTTGGGCGGCGGGACGACCAAGGTTGGCGATCCTTCGGGCAAGGATGAGGTCCGCAAGCTCCTGGATAATGACGGGATCAACGCAAACATCGCGTCGATCCGCCGGATCTTTGAACGCTTCCTGACCTTTGGCGACGGCCCGACCGATGCGATCATGGTCAACAATGCCGATTGGCTCGACAAGCTGGGCTATATTGATCTGCTGCGCGATGTCGGGCGGCACTTCACAATTAACCGGATGCTGACCTTTGATTCGGTGAAACTCCGGCTGGATCGCGAGCAGCCGCTGACCTTCCTTGAATTCAACTATATGATCCTTCAGGCGTATGATTTCATGGAATTGTCGCGCCGGGCGGGCTGTCGGCTCCAGATGGGCGGGTCAGACCAATGGGGCAATATCGTCAACGGGATTGAATTGTCGCGCCGGGTGGATGGCAGCGAGCTTTATGGCGTCACGACGCCGCTTATCACCCGGGCAGACGGGCAGAAAATGGGCAAATCCGTCTCGGGCGCGATCTGGCTCCATGAAGACCAATTGTCGCATTATGACTATTGGCAGTTCTGGCGGAATACCGATGATCGCGATGTCGGCCGCTTCATGCGCCTCTTTACCGATCTGCCGCTGGACGAAATCGCCCGCTATGAAGCGCTGGAGGGCAGCGAGATCAACGCCGCCAAGGTCGCGCTGGCCAATGCCGCAACCGAATTGTGCCGCGGCAAGGACGCCGCGCTAGCGGCCGCCGAAACCGCGCGCAAAACCTTTGAAGAAGGTGTCGCGGGTGATGATCTGCCGCGCCTTGCTGTCTCGGGCAGCATCGACATTCTCGACGCGCTGGTCGGCCTTGGCTTTGTGGCCTCGCGCGGCGAAGGGAAGCGCAAGGTTGCGGAAGGCGCGGTGAAGATCGACGACGCCCCCGTTAGCGCGGCGGACCTGAGCGTCACCGTTTCGGGCGAAACGAAGATCAGCCTCGGCAAAAAGCGCCACGGCCTGCTGGTCGCGGGCTGATCACCCCGCCGTGATCAGCGCCACTGCCGCGTCGCGCTCAAACAGATAAAGCGCGAGCCGCGCGGCCTGCCCGCGGGGGCTGGCCAAGCCGCCATCGCGGTCTACCAGCAGCCGGGCATCGTCATTGGCCGCCGCGATCAGCGCGTTGACCTGTTCTGGAGAAGCCAAACGAAAGCCCGCCTCCCCCGACTGGCGGGTGCCCAAAATCTCCCCGGCCCCGCGCAGCCGCAAATCTTCTTCCGCGATGCGGAACCCGTCATTGGTTTCGCGCATCAGGGCAAGCCGCGCGCGCGCCGTTTCACTGAGGGACGCGCCTCGCAGCAACAGGCACACAGACTGCTGGTCCCCGCGCCCCACCCGGCCGCGCAACTGGTGCAATTGCGCCAGACCAAAGCGTTCTGCCTCTTCGATAATCATCAGCGTGGCGTTGGGGACATCAACGCCCACTTCAATCACCGTGGTCGCCACCAGCACCGATAAGGCACCGCTGGCAAAGGCCGCCATCACCGCGTCTTTCTCTGGCCCTTTCATCCGCCCGTGAACCAGGCCGATCTTGCCGGGAAAACGCTGTTTGAGCGCCTCAAACCGCGCCTCGGCGGCCGCCCGATCAGATGTTTCGTTTTCTTCCACCAACGGGCAGACCCAATAAGCCTGCGCCCCGCGCCCGATATGCCGGGCCAGGCCTTCCACCACCTCATCCAGTCGTTCAACCGACATGACGCGCGTATCGATGGGCTGGCGGCCCGGCGGCATTTCATCCAAGCGGCTGACATCCATCTCACCATAGTTGGAAAGCGTGAGCGTGCGCGGAATTGGCGTGGCCGTCATCACCAAAAGATGGGGCGGATGCTCGGCCTTTTGGGTCAGCATCAGCCTTTGGGCGACGCCAAAGCGGTGCTGCTCGTCAATCACCGCAAAGCCAAGTTTTTTGTAGGCGACGCCTTCCTGAAAGATCGCGTGCGTGCCAACCAGAATGTCGATGCTGCCATCGGCCAGCCCCATCAATGTCGCCTCGCGCGCACGGCCCTTGTCACGCCCCGTTAGGATCGCGATGTTGATGGGAAGGCCCGCCAATTGGCGTTGCAGCGTCTCAAAATGCTGGCGGGCGAGAATTTCGGTGGGGGCGAGCATCGCGGCCTGCGCCCCTGCCTCGACCGCAATCAGCATCGCGTGGAGCGCAACCATCGTCTTGCCTGCCCCCACATCGCCCTGAAGCAACCGGACCATCGGCACGGGCTGCACCAGATCGCCCTCAATTTCATGGATCGTGCGGCTCTGCGCACCTGTGAGCGCATAAGGCAGGTTGAGCATCGCTCGCAGTCGCCCATCGCCAACAAGCGGCACGCCGCGCCGCCGCCGGGAGGAGGCGCGAACCAGCATCAAGGCCAGTTGATTGGCAAAAACCTCATCATAAGCCAGCCGGGTCCGGGCCAGCGCGTCGGACGGATCGGCATGGATCGCATGAAGCGCCGCGTGCCAGGCCGGCCATCCCTGTTGGGCCAGCAGCGACGGCTCGATCCATTCGGGCAGATCAGGCGCACGCTCCAGCGCTTGGGCAACAATTTGCTGGAGGCGACGGCCGGTCAGCCCGTCAGACAGAGGGTAGACAGGCTCCCGCTCCGGCAACTGCCCCGCTTCTTCAGGCTTCAGCACATAGTCTGGGTGGACCATCTGCAGCTCCTGCCCATAGCTTTCGAGCTTGCCAGAGATGATCCGCGGCTCGCCCAGCGGCAATTGCTTCTTTGCCCAACCGGGGTTGCCGCCAAAATAGACGAGCGCGATGCGGTTGCCCGCTATATCCGACGCCCAGACGCGAAACGGCCCCCTGCCCCCACTTGCCCGATAATCCTCTGGCGTCAGCGTGATCGTCACGACCCGCCCGGCATAGGCGGCATCAAGTTCTTCGATTTTCAACCGATCAACATAGCCGACAGGCAGATGAAACAGCACATCCACCAGCTTTTCCAGCCCCAGCCGCTCCAGCGGGCGCGCCAGTTGCGGGCCAATGCCCTTGAGCGCCGTGACTTCGGCAAAGATCGGGTTGAGAAGTTCTGGTCGCATGGCTATTCCCGCCCCTCTTACCCCAGCCGACTGGCGCGTCAAAATGCCCGTCGGCCAATTGGCGTTGACGTGATGGATAGTGAAGCCCGTTTGAAGAAGGTGAAGTTTCGTGCGTGGCACCGCGGCACGCGCGAAGCCGATTATATGGTCGGCGGCTTTTTCGATGCCTATGCCGCCAGCTGGACCGCCGCCGAGATGGACTGGTTTGAAGCGCTGCTGGAAGAACAGGATGTCGACATCATGGGTTGGGCCTTGGGCACAATCCCGGTGCCCGCGCAATGGCAGGGCCCGATGATGGACGCGTTTCGCAAGCTGGACTTCATCCGGATCGATCGGTGATCGAACTTACCCGAATCCTCTCTGCCACCGCGCCATTGACCTTGGCCGGGGCACCCACGGGCTTTCTGCCTTGGCTGATGACCGATCTGGCACGTGCGGCCAATAGTCGCGCTGTCTTTATCGCTTCTGATGACGTATCGATGCGGGCAATGGCGGATGCCGCGACATGGTTTGCGCCTGAAATTGAAACCCTCACTTTTCCGGCTTGGGATTGCCTTCCTTATGACCGCGCTTCACCCTCGCTTCGCGCGACGTCGGAACGATTGGCGACGCTTGCTGCGCTCCAGCGTCGGCGTGACAAGCCCCAGCTGATTATCACGACCGCCAATGCCGCGACCCAGCGAGTTTTGACGCCCTTTCGAATTCGGCAATTGACGGCACATTTGGCACCCGGCGCCCGGATTGACCGCGAAAAGCTGTCAGAGATGCTGCAGGCCAATGGCTATGTGCGCGCCGATACGGTGGCAGATGCCGGCGAATTTGCGGTGCGCGGTGGCTTGGTAGATCTTTACCCTTCTGGCCTGCCTCATGCTCTGCGGCTCGACTTTTTTGGGGATGAGATTGAAAGCGTCCGCGCCTTTGATCCCGCGGACCAGCGCACCATAGGCCGGATGGACGAAGGTTTTACGCTGTTACCCGCTTCGGAGGCCTTACTCGATGAGGACGGGATCAAGCGCTTCCGCATCCGTTATCGGGAGCTTTTCGGAGCAACTGCAACGGGCGATCCCCTTTATCAGGCGGTCTCTGAAGGTCGGCGTCTGGCGGGAATGGACCATTGGCTCCCGCTGATCGAAGAGAAGCTGGCAACGCTGTTCGATCATCTGGGTGACAACCCGCTGATCGTGCGCGAACTGGGCGTGGATGGCGCGATCCTGAGCCGATTTGAAGCGATCCAGGATTATCATGGCAATCGGGAACGGGCACAATCGAGTGAACCGGGGAGCTACCGTCCCCTAAAGCCCGACGGACTTTACCTGACACAAGAACAATGGGCCGCATATCTGGCGGAAACGCCCGTCCATCTCGCGACGCCGTTTCATGAGCCCCCGTCAGATAGCGTGATTGACTTCGGCATTGACGGCCCGCGCGATTTCGCGCCGGAGCGGACCAAAAGCGAAAATGTCTATGATGCGCTGGCCGGCCATGCGGCGGGCCTTGCGCTGAATGACAAGGGCATGGTGCTGGCCTGTTACTCGCGCGGCTCGCGGGAACGACTGACTGGCCTACTCGCCGATCATGGCATGGCGGGCGCCGTCCAGATTGACAGCTGGCAGGAAGCCCAAGGCTTTGTTGGCGCGCCGCGAACGGTGAAGAACGAGGTGCGGATCGCGCTGGTCGTCGTCCCGCTGGAGCATGGCTTCACCACCCCGGGAATGGCGCTGCTGACCGAACAGGATGTGCTCGGCGACAGGCTTGTCCGCCGCGCCAAGCGCAAGAAATCCGCCGATGCATTCATGGCCGAGCTGGCGACTCTCTCGCCGGGCGATCTGGTCGTCCATGTCGAACACGGCATTGGTCGCTATGAAGGGCTCACCCAAATCCCCGTCTCCAAAGCGCCGCATGATTGCGTCGCACTCAGCTATGCAGGGGGCGACAAGCTTTATGTGCCAGTTGAGAATATCGACGTTCTGTCGCGCTATGGCAGTGACAGTGACGGCGTGGCGCTGGATCGGCTGGGCGGCGAGGCATGGCAGCGCCGCCGCGCGAAGATGCGCGAGCGCATCCGCGAGATTGCAGGCGAACTGATCGCCACCGCCGCTAAGCGCGCGCTTCGTCCCGGCGAAATCGCCGAAGCAGATCCCAGCGCCTATGCCAGCTTCGTCAACCGCTTCCCTTATCAGGAAACCGAAGACCAGGACCGCGCCATTGGCGATGTGATCGAAGATTTGGGCGCCGGCAAACCGATGGACCGGCTTGTCGTTGGTGATGTCGGCTTTGGTAAAACAGAGGTCGCGCTTCGAGCGGCCTTTATCGCTGCGATATCTGGGCTGCAGGTTGCCCTTATTTGCCCGACCACGCTGCTTGCCCGCCAACATTATCAGAATTTTGTCGAGCGGTTTCAGGGCTTCCCGCTGCAAATCGGCCGCCTGTCGCGGCTTGTCGGCGCGGCGGAAGCCAAGGTAACGCGCGAGGGGCTGGCAGAAGGCAGCATCGATATTGTTATCGGCACCCATGCGCTGCTCTCCAAGGGCATAGAGTTTAAGAAACTTGGCCTTGTCATCGTTGATGAGGAGCAGCGCTTTGGCGTTGTCCATAAGGAAAAGCTCAAAGCGCTCAAGGCTGATGTCCATGTGCTGACGCTGACCGCCACGCCCATCCCGCGCACGCTGCAAATGGCGATGTCGGGCCTGCGCGAGCTGTCCGTCATCCAGACCCCGCCAGTCGATCGCCTCGCCGTGCGCACCTATGTGATGCCTTGGGACAAGGTGGTGATGCGCGAAGCCCTGCTGCGCGAACATTATCGCGGCGGCCAGAGCTTCTTCGTCACCCCGCGCATTTCCGACCTGCCTGATATTGAGGAATTTTTGCGTGGCGAGGTGCCCGAAATCAAATATGTCGTGGCGCACGGCCAAATGGCGCCAGCGGATGTGGAAGAGCGCATGTCTGCTTTCTACGACAAAAAATATGATGTGCTTGTCTCGACCACGATTGTCGAAAGCGGACTGGACATCCCCAGCGCCAACACCCTCATCATTCATCGTGCGGATCGCTTTGGTTTAGCCCAGCTTTACCAGCTGCGCGGCCGTGTGGGACGCGCCAAGACGCGGGCCTATGCTTATCTGACAACGGCCCCCAACCGGCTGCTGACCGATGCCGCGGAAAAGCGCCTGAAGGTCCTCTCCGACCTCGACAGCCTCGGCGCCGGCTTCCAATTGGCCAGCCATGATCTTGATATTCGCGGGGCCGGAAACCTGCTGGGCGATGAGCAATCAGGGCATATCCGCGAAGTCGGCTTTGAGCTCTATCAATCCATGCTCGAAGAAGCGATTTTGGAGGCCAAGGCAGGCGGAATGCGGCAAGAAAGTCTGCGTGATCTCTCCCCGCAGATTACGGTTGATACGCCTGTCCTGATCCCTGAGGACTATGTGCCAGATCTGGACCTCCGCATGGGCCTTTATCGCCGCCTTAACGAGTTGACCGCCGTGGCCGAGATCGACGCTTTTGGCGCGGAGATGATTGACCGTTTCGGCCCGCTGCCCGAACCGACCGAAAATCTGCTGACGCTGATCCAGGTCAAGCTCAACGCCCGCAACGCCCATATCGCCAAGATAGACGCTGGGCCACGTGGTGCGCTTGTTTCCTTCTGGAATGATAATTTCCCGAAGCCCGAGGGGTTACTCGCTTATGTCGCGCGGCTGGGCGAGACGGCCAAGTTGCGGCCCGATATGAAGCTCAGCATCGTGAGATCGTGGACTGATCCCAAAGCCCGCCTCAACGGTGTCCTCCAACTCTCGCGTGGGTTAGCCAAGGTCGCGGCCTAACCCAGTTTATGAGAAATGGCGGCGAAGCAACGGGCGAGCGAGCAAGATCCCTGCGAGAAAGCCGCCAATATGTGCGGCAATCGCAATGCTATAGCCCGACGCATCTCCGGCAATCCCGATCATCCACTGCACGCCCGTCCATGCCGCCGCCAGCCATAAGGCGCGCACCCACTCTGCAGAGATGGGGCCAAACGCCTTTGTCTCGCTATTGCTGAAGAGCATGGCGTACGCCCCGACGACGGCCGAAATCGCGCCGCTAGCACCGATCATCGGCTGAGGCGCCCCTGCATTGACGAGATAGTGAAGCCCCGCCGACGCATAGGCCCCGACGAGAAAAAGCGACAATAGACCCAAACGCCCCAGAAACTGTTCCACCAGCTTCCCGCAATACCAAAAGCTAATCAGGTTCATCGTGAGATGCAGTAGGTCGCCGTGGATGAGCGTTGCGGAAATCGGCGTCAGATAGCGGGGGATAAGATCAAGCGCCGGAATATCCAGCACGAACCGCGCGGGGACGAAGCCCGCGAACAGCGCGGCATCTTCAAGTGGAATAAAGGCAATTTGGAAAAACCAAGCAACAAGAATAAGCCCCGCAAGGCCACGGATTGCGAGGCCTGCGGGAGCCGCTTGCACGCTTAGATAAACTCGACCTTGGCAACCTGATAATATTTATCGCCCGAGGGGACCGTTACTTCCACCTCATCGTCAACATTGCGCCCAATCAGCGCCTTACCGAGCGGGGAATTGTAAGAGATGCGGCCCGCCTTGGCGTCCGCTTCTACCTGCCCGACGATCTGGTAGCGGATTTCCTTGTCATCCTCATCGAGCAACGTGACCGTCGCGCCGAACATCACCTTATCGCCCGAGAGCGTCTTCGGATCGATAATCTGCGCGCGGGCGAGTTGGTCCTCGATATGGGCAATCGTCGCTTCTACCTGCCCCTGACGCTCTTTCGCGGCGTGATACTCCGCATTTTCCGACAGGTCGCCATGGGCGCGCGCTTCTTCAATCGCGTCCACGATCAGCGGACGCTCTTCCTTCAGGCGCTGCAATTCGGCTTCCAACTTGCGGAAACCTTCTTCGAGCATGGGCACTTTTTCAGCCGAAGCCATAGGGACAGTCCTTTACCTGCCAGCGTCAAATTCTTTTCCCCGGCGGCCCGTTTCGGGGCCACCCGCACTGCTAAAAAAGAAGGGGGAACTTACCGTGCGTTGAACGAATGATAAGACTGGAGCGGCCGAACTTCAAGTTTCCTGTCACCCAAGGCCGCAATCGCCTGTGCGGTTGCCACCGATGCAGCGGCCGTGGTGTAATAAGGAACCTTCGCCATCAACGCCGAACGCCGGATATCCTCTGAGTCTTTCAGGCTTTGCCAGCCTTCGGTGGTGTTGAAGATCAGATCAATCTCACCATCCTTGATCTTGTCGACAATATGCGGCCGGCCTTGGGCAACCTTGTTCACCCGCTCAACTGTGACGCCCTGGGCGAGGAGATAGTCCGCCGTGCCACCCGTTGCGCAGACCTCAAAGCCTAAGGACTGCGCCTGCTGAACGGCGGGCAGAATGACCGGCTTGTCGCTGTCCTTCACCGAGACAAAGAGCTTCCCCTTGCTCGGCAGGCGGACGCCACCGCCCAATTGCGCCTTAGCAAAGGCAGTCGCAAAATCCTGATCAATTCCCATCACTTCGCCCGTGGACTTCATTTCCGGTGAAAGCACCGGATCCACCCCGGGGAAGCGCGCAAAGGGAAAAACCGCTTCCTTGACGGCGATGTAATCGACATCAAGGTTAATCTTCGGCAGGTTTTTGAGCTTCTCTCCCGCCATCACGCGCGCCGCAATCTTGGCAATCGGGGCGCCAATCGCCTTCGCCACAAAGGGCACAGTGCGGCTGGCGCGCGGATTGACCTCGATTAGATAGACTTGACCGTCCTTAACTGCGAACTGCACGTTCATCAGGCCACGGACATGGAGCGCGCGGGCCAGTGCCTCGGCCTGACGGCGGATTTCATCCACGATCGCGGCAGGCAAGCTATAGGGCGGCAAGGTGCAGGCACTATCGCCCGAATGGACGCCGGCTTCCTCGATATGCTGGAGGATGCCCGCGACAACAACATCATCGCCATCGGCAATCGCATCCACATCGACTTCAATCGCATCGCGCAAATAGCTGTCGATCAACACCGGCGAGTCGCCAGAGACGATGACCGCTGTCTGGATGTAATTTTCCAGCTGCGCCTGGGTATCGACAATCTCCATCGCGCGGCCACCCAGCACATAGCTGGGCCGCATCAGCACCGGATAGCCGATGGTCTCGGCAACGGCGATCGCCTCTTCCCGGCTACGGGCAATGCCATTGGCCGGCTGTTTGAGGCCCAGCTTTGTAACAAGCGCGGCAAAACGTTCCCGGTCTTCCGCGAGATCAATCGCATCGGGCGAGGTACCGAGAATGGGGATGCCCGCCTCTTCCAGCGCCCGCGCCAAATTGAGCGGCGTCTGCCCGCCAAATTGGACGATGACGCCCTTTAGCGTGCCGCGCTGCTGCTCAACATGGAGGATTTCCAACACATCTTCTGCGGTCAGCGGCTCAAAATAGAGGCGGTCCGACGTATCATAATCGGTCGACACCGTTTCCGGGTTGCAGTTGACCATGATCGTTTCATAGCCCGCATCTTCGAGTGCGAAGCAGGCGTGGCAGCAGCAATAGTCAAACTCGATCCCCTGCCCGATCCGGTTCGGGCCGCCGCCCAGAATAACGATCTTTTCGCGATCAGAAGGTTGTGCTTCGCACTCCGGCACGCCGAAGCTCGGCGCTTCATAGGTCGAGTACATGTAAGGCGTCTTCGCCTCAAACTCAGCCGCGCAGGTATCGATGCGCTTGAAAACCGGGCGCACACCCAGCTTATGGCGCAGCGCGCGGACTTCCTTTTCGGTCACACCGCCGGTCATCGCCTTGACCGCATCATGGATCAAGCCCGACCCCTTGGCGATGGCCGCCCCCATCCCGCTTTTCAAATGGGCAGACTGGAGCGCCAGATAAGCAAGCCTTTTGTCGGAAAATCCCATCGCCTTCAGGCGACGAAGTCCGTCTGCATGCTGCGGCAGGCCATTGGCCATCACTTCTTTCTCGGCCGCGACAATTTCCGCAAGACGCTCGAGGAACCAGGGATCAAATTTTGCAACTGCATTGACCTCGGCAATGGTCATGCCTTCGCGCAGTGCTTGAGCAGCGACCAGCAACCGGTCCGGGGTCGCGCGGGACAAAGCGGCAACCAGATCGTCACGCGACGCGCCTTTGAGAGCATCGACAAAGTTGAAGCCAGACAGACCTGTCTCCAACCCGCGCAGCGCCTTTTGCATCGATTCGTGGATGTTGCGGCCGATCGCCATCACCTCACCAACCGACTTCATCGCGGTCGACAAAATGGGCTCTGCCCCCTTGAACTTTTCAAAGGCAAAGCGCGGGATTTTGGTGACGACATAGTCAATCGTCGGCTCGAACGAGGCCGGGGTGGCGCCGGTGATATCGTTATCGATCTCATCAAGCGTGTAACCGACCGCGAGCTTCGCCGCGACCTTCGCAATGGGGAAGCCCGTTGCTTTCGAAGCCAGCGCCGATGAGCGCGAGACACGCGGGTTCATTTCGATGACGATCAGGCGGCCATCCTTGGGGTTGACCGCGAACTGCACATTCGACCCGCCGGTTTCGACGCCAATTTCGCGCAGCACCGCAATCGAGGCGTTACGCATGATCTGATATTCTTTGTCGGTCAGCGTCAGCGCCGGGGCGACGGTGATGGAATCGCCCGTATGGACGCCCATCGGATCAATATTTTCGATCGAACAAATGATGATGGCATTGTCGTTCCGGTCGCGGACGACTTCCATCTCATATTCTTTCCAGCCGAGGAGCGATTCCTCGATCAGGACTTCGGTCGTCGGCGAGGCATCAAGCCCTGCGCGCACGATCTGTTCAAATTCTTCGCGGTTATAGGCGACACCACCGCCCGTCCCGCCCAGCGTGAAGCTGGGGCGGATGATCGCCGGAAGGCCCACCTTTTCGAGCCCGGCCAGCGCTTCTTCCATGCTGTGCGCAATTGCCGAGCGTGCGCTTTCCAGCCCGATCTTGTCCATCGCGACGCGGAATTTCTGGCGGTCTTCAGCCTTGTCGATCGCTTCGGCATCAGCCCCGATCATCTTGACGCCGAACTTCTCCAGCGTGCCATCGTGGAAAAGCGCCAGCGCGGTGTTCAGCGCCGTCTGCCCGCCCATGGTCGGCAGGATGGCGTCGGGCCGTTCTTTCTCGATGATCTTCGCCACAATTTCGGGCGTGATCGGCTCAACATAAGTCGCGTCAGCCAATTCCGGATCGGTCATGATCGTTGCCGGGTTGGAATTGACAAGGACGATGCGATAGCCCTCTTCCTTCAGCGCCTTGATCGCCTGGGTTCCGGAATAGTCAAATTCGCAGGCTTGGCCGATAACAATCGGACCAGCGCCAACGACGAGGATGGAGGAGATGTCGGTTCTTTTCGGCATTAGTTGCTCCCCATCATCCCGACGAACTTTTCGAACAGATAATGGCTGTCCTGCGGGCCGGGTGACGCTTCGGGGTGGTATTGGACGCTGAAGGCGGGCTGGTCGGTCAATTCAAAACCGCAATTGGAGCCGTCAAAGAGCGAGATATGGGTGGCCCTCGCGTTGGCGGGCAGTGTGTCCGCATCCACAGCAAAGCCGTGGTTCATGCTGGTGATTTCCACACGCCCATCTTCCAGACGCTTGACCGGATGGTTCGCGCCGCGATGGCCCTGGTGCATCTTTTCGGTCTTTGCGCCCACCGCAAGGCCCAGCATCTGGTGGCCAAGACAGATGCCAAACAGCGGCTTCTTGGTCGCCAGCCATTGCTGGATCACAGGCACGGCATAAGCGCCGGTCGCCGCAGGATCGCCGGGGCCGTTGGACAGGAACAGCCCATCAGGGTTGTGCGCTATGATGTCGTCAAAGCTGGCGGTCGCGGGCACCACCGTGACCTGCGCCCCGGCATCAACAAGGTTGCGCAAAATGTTGCGCTTCACGCCATAATCAATCGCGACGACACGCGGCCCCTTGGGGTTAGCGCTGTTGGTCGCATAGCCTTGATGCAGGGTCCACAGCCCATCGCCCCAGCCATAGGTCTGGAGCGTGGAAACGTCTTTCGCAAGGTCCATGCCCTCGAGCCCCGGCCAGCCCCGCGCCTGCGCCAGCAACGCTGCAATATCGAACTGGCCCTTGGCATTGTGCGCGATAACGGCATTGGGTGCGCCCTTCAGGCGGATAAGGCGGGTCAGCGCGCGGGTATCCACCCCCGACAGGCCGATCCGGCCATTGGCGTCCATCCACTGCACGAAATGCTGGGTATTGCGGAAATTAGACGGGTCAGTGACGTCTTGCCGCACGATGCAGCCCAATGCGTGCGGGTTGGTGGCTTCCACGTCTTCCGGGTTCGTCCCGACATTGCCGATATGCGGGAAGGTGAAGTTGATGATCTGCCCCGCATAGCTCGGGTCAGTCATCACTTCCTGATAGCCTGTCATCGCGGTGTTGAAGCAGACTTCTCCCACGGCTGCGCCCTGTGCGCCAAAGCCCCGGCCCCAGATCACATCGCCAGACTCCAGAACCAGAACGCCTGTCGCTCCGTTGGGCGCGCGCGTGCTGGTGGGGTCGGCCATGATGGGGCGCTCCTTCAAATAGAGTTTTGGCGATGTCGCTAAGGCACCCCCGCTAGAGATGGGGGCGGGAAGCGTCAATCTATTAAAAACGTTTTTCCCCAGCTAAGGACATATCTTTCTTTTGAGCGAGAGAGTTTCATGATTCGCGACGACATCAAGGCCGCGCTGGTGACGGCCATGAAGGCCGGAGACAAGCCAAAAACGGCGACCATTCGCCTGATCCAGGCAGCAGTCAAAAACCGCGACATTGAAGCGCGCACGGGCAAGGCCCCGGATGATGATGACCTGCTCGTCACCGAAGTCTTGCAGAAAATGGTCAAGCAGCGCCGCGAATCGATTGATCTTTATGTCAAAGGCGGCCGCCAAGAACTGGCCGATATCGAAGCGGCCGAAGTCGTCGTGATCGAAGCCTTTTTGCCGCAGCAGATGACCGAGGCCGAAACCGCCGCCGCGATTGAAGCGATCAAGGCAGAACTGGGTGCGACCAGCGTGAAGGATATGGGCCGCGTGATGGCCACCCTCAAAGAACGCCACGCCGCCAATCTGGATATGTCCAAGGCCAGTGCGCTGGTGAAGGCGGCGCTGAGCTGATCGGGCGGGAGGGGAACGCGCGATGACCCTCTCCCCTGCCTGGCTGGACGAACTGCGGGCGCGCACCCAATTGTCGACCTTGGTCGGCAAAACGGTGAAGATCACCAAGGCGGGCCGCGAGTATAAGGGCTGCTGCCCGTTCCATAACGAAAAGACGCCCAGCTTTTACGTCAACGACGAAAAGGGCTTTTACCATTGCTTTGGCTGTTCGGCGCACGGCGATGCCATCCGCTGGATGACGGATCATCGCGGCCTGCCCTTCATGGATGCGGTCAAGGAACTGGCGGACGCCGCCGGGCTCGAGGTTCCGGCGATGGACCCCAAGGCGCGGGAGCGCTCCGAACGCGCCAACTCGCTTTACGACGTGATGCAGGCCGCGGCAGACTGGTTTATTGAGCAGATGCAGGGCGTAGAAGGCGCAGAAGCCCGCGCCTATGTAACGCGCCGCAGCCTGAAAACGGCGACATTGAAGGCATTTGGCATCGGTTATGCACCGGATAGCAAGGGAAAGCTCAAGGCCGCCCTCGCCCATTTTGGCGAAGACAAGCTGATCGAGGCAGGCCTGCTCATCAAGGTCGACGACAAAGAAAGCTATGACCGGTTCCGTGGCCGCTTAATGATCCCCATTCGCGATGCACGGGGCCGGGTCATCGCCTTTGGCGGGCGGATTTTGGCGCAGGGCGAGCCCAAATATCTGAACTCGCCCGATACCCCGCTCTTCGACAAAGGCCGCACGCTCTATAATCTGGACCGCGCTGGGCCAGCCAGCCGCAAGACCAACCGGGTGATTGTGGTGGAAGGCTATATGGATGTGATCGCGCTGGCGCAGGCCGGCATCGAAGATGCCGTCGCGCCGCTGGGCACCGCGCTGACCGAGGATCAGATTGCCCGGCTCTGGCGGTTGAGTGATCTGCCAATCCTGTGTTTCGATGGGGATGCCGCCGGACAAAAGGCCGCTGTGCGCGCTATTGGGCGCGCGCTTCCTGGCCTTGCCCCGGCCCAATCGCTGCGCTTTGCGACACTCCCCGCGGGCCAAGACCCAGACGATGTTATCAACACCAGCGGCAAAGCATCAATGGACAGCTTGTTGGACGCAGCTGAGCCTTTGGTGGACCGGCTCTGGCGCCACGAACTGGAGGCAGAACCCCTCACCACCCCAGAATCGCGGGCGGGTTTGCGCCAGCGGCTTCGCAATCACGTTCAATCCATCGCCGACCCCGGCGTCAAAGACCAATATTGGCTGGAGTTTCAACAGCGGCTCGATGATCTCTTCCGCCGCCCGTCGCCGCAACGCTCCATGCCCCCGCGGGGCGCGACCCGGCCCGGTCAACGGGGCCGCTATGTGCCGATTGAGCCGCCCCCGACCGGCGCAACCCGGAAGATCAGCGGCGAAGGCGTCGACCCCGTATATGTCCGCGCGATCCTTGCCGGGTTAATCCGCCACCCCGCGATGATTTTGGCCTGCAGCGAAGCCCTGACCACGCTCGCGATTGCTGACAAGGACTTAGCAGGTCTGCGCAACGCGTTGCTTGATGCAGCCTATGATGATCCAGCGCTTGATTCTGCACAATTGATCACCATATGCAAAGAACAGGGGTTCGGCGCGCTTGTGACACGGTTGATCGATGCGAAGGGGCTTGCCTTTTCCTTCACCCGGCGGCACTCGGAAGCCGAACTGGCCCGGCGTGATTTGGGTATGGCGATCGAAGCCCTTGCAGCGCGCCCCGAATTGGAGGCCGCCCTCGCAGCGGCAACGGCTCGTCTGGCCGAACACTGGGACGAAACGGGGTTTAACGAACAGCAGCGTTTGCAACAGGCGCGACGTGACGCTGATGCAAAGCTCGCCTCACTGGCTGAACGGGCCGGTGATGGGGATTGAAAAAGGATAGAGCGGGTCTCATGGCCAAAACTGACACGGCAGATGCGATGGACAAGGACGGCGCCGATGCGCCCCTGATCGACCTTAACGAAGCCTCAATCAAGAAGCTGATCGCCCGCGCTAAAAAGCGCGGCTACATCACCTATGATGAATTGAACGAGGCGCTGCCGCAGGACCAGATGTCGTCCGAGCAGATCGAAGACGTCATGGCCGCGATCAACGATATGGGCGTCAACATCGTCGAGAATGACGAAGCCGGCGAAGATGGCGAAGAAGCCGAGGCCGAAGACGATATCGAAGCCGTTGACGCTGCCGACCCGATGGGCGCGCCGGTTGTTGAAAAGAAAAAGGAAACCGTCGACCGCACGGACGACCCGGTGCGCATGTATCTGCGCGAAATGGGCGCGGTGGAGCTTCTCTCGCGCGAAGGCGAAATCGCCATTGCCAAGCGCATCGAAGCGGGCCGCGACACGATGATCCTCGGCCTGTGCGAAAGCCCGATTACCTTCAACGCGATTATCGATTGGTCGACCGCGCTCAACGAAGGCACGATGCAGCTGCGCGAAATCCTCGACTTGGAAGCGATGCTTTCCAAGGGCCCGGCGCCCGAGGCGCTGACCGATGAGGAAGAAGAAGGCGATGGCGAAATCTCGGAAAAGACCGCCGGGCCCTCTTATAAGGAAGAAGAAGATGTGGCCGAAGAATCCTCGGATGATGAGGATGAAGACGGGCTGATCGAGCGCCGGATGAAGGCGCAGGCGGACGATGATGATGAGGATAACACCCTCTCCCTCGCCCAGATGGAAGAAACGCTGAAGCCCGAAGCTTTGGAACGCTTTGCGCGCATCACCTCCATCTACAAGAAATTCTCAAAGCTCCAGGCGCAGCGCATGGATGCGATGTCAGCCGTGCAGGATTTCCCGGCGGCGGACGAAAAGAAATATCACAAGCTGCGAGAAGAACTGACGGCGGAAGTCGAAAGCGTTCAGTTCCACAACAGCAAGATCGAATATCTGGTCGATCAGCTCTACAGCTATAACCGCCGGCTGACCGCGCTGGGCGGGCAGATGCTGCGCCTGGCCGAACGTCATAAGGTCAACCGCAAGTCGTTCCTCGACAATTATATGGGGCATGAGCTGGACGAAAACTGGCTCGATACCGTCAAGGCGATCGACAAGAAATGGGCGGCCTTTGCCGAGGCGGAAACCAATGCGGTGGAGCGCATCCGCAACGAAATCGCGGAAATCGCGCAAGCCACGGGCATGTCCCTCCCCGAGTTCCGCCGCATCGTGAACATGGTGCAAAAGGCTGAGCGCGAGGCACGCATCGCCAAGAAGGAAATGGTGGAGGCCAATCTGCGCCTCGTCATCTCCATCGCCAAGAAATACACCAATCGCGGCCTGCAATTCCTCGACTTGATTCAGGAAGGCAATATCGGCCTGATGAAGGCGGTCGATAAATTTGAATATCGCCGCGGCTATAAATTCTCGACCTACGCCACCTGGTGGATCCGTCAGGCGATCACGCGTTCCATCGCGGATCAGGCGCGCACCATCCGTATTCCGGTACATATGATCGAAACGATCAACAAGCTGGTCCGGTGCAGCCGCCAGTTCCTCCACGAAACGGGCCGGGAACCGACGCCGGAGGAAA